>R21__coassemble_610_pt1 | contig 28594 bp, 29 predicted proteins | sample R21__metabat2_low_PE_038 | metagenome-assembled genome bin R21
GGTGAGTACCGTACTTGTTGCCTTTCAGTTCAGCCATTTTAAATATCCTCCTAAAAAAATTGTTGTATATGATTGAAAATGTGTTCGCTTACGAATTACTTACGTTTGGGCAGAGACAGGATCTCGCGGGCCTCATCGGAGGTAGCAATCTCACGACCCAGCTCCTTGGCCATACGAACGACCTTGGCCACCAGCTCGCCGTTGGAGGCAGCCTTCTGGCCCTTGCCCAGATAGACGTTATCCTCGAAGCCCACGCGAACGTTACCGCCCATGGCGATACCGGCAGCGGCCATGGTCCAGGCGGACTTGCCAACACCGGTGACGGTCCAGGTGGAACCTGCGGGGATCTGGCTTACCAGATGGCACAGGTTGGGAATGGTGGCGGGAGTGCAGCCGCTGACGCCCAGCACGAAGTTGAACTGCATGGGAGCGCCGGGAACCTCACCCTTCTTGGCCATGGTCAGGATGGTATCCAGATGACCGATCTCGAAGCACTCATACTCGGGCTTGATGTTGTTGGCCAGCATACGGGCACCGAATGCGCGCATGGTGGGCATGGTGTTGTCAAAAATCTCATCGCCGAAGTTGCAGGTACCGCAGTCCAGGGTAGCCATCTCGGGATAAAGCTCAGTGGGCTGCAGACGCTCATCGGGAGACATACCGGTAGCGCCGCCGGTGGAGGGGATCATGATCACATCGGGCAGTTCCTTGCGGATGGCATCCATCACAACGCGGAAACGCTCGCGATCCTGGGTGGGGGTACCGTCGTCATTGCGGACATGGATGTGCAGGATAGCAGCACCGGCCTCATAGGCGGACTTGGCCTCACGGACCATTTCCTCTACGGTGTAGGGAACAGCAGGGTTGGAAGCCTTGGTGACTTCAGCGCCGCAGATAGCAGCTGTGATAATCAGCTTTTCCATATTTGCTTCTCCTTATTACGAAATTACTTCTTGATTTCCTTGCGCTGGCAATCCTTGGGGGTGACGCAGGTGCCGTGAGCACGGCAGACCACGATAGGCTCAGCCAGAACGTCAGCAGCGGAGGCAGAGATGTCGCCGCGGGAGACGATGACCTTGCGAGCCTCGAACTTCATGGTGCGGGAGGTGTTGCCGATCTTCTCGATTTCGCCGTAAGCCTCGATGTAATCGCCGGCATACACGGGAGCCAGGAACTCGATGTTGTCGTAAGCGCAGAACAGGCCCTCATCGCCGTCGCACATGATCAGCAGCTCGGTAGCCACATCGCCGAACAGGTGCACCATGTGGGCACCGTCCACCAGGTTTCCGCCGTAATGAGCATCCTTGGCGCTCATGCGCAGGCGCAGTAGAGAAGTCATCTTTTCCATAGTAGTTTCCTCCTAAAATAAAAATTAGTTCTTCTTCCGTGGATTCCCTTTTCAGAGTTGGCCTCGATGCGCGAAAAAAAAGCGCCATCGGTCAAGGTCATTGACCAATAGCGCTCCATGTAAAATACATGACAGTAGCGGCACATCTGTGACACTCCCAGACTGTATATACGGGCATATATACAGTCTTCGGCGAAAAGCCCCTTCTTCATCGATCAGATCTGTACCCGCAAAGCACCGATGAGTACCCTGTTTTTCGCGCCTCTATTGACTGATATGGAATTTTGGATCATCTAAATTATAACAAATATTGTCGGTTTGTCAAGCCTCTTTGTTAAGCAGTTCACAATATTCTTACGAAAATTTATGCAAAAAATCAGGCGACTTTGCACAGTATGCCCGAAAGATTTTCGCCATACATAGATTCTTAATAGGATCGCTCAATTTTTTCCAGGATTTCCGGCTCCAGAGACAGCATCCGACAGATATTCAGCGCATCCCGGGGACAGCCCTCCTTGCCCATCACACGGTAAAGGCCGTAGTTCATGTGACGGGCGATAACAGCCACGCCGCTTTCGGTGGTGGCGGCCATCTCCACGCGGATCTTGTCGGGATCGATGTCCCGCAGACCGATGATCTGGTAGTGCAGTCTTGCGAATTCCGCCACCTTGTCGTAGTGGGTGGTCAGCACGGAGATGGCGTTGACCTCGTTTAAGTATTTGGTGACGGCCTGCACGATGATGGCACCCTCGTCAGGGTTGGTACCACGGGCAAACTCATCCAGCAGGAAAAGTGAATACCCCTCCTTCACCTGCTGCAGGGTCTTCTGGAATTCCACAATCTCGCTGCCGAATCCGGAGAGGCCGGACTGGATGGACTGCAGATCGTCAAAGAGCATCTTCACGCTGTAAAACAGGGGCATCCTGGCACTCTTGGCACATACCAGGAAACCTGCCTGGAAGAGAAGCGCATTGAGCGCCACCGTCTTCATGGCCACGGACTTGCCGCCCATATTGGCACCGGTAATGACCGTCGCACCGCGGTCAAGCACGATAGAAACGGGAACAAATGTTCTTCCCTGCTTGTCCAGCAGATCCACGATCTCCGGGTTCACCATATCGGTAAGTTCCAGCTCGCCGTCGGTAATGGCAGGCAAAACGCCGCCATAGCGAACGGCGAAAAGGGCTTTTTGGATGATAAAGTCCAGACGGCCCACACTGTCGGCATCCTGCAGGAGATCATCCACCATGGGTGCCAGAGCCTGTGCCATGGTGCGGCGCACCTTCATCTCCTCGGCATCCTCTTCGGCGCAGATACGGGTGCGCTCCTGACGGAGATTATCCTTTTCGGCATCGGTGAGAGCCTTATAAAGACGGGATTCCACGTCCTTCTTGGCGGCACGGATCTCCCGGAGCTTTTGGGTGGCACTGTCGGGGATATAAAAACCGCGGCTGCCGGTACTATCGGGATCCAGAACAGCCAATGCGGCAGAGGGGTCGTGGAAAGTCAGATCTTCAAAGTGGATCTTTTCCTCCATCTGGGCAAAAAGGGGACGCAGGCCATCCAGGCGCTGCAGATATCCCTTGATCTCAAAGAGTTCTACATGGTCGGGCACCTCACCCGTCTGGCAACGTTTGAGGGAATTGCGGATATCCTTCATCTGGCACAGAAGCACCATGGTCTTGTCGAATACGGTTTTCAGGTCGGCGGCATTGTCCGCGGCACGCTTGACGTTGCCCAGTTCTGCCTCCAGCTCACGGCGTTCATCTGGCGCATAAAAGCGCAGGCGACGGATACGTTCCAGGCCAAAGGGACTACAGCCGTGCAGCGTCTCCAGGCAGTATTGCAGACCGATCTTTACTTTTTCATCAAAACTGATCTCGATCATCGTTACTCAATAGCCTCCTTTACGTTGATGACAGGCGCATCTACCGCATCGGACATCAACGCCATGAAGCGGTCTTTATCGAACTTCCAGCCGTAGGCGGAAACGGGATTGATGGTCACACACAGGGTACGGGCGGCCTGGGCCGTCTGCAACAGCACATTGCGGATCTCCAGCTTATCCAGGGTATCCGCCGTCAGCATCACTTTGCTGGGATCGGCCACCACGATGCGGCCGCCGCGAAGTACGCCGCTTTTGAGAAGCGGCACCACCATGGTATCGGTGAGGGCGCCGGTCACATAGGCCTCGCCATTGTCTTTGAGGCTCTGTTCCATAGGGCCCTCGGCGGGAATGGTATCGGCCTTGGGCAGGTTCATCAGACGGTAAATATGTACGGTGTCCGCTATCACCTTTTCCATACTCATGTGATAGCTGGCACCGGTGCAGAGGATCACGCCCTCTGCCACGGCACGGGCACCCAGGCTCTTACGGCCCAAAGCGCCGTCGATGATGCTCTGATCGGCACCCAATTCAAAAAACAGGCGCGACACTTCCTTGAGTTGCGTGGTAATGGAGGGACCCGCCAACTGCACATAGCCATCGGACAGCGCCCGCATGATCACCACCTCGCCCAACGGTGTGGGAATGCCCGTTGTGTACAGGATCTCCTTGGTCACATCGCCCAGGCGCAGCATCTCATGGGCTGTGGCGATCATGGTGCCGCGGCGCACAAAGATACTGGGCTTTTCCGTGCCGGTGACGATATCGGTACTCTCTCCGTCGCGGCCGATGGAGGTGAGGCCGAGAATGTTGTCCGTCTCCTGGCGCAAAAGCCAGTTGAGCACAGTGGTCTTGCCCGCATTTTTACACATGCCCACAATGGACATGGTTTTCACACTCTGTAATTGTTCCAGGAGCGGCTGATTCATTGCAGTCCTCTTTTCTGTGTTTTGTACATTATCGCATCCAGGCCGGTGACGAACGCCGATGGATGCCGGAAACGATTCCCATGGCGACAAACAGCGTCACAATGGAAGAACCTCCGTAACTGAAAAACGGAAGGGTCAAGCCGATGACCGGCATGACAAACAAACACATGCCCACATTGCTGACCACCTGGAAAATCAGCATGGCACCCACACCGACTCCCACATATTTCTCCATATCTGTCTCCGCATGCCTGGCCACATAGAAGCAGCGCAAAATGATGGCGGTCAGCAGTGCCAGTGCCAGAATACAGCCCAGCATGCCAAGCTCTTCGCCGATGACGCAGAAAATGAAGTCCGTGTGGCGGCTGGGCAGACTGTAGGAAAAGGTGCTCTGTGTCTGAAGTCCGTTGAGATACCCCTGCCCCAGAAACTTGCCGCCGCCGAGCGTCAGGATGCCCCGGGTCTGCTGCCAGCCGGTCTCCAGGGGCTTATAGCTGTGATCAAACAGCACGTGGAAGCGATCCTTCATATAGTCCGGCACCTTGTCCAGCTCCCACAGCAGGTAAAACGCGATACCGCCGCCCATCAGCGCCAGTATAAACCAGCGTATAGCCATGCCGGCGATAAAGCACATACACACGAAGATGAACAGAAACACCAGTGCACTGCCCATATCGCTGGAAACATAGTAGTAGGCCCCGAACAGTGCCGCAAAATGCGCGCATAGAAAAAGGACATTCCGGGTCTTTTTCAGGTCGTAGTTTTCCTTGAGCCATTTCAGCTGATATGCCAGCACCACGATAAACACCAGCTTGGCGATCTCCGCAGGCTGAATACTGACAGGCATAAAGGGAAATTTCAGCCACGCACGGTTGCCGGTTCCGTCATCCACGCCAAAGGGAGTCCGCAAAAGACCGATCATCACCGCAGACACCAAGCACATCCACTTCCAGCCCTTTTTGGCAATGGCGGAAATATCCAGCAGTGAAACCAGAAAATAGAGGATGATGCCCAGCACCATGGCCACACCCTGCACCAGAACATAACGGTTGCTCTGCATATAGCGAGTGGCACTGTAAACCATCAATAAGCCGTAACCGTTGGCAGCACAGCACAGCAGCAGCAGAACCACATCTACCTGCCGGGGCAGATCGATAAAGAAATCTCGAATTCTTCCCATGCGATGCCTCCTCTCCCAGCTCATAATGCGCCATAATACTACTACTGTAGTGTACCACAAGAAGTTTTCTCTGTAAACGGTGGTCTTTCTCTTTTCTTTTGAATTTTTATGTGGTAAAATGGCGAAAATGACGAAAAGGAGGTGCCGCAAATGGAATACATCACCCACTCCCCTGCTGAGACGGAAGCGTTGGGGCAACGGTTGGGCGCGGCTCTTTCCAAAGGTTCTGTGGTAGCCTATCGTGGTGGTCTCGGTATGGGGAAAACCGCCTTTACCAGAGGTCTTGCCCGTGGCCTGGGGTATACCGGCCGCGTCACCAGTCCCACATTCACCATCGTTAACGAGTATCTGGGTGCCATGCCCCTTTTCCATTTTGACATGTATCGGTTGGATGATGAAGACGCTCTTTTTGACATCGGCTGGGAGGACTATCTCACCAGAGGCGGTGTCTGCGCCGTGGAATGGAGTGAAAACATATCCGCGGCTCTGCCGGAAAACACCGTGTATGTCAACATAGAGCGCGGCACAGAGGACTGCGACCGCATCATTACCATTACAGGAGGCGTTACCCTTTGAAGATTCTGGCACTGGAAACCTCGGCCAAGGCCGTGTCTGTGGCTGTGGCTGAGGATGATCATATCATTGCTTCCCGTTTTGCCAACGAGGGCGAGACCCACAGCGTGACCATGATGCCCATGTTGGACGAGATGCTGAAATCCGCCGGTCTTACCCTACGCGATATGGATCTTGTCGCCGTGTCTAACGGGCCCGGCAGCTTTACCGGATTGCGCATCGGCGTATCCGCCGCCAAGGGCCTTGCCTGGACGCTGGACCTGCCCTGCTGCGGCGTGTCCACGCTGTATGCCATGGCACAGAACGCACTTTCTTTTGAAGGACTGGTCATCGGTGCCATGGACGCTCGGCGCAGCCAGATCTACAATGCCCTTTTCCTCTGCCGCAACGGTAAGCTGGAGCGTGTGAGCGAAGATCGCGCCATAGGCTTGGATGTCCTTTTACCCGAGATGGAAAAATATCGCGATCTGCCGAAACTTGTGGTTGGCGATGGCGCCGGGCTGTGCTATACTTATTTGTCAGAGCATGGCATTGCCTGTGAAATGCGAGAGGGCGAAGAAGGCCTTCAGAATGCAAAAGGCGTGGCAAAAGCCGCCTATGAAATGGCAAACCGCGGCGAAACCGTGTCGGCCCGAGACCTGGTGCCGGTATATCTGCGGCTTTCTCAGGCTGAACGCGAGCGCTTGGCAAAAGGCCTGCCCATCACCATTGAACAATAAAATTTTTATATACGGAGGATAAGATTATGAGTGAAAAGTTCCCTACCCTGCACATTGTGGATCATCCCCTGGTACAGCATAAGCTGACCGTCATGCGTGACAAAAATACCAGCGTCAAGGAATTCCGCACCCTGGTGGGCGAGATCGCCATGCTGCTGACCTACGAGGCTACCCGCGACCTGACCACCAAGCTGGTAGAAATTGAAACCCCTCTGTGCAAGTGCAATATGCCTATGCTGGCCGGTAAGAAGATGGCCATCGTCCCTATCCTCCGTGCAGGCCTCGGTTTTGAAGACGGCATTCTGACTCTGGTACCCTCCGCCCGTGTGGCTCATATCGGTATGTACCGCGACGAGGAGACTCTGGAGCCTCACTTCTACTTCCTGAAGTACCCCAAGGATATCGCTGAGCGCGATGTGCTGATCGTCGATCCCATGCTGGCCACCGGCGGCAGCGCCGATATGGCCATCACCAAGATGAAGGAACTGGGCTGCAAGAACATCAAGCTGATGATTCTGGTTGCCGCTCCCGAAGGCGTGGAAGTGATCTACAAGAAGCATCCCGACGTGGAGATCTACTGTGCCGCTCTGGACGATCATCTGAACGAGAACGGCTATATCGTTCCCGGTCTGGGCGATGCCGGCGACCGTATCTTCGGTACCAAGTGATTCCCATTGTATGACAAAAAGTTCCCGGTTCGTACTGAACCGGGAACTTTTTTATGTCCAGTCATCAGAACTCAAAGCGGGGATGATCTTTGTCCACGAAGCCTGTTACGATCTCCACATCGCCGAAGTAGCGGTGCAAAAGCTCTACAAACTCCGCTGTAGCCGCTTTGACCTCGGCTTCATTCACATCGGAAAAGCCGTCGATGGGGAACAGAATGGACTTGGTCTGCTGGGTGATCTTGCCGCGCTCACTCTGACGCCAGGTCCAGCGACGGGTTCGTACTTCATGGCCGCTGGCATAGATAGCCTCACCCGGCTCCGGGGTCTCCTCCTCCGTTTCACCGAAGGCAATAAAGGTGTCTCCCGGCTCGGCCATACGTACGTCCAGTCCGTTATCCAGGGAATCGATATCATGGGCGCCGATGGGCAGATGGTATTTGATGGATATGGCGTTGCCCAGATCCACAGCTGCATTGATGGTGGGGAATCCCTTGCCCTTTGCGATGCGGGTCAGCAGCGCTTCAATGGAGCACAAAAATTTGTTGGGATTGATATCCAAGGCCCGAAAGGCCTCACGGTAAGGCAGGATATCAGGTGTCTCCTTGGGCTTTTTATCCGCAAAATAGGCCTCGCAAACCGCAATGTTCTCCTGCAGCATGGTCTCCAGCTCCGGCAGCTTGCGGGTATTGTCCAGTCCGCGGACGGCAACAGCACCGAAGCAGGCGGTGGGCAGTTTGTCGAAAATTTCTTTTGATACCTGATAGTACATGGGGAACCTCCTGATAAAAGTTTTTTTCCTCTTCTACCTCTCGTCATGCAAAACAATTACTCGATCTCCAGCACGTCACCTACGCATACCTCTTCCGTAGGCACTGCGGCCTGAATGGCCGCGCGGGCATGGAAGCAGGTACAGTGGCAGGGACACAGATGCCTGGGAGACTGCTTTTTCAGATACTCCGCGGTCTTGGCCACACGATCGGTCATCTCCAGCATATGGAAGCCGCCGATGATTCCAACAATGCGCTGATCATGGCAAACCTCCTTGGCATACTCCACGATATTGCAGATGCCGGCGTGGCTGCAGCCGGTGATAATAGTCAGGCCGTCTTTGCCGCGATAAACAAGGGCGCTGTCATCCGGCAGGTCATCGGGCACCCAGCTGTCGTCGTCCTGACGTTCACCGATAGCCTTTTCGTTTTCGAAATCATTGCGTCTGGGGATCTCGCCCAGGAACGTCAGGTGTTCGGAAATGTCAATGGGCTTATCGGAAAGCCGCAGAATGAAGCGATCACAGGCATCGGCAATATCCATGGGACTTCCAATACTGTGGCCGTTTTCATCACGCTTGGGGGAAAACACCGCCGGATGGGCGATCATGGTGGGATGATTGTCCCACTTGGGATAATACTGCAGTCCACCGGTGTGATCGTCATGGCCATGGCTCAGTACCACGGTATCCACCTTGGTCAGGTCAATGCGCATCTTCATGGCATTGAGGGTATAGACCTGGGAATAGCCGGTGTCAAAAAGGATCCTGCGGTCGCCGTCCTCGATATAATAGCTCACACCGGGTTCGCCCAGATAGTAGGCATCAATACGGGTGGTATTATCGGTCAAAACAGTCAGCTTCACGGTTACTTCTCCTTGTAGTACAAACGGCAGTGACAGTAGCCTTCAAAGTTGGGATCAGCGATCTGATCACGGAACTCCTGGCACATGCACATGTTCTCCGGGATCTTGGGCAAACGGCAAGGACAGTAGCCCTCCTTCTTTTGGAGGCCTTCCCGAATGCGGGCCACGATAGCGGGGTCATCATTAAAAATAATCTTCATGGTTCTTATCCTCCGCTTCTTCAGTATTCGTAACAACTCCCGCCCACAAACTCACGAACGATGGAGTCGCGGGGCACATAGGGTGTATGGAGCGGCGGTACACCGTCCACTACCTTCATCAGATCGGTAAGGCCGTGGAATTCCATAAATTCCGGTGTCAGTTCCCGGCGGAACTCGGGGATCTCATTCAGGTAGCGCGCCAGAATGCACGGCTCATAGTCGTGGAACGTATCAATGTGGATCTGGGCATTTTCCTTATGGGGCATGATATAGTTGATCTCGCCGGCATCTACACTCTCAGCCCGTTCCACAGTATCCCGCAGGGCGTGACCGCGGGTATTATAGTCGCGGATCAGCCGGCGGGCAACACGCAGCTTTTCCGGGTGGACGATTTTATCGTCATTGGTGATAATACGGGTGCGCGGTGCTACATACACGCCGTTGGCAATGGGACGCAGTGTGTCGAAAATCAAAGGGTTGAGCATATGGATGCCCTCGGCGATGATGATGGCATTCCTGTCGCCCTGCATCTTGCGGTATCCGCCGGTGGTGCCGCTTTTGAAGTCGTACCAGGGGATATCGACTTCCCGGCCCTCCATCAACTGACCGATACAATTGGTGAGCAGTTTCACATTCACGCAATAGGGTGACTCCCAGTCGGTTGCCTCAGGAGGTCTCTGATCCAGAGGAAGGAAAAAATTGTCCATGCTTAAAAGGCATACCTTAACGCCCAGATTCTCCAGATAGTCCCGCAGGCGCATGGCAGTTGTGGTCTTACCGCTGCCGGAGGGTCCTGTAAGTGCCACGACAGGCTTCTTGTCCCGATTGGACAGGATCGTGTTGACGGCAGCACTGATCTTATCATGAAATACCTCTTCACAGCGCAATACAAACCGCGTTTCGTCGCGCATGGCAAGATTGATATTTTCCAAATCGATCACTCGCATATTCTTTTCTCCTTTCACGACTGTATCTTGTGTAGCAGTATATCACATAATCCATGACTCTGCAACAAAATGACCGGCCCAAAAGGGCCGGCCATTTTTAACATTTTGTAAACGCCAGTGTTACCTTTCCCGTTGGACGACCTTACGCCATCAGCGCATACTCTTGTCGTAGGGGATGCCCTCTGCCTTGGGAGCGCGGGACTTCTTGGAAGTGAAGGCCAGCACGATCAGGCAGATGATGTAAGGCAGCATGTTATAGACGCCGCCGGGAAGGTTCAGCTTCGTCAGTACGGGGAAACCTACGTATACGTTGGAAAGCGCGCGGAACAGGCCGAACAGCACAGCAGACCATGCAATGCGGGCAGGTTTCCACTGGCCGAAGATCATAACAGCCAAAGCCAGGAAGCCAACGCCGGCCACACCGTTTTCAAAGCGCCACTCACTGACACCGGCCATGATGTAGCACACGCCGCCGAGACCGCCCAATGCACCGGAAATGAGAACGCCTGCCCAACGCATCTTAAACACGTTGATACCTACGGATCCGGCGGCCTGAGGATGCTCACCGCAGGCCATCAGGCGCAGACCGAAACGGGTTTTATACAGCATCACATAGGCAAATACCAGAGCAATGACGGCGATCACCATGAACCAGTTGAACTCGAAGGATCCCATCTGCACCAGAAAAGCCTTCTTGGGCACACCGTAGGACACAGCGGAGGACACGTCGTCGGGATTGGCGGCGGTGTTCAGCGCCTTGACGATGACGGTAGCCGCCGCAGTGCCCAGCATGTTCATGGCAGTACCCACGATGGTCTGGTCGGCCTTGAAATTAATGGAGGCAACAGCCAGCAGGGACGAATATATAACGCCCACCACCAGAGCTGCCAATACCACCAGCAGGATGACGGCAAAGGCGTTGAGTCCCACAGGCAGATAGCGCATCATCAGTGCGCCGCCCATGGCGCCCATGACCATAATGCCCTCAAGGCCCAGGTTGATGACTCCGGAATGTTCTGAGATACAGCCGCCCAGTGCCACCAGCACCAGTACCGAGGCGAAGATCAGTGTATATTGAGCCAGCAATAACATCAGGCTTCGCCTCCTTTCTCACGGGACGCTTCTTTTTGTTTGAGTACGGCTTTTTCCTCACGCTTGGCAATAGCGGTGTTCATCACATATTTGATGAACAGCACGAAGCCGCAGAGGTAAATAATAATAGCGGAGATCAGATCGGAGATCTGGGAGCAGTAGATGCTCTTGTCCACATAGGCACCGCCAAAGGTGATGTGCTGAATGAAGAAGGAGGCAAAAATGGTGCCGATGGGGTTCAAGCCGCCCAGGAAGGCGGCGGCAATGCCGTTGAAGCCCATGGCAGGCACGGTGGACTGGCTGGTTTCCCAGCGGGTGTAGCCGGTCTGATACATCAGTGCTGCGCCCAGGCCCGCCAGCGCACCGGCGATGACAAGCGTCAGGATAATGTTGCGTTTTTCCGCCATGCCGCAGTATTTGGCGGCATTTTTGTTGTTGCCGGTGGCACGCAGCTCATAGCCGAAGCGGGTACGGTTGAGCACTACCTGCACGGCAACGGCAAGCAGAATGGCCACAGGGATAGAAATGCCCACATAGTCATTGCCGGCAAAGAGTTTGCCAAGACCCAGAGTGGGCAAAAGTGCGCCGGGGTTGACATCCTTGATATATAGGGTGTAAGGCTGGGTAGCATCTTTCACGCCACTGAGCACCATATTGGTGGTGTACAGAGCGATCCAGTTGAGCATGATGCCGGAAATGACCTCGTTGACGTTGCAATAGGCCTTGAGAAGACCTACGAGGGCACCCATCACAGCAGAGACCACGACGGCAAAGATCATGCAGGCCACCCATCCCCACTGCCATGCCAAAGCGGCATACAGGCAGGCAGCGGCACCGGCGCAATACTGACCGGCGGCACCGATATTGAAAAGGCCCACCTTATAGGCAAAGAGGATGCTGAGGGCGCACATCAGAAGAGGCACCGTGTTGACCAGCGTATTACCCAGGTTTTTCATCTGCAAAGAAGCCTTGGAGTAGGTCAGGAAGTTCTTGATGACCGCCAGAATGGCCTGACCTGCGCCCTGAGGATTGATGAACAAAAGGACAATGTAACCGATAAGCAGACCCAGAATAATGCAGATCAAAGAGGCGATCAGCGACTGCAGGCCGCTGCTTTTGAGGATGTTCTTTTTCATGCTTTCACCTCATCTCTCCTGGCACCGGCCATGTACAGACCCAGCTCCTCCTGGGTGGTCTTCTTGGGATCCAGCTCGCCCACGATCTCACCTTCGTACATCACCAGAATGCGATCGGGCACATCCATGACCTCGTCCAATTCCAGGGACACCAGCAGAACCGCCTTACCGGCATCGCGCTGGGCGATCAGGTTTTTATGGACGCCCTCAATGGCACCCACATCCAGGCCGCGGGTGGGCTGCACCGCCACCAGAAGCTCAGGATCCTTGTCGATTTCACGGGCGATGATGGCCTTCTGCTGATTGCCGCCGGACATACTGCGAGCCGCGGTAATGGGGCCCTGGCCGCTGCGGATGTCGTGATCCTCGATAAGTCTCTCTGCGTACTTGCGAATATTATCACGGCGCAGGAAGCCGGCCTTTGAAGTAAACTCCGGCTCAAAGTAGCGCTGCAGCACCAGGTTGTCCTCCAGAGAATAATCCAACACCAATCCGTGCTTATGGCGATCTTCGGGGATATGGGACATGCCGTTTGTATTGCGCTTGCGGATGGGCCAATGGGTGATGTCCTGCCCGCAGAGAGTGATTTTGCCGTTCACCAGAGGTTCAAGACCGGTAAGACCGTAGACAAACTCCGTCTGGCCGTTGCCGTCGATACCGGCAAGGCACACGATCTCGCCACGGCGCACCTTCAGCGATACGTCCTTCACGGCGTTATTCTTATGTACTTTGCTGGCCACAGTCATGTGCTCGATATCCAGCACCACCTCACCGGGCTCAGAGGGCTTTTTCTCCACGTGGAAGTTGACGTTGCGGCCCACCATCATGGCAGAGAGCTCTTCCATGGTGGTATTTTTGGTCTCCACCGTACCGATGTACTTGCCCTTTCGCAGAACGGTGCAGCGGTCGGCTACCGCCATGATTTCAGCCAGCTTATGGGAGATGAACAGGATGCTCTTTCCCTCGGCGGCCAGATTCTTCATGATCTGCATCAGTTCGTCGATCTCCTGAGGGGTCAGCACAGCGGTGGGCTCATCGAAAATGAGGATCTCGTTTTCACGGTAGAGCATTTTGAGGATCTCGGTACGCTGCTGCATACCCACTGTGATGTCCTCAATGGTGGCATCAGGATCCACTTTCAGGCCGTATTTCTCGCTGAGAGCCAGTACCTTTTCCCGGGCTTCCTTTTTTTGCAGAAATCCGTTCTTCACAGGCTCTGCACCCATGATAATGTTGTCCAGAACGCTGAAGCATTCCACCAGCTTAAAGTGCTGGTGCACCATGCCGATGCCCAGGTCGTTGGCATCGTTGGGATCGTTGATCTGCACCGTCTCGCCATCCTTGCGGATCTCGCCCTCCTCTGCCTGATACAGGCCGAACAGCACACTCATCAGCGTGGACTTGCCGGCACCGTTTTCTCCCAGCAGAGCATGGATCTCACCCTTTTTCAGCTGCAGGGTGATGTCATCATTGGCGATGATGCCCGGGAATCTCTTGGTGATATGCAGCATTTCAATCGCATAAGGAGCTTCCAAGTCAATACGCCCTCCTTCCGTTTTTGTCTTATGGCCCGTTTTCCGGGGACGGAAACCATTCTTGGCGACAGTATACTATACTATGGAAAATAATGCAAAGAAATTTTAGGAAATTTGCACGGTTTTGTCCCAGAGCAGCCAGTGCATTTGTCGGCTGTTATCGATCTTTCTCCCCTGCATCAAACAGGCCGAACAGTTTTTTAACGGCATATTGTCAGAGGTAAGCTCACAGTCACTGTATTCCCGCGATTTTCTCTTGCCATTTATATGGTGGAATGCTATATTTGTATATCATCTGCCTTAAACGGCATATGGATAATTCTGATATACAGAAAGCCGTGCGACAGTCGCGCGGTTCAGATACCGACATACAGTATGCAGGGAAAGCGCACCGCTGAACAGGGACGAAAAATCAGGAGGTTATCATATGTGTGGAATTGTTGGATTCACCGGTCATCGTCAGGCAGCACCGATTTTGCTTGAAGGACTCTCCAAGCTGGAATATCGCGGCTATGACTCTGCCGGATTGGCCGTGCGCGACGGTGAAAAGCCCGCAGAGGTGGTGAAAGAAACCGGCCGCCTGAAAAACCTGATGGAGAAAACCAAAAACGGGGAGACTCTGCCCGGCACCTGCGGCATCGGGCATACCCGCTGGGCCACTCACGGCGTACCCAATCAGACCAATGCCCACCCCCATGTCAGCAGCAACTGCACCGGCAGTGGCAATGGCACCGTGGAAGGCACGGTGGTAGGCGTACACAACGGCATCATTGAGAACTTTCAGGAGATTAAGGAAAAGCTTCTGAAGCAGGGTTATACATTCTACAGTCAAACCGATACCGAGGTCCTGCTGAAGCTGGTGGACTACTACTATAAAAAATACAATATCGGACCCATCGACGCCCTGGCCAGAACCATGGTGCGTGTCCGCGGCAGCTATGCCATGGAAGTCATGTTCAAAGAATATCCCGGAGAGATCTTCGTGGCGCGCAAATCCTCTCCCATGGTCATCGGTGTGGCTGACGGTGAGACCTATGTGGCCTCCGATGTACCCGCCATCCTCAAGTATACCCGTCAGGTATATTACATTGACGACAACGAAATGGCGCGTCTGAGCCCGGGCAAGGCAGAGTTTTTTGACCTCAATGGTGACATCGTGCCCAAGGAGCCCGTGGAGATCACCTACTCGGCAGAAGCTGCGGAAAAGGGCGGTTTTGAGCATTTCATGATGAAAGAGATCCACGAACAGCCCAGGGCGATCACGGATACCATTCACTCCGTGGTGCAGGATGACCGCATAGATCTTTCCTCTGTAGGACTGGACGACAAGACCATTCAGGACATCTCCCAGATCCACATCGTAGCCTGCGGCAGCGCCTGGCACGTGGGAATGGTGGGGCAGTATGTGTTCGAAGATCTGGCACGGATCCCCGTGCGGGTGGAGCTGGCTTCGGAGTTCCGCTATCGCAATCCCATTCTGGACAAAAACGCGCTGGTGATCATCATCAGCCAGAGCGGCGAGACCGCCGACTCTCTGGCCGCTCTGCGAGAAGCCAAGAGCCGCGGCATCAAAACCCTGGGCATCGTCAATGTGGTGGGCAGCAGTATCGCCCGCGAGGCAGATAATGTGTTCTACACCCTGGCCGGCCCGGAGATCTCCGTGGCCACCACCAAGGCATACAGCGCACAGCTTGTGGCAGTCTATCTGTTGGCCATGCAGTTTGCCAAGGTGCGCGGCCTTCTGGCAGATGTGGACTATCACGCCATGCTCTCCGAGCTGAAATCATTGCCCGATAAGATCAACGAGATCATTGCTGACAAGCAGCGCCTGCAGTGGTTTGCCGCGAAGTTTGCCAATGCCCGGGATGTGTTCTTCATCGGCCGCGGCATTGACTACGCGGTGGCGCTGGAAGGCAGCCTGAAAATGAAGGAAATCTCCTATGTACACTCCGAGGCCTATGCTGCCGGCGAACTGAAGCACGGCACCATCAGCCTCATTGAAGACGGCACACTGGTCATCGGCCTTCTGTCCCAGGATCATCTCTATGAAAAGACCATCTCCAACATGGTGGAGTGCAAGGCCCGGGGTGCCTACCTGATGGGCCTGACCCGCGCCGGTAATTACGCTGTGGAGGATGCTGTGAGCTTTGCCACTTACATTCCCAAGACGGATCCCCATTTTGCCGCTTCCCTGGAGGTCATCCCCCTACAGCTGCTGGCGTACTATCTGTCCGTTGCCCGCGGGCTGGATGTGGATAAGCCCCGCAATCTGGCCAAGAGTGTTACAGTGGAGTAAATGCCGCACAACCGATTCAGACGGTATCACGTTGTCCGGTCTTCTGACTGAGGCATTCTTTTCCGACATGCAAGTATAAAAAAACAGACGCAGTGGAGCCCACTGAAGTGATAAAATATTGGTAGACACGAAAGTGCCTACCAATATTTTATCACTTCAACATTATGTTGCCGCACTTCTTTTTCTTTTATGGAAAATCTGCCGAAATATCGGCTGTCTCATTTCAGAGCTTCTTCCAATCCGCAGAGGATCCTCGTCACATGATCGGCCCGCCGTGCCAGCGTCTGCAAAAATGTACCGTGTACCTCTCGCCAGGCCCGCTGCTCCCCGTCAATGGGCACGATACCGCCGCCTACTTCTCTGGAGATGACAATGGCATTTTCAAAAAGCGGCAGATAGCGCTCCGGGTTATCATCACGCCGGGTAAGGGACTCCAGATGGAGGTAACACTTTTTGCCGGGTATCGGCTCAGAGACACTCAGGTCACAGATGTCATTTTCCTGCAATCCGTACTTATTTACGGCATAGGTGCATTTCCCCTGAAATGCACCGCCTATGATCAAAATCATATCCCTACCTCACCAACACCAGCATCAGAACGCCGCACAGCTCACCCAGAGTCAATCCGAAACCCGATACATCCCCGGACATACCGTCTAACTGCCGATATGCGCCGTATACCCACAGCCAACAGGTACACACCGTGACAGCAGGCGCAAAGCTGTTCCACAGAATCATCGGGATCACCATTGCCGCAGCCATCCACAGAGCGCACCATATCACCGGCGCTCTTTTGCGCTTCATGGCTGCATACTGGCTGCTGCCCATCGGCCGAAGCATATGAACGGCCAGCGACGCACAGGCACGGCTCGCCACCGGAATGATACCCAGCACCCACAGGTTCACGGAAGCGCCGAAAAACGCGCCCCACTGGGTCAACGCCAGCAGCACCATACCGATCACGGCAAATGCGCCACACCGGGAGTCTTTTAATATTCTCTGCCGTGTTTCCAGATCTCGTCGGGACAAAACGGCATCGCAAACATCCATGTATCCGTCAAGATGAATAAAGCCGCTCACCGCCCAGGGAGTCACGGCGCAGAGCACCGCGCCCAAAGCCGTCGGCAGAAAGTGTCCCACCCATGCCGACAGGGCCCAGACCGCACCCACAAGAATCCCGATCAGCGGGAAGCTGCACAGCATATGATTTCGTGCCGATTCATCCCACTCTTTGCAGGGGCACGGTATGGAAAGAAACATTCCCCAGGCCATAAAAAAGCCCATAATGCACTTTTTCACATCGGCCACTCTCCTTTCCACAGATGCGGCACACCACCAACCATATCGCAGACCACATCAAACTCCGTGGCCAATGTTCTGCAAATATCGGCAAGGCCCTTTACATACCGCTGTGTCCATTCCTCATATTCTTCGCCGCCGCGAAAAATATCGTCGCATACACAGACAAAATGCTTCGGATGGCAACTGATCTGCAGCAGCTCCTCCGCTACCCGGGCAGCTGCACTCTCATCAAAGATCTCCCCGAACATTCTCTCCGACAAAGCCGCCGTGATACTGTCAAACAGCACCGTACCCGCAGGGTCGATCAGCGGTAGAGCTTTCGGCAGATGGCAGGACTGTTCCACCGTCTGAAATCCCCAGCCGTCCCGATCTGCAATATGTCGGGCAATGCGGATGCGATCTTCGGCATCCCGCGGCGTCATGGTGGCCCAATAATACAGCGGTGCTCCGGCATGCAGTGCTTTGCACAAGTGCTGTGCCGTGGTGCTCTTTCCGCTTTTACTGCCGCCCAATAATAGTATTCTCATTGCTCTTTCACCGTAAAACTATCCTGCTTCCGAATTTCCATCAGATAATCGTCTTGGATGGCAGCTTCTGCAAAGGTCGCCATACCGGATGTCATGCCGCAGGCGGCCTGCAACACACGAAACAGAAGCACACAGCCGCTTCCCTCTCCCAATCTCATCCCCAGATCAAGGCAGGGCGACAACTGCAGTTCCTCTGCCGCCATCCGATACCCGATCTCGCAGGAGTTGTGGGACAAAAAGAGCACATCTTTCACCCGGGGGCAAAGACGCACAGCGCACAGTGCCGCGACAACAGAAATAAAGCCGTCTACCGCTGCAGGCAATCGTACACGGGCGCATCCGAGATAGGCACCTGTCATGGCCCCAATGTCAAATCCGCCCAGAGCAGAAAGCACATCCACAACATCATCACGATTTGGATGATGAAGTCTCAGCGCATCGGCAATGATTACCTTTTTCAGAGAAAACGCTTCATCTGTCAGACCGCCGCCGCGGCCGGTGACCTGCTCTGCCGCAGAACCTGTCAGCGCCGCCAATACGGCGGCAGAGGTGGTGGTATTCCCGATACCCATTTCACCGATTCCCAGAGCATCCACTCCATCTTTTTTGGCTTTTGTCGCCATTTCCATGCCGACTTCCATGGCGTTAAGCACCTGCTCCACGGTCATGGCTCGTTCACGGTGCAGGTTCCGCGTTCCCGCGGCAATGCGACGGTTGATGATGCTCTCATAGGGAAGCGGCAATGCAACGCCCACATCCACCACCTGCACGTCATCGCCGAATGTTTCCGCCATAGCTGACATACCTGTTTTATGACGGGTCATATTGATGCACTGCTGTGCAGTCACGGAAACGGGAGCGCAGGACACCCCCTCTTCCACCACGCCGTTATCGCCGGCAAAAACCGTGACCCGGCATTTTTCAATTGTGGGACACACCTGCCCGGTAATCCCCGCCAGGCGCACCGCCATGTCTTCCAATCGTCCCAGACTGCCCGGCGGTTTTGCCAGTTCCGCCTGTCTGCGCCGAGCTGCATCCATGGCATTCCGGTCCGCAGGCGCAATGGCCTTTATGTACTCTTTCAGTTCTTCTCGGGTCATAGGTAGCCTTTCTCCGTCAGCCATTCCAGTGAAGGCCGACACTGCATATTCTCAAGGGTAAAATCCGCCCGGGGACATTTTTTCAAAATGGCATCCAGGATCTGTTCCATTGGGATAGAGCCCTCGCCCAAAGGGTTGTGCAGATCCCAATCTCCCTCATTATTGTGCAGATGCACATGGCACAGCCAGGGCGCAAGCGGCTCAACCCAGGAAAGCGGCGGCACATGACTTATGCGGGTGTTGGCATGTCCGATATCAAGGCAGCACTGCAGGCGATGATCATCTACTGCCGAGAGAATCTGCCCCAGGTGATCCGGCCTGTCATCCATCACATTTTCAAGGGCGATGACCATGTCCTGAGGTACCTCCCGGATAAATTCTCTCCAGAAAACGATCGACTGCTCCGTAAACCATTCCGGAAAATAGACCATGGGTACAAATCCGTCATGAATGACCACACGATGTACTCCCAACTGCCGCGCCATCGCGATCGTTTCGCGATACCGCCTACGGGCAACATCACGCACCAGCGAATCGATGGCACAGGGATGCAGCTCCGCAAAAGGGGCGTGCAGCCACAGGTAGTTGTTTCTCTCCGCCTGTCGGCGGGCCAGTTCTATTGTTGGGCGATCCTCCAGTTGAGATGCCTGACAGAAGGCCGTGATTTCAAAGCCCAGTCCAAGCTCCCCGGCAAGTGAAGCAGCCTCGTCATCTATTCCGGAAAGACAGAGTCTTCCTCTCAGTTCTTCTCTTCTCATTCTTTCACTCCATGTGATTGATACCGCTATTATGCCACAGATTGGGCGACTTTACAATGCCCCTTTACCACCGCACCGAGAGAAGTCGTACCCTTCTGATCACCAATTCCTGTTCAGAGATTCCGCTGTATGTCCGAAATTTGGAAAAAGCAGAACCACGATATTTGCGTTATTAAAAACAGTTGTGAAAAAGCGTTATAATTTTACGATTTTTCACAACCGCTTTTTCAAAGTAGCGTTTTACAAAAGGTCATGGATGGGATATATTTGCTATCAACACGACAACAGTCGTGATATGTTTATGTGTAATTTGCACATAAAATCGGTTCAGTCTTTGTGAAGGAGAGAAAAATGCTTACCATCGTACTGTTATTCTGCGCAGTGGCACTGGCTTTGGCCTTTGCTGCATTTAACTATGCATCTGTGAAAAAGATGCCGGAAGGCACCGAGAGAATGTCGGAGATTGCATCCGCTATTCGTGTGGGTGCCAACGCCTTTATCAACTATGAATATCGCATTCTCGCCATTGTGGTGGGAACCATTGCGGCAGTCATGGCCATCGTGACTACATGGCACGCCGCCGTGGCACTGCTGCTGGGCTCCTTCATGTCCGCCAGCGCCGGTTTTATCGGCATGAAGATCGCCACCTATGCCAACGTGCGTGTGTCCAACAAAGCCAAGGAAAGCCGTAGCATCGGTGCCACCGTAAAGGTAGCTTTCCAGGGCGGCAGCGTGATGGGTCTTTGCGTGGCCGGCTGCGCCCTGCTGGGTCTTTTCATCGTGTATCTGGTGTTCGGTCTGGGTCTGGGACAGCTTTCCGTTACCGAAGGAAGTTATACCAATCTGTTGGGCCTGACATTCACCGCGTTCCCCATGACTCTTTCCGGTTATGCGCTGGGCTGCTCTCTGGTGGCCATGTTTAACCGTGTGGGCGGCGGTATTTATACAAAGGCTGCCGATATGGGCGCTGACCTGGTGGGCAAGACCGAAGCTCATATCCCCGAGGACGATCCCCGCAACCCTGCTACTATCGCCGACAACGTGGGCGATAATGTGGGCGATGTGGCCGGTCTTGGTTCCGACCTGCTGGAGAGCTATGTGGGCGCTATCTCCTCCGGTGTGATTCTGGCATACCATATGTTCTCCAAGTCTCTGGCCGAGGGCACCGGCATGAGCGAGGCTCTTTTGGAGCGTCTGATCCGCTTCCCGCTGCTGTTCGTGGCCGCCGGTCTGATCGCCTGCTGTATCGGCATTGCTACGCTGATTTTCAAGAAAAAAGCATCCAACGATCCTCACAAGGATCTCAACGGTGCCACCTATGTTTCCGCAGGCCTGACCATGGCAGTTGGCTTTTTGATCGCCTTCCTGAGCTTCCGTGATTTCGACAGCGATCTGCTCCGGACCTGCCTGGGTTTCAAGTGCGGTTTTGTATCCCCATGGATCGCCGCCGCCATCGGCATTGCCGCCGGTATTATTGTCGGTGCTATCGCCGAGTACTACACTTCTGACGAATACAATCCCACCAGAATGCTGGCACGCGCTTCTCTGGAGGGTGCGGCACTGACCATCACCCAGGGTCTTGCCTTGGGCATGCGCTCCTGCATGGCTCCCTGCATCGTATTGGGTGCCGGTATCATCGGTGCTTACGGCATCAGCGGTATGTACGGTGTGGCCATGGCCGCCATGGGCATGCTGTCCTTCGTGGCAGCCACAGTCTCCGTGGATACCTACGGTCCCATCTCCGATAACGCAGGCGGTATCGCCGAGATGTCCGAGCTGGATCCCGAGGTGCGTGAGATCACCGATACTCTGGACTCCGTGGGTAACACCACCGCAGCCATCGGCAAGGGCTTTGCCATCGGTTCCGGCGCTCTGGCCGCTTTGGCTCTGATGATTTCCTACCTCTATTCCTACAATGTTTTTAATACCGAACTGGTACTGAATATCATCAATCCCATGACTCTTTCCGGTGCCATCGTGGGCGGCGCTCTGCCTTTCCTCTTCTCCGGTATGCTGATTGACGCCGTGGCAAAGGCTGCCCGTAAAATGGTGGATGAAGTCCGTCGTCAGTTCCATGAGATCCCCGGTCTGTTGGAAGGCAAAGTCCTGCCCGACTATAAGACCTGCATCGAGATCTCTTCCAAGGGTGCTATCAGCGAAATGAAGGTGCCCTCTCTGTTGGCAGTGGTAGTGCCCGTGGCCTGCGGCTTTATCTTCGGGCCGGAATTTGTGGGCGGCATCATCATCGGCTCCACCATTTGCTCCATTATGATCGCCATCTTTGCCGGCAATGCCGGCGGCGCCTGGGACAATGGCAAGAAGTCCATCGAGGCCGGTGCACTTACCGGTTGCGGCAAGGGCTCTCCTGCCCATGATGCCGCTGTTGTGGGCGATACCGTCGGTGATCCTCTGAAGGATACCGTGGGTCCCTGCCTGGATATCTTTATCAAGATCATGTCCACCGTGGCACTGGTGATCGGCACCGTGTTTGCCTCTCACAATCTGCTGGGTGGTATTCTGTAATACCTCATCTCAATAGGCAAGCGCTGCAAAACGGAAGTTTTGCAGCGCTTGCCTATTTCCGCCGGAGAAAATATCACCGTCAATACTCTCGCAGACTGTCCCTCGACAGACTTGACGAAGGTCCGGGCTATATGCTATAATATGGTTATCACTGATAACTTAATCGTCAATTTACAGGAGGTCATCGTGAATCCATACGTTTTATTAACCGACTCAGCCTGCGATATTCCCAATGCAACTCTTCGCGATTGGGGCGTTGCTGTGGTGCAGATGAGTTTTACCTTTGACGGGGATCCCCGCAACTATCTGAATTGCGACATGGAAGCCCCGATTTTCTACGGGCGGATGCGTCACAGCGAGATTGCACATACCAGCGCCATCAACTTTGAGACGTTCCGCGACATTTTTACACCGTATCTCCGACAGGGACAGGATATCTGCTATCTGGCCTTTTCCTCCGGACTGAGTTCCACCTGCCAGTCCGCCGCCATGGCCGCTCGAGAGCTGATGGCGGAATATCCCGACCGCCGCATTTATGTGGTGGATACGCTGAGCGCCTCTGCCGGATTTGGTCTTCTGGTGTATCTGGCATCTCTGCAGCGTAATAACGGAGTCACTCTCGATCAACTGGTGTCCTATGCGGAGGCGCAAAAGCTGCATCTTTGCCACTGGTTCACCGTGGATCATCTGACATATCTGAAGCGTGGCGGACGTGTAAGTCCCACAGCGGCCGCCGTGGGACAGTTCCTGCAAATCAAGCCCGTGCTCCACGTGGATGATGAGGGGCATCTGATCCCCGCTTCCAAGGCCCGCGGACGCCGCGCCTCCATCATTGCTATGGCCGAGCAATACGGCCAGACAAGTCTTCAAAAGGATTCCGTCATTTTCATCGGTCACGGCGACTGCCGGGACGATGCGGAATATCTGGCGCAGTTGCTGCGTACGGAACACGGCGCTACAGGGGAGATTCGCCTCTTTGAGATTGGAGCCGTGATCGGTGCTCATTCCGGTCCCGGGACGTTGGCGCTGTTTTTCCTGGGCGACCATCGCTGATCTCGGCGGCGGTACACGGGGTACCGCTCTATCTGTGACAGCCGTAACAGCAGAGCCGATTAACATCAACACAAAAGGATGACCATCATGCTGATACTATCTGCGCTACCGGGATACCTGATTGGCTCGCTGAGCCTGTCTATCATTATCTCCCAGAGCTTTTTCGGGAAAGATATCCGACTATCCGGAAGCGGCAATGCCGGCGCTACCAACGTAGCCCGCGTTTATGGCTGGGGCGCTGGCTTAGCCACCTTGGGTGGCGACTTTGCCAAAGGTCTGCTCGCCATGTGGATGGGCGAACTCCTTGCCGGATCTCCCGGCATGGCGATATCCGGAATTGCCTGCCTTCTGGGGCATTGCTTTCCCTTATACTACCGTTTCAAAGGCGGCAAGGCCGTTTCCGTGGGTTTAGCAGTCACGTTGTCGGCCGTCAGCTGGCAGCTCTTTCTGCTGGCTCTCATCGTGTTCGCTCTTATAGCTTTTACCACCCGATGGGTATCTCTGGCCTCTGTGAGCGCCGCTGCCTCTGTCGGAATCGCAACATTCTTTCTGCATCCCGGTTTCTGGCCTCTTATACTAACGGAGTTCACCGTAGCACTTCTGATTTTTATGCACCGTTCCAACCTGAGGCGACTTGTCCGCGGGGAAGAACCGAAATTTACACCCGGAAACTCAAAGAATCCGTAAGCCGTGTTCTGCACCGGCTTACGGATTCTTCTTACGGTTGATGGCTATACTTTGCAAGGTCTCCCGGCTTATTATCTCGATCGCCGCCGGTAGACATAGTGCCCATATCGGACAGATTCAGATTCCCTGTATCGATCAGGGTGCTGCTATCCGCCTGTTTTTCTTCCTCCGTGGAGGGAATCTCCCCCGCCAGCTGGCCCATTGCACTTTCACTGCGCAGATGGCAGAATACCTTCAGTGCCGCAACGCCGGCTTCAAATTCCCCGTAGGTGCAAAACGCAGTGGGATCCTTCTACACATAGGGGGCGATCAGCTCATAGGCTTCGTCAATTATGGCCGAGGCATCTACGGTCTGCAGAAATTCCTGATAGAGCGCATTCCCCCGCAAAACCAAGGGTTTTATTGTATCTGTTTTCTTTTTATTGCCCTTTATATGATGCCGTGCCGCATCACTCTGCATCCCGCACTTTTTATATGCGTTCCTGTTTTTCCGGGCTTTACATCCGGACAGTGGTTGTGGTATCTTATGATGTGAATCGGGTAAAAAAAGATGCCCGCAGGGCATTGGGGGAGGAAGAAGTAGCATGGTACAGATTGTAGAAGTATGTAATCACGCACAACTGAAAAAATTCGTGGAGTTTCCCAACCGGCTCTATCGGGATGTTCCCCAGTTTGTTCCCGCTACCTACGGCGATGACATGGAGGACTGGGATCGGAACAAAAACCGTGCCTTTGCCTTCTGCGAGGCACGGTGCTGGCTGGCCATGCGGGATGGAGAAATCGTAGGACGCATCGGCGCCATCCTGAACCACCGCGCCAACGAAAAGTGGAATACCAGCCGGATGCGCTTCACTCAGGTGGATTTTATTGACGATGCTGAAGTGTCTAAGGCACTGTTTGCCACGGTGGAGCAGTGGGCCCGGGAAAAGGGCTGCGACGAGGTCCACGGCCCTCTGGGCTTTACCGACATGGATCGGGAGGGCATGCTGGTGGAAGGCTTCGACCACCGCAGTATGTTCTTTACCTACTATAATCACCCCTATTACCTCACCCACATGGCTGCACTGGGCTATGAAAAGGATGTTGACTGGATCGAGAACCTGATCACCGTCCCCACGGACGAGGCCACCTGTGCGCGTCTTCAGCGCATTGCGGATGTGTCTATGAAACGCTTTCATCTGCATCTGGCGGACGCCAGGCATCAGCGGGACTTCAAGCCCCTGATTCCTGCCTTTTTCCGGCTGGTGAACACATGCTATTCCCCACTGTATGCCATGGTGGAGCTCACCGAGGAACAGATCGGCAAGTATGCCGGAAAGTTTGCCCCGCTGATCAACCCCAAGCTCAGTGCCTTCGTGATGAATGAAGCCGGCGAAATGGTGGGACTGGGTGTAGGCGCGCCCAGCATCGACGCCGCCCTGCAGAAAAGCCAGGGCAAGCTCTTCCCCTTCGGTTGGACACGGCTTCTGTGGGCACTGCACCACAACGATACCATCGACCTTCTGCTCATCGGTGTGCGGCCGGACTACCAGGGTCGAGGCGTCAATGCCATTATCATGAACAAGATGTTACAGGGTTGCCATGAAATGGGCATCACCATGGCCGAGACAGGCCCCACCCTGGAGCTGAACGAAAAGGTCCTGGCCCAATGGAAGGGTCTGGACAAGGTACAGCACAAGCGCCGCCGCTGCTTTATCAAGCAGCTCCACTGAAAAGAACGCATTCATTTCCAAGGGGGTAAGAGCCGTAGCTCTTACCCCCTTCAGCTTGTCGAAAAAGTCTTTTTGACAAGCTGAAGCCGATTTTGAAACTTCCGAAAAAGACGAATTTTCCGACCATCGGATTAAAAATTTTTTGGTCTTGGTTTATTACGAAACCGAGTGGTCACAGGTAAAATAGAACCCCGCAAATCGTTTCTACACAACGATTTGCGGGGTTATCTCTATTAGTCTACGATATCTACGGAGACTTTCACGCCGGTGCGCTGGGCATAGGAGCGTACCACAGTACGGATCTCCTTGGCGATGCGGCCCTGGCGGCCGATCACCTTACCCATATCCTCGGGTGCCACACGCAGCTCCAGCGTCAGCTCGTCGCCTTCCTCCACTTCGGTAACAGTTACCTTGTCAGGATGCTCAACGAGGCTCTTGGCGATGTAGAGCAGCAATTCCTTCATGGCGCCACCAATTACAGAACGTCAGCCTTCTTCAGCAGAGCACGCACAGTGTCGGTGGGCTGAGCGCCGGTCTTGATCCACTCGCGAGCGCGGTCGGCATCGATCTTGATCTCAGCGGGATTCACGCAGGGATTGTAGGAGCCGATTTCCTCAATGAAACGGCCATCACGGGGATAGCGGGAATCAGCGACGACAACGCGATAGTAAGGAGCCTTCTTGGCGCCCATACGGCGCAGACGAATTTTAACCATTTTTGTTTCCTCCGATAAGTAATTTTGTATTTTTGATTTATCTCTAAATGCTTTTGCACTTATTGAACTTATTTTAAGCGTTTCTTGCGGCCGAAGCCGTGCATGGAACTCATACCGGGTATGGAACCCATACCGGGCATACCCCGGAAGTTGCCCTTGGAGAAGGCTTTGGTCATCTGCTGCATCATCTCAAAGGACTTCATCAGACGGTTGACATCGGCCACTTCCTGGCCGCAGCCTGCCGCAATACGGCGGCGGCGGGAGGCATTGAGAATCTGGGGATTCTCACGCTCCTTGAGGGTCATGGACTCAATGATGGCACGCTGACGGGCCATTTTCTTCTCGTCGATCTGAGCGCCGTCCAACTGCTTGCCAAGTCCACCGGGAAGCATGGCTGCCAGCTGACTCATGTCTCCCATATTGGCAATCTGCTCCATCTGCTCCAGATAGTCGCTGAGAGTGAAGCGGTTTTTCTTGAGCTTTTCCTCCAGCTTCTTGGCCTGCTTTTCATCATACTGGGCTTCGGCCTTCTCGATGAAGGTGAGCATGTCGCCCATGCCCAGAATGCGGGAGGCCATACGGTCGGGGTGGAACAGCTCGATCATGTCCAGCTTTTCGCCCACACCCACAAACTTGATGGGTTTACCGGTGGCACTGCGGATAGAGAGAGCCGCACCGCCGCGGGCATCGCCGTCCAGTTTGGTGAGCATCACACCGTCAATTCCCAGTGCTTCATCAAAGGCAGAAGCGGCGTTGACGGCATCCTGGCCGGTCATGGCATCCACCACCAGCATGATCTCATTGGGATGGACGGTGGCTTTAATGTTCTTCAGCTCATCCATGAGCTGTTCATCGATATGTAAGCGACCTGCCGTATCCAGAAGTACCAGATCGTGACCGTGGTCGCGGGCGTACTTCAAAGACTCGGTGGCGATCTCCACAGGGTTGCCCTGTCCCATCTCGAAGACGGGGATATCCAACTGCTTACCCACCACCTGCAACTGGGTAATGGCGGCAGGGCGGTACACGTCACAGGCCACCAGCAGAGGACGCTTGCCGTACTGTTTACGCATGAAGCCGGCCAGTTTGGCGGAGTTGGTGGTTTTACCGGCGCCCTGCAGACCCACCATCATCATCACGGTGGGGCCGTTATTGGCAAAGGCGACCTTGGCATTGGTGCCGCCCATGAGCTTTGTCAGTTCTTCGTTGACGATCTTGATGATCTGCTGGGCAGGAGTCAGGCTGTCCAGTACATCAGAGCCCACACAGCGCTCGGTGACCTGGGCGATAAAGTCCTTGACTACCTTGTAGCTGACATCGGCCTCCAACAGAGCCATACGGACTTCCCGCAGGCCGGTCTTGACATCATCTTCTGTCAGACGGCCTTTTCCACGTAAGCGCTTAAATGTGTCATTCAGTTTTTCGGAAAGTCCCTCAAAGGCCATGGATTACTCCTTCAAAGCAGTCGCATTCTCCAGAATCTCACCGCAAAGACGGTCAATATCCGAATTCTCATGACTGCGATAGTTGATGGTTTTGATCTCCCTGGCATCGTTTTCGATAGCCTCGATCTTTTCCTGCATCTTCATAAAGCGGCGGATGATACCGGTTTTCTCTTCCAGCTCGGACATGGCGTTCTCCGCACGGACGATGCCATCCCGCACACCCTGGCGGGAAATGCCGCAGTTTTCAGCGATCTCTGCCAGGGACAAATCTTCGTTATAATAGAGGTCAAAGAGTTCTTTTTGCCGCTCGGTGAGGATCTCGCCGTAAAAATCGAACAGCATGGTCATGCGATAGGTCTGGTTTTTCAAGTGATCTCCTCCTTCCTGTAAAGTTCTATCGCTTTACAACGTGAATATCATACACGAACTCAACGGCAATGTCAAGGCGAATTTGGCGATTTTTCCAAAAAAGTTTTCGACATTTTGTGCAAATGGAGAAGAAATTTCCCCGTTGCATTTGGTTTTTCGCCGTGGTAAACTATTCCTGCGACGCAACTGCATAAAAACATCATTGGATGTGCATTTTTATTTCGGTAAAAATGCACGCTCTTTTGGCACGTCCAGTGATGGAA
>R21__coassemble_717_pt1 | contig 25929 bp, 21 predicted proteins | sample R21__metabat2_low_PE_038 | metagenome-assembled genome bin R21
GATACCGCGGATCGTGCGGATATTGGTTTTCAGATCAGCCATGCGTAATCTCCTTTCCAAAGAATAATGGGACGGGCAGAACTGCCCGCCCCAAAAGCATTATTCGTCTGTTACAGGGATATCTTCATCTACCATGTCAATACGCACCAGATCGTAGTCCATGTCCTTGACATACTCCACGTACTGAAAACGGATGCCGTCTTCTTCCATGATCTCGCTTTCACTTTCCACGGTCCACTCGTCGGTGGCATCCAGGTTGGGGAAGTGGGAATCGGCTTCCTTCTCGGCCAATACTTTGGTGACGAAAATGCGGTCACAGTTGGGCAGCAGCAGGCGGTACACGCTCTCACCGCCGATGCAGAAATCCGAAAGCCCTGTGGAAAAAATGGCCTGCATGGCATTGTGGATGACCTCACATCCCTCGGCGGAATAATCCATGTCATGGGTCAGCACCAGGTTCGTGCGATTGGGAAGACCCTTTTTACCGGGCATGCTCTCCAGAGTTTTACGACCCATGATCACAGTATGCCCTGTGGTGAGCTCACGGAAACGCTTCAGGTCGGCATGAATGTGGAAAAGGAGCTGTCCGTCCTTGCCAATGCCCCAGTTCTGATCAACACATACGATGGCCTGCATGGCGATACCTCCTTAGATTGCAACGGGGATCTTGTCCTCAAAGGGCTGAGGATCGTAACCCTCCAGAGAGAAGCTGTCCCGTGTGAACTTGTAGAAATCATCTACATCCTTGTCAATGATAAACTTGGGCACCTCATGAGGCTCCACTTCCAGCAACTTTTTCATGATAGGTACGTGGCGGTCATAAATGTGGGCGTCGGCGATGACGTGCACCAGCTCGCCGGCCTTAAGACCGCTGACCTGTGCCATCATGTGCACCAACACGGCATACTGCACCACATTCCAATTGTTGGCGGCCAGCATGTCCTGAGAACGCTGGTTCAAAATGGCGTTGAGGGTGTTGCCGGTGACGTTGAAGGTCATGGAGTAGGCGCAGGGGTAGAGAGCCATCTCGCTTAAATCCTGGAAGTTATATATGTTGGTGAGGATGCGGCGGGAGGCGGGATTGTGCTTGAGGTCATAGAGCACCCGATCCACCTGATCCATATCCCCCTCGGGATAATGGTGCTTCACACCCAGCTGATAGCCGTAAGCCTTGCCGATAGAGCCGTTTTCATCAGCCCAGGAGTCCCAGATATGGCCGCGGAGATCCTTGATGTTGTTGGACTTTTGCTGCCAGATCCACAGAAGCTCATCGATACAGGTTTTGAAGAAGGTGCGGCGAATGGTGAGAATGGGAAACTCCTCCTGCAGATTGTAGCGGTTGACGATACCGAACTTCTTCACCGTGTGGGCAGGGGTGCCGTCATCCCAATGGGGACGGACATCCAGATCGGTATCCCAGAAACCGTTTTCTAAAATATCACGAACATTCTGTTTGAAAATCTCATCTGCACGACTCATAGTGGCGGCCTCCTCATCTTTGTGATCGGTGTTATTGTATCAAAAACGGTTCGTAGTTGCAACAAAAAAAGGACGGCGAAAGCCGTCCTTTTTGTCACGCATTTTTGAAACTGGTCTCAGGGGCACGGATCACCACTCGGGTGTTGGGCTGCACGGAAGTGGTCAGAAAGGCGTTGCCGCCCACCACAGAGTTTTCGCCGATGACGGTCTCACCGCCGAAAATGGAGGCACCGGAATAGATGGTGGCCCCGCTCTCCACGGTGGGATGGCGCTTACCGATCACGTCGTGGCCGCCTCGGGGACTCAAAGCGCCCAGTGTCACCCCCTGATAGAGCTTTACATGGTCGCCGATCCGAGTGGTCTCGCCCACCACGATACCGGTGCCGTGGTCAATGAAAAAGTAATTGCCGATGGTGGCACCGGGATGGATGTCGATGCCGGTGCGGCTGTGGGCGTACTCGGTCATCATGCGGGGGATCATGGGCACTTTTCGCAGATACAATTCGTGGGCGATGCGATAGGCAAAGATGGCAAAGAGTCCGGGATAGGCAAAGACGATCTCCTCCTTGTTGTCGGCGGCGGGATCGCCGTCAAAAATGGCATCCAGGTCGGTGAGAAGCATCTTCTGAATGGCGGGCAGCTGTTCTACCACCTCCCGGGCGATAAAAGGGGCTTCCTGGGCATTTTCCTTGGGCAGTGCCAGGGCGATCTGGGTGGACAGATGGCGCTCGATGCGATCCATCAAAAGGGCGGCGTGGTCCTCAGCGGCCAGTGTCATCAACGTGCTATCTCCGAAGTATGCGGGAAACATCAGCTGACGCAGCTCCTTCAAAAGCAGCTTGATGGCACTGCGATCGGGCAGGCGCAAACGGGCACCGTACATGGGAATGGCGGCATTGTTCATGGTAGCCGCCATCTCGTGAGCGGCTTTGCGGATGTGGTTGGGATACATGTTTCAGTCCTCCTTGAAAAGCGCAGTGGAAAGGTAGCGGTCCGGTTCCGGCAGGGGAGTGTGCCCCACCAATTGGGACAGAGAAGTATAGATGTTCATATTACGAATCCTTTCTTTTCCTCAAATGCATAAAAAAAGTGGGCGCACCATGTGCGCCCACTGCTGATGACAAAGTGATGCGGATTTACTCCGCGAAAAACACAGCACGATTTTGGGCGCAACAACGTAAGGCCTGACAACAGACCTGACAGTTATTGGCGCAACAAAACAGCATCATGTGTTCTCCTTTTCTAAGACTGGTGGACATTATAGCGAGGAATGTGACAAAAAGCAAGAGTTTTATTCCATGTCCACGGTAATATTGTCGGTTCCGTGTTGTTCAAATTCCCCCAGATAGGTCTCTACCCGGGCCATGATCTCCTCGTAATTGTCCTTGGTGATGGGAGGGTCGTCCATGTCCCGCAGGGCCAGTTCCTGGGCCAGGATCTCGAAAAATGTGTTATCCTCGTAGGCCATGATGGCTTCGTGGATGCCGCCCTCTGCAAAGGCACGGGAGGGAATGATCTCTCCGTTAAAGAGTTCAGTGAGAGAAACCATGTCCTGCCCCAGACAGTGGGCAAAAACAGCACTTTCCACCTCATCATACTCCCGAATGCGATCGTTGCCGCGGGTGGAGTTCAGGACCCAGTTTCCGATATATACCATATCCAACAGACGCCGGAACTGTTTTTGCGTCAGTTTGACCTCCATAGTACACCTCCAAAAGCAAGAATCGACTTTTCCCGATTATAGCACCGATAATTTAGAAATACTACAGAAAAAAGTGGGTAACACAGGGAATTTTTGACTTGTGCATCATAGATATCCATAGTATACTATATTAGTTCGTAAACTTTTATGTGAGGAGCATTGTATGGACAATCGACCCATTGGAGTGTTCGACTCCGGCCTGGGCGGTCTGACTGCTGTCAAGGAGATCCGCAACATTCTGCCCTCTGAAAACATTATATACTTTGGAGACACGTCCCGTGTACCCTACGGCGGAAGATCCAAGGAAACCATTCTGAAATATGCCCGTCAGGATGTCCGTTTTCTGCGCACTTTCGATGTAAAAGCCATCCTGATCGCCTGCGGCACCGTATCTTCCAACGCACTGCCCCAGTTGGTGACGGAAAACGATGTGCCCATGTCCGGCGTGGTGGAGCCTGCCTGCCGCCGAGCCCTGGAACTGACCCGCAATCGTCGCGTGGGTGTGATCGCCACGGCGGCCACCATCCGCAGCGGCGCATACGAGAGCGTGATCCGCGGTCTGGACGATGGCGTGGAGGTACTCTCCTGTGCCTGCCCACTTTTTGTGCCGCTGGTAGAAAACGGCCGCTTTCATACCGGTGACTGTGTCATCGAAACGGTGGCCCGGGAATACCTGCAGGGGCTGAAAGATGCCGGTGTGGATACGCTGATTCTGGGCTGTACCCACTATCCGCTTCTGACAGAGGTGATCGCGGATGTCATGGGCGACGGCGTGCAGCTGATCAATACCGGTGCCGAGGCGGCCCGGGAACTGAAACGTGCGTTGACCGCCGCAAACAGTCTGGCGGAAGGTGAGGGGAGCGCTGTGCTTTATACCAGCGATGCACCGGAGGGCTTTGCCACTTTGGCCAGCCAGTTCCTGGAGAACGATGTAAACGACGTGCGCCACACCGACATAGAAAATTATTAAGAGTTGAGATATACAAAGGAGAAGATCGCCATGAATATGATCCAGGAAGCCAAAAATCAGGTACTGACCCTGACCGTTGGTGCCTATGAGAGCGCTGTAAGAGAAGGCCTTCTGCCTGAGGGCTGCACCGTGACCCCCTCTGTGGAGATCCCCAAGGATACCCGCAATGGTGACTACACCACCACTTTCTGTCTGGTCGCCTCCAAGGCCATGCACAAAAATCCCCGTGAAGTGGCTGCCATTCTGCAGAGCCACATGGCTTTGAAGGGCAGTTACTTTACTTCCGTGGAAATCGCAGGCCCCGGCTTTCTGAATTTCCGCCTGGGCGGCAAGTGGTTTGCCGACACCGTGGCCACCATTGAGAAAGAGGGCGGCAATTTCGGCGCCAATGAGGCCCTCAAAGGCAAAAAGTATATGGTGGAATTTGTCTCCGCCAACCCCACCGGTCCCATGCACATGGGCAATGCCCGCGGCGGTGTGCTGGGTGATACCCTGGCTTCTGTTCTGGGCAAGTGCGGCGCAGACATCTGGCGCGAGTTCTACGTGAACGATGCCGGCAACCAGATCGAGAAGTTTGCCAAGTCCATCGAGGCCCGCTACTTCCAGATCATCCGCGGTGAAGAGGCCGTGGAGTTCCCTGAGGACGGCTATCACGGCGAGGACATCAAGGACCTGGCCAAGGCGTTTTATGACCTCCATGGTGACAGCTACATGGATAAAGACGAGGCCACCCGCCACGCTGATATGGCCCACTTCGGACTGGATTGCAACATCCCCAAGATGAAGACCGATCTTACGCGCTATGGTATCCATTACGATGAGTGGTTCTTCGAAAGCTCCCTCCACGAGTCCGGCTATGTGGCCGACAGTGTGCAGGCACTCACTGACATGGGTTATACCTACGAAAAGGACGGCGCTCTGTGGCTTGCTACGGCCCGCATTCTCTCCGAGAATATGAAAAAGGCCGGCAAGTCCGATGAGGACATCGAAAAGCTGGAGCTGAAGGACGATGTGCTGCGCCGTGCCAACGGCTTTTACACCTACTTTGCCGCTGACATTGCCTATCACCGCAACAAATTTGCAAAGCGCGGCTTTGACAAGGTCATCAATGTCTGGGGTGCCGACCACCACGGTCATGTGGCACGCCTCAAGGGTGCCATGGATGCTCTGGGTCTGGATGGAGAAAACCGCCTGGACATCGTGCTGATGCAGCTGGTAAAGCTGGTGGAGAACGGCGAGGTGGTGCGCATGTCCAAGCGTACCGGCAAGGCCGTGAGCCTCACTGATCTGCTGGACATGGTGCCGGTGGATGCCTGCCGCTACTTCTTCAATGCCAAGCCTGAAACCCAGATGGAGTTCGACTTGGGCCTGGCCGTCCGGGAGGACAGCGAAAACCCTGTGTACTATGTCCAGTATGCCCACGCCCGCATCTGCACACTGCTCAAGGCACTGGCCGCCGAGGGATACGAAGTACCCGATGCCGAGAATGTGGATTTCTCCCTGCTGACGGACGATACCGAGATCGCTCTGATCAAGCAGCTGGCTCTTTACAGCGACACCGTTCTGGTGGCAGCCAACCACTACGATCCCAGCTTCATCAACCGTTATCTCACCGATCTTGCCGCGGCGTTCCATAAGTTCTACAACGCCTGCCGCATCAAGGGCGAGGAGAAGAATGTGCTGTTGGCACGCCTGAAGCTGGCCGACACCACCCGCAGTGTTCTGCGCAACGCCATGGAGCTCATCGGCTGCACCGCACCGGAGAAGATGTAACAGTCCCGATACGGGTCTGCGACTTCGCCTTGCAAAAAGTGAAAAGATGTAGTACTTTTGCTGTAGCACAGAAAGAGAGGTGACGTCGTTGTGGAGATCCTGCGTGCCGCAGAGGACTATCTGGAATCCATGCTGATGCTTCAGCGGGAAAAAGGTTTTATCCGATCTATTGATGTGGCAGAAAAACTGGGCGTGACAAAACCCAGCGTCACCTATGCCACCAAGCGTCTGAGAGAAAGCGGCTACATCGTTATGGACAAAGACGGCCATATCACTCTCACGGAGGACGGCATGGCCATAGCCGGTGAAATGCTCTCTCGCCATACCATGCTGACAGGCTTTTTAGTGGCGTTGGGTGTAGAGCCTGCCATTGCCGAGGCCGATGCCTGTAAGATAGAGCATGACATCAGCCCGCAAACTTTTACGGCGATTTGCAAGCATGCAAAGTCTCACCAGAAAATATAGCATAAACGAGACCCCGAAGCGCTTACCGCGTTTCGGGGTCTCGTTTATGCTCCTTTGTATTTTTTGCGGGTTGCCATACCTCCGCGAATATGTCGCTGGGCCTTGTTCTCCTCCAGCACTTCTTTTACGGCCAGATAGAGAGAACGATCGCATTGAGGCAGACGTTCAGAGATGTCCTTATGTACCGTGGATTTGCTCAAACCGAATTTCTTAGCGGCAACACGCACCGTGGTGCGGTTCTCTATCAGGTAAAGGGCCAGATCGCAGGCCCGCTGTTCCAAATCGCCTTTCATAACGCAACACTCCCTTACGCTACCATGCTATGCGCAGTAAGAGGCAAACAGTACGGCATCTTTTGCTGACAAAAATGCGCCATTTTTTTGGAATCAAACGGCACCATATTGTAAATAATCACCATTTGAGGGATTTACCGGCGGAAAAGCTTGCTTTTAGTGAAAACTTTGTTATAATAGATTGTCTAATTTATTAAAAGTATCTATTAATTTTTGTAAGAGTCGGGAGGACGTAACACAAATGAGTAAGAAGTATTGTTACCTGTTTACCGAAGGCAATGCCACCATGCGTGAGCTTTTGGGCGGAAAGGGCGCCAATCTGGCCGAGATGACCAATATCGGCCTGCCGGTGCCCCAGGGTTTTACGATTACCACCGAGGCCTGCACCCAGTACTATGAAGACGGCCGCAAGATCAATGACGAGATTATGGATGAGATCATGCAGTACGTGGAGACCATGGAGAAGATCAACGGCAAGAAGTTCGGCGATCTGAAGAACCCCCTGCTGGTTTCTGTTCGCTCCGGTGCCCGCGCCTCTATGCCCGGCATGATGGATACCATTTTGAACCTGGGCCTGAACGAGGATGTGGTGGCTGCCATGATCAAGGGCAACCCCGATCCCAAGTTCGAGCGTTTTGTATATGACTCCTATCGCCGCTTCATCCAAATGTTCTCCGATGTGGTTATGGAAGTAGGTAAGAAATACTTTGAGCAGCTCATTGACAAGATGAAGGCCGACCGCGGCATCACCTATGATGTGGAGCTCACCGCCACCGACCTGAAGGAGCTGGCTGCCCAGTTCAAAGCCGAGTACAAAAAGCAGATCGGCAGCGATTTCCCCTCCGATCCCAAGGTCCAGCTGTATGAGGCCATCCGTGCCGTGTTCCGCTCCTGGGATAACCCCCGTGCCAACGTGTATCGCCGCGACAACGACATTCCCTATTCCTGGGGCACTGCTGTCAACGTGATGCCCATGGTGTTCGGTAACCTCAACGAAAATTCCGGTACCGGCGTGGCTTTCACCCGCAACCCCGCCACCGGCGAAAAGGCCTTGATGGGTGAGTTCCTGACCAATGCCCAGGGCGAAGATGTGGTGGCCGGTGTCCGCACCCCCATGCCCATCTCCCAGATGGAGGAGCTCTTCCCCCAGGCATATGCCGACTTCGCCCGTGTCTGCGACACCCTGGAAAATCACTATCGCGACATGCAAGACATGGAGTTCACCGTGGAAAACGGCAAGCTCTACATGCTGCAGTGCCGCTCCGGTAAGCGTACCGCTCCCGCCGCTTTGAAGATCGCCTGCGACCTGGTGGACGAGGGTATGATCGATGCAAAGAAGGCTGTTGCCATGATCGACCCCCGTAACCTGGACACCCTGCTGCACCCCCAGTTCGATGCTGAGGCGCTGAAGAAGGCCCAGCCCATCGGCAAGGCTCTGCCCGCCTCCCCCGGTGCCGCCTGCGGTAAGATCGTTTTCACCGCCGAAGATGCCAAGGCCTGGGCCGCCCGCGGTGAGAAGGTGGTTCTGGTTCGTCTGGAGACCTCTCCCGAGGATATCGAGGGCATGAAGGCCGCTCAGGGTATCCTGACCGTCCGCGGCGGTATGACCTCCCACGCTGCCGTTGTGGCCCGTGGTATGGGTGAGTGCTGCGTTTCCGGCTGCTCCGCCATTACCATGGACGAAGAGAATAAGAAGTTTGAACTGGCCGGCAAGACCTATCACGAGGGTGACTGGCTGAGCCTGGACGGCTCCACCGGCTGCATCTATGACGGTGCTATGCCCACCGTGGACGCCACCATCGGCGGTGAATTCGGCCGCATCATGGGCTGGGCGGACAAGTATCGCCGTTTGATGGTCCGCACCAATGCCGACACCCCCGCCGATGCCGCCCGCGCCCGCTCTCTGGGTGCTCAGGGCATTGGCCTGTGCCGTACCGAGCATATGTTCTTCGAGGGTGACCGCATTGCCGCCATCCGCGAGATGATCTGCTCCGATACCAAGGAAGAACGCGCCGCCGCTCTGAACAAGCTGCTGCCAATGCAGCAGGGTGACTTTGAGGGCATCTACGAGGCCATGGAAGGCTGCCCCGTCACCATCCGTTTCCTGGATCCCCCTCTGCACGAGTTCGTGCCCAACACCGAGGACGAGATCGCTCTCTTAGCCAAGACCCAGGGCAAGACCGTCCAGCAGATCAAGGATATCATTGCTTCTCTCCACGAGTTCAACCCCATGATGGGTCATCGCGGCTGCCGTCTGGCTGTCACCTATCCCGAGATCGCCGAGATGCAGACCCGCGCCGTCATCCGCGCCGCCATCAATGTCCAGGCCAAGCACCCTGAGTGGAACATGGTTCCCGAGATCATGATCCCCCTGGTAGGTGAGGTCAAGGAGCTGAAGTACGTCAAGGATGTGGTGGTGAAGACCGCTGATGAGGAACTGGCCCGTGCCAATTCCAAGATGAAGTACCTGGTGGGTACCATGATCGAGATCCCCCGCGCCGCTCTGACCGCGGACGAGATCGCCACCGAGGCCGAGTTCTTCTCCTTCGGCACCAACGATCTGACCCAGATGACCTTCGGCTTCAGCCGCGACGATGCCGGCAAGTTCCTGCCCGCCTACTACGATACCAAGATCTATGAGAACGATCCCTTCGCCCGTCTGGACCAGACCGGCGTGGGCAAGCTGGTGGCCATGGCCTGCAAGCTGGGCCGCGCCACCCGTCCTGAGCTGCACCTGGGTATCTGCGGTGAGCACGGCGGCGATCCTTCCTCCGTGGAGTTCTGCCACAAGGTGGGTCTGGACTATGTGTCCTGCAGTCCCTTCCGTGTTCCCATCGCCCGTCTTGCTGCCGCCCAGGCCGCAATTAAGGAAGCCAAGTAAGAATGATCTTCAAAGCCCCGGCCGACGGCCGGGGCTTTGCTTTTGCTCCTCACCTTGACTTTCCGTGTGGGGGTGATATCATAAGTGCGTATAGAATGAATCAAGAGGAAAGGACTTTTGACGTGTCTCTTTATAAAGCCTACTGCCGCGTGTATCAGGCGGTACTGAAATTGGGCAATTACTGCATGGGCTACCATATGCCCGACTATATTGAGGGCCCGGGCTGCGTCAAAAAGCTCCCCGACCTTTTGAGGAAGGCAGACATCAAAAACGTCCTGTTGGTAACAGGCCCCAATATCACCAAGCGCGGTCTCAACCACGGCCTGATGGAGGCCTTGGAGGCCGCCGACATTGCCTACACCGTCTATAACGATATCGGTGTCAATCCCACCAGTGACATGGTGGAGGCGGGAGTTACCCTGTACTGCGAAAAGGGTTGCGAAGCTATCATCGCCTTTGGTGGCGGCAGTCCCATGGACTGTGCCAAGGCCATCGGTGCCCGTATCGCCAGACCCGGTAAATCCGTGGCACAACTGCAGGGCCTGCTGAAAGTCTTGAAAAAGATCCCGCCTTTCTATGCCATTCCCACCACTGCCGGCTCCGGCTCGGAGACCACTGTGGCCGCCGTCATCACCGACAGCCGTACCCACCGCAAGGCCGCCATCATGGATCCCCACCTCATTCCCCTCTATACCGTACTGGATCCCGAACTGACGGTGGGGCTGCCGCCCTTCACCACCGCCTGCACCGGCATGGATGCTCTTTCTCATGCGGTGGAAGCCTACACCAACCATACCTACAACACCGCTCTGGAAAATGATCTTGCCCGCCAGGCGGTGAAGCTGATTTACGACAACGTTCTCGCCGCCTACCATGACGGCGAGAATCTCACTGCCCGCCAGAATATGCAGAAGGCCGCCTTCTTTGCCGGTCGCGCCTTCACCCGCGGCTGTGTGGGCTATGTCCATGCGGTGGGCCATACCGTATCGGGCCTTCACAACATCGCCCACGGCTTTGCCATGGCGGTGCTGCTGCCCAAGGTCATGCGACAGTTCGGCGCTCCTGCCCATCAGCGTCTTGCCCAGCTGGCCGATTTGTGCGGCATCCCGGGCAATACCGCCGCCGAGAAGGCAAACGCTTTCATCAACTGGATAGAAAATGCCAATCGGGAAATGGGCATCCCCGACACGTTGGATATGATTGAAGAAAAGGACATTCCCCAGATGGTGAAGTGGGCGATGAAAGAGGGCAACCCCCTTTACCCCACGCCTGTCACCTGGGAGGAGAGTGATTTCCGCAAACTCATCGACACCGCCCGCGGGGCAGGAAAGTGAGGATACCATGGACATACATACAGCCACTGAGCAGGTAGCCGAAACCGGACGATTATTACTGGAAAAAAAGCTGGTGGCCCGCACCTGGGGCAATTTCAGTGCCCGCCTGGATGAAAGCCATTTCTGCATCACTCCCAGCGGCCTGGGTTATGAGCACATGACCTCGGAGGATATCGTCCGCTATAACCTGACCGACGATACCTATGAGGGCAGTCATAAGCCCTCCAGCGAAAAGGGCATCCACGCCGCAGCTTACCGTCTGTTCCCGGATGTGGGCTTCGTGGTCCACACCCACCAGATCTATGCCACGGCTTTGGGGTTGACCGCTCCGGAATGTCTGCAGATCACCGGGGAGGAAGCCCGGCGTTTGGGCGGCATCGCCTGGGCGGACTACGGTCTGCCGGGGACGAAAAAGCTATGCAGTGCTGTGACCTCTGCCATGGAGCAGGGTGCACATACCGTGTTGATGGTACACCACGGTGCTCTCATCTGCGGCCGCGACCGGGAAGATGCCATGGAACGCGCTGCACTTTTGGAGGACATCTGCCGCCGCAATTGTCGCTGGCAGGAGGTTTCTCCCAGCCCTAAAAGGTTCGATGCACTTTTAGAGCGCGTCCGTAAGATTTACCCCACAGCCGCCATTGAGGACACCGCACCGGTACAGGCTCGCGCCGCCTTGAAAACCCATATGCGGGCTCAGATCGATGACATGGCGCAGATGATAGGTCGCAAGATTCCTGTAGCAAATGGGGAAGAAGATGCCCTGCGGCTTCTGGAGAAGCGCAATGTGGTGCTTCTGCCCGGTGTGGGCGCTATCGTCCACGGAGAAGATGCTGAAGATACGGCCGCTCTTCTGGTGCTGATCCATAAAGCGGCGGTTGCCTCCCTTCATTGTCGTATGGCGGGCAAGCGGGCACATCTGGGGCCTTTGGACTGTATTGCCATGCGGCGGTTCTACCTGCTGAAATATTCCAAGCAGAAGAAAGGATAAAAAGCATGACCAAGAACAAGAAAAAAGAAGTGTTCCGGGCGCTGAAGTTTGCCCTCTTTTCTGCATCGGCCGGCCTCATTGAGATGGGTGTGTTCGCTCTCCTGAATGAGTTGGTCATTCCCAACCGATATTGGCCCTGCTATCTCATCGCACTGGTGGCTTCCGTGGTATGGAACTTTACCCTGAATCGCAAGTTCACCTTCAAAAGCGCCAACAACATTCCCAAGGCCATGGCGCTGGTGCTGGCCTATTACTGCGTGTTCACGCCCCTGACCACCATCCTGGGGGACTATCTGGCAGAAGACCTACTGTGGAATGAATATCTGGTCACCGGCATCAACATGGTCATCAATCTGGTAACAGAATACCTCTATGATACCCTCGTGGTGTTCCGTGGCTCCATCGATACCAACAACATTGCCCGGAAGCAGGCCGACGCGGATCTGCTGAAAGCAAAATAAAGCAAGAAGACCCTCGAGAAGAAATTCTCGAGGGTCTATTTATGATGTGTGCTTTAAAACAAGCCCGAGATCACACCGTTTTCATCCACGTCGATCTTTTCGGCGGCGGGCACCTTGGGCAGACCCGGCATGGTCATGATGTCGCCGGCCAGCGCCACGATAAAACCCGCGCCGGCGGAGACTTTCAGGTTGCGAACGGTGACGGTGAAACCTTTTGGCGCGCCCAAAAGGGTGGCGTCATCGGAAAAGCTGTACTGGGTCTTGGCCGTGCAGATGGGGAGTCTATCGAAGCCCAGCTCGGTGAGCTGGCGGCACTGCTTCACGGCATTGCCCACCAACTGAACGCCGTCTGCGTGATAGATCTTCGTGCAGATGGCGCGAAGCTTTTCCTCGATGGTCATATCCAGCTCGTAGCTCTGGCGGAAGTGGTTGGGCTCGTCACACAACCGCACCACCTCTTGCGCCAAAGCCTTGCCGCCCTCGCCGCCTTTTTTCCACACCTCGCTGAGAGCCACGTTGACACCCAGTTCATTGCAGCGCTTTTCCACCAGCTCCAACTCCGCTTTGGTGTCGGTGGGGAAGGCATTGATGGCCACCACGCAGGGCAGGCCGAACACGTCGCGGATGTTGCTCACATGCTGTAAAAGGTTGGGCAGGCCATGTTCCAGGGCTTCCAGATTCTCCTCGTCCAAGTCCGTTTTCGCCACGCCGCCGTGATACTTCAGGGCGCGGACAGTGGCCACTACCACCACGGCAGAGGGGGTCAATCCTGCCATGCGGCACTTGATGTCCAAAAACTTCTCAGCGCCCAGGTCAGCGGCAAAGCCCGCCTCAGTGACCACGTAATCCCCCAGCTTCAGGGCCATGCGCGTGGCGGTGATGGAATTGCAGCCGTGGGCGATATTGGCAAAGGGTCCGCCGTGGATAAAGGCGGGGGTTCCCTCCAAAGTCTGCACCAGATTGGGCTTGAGGGCGTCCTTCAGCAGGGCGGCCATGGCGCCCTCTGCTTTCAGGTCGTGGGCGGTGACGGGTTTTCCCTCGTAGGTATATCCCACGATCATCCGGCCCAAACGGACCTTAAGGTCGGTGATATCAGAAGCCAGGCACAGAACCGCCATCACCTCGCTGGCCACGGTGATATCAAAGCCGTCCTCCCGGGGCACACCCTGCATTTTGCCTCCCAAACCGTCCACGATGTTGCGTAGCTGGCGGTCGTTCATGTCCACGCAGCGCTTCCAGGTGATCTGCTTGATGTCGATATTCAGCTTGTTGCCCTGCTGAATGTGGTTGTCCAGCATGGCAGCCAGGAGGTTGTTGGCCGCGCCGATAGCGTGGAAATCGCCTGTGAAGTGGAGGTTGATGTCCTCCATGGGCACCACCTGGGCATGGCCGCCGCCGGCGGCGCCGCCCTTGATGCCAAACACAGGACCGAGAGACGGCTCCCGGAGCGCCACGATGGCGTTCTTGCCGATCTTCCGCAGAGCGTCCGCCAGTCCCACGGAGGTGGTGGTTTTACCCTCACCAACAGGGGTGGGAGTGATGGCGGTGACCAAAATCAACTTGCCGTCAGGCGCATCTTTTTTGTCGCGCAACAGCTGAAAGTCTACCTTGGCTTTATAGTTGCCGTACTGCTCCAGGTATTTTTCATCCACCCCGGCTATCCGGGCAATTTCGGTGATTTTCTTTTTTTTGCAGGACTGGGCAATGGCAATGTCGGACAGGTATTCCATACTGCACACCTCAGCTTTCTTCCGGTTGCGGAATATTTCGTATTTTGCTTTGCATTATACAGGTAATCATCTCGGCTTTCAACCGTTTCTATGTGCGAAAAGGCCTCAATTTTTGATTCCGTTTTGACTCCTCTCTGAAGTGTACCCCATGTCAAGGACAATTCTGAATTTTAGGGGGCACAAGATCCCCCGGATATTCATACGGGCAGTATGAAAGAGCAGAAAGGCAATTATCCTTTCTGCTCCGGGTTGCTATTTAGCTTCTATTGCGCTTTATGACGCAAGAGTTGGTTCTGCAATAGATTCACCGCTTGTGTTGATTGTTGCCACATAATTTTTGCCATCCATGCCGACAAATTGCGATGTATCGATGAACCCTTTCGTGTAAAGGCTTCCCTTGTATTTCAATGCTTTCCGCCTCTTTTTGAACCCACTAAAACAAAAAAGCCTTGCTATACAATTATCCTCTGCTTCAAAATGCCATAAAGGAACGGAAGGAAGAATTGGACACTATCAAACAGTATGGTATTCCAAAGTATTCAAAGAGCATTGCAAAGTTCACCACTGGTGCCAACTATGTTGACACCAGATCCGAATTTGAAAAAGCAGAAAGTCAAATCGAACAGATAAAAGATCTAATTTCCAGTATTGAACATCAAATAGATAGAATTACAAACGCACTGAAACGGATTGAATCATCCCCATATTAGTCCTTGATGATATACAACTTGAATTCTGGCGAGATCCAGGAGGCAAACTCAAAAGCAATATCGGAGTGAGCGTAGGTGCCGCCGTTCCGACCGGATTTCGACACAATACCAACGGCATAGCCGACCTCCTTTGCTCACAGCCTACCACACAGGCTGTTTTCTGGCAAGTTATATTTATTTGACCCTATTGACAAACGAGGTCTAATGCGATAGACTTAACACATCAAGAGGTTTAACTGATTAGACTTATATGGGGGGAGATCGACATGGATACACCGAAGATTTTTGACAGTGAGTATCATTTTTGCCTGATTTTATGGGAAAACGAGCCGGTTAAGAGCACGGAACTGGTGCGCTTATGCGCTGAGAAGCTAGGGTGGAAGAAATCCACCACCTATACCGTCATCAAGAGGTTAAGTGAGCGGGGCGTGGTAAAAACGGAAAATGCAACGGTCACAGCACTGGTGTCCCGGGACGAGGTGCAGCGTTCAGAGAGCCGGGCTTTTGTGGAAAAGAACTTTGACGGGTCGCTCCCGCAGTTTCTGGCGGCTTTTACCGGGGGGCGTGGTTTGACGGCCGGTGAGGCGGAGGAGCTGCGGCGCATGATCGACCGATTTGAGGAGGGTGGCCATGACTGACATCTTTTTGCAGTTGGTGCACTTGAGCTGGCAGGCCACGGTATTGGCTCTGGCGGTCATGGCGGTGCGGCTGCTGTTTCGGCGGATGCCGAAGCGCATCGCCTGTCTGCTGTGGCTGCTGGTGGCGCTGCGGCTGGTGCTGCCCTTTACGGTGGAGAGCTCCGTGAGTCTGCAGCCTACCGCCGATCCGATCACCCCGACGCTGTCGGAGCTGCGGGAAGCACCTACGGCGGAGAATACCATCACTGAGGAGACGTTTGAGCAGATACGCCAAGCCAGGGGTGATCACCCATTGCCGATAGGGGAGCCGATGAGCCGTGCTGAGGCCTTTGTCACCTCAAAGGATTTTTTGGCGCTGATATGGCTGGTGGGCATGCTGGGGATGCTGGGCTATATGCTGCTCAGCTATGCGCGCCTCCGTCGCAGGGTGGCAGAATGCGTTTTGACACAGCCGGGAGTATACTGCGGCAGCGCGGTGGAGTCCCCCTTTGTGCTGGGCTGGTTCCGTCCGCGGATCTATCTGCCTGAAAACCTGAGCTGCGAGGACATGGAGGCGGTATTGGCGCATGAGAGATGCCATATCCGGCGAAAGGATCACTGGATCAAGCCTGCTGCGTTTGTGATCTTGGCGGTGTACTGGTTCAATCCGGTGCTGTGGGCGGCCTATCTGCTGCTGTGCCGTGATATTGAGGGCGCCTGCGATGAAAAAGTATTGGAGGATATGGACATGGCGGCGCGGGCCAACTATTCCCGTGCGCTGATCAACTGCGCCGTGCGGCGCAGTGCGGTGGCTGCCTGCCCGGTGGCTTTTGGAGAAGTGGGGGTGAAAGGGCGCGTGAAAAGTATTCTCAGCTACAAAAAACCGGCCTTTTGGGTGCTTTTACTGGCAGCGGCGACCTGCATCGTGCTGGCGGTATGTTTCCTGACGGATCCCCGTGATCCGGTGTTGGAAACGGCTGTCCATGAAGCGGTTCTGGCGGAAAATGAGAGTCCCTACTGCATCGGCCAACCGGTAGAATCCCATAAGATCTTTCAGATCAAGCGCAGCGGCGAGCAGGTGACGGTCTATGCCATGGTGCTGTATGAGGAGCTGCTGCCGGACGGGACGGTGGACTGTGGGGCTCACAATGCGGCCAAACTGACCTTTACCGGAAATCGGGCAAACGGCTATCGGCTGCAGGAATACTGGGTCCCCAGGGACGGCACCTATTATGCGCCCTCTATTCGGGAGAATTTCCCCATCTGGCTGTGGCATCGTGCCATGAATACCCAGCGGTATATCGCCCGGCAGAAGGCGGAATGCCTGAGCCGGCTTTCGGAGGATGCGTATGATAAGGAGGTGCTGGATGCAGCAAAACTCTTCTCCATGCGCACAGAATATGTGGGCGACAACAGCGCAGTATGCGCCATACTGGATGCGCTGGGCGCCGGAGAGTACGGCCCCTATACCGTCAGCCTGACCACGGATACCGAGCCCTACGGCATAACGCTGCATTACCGTGCAGAGGTGCTGGATCGGGGTCACATCTACGGCTGGGCCAACCGCATGCAGCAGGTCGCGTGGCAGACGCTGGCTCTGGTAGAGAACGCACAGTGGGTCAGCTGGGATATTACCTATCCCGACGGCGATGTATTCCCCGGCGGTTGGGTGGATGTGAACGATACAGCTCTGCAGCCGAAAGCGGTTCAATCGATTGCGGATCTGGTAAATTTGCAGGGGGAACTGGAGGCAAACAGCCTTGCCGATCTGCCGGATGGCAGGTATATGGCCGGACAGCCGCTTTATCTAGCCGAGGGCATATCGGATCCCGGCTGGGAGAATAGGGCTCTGTTGACCAAAATGACCACAGTAGATCAAAAGCTCGTGTCTGGTATTCAGAATGTCGATGTGACGCTGGACTGGGAGAAGGGGCAGGAGACCCTGCACAACGCTGTCTGCATCAGCACATTTGACACCCTGCGTGCAGGTGAGGCAGGCATCATTGCTCCGCATTCGTATCAGGTACCGTGCTGCTGCGCCTTACTCGCCGGTGACGGCGTGGACAGCGGGCTGCGCATCTGGACAATTGGAAACAACTACTACATGGGCAGGGTAGACGAACAGGGACAGACCCTCTATGTCTACCGCTGCGAATGTACAGCATGAAAAATACCGGGTTATCTAACAATAATTATCATATTTACCTAGGATACAAACCAAAAACAAAGGCACCATCTTGGCATTAACCCAAGGTGGTGTCTTTGTAATTCTCATTGGAGTATCACCTTAATAGCAAAACGGAATACAGTTAAAAACATGTATGGAACATTTGCTTGCCCATAAATGTTTACAAGTTAAGCATCTTCTCGAGATACTACTATCCGAAGTTTTCTTGAGGGTGCATCGATGATTTTTAGAATCAAATCATCGACATCTTCTATCGGTTTGCCATCATGCAGATACTCGTTCCGAGCAGACATAAGGCAACCAACCAGCAATCTGTGTTCAAAATCGTCCAAATAAAAATATTTCCGCTTTGTTTTCATAGTCCTTCGACCTCCTTATTGATTTCACCTTTATTGTAGGAGAAACATACCGATAAATCGAATGTGCGGATAAAGCAAAAGTACCGTCTTGGTAAAAACCTAAGACGGTGCTTTTGTAATTTGTATCAGAGCATCACCTTGACGGCGAAACCGCCGCTAAAGAAATAGGTGTTCGTCCAATACACATTTGGTGGAGATGAGGGGAGTCGAACCCCTGTCCGAAAATGTTTCAACAGGACTTTCTCCGGGCGCAGATAGGTTTCAACATTCCCTCCCTGTACAGGCACCTAACAGACTGCACAGTTCAGTAGAGTCATGATGCGTGGGCGGGGCAACTCTTTGCCGCCTCACGGACGCCACATCAACGACGCCTTCCCCGGCCTGTGGCCTCTCCGGTTCAGACGGTCACGGACTTAGGCCGCGACAGCAACAGTATTAGTGTTGTTCTTTAATTTATAATTGCCCGTTTTATGGTGGTCAGGCGCCACCGCCCGCTTATCCTGCCTCTGCACCCCCGTCGAAACCGGTGCATCCCCAGGTAACGCCGATAGTATAGCATAGCTGCCACGGCGATGCAAAGGTTTTTCCGCCGCTTTTCACAAAAGCTTTACAAATTGGGTTTCCAATCATACCAAAATCGTGTATAATCCTCTTGTAAAGAGAGGAGGGATTTCATGTATCTCTATACCATGAATCCTGTTTTAATTGCCGCCGCCGTGATCCCTGCCATTATTCTTCTGGTGCGCATCTATCGTGCCGATCGGCTGGAAAAAGAGCCCACACGACTTCTTGTTTCCCTCGTGATCATGGGCATCATCTCCACGACCATCGCTATGGCGCTGGAGCAGTTGGGTAGCGGTCTTTTGGGCCAGGTATTCTATGAGAATACTTTACCCTACAATGCCATCATGTATTTCGGCATTGTGGCTTATGCTGAAGAGGGCAGCAAGTACTTCCTGCTGAAAAAGCGAACCTGGAAGCATAGTGCCTTCAACTGTCAGTTTGACGGCGTTGTGTATGCCGTTTTCGTATCTCTGGGCTTTGCCCTGTGGGAGAACATCGGCTACGTGGCTATGTACGGGCTTTCCACAGCTCTGCTGCGTGCCGTTACCGCGGTACCCGGCCACGCCTGCTTCGGCGTGTTTATGGGCGTATGGTACGGTGCTGCCAAGAAGTACGACTATCTGGGCGATCCGGTGCGTTCCAAACGTTTTCGCCGCAGAGCGGTGACTCTCAGCGCCACCCTCCACGGCACCTATGACTTTGTGGCCACCTTGGGCGGGGTGTACGGATTGATCTTCTTCGTGTTTATCATTATCCTTTTCATCGTAACGTTAAAGGCGGTGAAAAATGCCGCAGCCCACGATGAATTTATGGACGGCGGCCCTCACGATCCGCCCATGTTCTTCTGAAAAGAAAGCACCCCTTTCGGGGTGCTCTTTTTTGCAAATTATCACTCCACAAGGCCGTATTTCACCTTGATGCGGTCCAGTTTTTCCAGCATGGGTTCCGCTGTGACCCACAGGAAAAATACCGTGGCCGCGGCGTGGACACAGTCGGCAGGGAAGCCGGTAATGTAATAGGTCAAAAGGGTCTCCCAATGGAGATCTTTCATCCAAAGAAGCGCCGACACGGGATTCATCAATCCGCCGTAGACGACGAATGTGACAATGGCACCGAATACGCACAGGGCACCACGGCTGCGGCGAAGCCAACCCTTGCGGAAGAACACACCGGCCAGGAAGCCGATGATTCCCATGGCAAACATCTGGAAAGGCGTCCATGGACCCTGGGAGAACAGTACATTGCTGGTGAGCATGGTCAATGCGCCCACCAAAAAACCGGTTTCACCGCCGAAAGCCACACCGGCAATAATGGTCAGCGCCATCACGGGCTTGAATTGGGGCAGCATGAAGAAGGCCGCGCGGCCTGCCACACCCAGAGCGCATAGTACCGCAATAACGGTCAGCTCTCTCGCCTGGGGATGCCGTCCCTCAAATACCAGGAAAAAGGGGATCATACACTCCAGAAGCACGGTGAACGCCAGCAAGTAGTAGTGGCGACCTCCGAAACACCTGGTAAAGATCACAAGTGTCGCGGGGATGCACAGCAAAATCAATGCCGTGGCTACCCATGTTCGCTTGGATAGCTTTCGCTTATGGGCAGGCGGCATTGCCTGTACAGGCGGTTTTGACCGCCGCCCGATGGCGGCAACGGTGACAAACAGTGCCACCAGAAATACGCCGTAGGAGGCAAGTGCCTGCCAGCCTGATTCTGTAATAGATGTGCCGGAAAAGAGCTCCGTCAGGTTGGTGTTCTGTGTGGCCTGCCAGAAGATGATAAGTGCAACAGCGCCGGATATCGCTGCCAGAATCTTGCGCCAAAGAGGTAACTTTTTGGGCTTCCAGGCGGTGGATTCCTCGGCCACGGTCGGGAGCGGTTCTGCCACAGGGGCGACCACCGATTCCGGGAGCAGTTGCCCGCCGATGGCACAGACGACATCCTCGGTGGTGACCGCTTCGGGAATGAGCGTCCTCACCATGCGGTTGGCAGAGGTGGTATAGAAGCTGTTGCCGGAAAAGAACTGCCGGGGAGTGCCCTCAGTGACGGTAGCACCGTCAAAAAGCAGGGCGCAGCGGTGGGCATAATGAGCGCAGAATTCCACATCGTGGCTGACACACAGAACGGCTACACCGCTTTGGAGCAGCTCATCTAGAATGTGAGATAGAATCTGCTTGAATTCAATATCCAGACCCTTGGTGGGTTCGTCCAGCAATAGAATGTCCGGTTGGAGCAGAAGCACTTTTGCTAATGCGGCACGCTGCTGTTCGCCACCGGAGAGATCATAGGGGTGGCGGTCCAGCAGATCCCGAAGCTGACAAAGCGCCACCGCCTGCTGCATGCGGGTCGTCTGGATATCAGCGGCGACACCCGCGCCGTCAAACACTTCCTGCAAATCCTCACGAACGGTTTTTCTGACAAACAGTGCCTGGGGATTCTGGGGTAACACACCGATCTTTCCCGTGTGAACCACATGACCGCGCTGTGGTGCCAGGGCACCGGACAACAGACCCAGGGTGGTGCTCTTACCGGCACCGTTTCCGCCCAACAAAGCCAGAAATTCGCCGCGATGGAGGGCAATATCCAAACCGCGCACCACATCGGCACTGTTTTGTTCATAGCGAAACCACAGACCTTCGCCGGAAAGGACAACATCGCCGCAGGCGGGGATTTGCTCCGGGGGAAGAGTGCGGAACGGACGGGGGAGTGTCTCCAAAAAGGCGCGGCCCTCCTGGACCGTTAACGGGCACGGTGCTGCGCTCTCCACAGAGGCCCAGATTCGCATCGCCGTGGGCATGGCGGCAAACATGCCGCTGTCGTGGAGCGCAAGACCCACTTCGCGAGGTGTCCCCTGGCAGCGCAAAGTGCCGTTTTCCAGAACCACTACCTGTGTGGCGTAGCATAGAGCCTCTTCCAGGCGATGCTCCGTAAGAATAACGGTAGTGCCCAGCTCTCGATGGATTCTGCCCAGCACCTGCAAAAAGTCTGAGGCAGCGATGGGATCCAGCTGCGCCGTGGGCTCGTCGAGAATCAGCACCTGGGGATCCATTACCATCACAGAGGCCAGGGACAAAAGCTGCTTTTGCCCGCCGGAGAGTTGGGCAGTGTCCCGATAAAACCAGTCGCCGATCCCGAAGAAGGAGGCCATTTCCGCCACACGGCGGCGGATGGTGGGCGTATCGTACCCCAGGCTCTCCAAGCCAAAGGCCAGCTCGTGCCATACCTTATCCGTGACCACCTGATGCTCCGGTGACTGTTGGACAAAACCGATCTCTGCGGCCTGCTGACGGGAGGGTATATTCTCTATGGCCACGCCACGGAAACGGATAGAGCCTTCGCGAACACCGTGGGGCGTGAGGCAGGGCTTCAGCTGACGCAAAAGGGTGGTTTTACCGCAACCGGAGGGACCGCACAGCACCACAAAGGCACCGCTTTCCACCGTGAGATCGATGCGCTCCAGCGCGGCCTTGCGTTGCTGAGGATAGGTAAAGCTCAGATTGTCAATATGAAAGATCTCACTCATGGAGTTGCCCCTCCTTCCTTTGCAGTTTCCACTGCCGCGCGGTATACAGATCTAAGATCATCGGTGTCAGGCACAAAAGCCCGTACACCGCAAAAAAGCTGAGGGACAGCGGTGTGGTGTCCACACCCTGTACCATGGGATAGTACTGAAAATAAAAGCCCTTGGCAATGGCACCGCCTAAAAGATAGATACCGCAGAAAAAAAGCCACAGCAGAAGCCCACGATCCCGATCATCCATCTGATAGATGGAAAAGGAGGTGCGCCCTTTTTCTCCGTAGCCGCGGCTTTTCATGCTGTCTGCCGTTTCGATGGCACTCTCCAGCGACCAGGTGACCATGATGGAGAAGATTTTCATGGCGCTCCGCAGCTTTTGCCGCAGTCGGCCTTTTTCCATGTCGCGGCCCATGTGCTTTTGCGCCTGTGCTACGGTTTTTAACTGGGTTTTAAAACGCGGTACGAACCGCAGCGTCATGCTCAGCACCAGACTCAGGGCCGGGATGATGCGGCCGAAAAGATAGATAAATTTATCTGAGGTCATCACATCGTTGTAGCAGGTGAACCACAGGAAGACAGATGCCAGAATCCCACCTGCCGCAATGCCGTAGAGAATGCTCTCCAGTGTCAGAGGGTTGCCGGAGGGCAGATAACACAGTATCGTCATCCCCTTGTGGGTGAAGGCGGGGTTGAGGACGGCGGCAAAAAGTGCCACCGGCAACAGCCATTTGCATTGACCAACGAGCCCCTTTCTTCCTCGCAGTATGACCACATACCCGGCTGCGCTGGCCAATGAAATCAGCAGGCACGCCGGGTGCATACAGCACATGGAAAAAGCAATGGCAAGAACAAAGTATAGGAAATTAACCACCGGGTGGCATCGGGAAAATTCATCATTCACTTGCCATCGCCTCCTTATTAGGTCCAATTTCCTCCGCCGATGTCAGAGCCCAAACTACAGGTATACATCCAGCAGATGCTCTCGCCGCCTTTCAGCGGGTAGGAAGAACAACCATAGTTGGGAAACCAGCCATTCACCTTATACATCCAACCGGAACCGCTGCCCACATCAAATTCATAGATATTGGCAATACCTTCTATATAAGCACTGTTATAAGTCGGCGACCAGGATGCTTCCATTTGAATACCATTGCTTTGACATACACGCTGCAATACATCGTAAACGGTTTCCCCATCTGTGAATTCTACCGTGGTAGTGGATAAGATCGTACCGCTGGAAGGTACAATTCCACTAATTGCCGGGTCGCACTTATCCATGTTGTTCAAAATGGTGCGGCAGGAGATGGAGATGGTGCAGGTGCTTCCCTTAGTAGTTGTACCTGCGCTACTGCCGGAGCCGGAAGAGGATGTGGATTCCTGTTGCTTTTTCTGCTCCGCCTCCGCCTTGACTTCGGTCTCGGCCTCAGCCTTTTTCTTGGCGGCTTCTTCAGCCGCTTTCTTTTTGGCCGCTTCCTCTTTTGCCTTTTGTTCTGCGGCCAGCTCTTCGGCGGTCTTTTCCTTGGTCTCTTCCTTTTTTTCTTCCGTCTTTGCTTCTTGGGCAGTTTTGGAATCGTCCTTTTTGTCGGATTTGTCTTCTTTGGCGGCGTCTTTATCCGCAGCATCTTTGCCTGCGGTTTTGTCTGCCGCCTCGTCGTTTTTATCGGCTTGTGTCAGCGTCTGCGTTTGCTTCTGCTGCGCAACATCGTCAGTGCCACTTTTGGCGGCGCAGCCTGCACAGACACCCAGAAGCAACGCGGCAACCAGAACCGCGGCGCAGACCTCACGGTGCATTTTACTCCATTTTTTCATGGTTTTCAATGCATCCTTTCTCTTGTAATAATAGCGCCATGCGCGGGGCATCAGAAGATGCCCCGCGCGTGGTATTCTCTTTTCCCCTCGCAAAAAAGCGATTACATTTCGTCTTTGCGCTTGCGAATCCAAGCTGCAGAACCGATATAGCTCATGGCGCCCATGGCGAAGTAGATCACCACGCCTGCGTCACCGGTGGGAGCGGATTTCACGCTAACAGGAGTGACCGTGCCGCCATGATGTCCGCCGCCGACTTTCTCATAGGAAGTCAAAGCGAAAGTGGAGAACTTGTCCGAGGCAAACTGCACGAAATAATTGTCCCCGGTGCCGCCTAATGTGGCTGCCAGTTCTGTCACGGCCACATCACCGCTGACATCCGTATGGCTACGCAGAATTACCACTGTTTTTCCCTGCAAACGCTGATACATCTCGTTGCTGATGGGAATGGTCACGGTGATAGGTGCAGGCAGTTCCGTCAACTCAGCCAAATCCGTTCCGCTGGCACTTTGCAGACTGACAGATAGATCCAGTACCATTTCCACCTTCTGCATAGAAGTTAGCTTTTCTGCCAGTTTTTCGACTTCTTTTTTCTGCTCGCCGATTAGAGTTTTCGCCAAGGCAGTCAGTTCTGCTGTTCCGTTACTGGTAGACGGAATTTCCTTGGTATTTGCAGCATCTCCCTTAATGACTGTGCTTCCGCGTTCCAAAGCATCTTTGATTTCTGCCAGTGTTACCTCTCCACTCGTCTTAACGACCAGGCCGCTGTTATCGGCAATGATCTTTCCCGCATTGGCAGGCGATACCTTGCTGTTATCGACTGCTGCGACCTTGGTAGCATCGATCTTTGCCAAAGGATTCTTCGTGCCGCAGGCAGAGCAGATGCCGTTTGCTCCATAGGAGTGCGGACGCGCGGTGCCCTCGGTCAGTCCGCAGCGGCGGCAGGTCGCAGGTGTGGTACAGGTCGCATTTGTCCAGTTGTGACCGGCTGCGATGGTTTCCGTCTTGGTAGCTCCGCACTTGGTGCAGGTATAGGTCTTGATGCCGGTGGCGGTACAGGTGGCCGGCGTGGTCACTTTACCGCTGTCGTAGATATGTGCAGACTTGTCGAAGACGGCATGGCAAACCGCGCATTCTTTCCAATGCTCATCTTCATCGCGCTGATAGTCGCCAAAGACATGACCGCCCTCGTGCAATGTCACATCGGACATATCATACAGAGCGGTCTTATGGGCTTTGAAGCGCTCGTATGCCACCAGGGCGTAGTAGCCGTTGGATGTGGAGTATTCATCATATTTGTTTTCCCAGTTGACAAATCCACCCGCAGGGAGTGCCATGGTGCACATGGCAGTCACCGCGTCCTTTTCGTTCCATGTGGTCGGATCGAGTCCCAGGGTGGTCAGTGCCACGATCACCTGGGCGGTGGATTCCACGGAGGCACTGCCCCAGCCGCCAAAGGTTCCGGCTTCAAACTGCTGCCCCTCCAGCCAGGTCAGGGCGTTGTCCACTGCCGTTTTGACGTTGTCATTGGTGTTGTAATAAGGTGCCAATGCGGTAATTGCCTCGGCAGTAGTGTCCACATCGGTGCCCCAAGCGGTGACCCAATCGGTACCGGAGGCATAGGAATATCCCCAGGCATCATCGTCTTGCTGCAGAGACAGGAGCAGGGTCACCAACTCGTTGCGGCTCATACTGCCGGTGGGAACGGTATAATTCTTGCTGTCCAGCGCCAGAAGGGCAAAGATCACCGCATTGGTGCTGGTCATGTTGTCCCCGTTGGTCACACCCGCAAGGAGCGCATCGCTGACGGCTTCTCCACAGGCGGTCAGGGCCAGGATCGCCCGGGCACAGTCAGTGACGTCGGTGCTCGTTGTCGGTGTGAATGCCTTGACGCTGTTGATATAGCTCCGGGGAATGCTGACACCGTCACGTGCCAATCCGAATACGCACCAGTCGTTGGAGTTGATATTGCCTTTCGCCCAAGAATAGGAGTCTTTCTGCTGGAACAGCCGGCTGCGGGTAGCTGCATAGGCTTCCGCCTCGGTAGGGCTCACCTCTGCCATAGCGGTTGGTACAAGGCACAGCACCATGA
>R21__coassemble_731_pt1 | contig 25615 bp, 21 predicted proteins | sample R21__metabat2_low_PE_038 | metagenome-assembled genome bin R21
AGCTCCTTATGCTTGTCAATAGGAAATTTGATTTCTTTTTGACTTTTTTCAGCGCCGCATTGCCCATCGGGGCGACAGCTTGTGTAGAATACCACCCTGCCCCCAAAATGTCAAGGGGGTTTTCGCGCATTTTTCGATGTTTTTTCATTTGTTTATTTAGCCTTTGATTTTCCCACTATCTGTGGTATAATACCTATTAGATATACCACAAGAATACCGAGGTGATCCTATGGAGATTCGGAAGCTGACCGCGACTTTCGGAGCACTGCAGAACCGTCAGTTGTCTCTGGAAAAAGGGCTGAATATTGTTTATGCACCCAACGAATCCGGAAAATCCACCTGGTGCCAGTTCCTACGCGTCATGTTCTACGGTCTGCAGGGCCGCGGCGACACCGCGGACAAGACCCGCTATGCACCTTGGAACGGCGGCGCTCTGAGCGGCACCATGGACGTGACGGCGGATGGTGCCGAGCTGACCATCAGACGCACGACCCGCAGGGCCACCTCCCCTATGGGCGAGCTGACCTGCGAATACTCCGGGACCGCCACGCCCTGGGAGGGCTTGAACGGTATGCAGCCCGGCGAAGCTCTTCTCGGGATTCCCCAAAGTGTGTTTGAGCGCAGTGCTTTTATCGGCGAGAACAGTCTTTCCCTCAGCCAGACTCCGGAACTGGAAAAGCGCATTGCCGCGCTGATCACCTCCGGCGACGAGAGCATCTCCTTTACCGAGACCTATGAACGGCTGAAAAAGCAGCTCAACTCCCGCCGCCACAACCGCACCGGTGAGATTCCCCGCCTGGAGAACGACATTTCTGCACTGCAGCGCGAGCTATCTCATATCCGCGAGCTGAACAGCCAGCGGGCACAGGCACAGGCGGCGAAAGACGCTCTTCAAACAAGGGTTGCCGACCTGCAGGATCAGCAGCACCGCTGGCAGATCATCACCCGACAGGAAGAAGCCGCATACAACCTGCGTCGGCAGTCTCAGGCTCTGAGCCGCCTGCAGCAGTTGCAGGAAAAGGCCACCGAGGCTGAGGCGCAATATCAGCAGCACCCCCATTACGGCAAAACCGAGTCCCAGCTGACCACCGAGATGGATGCCAATTCTCCACGCAAGCTGCCCGGTTCCCTATGGCGACTTCTGCTGTTGGGCGGCGCCATCGTGGCACTGGTGCTGACATTGGGCTTTCTGTTCACCCGCCGTATTGTCCCGGCGATTTTCAGCGTGATCGCTCTGCTGTGCTGCGGAGCGGGTCTGTATGCATTTTTCAAAAAGTCCCATGAGGTATCTGAGCACAACGCGCAGATGAGCAGCAGGCGAGAGATCCTTCAGGCACAGATTGCACAGCTCCACCTGTTGGCCCAGAATGCCGAAAGCGCCAAAAATGCTTATGACCAGTATGTAGAATTCTGCGACGCCTTGCCGGAGGTTTCCCGCGAAAAGCCAGAAGAAGTAGAGCCGCCGGTACTCTCCCCTGAAGAGGTGGAGGCGCAGTTGCGGATCGACCAGACCCAGCTTGCGCGCCTTCAGTCTCAGTTGGATATTCTTGCCGGACAACTGCGAGCATTGGGAAATGCCGAGGACATCGCCGCGCAGCTGGAGAAAAAGCAGTCTCAGCTGCTTATCCTCCAGAACGAATACGATGCCATCGATATGGCTATGACCACCCTCGGCGACATCAACACCCGGCTGCAGAGCCGTTTCTCTCCCAAACTGGGTCGCCGCGCCGCAGAGATCTTTGCCGGTATCACCGGTGGTCGCTACGACACGGTGCTCCTCACCCGGGAACTGCAGATGCAGGCCCAGACCGCGGATGACCCCGTGGCCCGCACGGCGACTCTGCTGAGTCAGGGCACCATCGACCAGCTTTATCTGGCCGTCCGTCTGGCGCTGTGTGACACGGTTTTACCCCAGGATGTCTCCGTGCCCCTGATTCTGGACGATGCCCTCCTGAGCTTTGACGATCAGCGGCTTCACGCCGCATTGGACTACCTGCTGCAGGAGAGCAAAAAGCGGCAGATCATCCTCTTCTCCTGCCAACACCGTGAGGCTGACTATCTGAAAGATCATGCCGGTGTCAACCTCTGTCAGATGTAACACAACACTTATAATGTATAGATTGGAGATTTATCATGAGCCAGTGTAATCACGATTGCAGCAGCTGCGGCAAGGACTGCGGCGAGCGCAGCAGCGAAAGCCCTTTTAAGATCAAACCTCTGCATGAGGGTTGCCGCGTAGGCAAGATCATCGGCGTAGTGTCCGGCAAGGGCGGCGTGGGTAAATCCATGGTCACCAGCCAGCTGGCCGTCAGTGTCAGCCGGAAAGGCTACCGCGTCGGTGTGCTGGATGCCGATATTACCGGCCCCAGCATCCCCAAGGCATTCGGTGTAACCGGCAAGGCCGGTGCTACCGAGGATGCTATGATCCCTGTTTCCACCCGTACCGGCATCCAGCTGATGAGCGTGAACCTGCTTCTCGAGCACGACACCGATCCCGTCATCTGGCGCGGCCCTGTCATCGGCGGTGTGGTACAGCAGTTCTGGAGCGATGTGCTGTGGGACGATGTGGACTACATGTTCGTAGATATGCCTCCCGGAACCGGCGATGTGGCTCTGAACGTGTTCCAGACTCTGCCTGTGGACGGCATCATCATTGTGGCCAGCCCGCAGGAGCTGGTGAGCATGGTGGTGGAAAAAGCCGTGAAGATGGCCAAGATGATGAACATTCCCCTTCTGGGTCTGGTGGAGAACATGAGCTATATGCTCTGCCCCGACTGCGGTAAGAAGCTCTATCCCTTCGGTGAGGGTAGGACTGACCAGGCTGCCACACGTTACGGCGTACCTCTGCTGGGGCAGATGCCTATTGACCCCGCCCTGGCTCGGCTGGTAGATGACGGCAACATCGAATCTTTCCAGGGCGATTGGCTGCAAGATGCCGTGGATACAGTTCTGAAACTACAATAACAAACCCAACAATAAAAAGGACGGCGTAAGCCGTCCTTTTTCTGTTTACAACGCCTGCTGCAGCAGCGTGATAAGACCGCTGATGCCCACGCCGACATACACCACCTGACGCGCGGCATCGCCGCTCATCCGCCGGCTCAGAGCATTGCCGATCACGTTGCCCAGCAGTACCGCCGCAACGCCCACCGCGGTGATGGCGAGATGCTCTGCACCGTAGTAGCCACGGAAGATGCGCATGGCCAGATTGATGGTGTTGGTGGTGACGAATAAAAACTGCATATTGGCCACAAAAGTCTCTCTGTCCCGGGCAATGGATACGAAATACAGTGCCATCATGGGCCCGCCGATGGTAAAAGCCCCGGCGCAGCATCCGGAGAACGCGCTGCATAGTAATCCGCCGCCAACGCTCGGTCTCATGATAACGCGCTTTGCAATGAAGAGAAAGTAGAGCGACAGCAGTACCAAAAAGCCGCCGAAAACCGTGGTAAGCACCCGCAGATCCATGCCCTGCAGCAGATTGATCACCACCAGACTGCAGACCGTATAAAGGGCGATGGGCGGCAGGATCTGCCGAAAGTCGATATGCCTGCGATACTGCCAGGCAAGATTGCCCGACTGAAACAGGCAGATGGCGGCCACCACGCTGGGCGCCACCGTCATATCAAAAAAGTACTGGGCCGCGATCATCAGTATTACCGCCGAGCCAAAGCCGGTCAGCGGCTGTACAACACCGCCCACCAAAGCGGCCAGCACCATCACACCCCACATCATATGGATGCCTCCTCTTGTTTTTTGCGATTATAACAAAAGTTCTGGCAAAAAGAAAGAGGCCTTGGCGGCCTCTTTCTATGTAGGTCAGTTCTTTTTCTTTCCCAGATAGGCTTCCTTGATGGACTCATCGTTGAGCAACTCCATGCCCGTACCGAACTTGGTGATCTCACCGGTCTCCAGCACGTAGGCAAAGTCGGCGGCCTTCAGGGCCATGTTGGCGTTCTGCTCCACCAGCAGGATGGTCACGCCCTGACGGTTGATTTCCTTGATGATGGAGAAGATATCCTGCACCACCAGAGGGGCAAGACCCAGAGAGGGCTCATCCAGCATCATCATCTTGGGGCGGGACATAAGACCGCGGCCCACGGCCAGCATCTGCTGCTCGCCGCCGGACAGGGTGCCGGCCAGCTGCCAATGACGCTCCTCCAGACGGGGGAAGAGCTCATAGACCCACTTGATATCCTTTTCAATGCCGTCCTTGTCATTGCGCAGGTAGGCGCCGATCTTCAAATTCTCCAGCACGGTCATGTTGGGGAACACCCGGCGACCCTCGGGGATCTGGGCGATACCGGCCTCCAGAATTTTATTGATAGGCTTGCCCACCAGCTCCTGATCATCATAGGTGATGGAGCCGCTCTCTGCCTTCACCAGACCGGAAATGGTGCGCAGTGTGGTGGACTTACCGGCGCCGTTGGCGCCGATGAGGGTCACGATCTTGCCGTCAGGCACTTCCAGATTGATGCCGCGGAGAGCCTTGATGCCGCCATAGGACACGTGTAAATCGTTAATTTTCAGCATCGTCTGCCACCCCCAGATATGCGTCGATGACGCGCTCGTTGGCCTGAATTTCATCAGGCGTACCCTGTGCGATCAGTTTGCCGAAGTCCAGCACATAGATGCGGTCGGCTATGCCCATGACCAGATCCATATGGTGCTCGATGAGCAGGACGGTCTTGTGGAATTTGGTGCGGATCTCCTTGATGAACTCGGCCAGCTCCAGCGTTTCCTGCGGGTTCATGCCGGCGGCGGGCTCATCGAGCAGCAGCAGCGTAGGCTCGGTGGCCAGTGCGCGGGCGATCTCCAGACGGCGCTGCTTACCGTAGGGAAGAGAAGTTGCCAGCTCGTCCTTCACGTCCTCCAGGCCCACCACGCGCAGCAGCTCCATGACCTTTTCGCGCTGCGCCTTCTCCTCCTTGTAATTCAGGCGGAAGGTGGCAGTGAACAGGTTGCTGGTGCGGCGCACGTGCATGGCGATCAGCACGTTTGTAAACACGGTCTGGGACTTCCACAGGCGGATATTCTGGAAAGTACGCGCCATGCCCATTTTGGTGATCTTATCGGGCGTAGGGGCGATGGATTTGGTGTACTCGCCGGCGTGCTCACCCTTATACATCTTCACCATCTTGCCGGTGGGGTGATTTTCCACGATGCACTCGCCGTTGAACCACACACGGCCGTTGGTAGGGGCATACACACCGGTGATGACGTTGAACGCAGTGGTCTTACCGGCGCCGTTGGGGCCGATGAGGGCCACGATCTCGCCCTCGTTGACTTCCATGTTCAGGTTGTTGACAGCGACCACGCCGCCGAACTGCATGGTAGCATTCTCCACGCGCAGGACGTTTTTCAGTTCACTCATTTGGAAGCCACCTCCTTCTTTGCTTTCCGGGAGGGTCTCTTCTTAAACAGATCCGGCAATTCCCTGTCGCCCATGATGCCCTGCCGGTAGAACAGCACGACGATCATGATGACCACGGAGAACACCAGCATACGGAAGCCGCCGCGCATGAAGGGGATGTTCACGCCGATATAGGGCGCGGGGTCATCCAGGAAGCGCAGCCACCACTCGGAGGAGGCGATGAACAGGAAGCTGCCCAGAATGGAGCCGGTGATGGAGCCGATGCCGCCGATGACCACGATCAGGAGGATCTCATAGGTCATGGCAGAGGTAAAGGCCGCAGCCTGCAGGCTGGACTGGAACATAGCCAGCAGAGCGCCGCCCACACCGGCGAAGAAGGCACTGATCATAAAGGAAATGATCTTGTGCCGGGCCAGATTGATGCCCATGGCCTCAGCGGCGATCTCATCGTCGCGGATGGCCTTGAAGGCGCGGCCATAGGTGCTGTTGATCAGCAGCACGATGATGGCGATGCAGATGCCCGCCACGATGAAGGGGAACAGGATGCTCTCATAGTTGGCGAAGCGCTTGAGCAGGTTGGAGGAGTTGGTGATGGGGCCGAGCTTGTTCCACTGGACAATGGCGCGCATGATCTCGGCAAAGCCCAGCGTGGCGATGGCCAGATAGTCGGACTTCAGCTTCAGAACCGGCTTGCCGATGAGCCACGCGAAGGCAGCGGGGACGATGCCCGCCAGGATCAGCGCCACGATCATGGGCAGACACACATTGACGATGCCGCCGTCAAAATACTGGTATACGTTGATGTGCTGATCCAGAGGAATGGTCAGTATGGCGTAAGTATAGGCGCCCAGCATCATAAAACCGGCCTGACCCAGAGAGAACAGACCCGTAAAGCCGTTGAGCAGGTTCAGAGACACGGCCACCAGAGAATAGATGGCGCCCTTCTGCAAAACGGAGGAGAGCATGGAGTAGTGGAGGTTTTTATCCACATAGAGAAGGCCCGCAATGCAGACCGCCGCGATGGCCAGATAAATAATCAGTGCTTTTTTATTTTTCATCTCTTACACCTTCTCCGTCAGTTTTTCGCCGAACAGGCCGTTGGGCTTGCACAGCAGGATCACGATCAACAGTGCAAAGGTAAAGGCGTTACTGAAGATGGCGATGTTCTCATTCGCCTTGATGAAGGACTCACAGATACCGATGATGAAAGCACCGATCACGGCGCCGGGGATGGAGCCGATGCCGCCGAACACGGCAGCCACGAAAGCCTTCAGACCCGGCATGGCGCCGATCATGGGGCTGACCTGACCGTAGTTGGCAAAGTACAGGATGGAGGCCACGCCTGCCAGGAAGGAGCCGATGATAAAGGTCACGGAAATAACGCTGTTGATCTTGATGCCCATGAGCTGGCTGGTCTCAAAATCCTTGGACACAGCGCGCATGGCCATACCGACCTTGGTCTTCTGGATCAGGATGACCAGCACCACCACCAGCGCCACGGTCAGGATGGGAGTGACCAGCGTGATGCGCTTGATGGTCAGGGAGCCCAGAGACATGGTCTTGGTCAGGAAAGGAATGTCGGGATAGGCTCTGGCGATACCGCCGGTGATGTAGGTGGCCAGATTTTGCAGCAGGTAGCTCACGCCGATGGCGGAGATCATCACCGACATTCTGGGCGCGGTACGCAGCGGCTTATAGGCAGCGCGCTCGATGAGAACGCCCAGCGCCACCGTCATGATCAGTACCAGAGGAATAGAGACGAAAAGGGGCATCGATGCGCTCATATACACCATGAAGAAGCCCGCCATCATAAAGATATCGCCGTGGGCGAAGTTGATGAGGCGGAGAATGCCGTAGACCATGGTGTAACCGATGGCGATCAATGCATACAGGCTGCCCACCGTAACGCCGGAGAACAGCAGCTGGATAAAGTAATTTGCATCATGCATTGCGGTAACCTCCTCAAAGTGGGATCTCCCACTCAAATCACGGATTCCTGCGCTTTCAGAAACCGGGGATCCCCTCGGCTTCTTAAAACGCAAGAGTCACAAAGCCCCGGGGAGATGCTCTCCCCCCGGGGACTTTTTCTTTTTTGAAACAGGGCGCGTTTCCGCGCCCTATTCCTGCATAAGCTTAGCCGTTGTAGGTGTCGTGATAGACGATGGCGCCATTGTCAATGGTCTTGATAACAGCGTAGGTCTTCACGGCATCGCCGTTGGAGTCGAAGCTCAGGTCGCCGGTGACCAGGCCGGACACCTGCAGGGAGGCCAGAGCCTCACGGATGGCGGCGCCGTCGGTGGACTGGGCAGCCTCGATGGCTTTGTAAGCAGCCATGTAAGCGTCATAGCCGCAGGGAGTCACGCTGGAGATGGCATCGGTCACGCCGCTGTTGTTCTCCACGCGGGTAGCATCCTCGGCGACCCATGTCAGGAAGCCCTTGGCAAATTCCTGACCGGCAGCATTGGAGGTATCGGAGGTATCAAAGAAAGCGGAGAAGTAGATATCGGTGGCCTTGTCACCGGTACGCTGGGCGATGGAGATGTCGTCCCAGGTATCACCGGCCATGATGGGGCAGGTGATGCCGGCATCGCGGGCCTGAGAGATGATCATGGCAGCGGTCTCGATGGACACGGGGGCAAAGATGCCGTCGTAGCCTTCGGACTTGATGGTGGCCATCATGGTGGTGAAGTCGGTCTCACCCTTCTGGAACTCGATGGTCTTGACCTGGCCGCCCAGACGCTCCATCTCATTCTTGAAGTAGGTACCGAAGCCGGCAGAGTAGTCATCGCCGGCCTCAATGACCACGGCGCAGTTGGTGCTGTTCATCTTGGTGTTGGCGTAGTTGGCCATCACAGCGCCCTGGAAGGGATCGATGTAGCAGACGCGGAAGTAATAGTCGTTACCGGCAGTAACCTGGGGGTTGGTGCAGGAAGTGCCGATGGCAGGGATCTTTGCCTGGGCGAAGATGTCGCCGGCGGCAATGGCACAGCCGGAGCCGTAGGTGCCGACCACGCAGGACACGCCCTGGCTCACCAGAGTCTGCGCTGCGGTGGGTGCCTTGGCGGCATCGGAAGCGTTATCGGCGGTGACCAGCTGGATCTCATACTCCTCGCCGTTGATGGTGACGGTGGGATACAGGGAGTGAGCATACTCGATGCCCAGGATCTCCTTCTTGCCGCCGCCGCCGTTCTGACCGGAAGTGGGCTCAAAGATGCCGATCTTGATGACCTTCTCGCCGTTGTCGGCAGCAGCGCCGCCGGATGCGCCGCAGGCTACCAGGCTCAGGGCCAGAACCAGAGCCAGAACTAAAGCCAAAAACTTTTTCATAATTCATCCTCCTAAAATTCCATAAAAACGGATTTTACCGTTATGGTACACACATTTTAGCGAATAAATGTTGCCATGACAACTGTAAATTGCCATAAACTTTTTTCGTCAATCTTGTCAAAACCGCCAAATTTGTCCACGTTTTTATCAGTATTTGTCTCTCTTCCGGGGACGATTGGTGAAATATGACGAACCGCCCTTTCGTCATTCCTTTTTCCTGCGTTCACTGCGCATATGTATTATATCGATATTTATGCAGCATATCATGGGATTACGCAAATAATAATCCGCTTATTGCGAAAAAATATTGCTGTTTCCCTCTTATTCCGGTGTTGGCGGATCCATGGAAGCCGGGCGGCAGGCGAAAGAAAAGACTGTCTCCATAGTAGAGACAGTCTTTTCGTGAAATTGCACAAACGATCATTTTTCACCGGGAACGGGGCGTTTTATCCCGCAGTTTCCCCGGTAAAAATGCGCTCAAATACGGCACTTTCCATGGTTTCATGGGCGAGCAGATATTCAGCAACCGCCACAAGCTGCATCTGATGTTCCCTGAGAATCTCCTGCGCCCGGGCATAGGCATTGTCGATGATGGTGCGGATCTCCTCGTCCATCACGGCAGCTGTCTGCTCGGAGTAAGGGCGGGTCTGGCCCATGGAGCGACCCACAAAGATCTCCTCATGGCCGGCATCAAAGGCCACGGTGCCCAGCTTCTCGGACATACCGTAGGTGCCCACCATCTTGCGGGCCATGGCGGTTGCCCGCTGGATGTCGTTGCTGGCGCCGGTGGAGATATCGCCCAGGATCAGCGCCTCTGCGGCACGGCCACCCAGAAGAGAAACGATCTGCTGCAGCATGTATTCCCGGCTGAGGTAGCTTCTGTCCTCTTCAGGCAGGGAGATGGTCATGCCGCCGGCCTGACCGCGGGGTACGATGGTGATCTGGTGCACGGGATCGTGCTCCGGCAGAGCGCGCATGACGATAGCGTGACCTGCCTCATGGTAGGCGGTGAGCTTTCTTTCCTTTTCGGGAATCACGCGGCTGTGCTTTTCAGGGCCTGCAATGACCTTGATCACGGACTCGTCGATAGCCGCCTTGTCAATGGCTCTCTGGTTGCGGCGACCGCTTAAAAGCGCCGCCTCGTTCAAAAGGTTTTCCAGATCCGCGCCGGTAAAGCCGGGAGTTCCCTGGGCCACCTTCTGCAGGTCAACATCCTCTGCCAGGGGCTTTTCCTTGGCGTGGACTTTCAAGATCTCCTCGCGGCCCTTGATGTCGGGCAACCCCACGTAGACCTGGCGGTCAAACCGGCCGGGGCGCAGAAGGGCCGGGTCGAGAATATCCACACGGTTGGTGGCGGCCAACACCACAACGCCCTCGTTGTGGGTAAAGCCGTCCATCTCTACCAGAAGCTGATTCAGGGTCTGTTCGCGTTCATCGTGACCTCCGCCCAGACCGGAGCCGCGCTGACGGCCCACCGCATCGATCTCATCTATGAAAACGATGGCGGGAGACTCTTTCTTGGCCTGGTCAAACAGATCGCGGACACGGCTGGCGCCCACGCCCACATACATCTCCACAAAGTCGGAGCCGGAGATGGAAAGGAACTTCACGCCCGCCTCGCCGGCCACGGCCTTTGCCAGCAGGGTCTTACCGGTGCCCGGAGGGCCCACCAGTAAAACGCCCTTGGGGATATGGGCGCCCAGAGCTGTGTACTTGTCGGGTTCCCGCAGGAACTCCACGATCTCCCGGAGTTCTTCTTTCTCTTCGTCGGCACCGGCCACATCCTGAAACGTCACCTTGTGATCCCCATCGGGGATGGAATTCACACGGGCATCGCCGAAGTGGGCCATCTTGTCGTTCATGCCGCCCATGCCGCCGCCCATGCGGCTGAGGAGGTTCATCAAAAGGATGAAACCCAACACTGCCAGAGCATAGGGCAGCAGTTCTTTCACCCAATTGGTAGAGTGGTCGGCATAGTAGTTGTAGCTTTTGATGACGCCGTCTTCATACTGCTGTACCACCAGATCGTTCAGATCGTCATAGAACAGATCAAAGCTGTACAGCAGGCACTTGACTTCGCTTTTGTCCCGGAGCGTGGCAAAAAGTGTGGTCTCATTGATGACGAAAGACTGCACTTTCTCCTGCTCAAAGAGCGTGCGCATCTCGCCGTAGCTGATGGCGTCGTTCTGCAGATTGGTTCTGACCAGATTATACACAAACAGCAGGATCATGATAATAATCACAATGCCGCCGGCACTGATTCTTCGTTTTCCTTGCATCGCTTACCTCTCCAGCATCCAGCGTACGCCCTGCCATGCATGGTCTTTTCCGAAGGAGAAGGCCACAAAGGTGCGTGCCTGGATCTCACTGACGGGAATGTAGGGATTGGCCCAGCCGCGGGCATCGAAAGAGCCCATCCGGTTGTCGCCCATGGGCACAAAGCAGCCCTCGGGCACCGTAAAGGTGCGGTCGCACACGGTCTGGCCCTGATAGGGCAGATACCACTCGTCCAGCTGCTCGCCGTTGACATACACATAGCCGCCGGAGACGGTGATGGTGTCTCCCGGCAGGCCGATGACGCGCTTCACCAGAAGCTCGTTCAATTCATCGCTCCAGAATGTCACGATCTGGCCGCGCTTGGGCTCCGGATCGGACACCATGTAGCTTGCGTGCCAACCGATGATCAGGCTCCTGGTGGGTAAGGTGGTCTCCATAGAACCGCTGGGCACCCAGGCCAGCTGCAAAACGAATTTGAACGTGATGAACACCGCCGCCAGTGCAGCCAGCACACCGCGCCACTCATTCCAGAAGCTTTGCACGGTATACTTCTCCTTTTTTTCTTCCATGGGGGTAGGCCCCCTCCTTTACTTGCTTAGTGAGCTAATCTGTAAAGCTGAGCTTTTACAGATGCGCGATTTTACTTGCTGTACACTTCGGGCTTCAGCACGCCGATATAGGGCATGTTGCGATACTGCTGACAATAGTCCAGACCGAAGCCCACCACGAACTCATCGGGCACTTCAAAGCCGGCCAGGTCGGGGGTAATGGGCTTTTCGCGGCGGGAGGGCTTATCCAGAAGGGTCACGATCTTGATGGAGCGGGCGCCCTTGGCCATCATGTAGCTGCGCAGGAAATACAGGGTGTTACCACTGTCGAGGATATCCTCTACAATAATGATATCGCGGCCGGAAATATCCCGCTGCAGGTCACGGGTGATCTGTACCACGCCGGAGGACTTGGTGGCATTCTTATAAGAGGACACGCTGATAAACTCCACCTCGCTCTTGAGCTGGGTGGCGCGCACCAGATCCGCCATAAACACGAAGCAGCCGTTGAGCACGCCCACGAACATGGGAGCTTCCTTGTCCTTGTACTGCTCATAGATCGCATCGCCCATCTCGGCGATACGTGCCTTCAGCTGCTCCTCGCTGTAAAGTACCTTCAGGATATCCTGATCCATATTGCTTTTAGCCATGATTTTCTCCTTATCCATCATATCGTATTCTAATGTATATTTTACGGCCGGTTTTCTCCGGCAAAAATAACCCATCCATTCCCACGCCCTGCACATAGGCCGCGCAGTCATTTACGCAGATCACAGGGATGGTATTTCGCTTTTCCGGGGTGATTCCCCGGTCTGTAAACAGCCGCTTCAGGCTCCGACTGCCTCGGCCCTCGGGCAGCTGCAGGCGATCCTCGGAGCGCCAGGTACGCACCGACAGCTCGCAGGGATCTTCTGCGCCGAGAATCACATCGCCCATCGGTTCGCGGGATACTGTAATCGCCCAGTGGCCCCATCGGTTTTCACCCATCGTAAGCGGCATCGGGGGCAGAGGAGTCGTTTCCATCTCCAAATGCAGAACACCTCTTCGACACACCGCCATCATCCCGGAGGGCAGATGCACGATGCCTCCTGTTTCGCTCAGGCTCAGGACGGCCTCGATGTGATCGGCACCCACGTCTTTTTTTCCGGCAGGAAGTCGATCCAGCAGCAGGCGGATCATCCGCCTTTGCATCGGCTTGGGCTCTCTATGCAGCGCCTCGCAGGAAAGTTCCGTACCCTCTGCAGGCAATCGCTGTGCCGCCAGAAGGTTCAGATAGTCGCTCTCCTGCCTGGCAATGGCGGCGCAGCGGGCAATGTTCTCCCGCGCCGAAGGATGCACCTTTTCCAGCTCCGGCCAGACACAAAGCCGCAGCCGATTCCGGGCATAGTCCACGTCTTCGTTGGTGGAATCCTCCACGTGGCCGATGCCGTGAAGCTCGTTGTAAGCCTCCATCACCTCCCGCGGTGTATGGAGAAGCGGCCGAATGTACCTGCCGCGAACGGGCGGAATGCCCCCCAGGCCCTGGGGACCTGTGCCCCGCAGAAGATGCAGAAGCACCGTCTCCGCCTGATCGGCCAGATGATGGGCGGTGGCGATCTTCTCTGCGCCGATGGCGTCCGCCGTCTGCCGGAGAAATTCGTATCTGGCACGGCGCCCCGCTTCTTCCACCGTCAGGTTCCACTTTTTCGCCATCTCATAGACGGGCGTGGTGCGGGAATAAAAGGAGATGCCCATCTGCTCGCAGAATCGCCTTACAAAAGTCTCGTCGCTGTCCGCTTCCGGGCGCATGGCGTGGTTGAGATGGCCGCCCGCCACGGTGAAGTTCCGCGTTTTCCCCAGCTCATGGAGATAGTGCAGAAGACACATGGAGTCCCGACCGCCGCTGACCGCCACCAGAACGGTGCCGCCGGGTGGCGGGAACATATCCCATTGTTCCATGAAAGGCACAAGGTTCATTTACTCGTCCTCGTAACGGTTTTCCAGCGTGCCGAAGGCCGTATATTCCGGCATCCAGCGCAGTTCCACCTTGCCGGTTTCGCCGTGGCGGTTCTTGGCCACGATGCACTCGGCAATGTTATGCTTTTCGGAGTCCTCATTATAATAGTCGTCACGATACAGGAACAAAACAAGGTCTGCATCCTGCTCGATAGCGCCGGATTCACGCAGGTCGGACAGCATGGGCCGCTTATCGTCGCGCTTTTCATTGGCACGGCTCAGCTGAGAAAGGCACACCACCGGTACCTGCAGCTCCTTGGCCATGATCTTCAGCATACGGCTGATATCGCTGACGGCCTGCTGGCGGTTTTCGCCGGAATAGCTCTTGCCGCCGGCAGAGGTCATCAATTGCAGATAGTCGATGACCACCAACCCCAGATCTTCCAGACGGCGGCACTTGGCGTTCATGTCGGCCACGGTCAGCAGGGGGTTATCATCAATGCGGATGTCCAGACGGCTCAATGCAGAGGCCGCCTCGGCAATGCGCTGCCAGTCCGCTTCCCGGAGATTGCCGGTGACGAGGCGCTGGTTTTCCACCAGGCCTTCGCTGGCGATCAGGCGGGTTACAAGCTGTTCCTTGGACATTTCCAGAGAGAAGATGGCCACGGTCTTGCCGGTGCTCTTGGCGGCATTGAGTGCCACGTTCAGGGCCATGGAGGTTTTACCCATACCGGGCCGGGCTGCCAGCAGCAAAAGGTCGGACTTGCCCATGCCGTTGATCTTATGATCCAGCGCAGACAAGCCGGTGGGCACGCCGGGCACGGTATTGCCGCCATTGCCCATCAACTCTGTCAGGTGGTTCATCACGTCGGGCAGTACCGTTCCTACGCTCACCATGCCCTGGTTGCTGCGGCCGCGACGGATGGCATAGATCTTCTGCTCGGCACTCTCCAGCATATCCTGAGCAGAACCGATGCCCTCCTGCACCATGGCCGTAACGTCGGCGGCGGTCATCGCCACCTGACGCATCAACGCCTTGTCTACCACGATTTTGGCATACTCCAGCACATTGGCGCTGGTGGGTGTGACCTCCATCATCTGGGCGAGATAGGAGCGGGTGGATTCCGTAGACACGCCGGTTTTCTCCATCTCCTCAGCCACGGTCAGCCCGTCAATAGGCTTGGAATAGAGAAACATGTGGCGGATGGTATCAAAAATCTCCCGGTTCTGCCGCAGATAGAAATCCTCCGGCCGAAGCTGATCCATCACGTCCTTGACGCAGTCGGCATCAATGAGCATGGCGCCTAACACCGCCTGCTCGGCCTCTGTGGAATGGGGCATGGCCCGCAGTAATAATTCGTCTGTCATTGCCATGGGAATAACCTCCGTTTTCTGGAGTTGAAATGTGTCTTGCAGGACACGGGCATTTCTTATTTCTCCTCGGTGACGATCACGTACACCGTGCCGCTGACCTCATAGCCCAGCTTGGCCTTGACCTGATAGGTGCCGAAGCTCTTGATGGGCTCATCCAGTACCAGCTTCTTGGCATCTACATCCATGTGATACTGCGCCTTCAGACCAGCGGCAATCTCCTTGCCGGTGACAGCACCGAAGAGCTTGCCGCCCTCGCCGCCCTTGGCGGCGATCTTCACCTGGGCACTCTTGAGCGCCTCGGCAATGGCCTCGGCAGCAGCCTTGGCCTCGGCATCGGCTTTGGCCTTGGCCTTTTGTTGCATCTTCATGGTGTTCACGTTGTCGGCGGTGGCAACCACAGCCAATCCCTTGGGGATCAGGAAGTTGCGGGCATAACCCTCGGCAGCCTCGATCATCTGGCCCTTCTTGCCCTTACCGCGTACATCCTGTGTCAGAATAATTTTCATGGTTTTATATCTCCTTTGTCTTATTTTTCAAGATATTTATCAATGGCCTCCAACAGCTTCGCCTTGGCCTCGTCCACCGGGATCTCAGGGGCATAGCCGCCGGCCGTGGTGGAATTGCCGCCGCCGCCGAGAGATTCCAGGATCACCTGCACGTTGATCTCTCCCAGAGAACGGGCAGACATATACACACCGTCATCTTTTTTATACATCACGATGGAGGCATCCACACCCTTGATGGTCAGAAGCTCATCGGCCGCCTTGGCGGCAGTCACCCGGGGCAGTTCCTCCCCGGAGACCACGATAGCAACGTTGTCGTGATAGATCTCCGCCTGACGGATGATATTGTAGCGCTGCACCATGGCATCCAGATCGCTCTGGAACATGCGCTGCACATCCTGGGTATCGGCACCGGCACGGCGCAGCCACGCCGCCGCTTCAAAGGTGCGGCCGCCGGTGCGGTTGGTGAAGTTCTTGGTGTCCAGCACGATGCCGGAGAGAATGGCCTCGGCCTCGGCCTGCAGGATCTCACCGGGCTCCAGCAGATACTGCATCAGCTCTGCCACCAGTTCACAGGTGGAACTGGCATAGGGCTCATGATAGTTCAGCGCCATCTTTTCGATGTAGCTGCTGCCGCGGCGATGGTGGTCGATGACCGCCACACGGTTACAGCTCTCCAGCAGCTGTTCGGATTCCACACTGGCGGGGCGGTTGGTATCCACCACCACCAGGAGGGTATCGGCCTGGGCGTGGAGGAATGCCGTATCCCCGGAGATAAACGTGCCGGCATATTCCGGCAGATTTCTCAGACTGTTGAGCAGCGGATGGGCCGCATTGCTCTCCGTGTCGATAACGATCTGGCACTTCTTGTTCCGCTTTCTTGCGATGCAGCAGATGCCCACAGCGGCACCCAGCGAGTCCATATCCGCATACTGGTGACCCATGACATACACGTTCTGTGCATCGTCGATGAGCTCGCCCAGAGCGTTGGCCATCACGCGGGATTTCACCTTGGTGCGCTTTTCAGTGGCCTTGGAACGGCCGCCGTAGAACTCGAAATTACTTCTGTCTTTCACCACAGCCTGATCGCCGCCGCGGGAAAGGGCCATCTCCAGCGCCATGTTGGCATTTTTATAAAGGCCCTCATAGTCGTCGGCATCACGGCCTACGCCGATGGACAGTGTGGCATTGACGCCGGCATCGGCTACCACCTCACGAACGCTGTCGAGGATGTCGAACTTGCGCTCTACATAGAACTCATAGTCTTTTTCCGCAAACAGGAAGATGTATCTATCGCGGTCATAGCTCAGCAGAAGACCGCCGGAGAACTGTGTCCACTCCCCCAGTTTTTCTTCCACAGCGGCCAAAAGCGCACTGCGCTTGGCCTCTACGCTGGCCTTCATCAGCTCTTCATAGTTGTCGATCATGAAGATGGCCACCACAGGGCGGCTCATATCCAGCGTCTGGCGCATCTCCGAAGCCTCGGTCACGTCCATCCAATAGGTGGTGGCCAGAGCGCCCTCATATTCTTCCCGACGGCTCAAGGCACCGAACACGCGGTAAATGCGGTCGTTCCAGAGGAAGGTCTCGGGACGCTCCCGCTTGCCCTCCAGAAGCCAATGGGTGTCAAACTCGGGGAGCACCTCGTCCACGGAGGCCTCAAACACTTTCTCCCCGTTGCCCACCAGACTCATGAAGGAGTCATTGCCCCACAGGATATCCCGGGAGGCCACATCGAACACCAGCATGGGCAGCGGCGTATAGAGCATGTTGCTGCTGCGGGCGCTGTCCAGGCCGCCGTTGACCTTGTCCATATATTGCCGCACGCTTTTCTGGGCCATATTATCCCGGCGAATGCCTACCAGGATCACCAGAACCGTGACCACGGCCTCGATGATTGCCAAAGGCACCGAAAAGGGAATAGCAATCAGCACAAAGCCCACGAGGCAGATGCTGTAAAGCGCCAGGTTGGTGCGGAAACCCCTGATCAGTTTTTTATTCATATGGCGAGTCCCCCTTACGGATAGAAATACCTCTCCAGAGTAACTATAATCTGTGGTATTATAGCATAGTATGCCATAGCCCACAAGTCCTTTTCTCTCATTTCACGGAAAGGTTTTCTTCTCTGTCGCATCGGCTCAGAACCGCCCGAAAAGTTAGGGGTATACAAAACGGGGAAAATGTGCTATACTTTGGCCAAAGCGATGAGATTCTCATCCTGTTTTCGTTCTTTTCGCAGGCGGTGCACCTGCGTTTGATAACAAAACAAAACATTGGCGGACGGGCGAAGCTCCTCTGTTGCCGTGGCGATACAGGGCCGTGGGCGCAGTGGAACGCCCTTGTTGTCGTGCGCCCGTTTTCGCCCCGACCAAAGGAGATTTAAATTTTATATGGCTGAAAAACTGAAAATTATTCCCCTTGGCGGTCTCAATGAGATCGGCAAGAACATGACCGCCTATGAGTACGGCGGCGAGATCATCGTGGTGGACTGCGGCATGGCATTCCCCGGCGATGATATGTACGGTATCGACTGCGTGATCCCCGATGTGAGCTATCTGGTACAGAACCACAAGCGTCTGCGGGGCATGTTCATCACCCACGGTCACGAAGACCACATCGGTGCCATCCCCTACATTCTCAAGCAGGTCAACCTGCCCATTTACTGCACCCGTCTGACGGCGGGACTGATCAAGCTGAAGCTGCAGGAGCACGGGCTTTTGAACTCCACCAAGCTCATCACCGTAGAAGCCGGGCAGACCGTTCGCGCCGGTAAGTTCCAGGTGGAATTCATCCACGTGAACCACTCCATCGCCGACTCGGTGGCCTTTGCCATCCATACCGGCCTGGGCACCGTGGTGCACACCGGCGACTTCAAGATCGACTCCACGCCCATTGACGGTGAGGTCATCGATCTGGCCCGCTTCGGCCAGTTGGGACGTGAGGGCGTGCTGGCTCTTCTGGCAGATTCCACCAACGTGGAGCGTCCGGGCTACACCATGTCCGAAAGTGCTGTAGGCGCCACCTTGAAGCGCCAGTTTGCCGGCTGCAAGGAACGCATCATCGTCACCACCTTTGCCAGCAATGTGCACCGCATTCAGCAGGTCATCGACGCCGCTCACGCCTGCGGCCGTAAGGTAGCCGTCACCGGGCGCAGCATGGAGAACATCATGAAGGTCTCCACAGAGCTGGGCTACATGAAGGTGCCCAAGGGCACATTGATGGAGCTGAATAAACTCCAGCAGCTCCCTCTCCGGCAGCAGGTCATCGTCACCACCGGCTCTCAGGGCGAGGAAATGTCGGCTCTGTATCGCATGGCTTTTGGCTCTCACAAACAGGTGGATATTACATCCGGCGACAAGGTCATCATCTCCGCCAGTGCCATTCCCGGCAACGAAGTGGAGGTGGGTCGGGTGATCAACGAGCTGTTCCGCAAGGGTGCAAACGTCATCTACAACAAGGCCGACATGCTCCATGTGTCCGGCCACGCCTGCCAGGAAGAACTGAAGATCATCCATGCGCTGACAAAGCCCCGCTTCTTCATTCCTCTCCACGGCGAGCAGAGAATGCTGCAGATCCACAAGCGGGTAGCCGAGTCCATGGGCATGAAGCCCCAGAACATCTGCGTAGCCGAAAACGGCTCCGTTATCGAGCTAACTGCCCGTCACATGAAGTGTGAAACCACCGTGCCCGCCGGCGAGGTATTCGTGGACGGCGGCGGTGTGGGCGAAGTGGGCAGCGTTGTACTCAATGACCGCAAGCTCCTCGCCCAGGACGGCATGGTGGTGGTGGTCATGTCCATGGCCACCCACGATCACATGCTCCTGTGCGAGCCGGAGATCATCACCCGCGGCTTTGTATATGTCAAGGAGTCCGAGGCGCTTCTTCAGCAGCTGCGCCGCCTGACCATGGAAACCGTCTGCAACCTGCCCGCCAAACGCCGCAAGGACGAGGGTGAGGTATGCCGTGCCGTGAAGAGCACCGTCTCCAGCTATCTCTATAAGCAGACCAAGCGCAGTCCTATGGTGATCCCCACGCTGACGATGCTATAAATAACTTTAAAGCGGGTCTTCACGACCCGCTTTTTCTCTTTTCATTTTCTTTTATTTATGCTATACTGAATTATTATATTTCAAAGGAGGTGCCGCCTATGTCCACCATTGCCGCCATTGCCACGCCCCAGATCCCCAGTGCCATCGGGATCGTCCGCATCAGTGGCGAGGATGCCTTTTCCATTCTGGCCAAAGTGTTTCGTCCCAGGAGCGGAAAGGATATCGCGGTGCTTCCGCGCCGCACCATGGTCTACGGTGATATGCTGGATGCCTGTGGCAATGTGATGGATACAGGCCTGTGCTGCCTGTTTTCCGCCGGCCACAGCTACACCGGCGAGGATAGCGCTGAGCTGTACTGCCACGGCAGTCCCGTGGTATTGAACGAAGTTCTCCACGCCCTTTTTGCCGCCGGAGCCGTGCAGGCCGGTGGCGGCGAATTTACCAAGCGTGCCTTTTTAAACGGCCGCATGGATCTCATGCAGGCCGAAGCGGTGATCGACCTTATCGATGCCGAAACCGCCGAAAGCGCCCGCAATGCCGCCGGGCAGCTGGGCGGCGTATTAAGCCGCAGCATCGACAATATTTACAGCAGTCTTATGGATATTGCCAGCCGTTTTTACGCCGTGGTGGACTATCCCGATGAGGACATCGAAGATCTGACCCGGGAGACCATATTGCACACCCTGGACAGCGCCGAGGCCCGACTTTCCGAGCTTGCGGCCTCCTTCTCCCGAGGACAGCTTTTGAAAAGCGGCGTGCCAACGGTGATCCTGGGACGGCCCAATGCCGGCAAGTCCTCTTTGCTCAACGCTCTTCTGGGCTATGACCGCGCCATCGTCACCGACATCCCCGGCACCACCCGCGACACCATAGAGGAAAAGCTGACGCTGGGACATCTGCTCCTGCGGCTCATCGATACCGCGGGCATTCGCGCCACTTCCGACGCCGTGGAAGGCATCGGCGTAGATCGCGCCAGAGCCGCCGCGGAAAAAGCCTCTCTTGCCATACTGGTGCTGGACGGCTCTTCACCCCTGACAGCCGAGGACGAAGAGGCCATCAGCCTGGCCGAAACCGTGCCCCATCTACTGGTGGCCGTGAATAAATCCGACCTGCCCTGTAGTCTTTCCATGGAAACGCTGCAAAGCCGCTTTTACGCCGTGCTGGCCGTCAGTGCCAGGACCGGTGAGGGAATATCCGCCCTGTGCGATGCCATCTGCGCCTTTTATCCTGCCGGCAAAGCACCCTGCGGCGAACTGCTGACCAACGCACGGCAGAGCGAAGCCGTGGGCCGCGCTCTTGTGGCGGTAAAATCTGCCGGAGAGAGCCTGCGCGCAGGCATAACGCCGGACGTGGTGCTTACCGATGTGGAGGCCGCCCTGACCGCCCTGGGCGAACTGAGCGGAAAATCCATCCGCGAAGATCTCGTTGCCACCATCTTCTCCCGATTTTGTGTAGGAAAGTGAGGACTGTTCTATGGGTGATTATATTCTGATGACCGATTCCTGCTGTGATCTGCCGGGTTATCTGGTGGAGCAGCTGAACCTGCGCGTACTGCCTCTGGCTGTACACTTCGACGGGGAGTGCTATGCGGATCTGCCTGATGGCGCCGGCATTTCCTATTCAGACTTTTACCGCCGGATCCGCGGCGGCGAGATGCCCTCTACCTCCGCGGTGAACATCGGGCAATATGAGCAGGCCATGGAGGCCGCTGTCAACGAGGGAAAAGACATCGTGTGCGTGTGCTTTTCCGGGGCGCTGTCCACCACCTATCAAAGCGCCCGCATCGCCGCCGGAACTGTCCGTGAAGATCATCCCCATGCGCAGATCTTCGTCATCGACAGTCTCAGCGCCAGCATGGGACAGGGGCTTCTTCTCTACCTGGCCGCTCAGCAGAAAGAGGCCGGTCTTTCGGCTCAGGAACTGGCAGACTGGATCGAAGCCAATAAGCTGCGGGTGTGCCACTGGTTCACCGTGGACGATCTTCTGCATCTGCGCAAGGGCGGCCGTATCTCCGATGCCACCGCTCTGATGGGTACCGTGCTGGGCATCAAGCCCATCATGCACACCGATGAAGACGGCAAGCTTACTGCCACTGGCAAGATCCGCGGCCGCAAGCAGAGTCTTTCTGTCCTGGTGGACGAGGTGAAAAAACGCATTGAAGATCCCGCTCAGCAGACCATGTTCCTCTGCCATGCCGACTGCGCCCAGGAGGCCTATGCCCTGGCCAACACTCTCAAGGAACAGTTGGGTGTCAAGGAAGTAATCGTTCATTTCATCGGCCCTGTCATCGGCAGTCATACCGGCACGGGCACCATCGGTCTATTCTTTGTGGGACAGCCCCGCTGACCGGAAGCAGGAGGAATCATTATGGATTGGCTGGAACTGAAAATCGACACTTCTCCCACCGGCATCGACCCGGTGACGGAGCTTCTGGAGGATCACGGCATTACCGGTGTCATCATCGATGACGAGGTGGACTTCAAGGATTTCCTGGAAAATAATCACCAGTACTGGGACTATGTGGACGAAAATCTCTACAAGGAAAAGCACGGTCTTTGCCGCGTGACCTTCTATCTGGGCAACGACCCGGATGGATACAACACTCTGGCTCAGGTGCGCATCGCTCTTGCAGAGCTGAAAACGGCGCATCCGGAATACGCACCCCTTATTCTCACCATGGAAAACGTGCAGGATGCCGACTGGGAGAACAACTGGCAGAAGTACTATAAACCCATGGAGATCGGCGATCGCCTGCTGGTGATCCCCCAATGGGAAACCGCCGCCGTACCCGGCCGTGTTCCCCTGATCCTCAACCCGGGACTCACCTTCGGCACCGGCTCCCACGCCACCACCCGTCTGTGCCTGACGGCTCTGGACGGCCACATCCGCGGCAGCGAAAAGGTGCTGGATCTGGGCTGCGGAAGCGGCATTCTCTCTATTGCCGCCCTGCTTCTGGGTGCGCAGCACGCCTTTGCCTGCGACATTGACGACAAGTGCGTGGGCGTTGCCTACGAAAATGCCGCCCTCAACGGCATCGGCAAAGACCGCTACACCGTCCGTTGGGGCAATGCCGTCACCGATGAGGCACTGAAAACTGAGATCGGCGGCGGATATGACATCGTGGTGGCCAACATCGTGGCGGACGTGATCATGGGACTTTCCTCTCAGGTGCGGCAGTTTTTAAAGCCGGGCGGTCTTTTCCTCACTTCCGGCATCATTGACGAACGCTCCGCCGAGGTGATGGACAAGCTGAAATCCGACGGTTGGGAGATCGTGGAGATCAACGACTCTGAGGGCTGGTTCAGCTTTTTGTGCCGATAAAACATACAAAAAAGAGAACTGCTTCGGCAGTTCTCTTTCTGTTATTGTGCCGCCAGCGACTGTTGATACAACTGCTGGACCTTTGCATAGTCACCGGTCTCGATGATGGCGTCGCGCTTATCATAGTTGCTCTTTGCCTCATAGGTGCGGGACAGCAGATTATCGTTTCCGTCATACACACAGCGGTAGGTCTCCACCAAATAACCGGTGTAAGCGGTCTGGATGGTCACGTCCTCCTGACCCACCAGCGCTTCGTTGTAGCGGTACTCCACCTGATAGGGAGTACTGCTGCGGGTATAGCTCTCCATCTTCACATAGGTGTCGTCCACCTTGGTGCCCAGAATGGTCATGGTAAGATTGTTGTTGTTCCAGGCCGAGACGATCTTAATGGGATAGGCCGTATTGTTGGCAAAGGCGTAGTCCGGCCCGTTCCAGCTGACCGTGGCATCACAGCCCCAGGTGATGTAGCCCGGGGCAAACTGATGGGCATAGCGCTGTACGATCCGCAGGTTGGCCAGAAGCGTTGCGTAATACAGTGTAGAAGACACCTGGCAGATACCGCCGCCCACTTCCATCACGGTCTGGCCCAGCAGATAGGCCGGTGCCTCGCCGAAGCCGCGCTCTCTGGTGCGCTGACCCACGGTGGCGTTATACCAGAACTCATCGCCGGGGTTATACACCCGTCCGTTGCAGTTCTGGGCTGCCAGCTTCACATTGCCGATGCGGGACGCGCTTCCCGTTACCTTGGTGGTATAGGTGCCCAGCACGTCGCGGAACATGCACTGCTCCAGTTCCTCCGTAGATACCTCGGGAAATTCCACCTGCGCTTCTGCAAGGAATGTACTGCCCTCCGACTGTGCATCCAGCTGAGCCTGCACAGCGGTGACATCAAATTCCACACCTACATGGCTCCGGGTGGGTTCGCCGGTAGAGTGGTCGTATCTTGCGCCGACCACAGGGCCGTGCAGTTCATCGTAGATCTTCTGCACATCGATCTGGGCTGCGTTCTGCTGGCGGTAGTCACAGGCCACGCCCGACAGATCGCCGGATTCCAGATTCTCCCGCAGATCCTTCGTCAGCTTATCCGTATCGATCAGCTTGCCGTCCCGGGGCTTGGTGAGATAAAGCCCTTCACCCTGGGGGCCATCCTTCATCAGCTCATAGGCTCCGTCCACCACGGTGAAATCCAGTTGGGAGACATTGGTCTCCACAGCGGTCTTCAGCGCCACTCGATCCACGTCCAGACGACCGGGAACCAGTGCCCTGGGTGCAAACCAGCTATAGGCCAGATGATAGCCGTCCCTGAAAAATCGTCCGCTGTGGCAGGCATTCCAGGCCGTACGGGATGCCTCCAGATCCGTGACCGATACGCCCAGTTCCCCCAGGGACAGCGTACAGACGGACTCCCCATCCACGGTCAGATCAATGCATGCCCGGTCATAGGCTGCTTGGGCGTGCTCCGCCCAGGCTTTTTCTGCCTGCTCCGGGGTCATTCCGCCCATGTCCACGCCCAGCACGGATACACCGCCAAAGACGGTCTGCATATTGGCGGCCACCACGCAGATGATAACGCAGGCGATGGCAACAAGGGTCGCTCCAAGTCCCCCGATCAGAAGGCCGGTATGTTTTTTCTTTTTTGTCTTCTTGTCTGCAATGACGGAAGCGGTTTCTTCCGTTTCATTGCTCTGGGGAGCAGTTTTTTCTTCGTTCATGCGGCTCCCTCCTTTTGCTGAAATAGCAATTCACCCTGCGGTGATACCTGCTTTTCGCCAGTATACACCACCGCTTCGGAAAATGCACTACTTTTCTACAGGAACTTTTTCACCGTGTTTTGGGATACAGATGGTCAGCACGATGCGGTCTTCATCATCCCGGCGGGTCATCTCCGCCGGGATACCGCTTTGATGGATCATATTCACCTGGTGCTGCACACTGTTGAGAAAAAGGCGCACGTCCTTGAGAACAAAAGTTCTTCGGCGGTTATGGCTCTCCTTTTGGAGCGTATGCAGGAGCTTTTCCACATATTCCTCCGCCTGAGCCACGTTCATTCCTTTCTTTCCCATGGTCTCCGCGGCGGCTATCTGCTGCTCCGGATCGCTCAGGCGCAAAAGAGCCCGGGCATGGCGCTCCGTCAGGTCATACTGCGCCAAACGTTCCGTCACTGCCTCGCCCAGACGCAGAAGCCGCAGCTTGTTGGCTACGGCACTCTGGGACTTTCCCAGCTTCTGCGCCACCTGTTCCTGGGTCAGATGATAGCGTATCACCATTTTGGCAATGGCCTGCGCCTCCTCCATATAGTGCAGATCCCGTCGTTGCAGATTCTCAATGAGCGCCAGCATGCCCGCCTCTTCCTCACCCACACGGGCAATGATGCAGGGCACCTGAGAAAGCCCTGCCAGCCTGGCGGCCCGAAGACGCCGCTCCCCGGCGATCAGCTCATACCACGAGCCCCTTTTTTGCACTGTCAGGGGCTGCAAAATGCCGTAAAGTTGAATGCTGTCCGCCAGTTCCTGCAGACCCTGCGGGTCAAATTGTCGGCGCGGCTGCTGGCTGTTGGGGCGAATATCCCGAGTGGGGATATACTGCACACGTTCCGAGAGAAATTCGCTTTTCTGAGTCCTCATATTTCTATGCACCTCCTTTTTTCTACAGTGTACGGCATCAGGTGCAAAAATCCCGTCGAAATCTGTCGGGAAATCAAATAATGTACTCTTCTGAGCAGAAAAATACCCGCGGCGAAAGCCGCGGGTATTTGAGGTATGTAGAGAATGCTTAGAAGAAGAAGCTCTTGATCTGACCGAAGAGGATCAGAGCCATGCTCAGGGGAGTCAGGACCTTAATGCAAACCTTCAGGTAGCCGCCGATCTTGTACTGGAAGCCGGGAGTGGCTTCGCACTCTTCGCGGAT
>R21__coassemble_766_pt1 | contig 24924 bp, 22 predicted proteins | sample R21__metabat2_low_PE_038 | metagenome-assembled genome bin R21
CTGCGCAGCAGATTTTGCGAAAGGTCTTATGCGCCCGTACTGGGTATGATGCCACCATGGCTGATGATGTGAGCGCCTATCTCAAGGGTGCCGCGGAGCAGATCTATCGGGCATCTTTGGAACTGATGAGCCGTATAGGGAGCGCAGAAGAAGCCTCTCCCAAAGAGATCCGTGAGATGGCTGCGGCAGTGCGAGAACTGATGGCTTTGCGGGATGCCATAGGGCCTGTGTCAGGTCAGGAAACCGTGCGAGTTGTGTTTGAGGGCGGAGAGGAGGAATGGAGCCGGTGACGCTTACCATGGAGACACCAAACGAAAAGCAGGCGCAATTCCTGTCCTGCCACCGCAAGTATGTCGCATTCGGCGGCGCTCGCGGCGGCGGAAAAAGCTGGGCGGTTCGTACAAAGGCCAAGCTGCTGGCTCTGCAATATCCGGGGATCCGCCTGCTGATCGTACGCCGCACTTATCAGGAATTGGAGAGCAATCACATCCGCTTTCTTCGGCAGGAGCTGTATGGCATTGCGGACTATAAGGCTACGACACGCATTTTTACATTTCAAAACGGCAGTACGCTGGAGTTCGGATACTGCGCAGCGGACAGCGATGCGGACCGCTATCAGGGCGCTGAATATGACGTGATCTTCCTGGATGAAGCCACGCAGTTATCCGAGCAGCAGATGCGCCGCATTACAGCGTGTCTGCGCGGTGTCAATGATTTCCCCAAAAGGGTATATTTCACCTGCAACCCGGGAGGTCAGGGACACAATTATATTAAGCGCCTTTTTATCGACAGACGATATCTGCCCGGCGAAGATCCGGAGGATTATGTGTTTATTCCGGCACGGGTGCAGGACAACAAAGCACTTCTCCGGGCCCAGCCGGATTATGTCCGCCAGTTGGAAGCCCTGCCACGACAACTCCGTCAGGCATGGCTGGAGGGCAGGTGGGATGTGTTTGCCGGACAGGTGTTTCAGGAGTTTACAGACGATCCTGCTCACTATGCCGACCGGCGCTTTACCCATGTAATAGAACCCTTTGACATCCCCCGTGAGTGGACGGTGTATCGCAGCTACGACTTCGGCTATGCCAAGCCCTTTTCCTGCGGCTGGTGGGCCGTGGACTTTGACGGATGCATCTATCGCATTGCCGAGCTCTACGGCTGCACCGCTACGCCCAATGAGGGCGTTTTATGGACACCGGACAAGCAATTTTCGGAAATCCAGCGTATTGAAAAGGAGCATCCGCTTCTCCGCGGACGGGAGATTCGCGGTGTAGCGGATCCTGCCATCTGGGACGAAAGCCGCGGAGAGAGCATTTATGAAACGGCACTGAAATATCGCGTTTACTTCACACCGGGGGACAATCGCCGCATCCCCGGCTGGATGCAGATGCACTATCGCCTGTCCTTTGATGAAGAGGGCTATCCCCAGATGTACATATTCCATACCTGCCGTGGATTTCTGCGTACGATTCCGACCCTGACGTATTCTGCAACGCAGCCGGAGGATGTAGACACTGCACAGGAGGACCATATTGCCGATGAAACCCGGTATTTCTGCATGTCCCGCCCGATTGCTCCGCGACGATTGGAGCAGGGACGGCCTATTGATGATCCGCTGGATCTGCGGAGCGGGCAGTTCGGGAAGTGGAAAATGTGAGACGGTTGCCGAAAAAAGGGCAACAATCGGGACTTCTGCACCAATGGTAGTGACGGATCGAACATTCCACTGCGCCCTATGGGAGCAAGAACATGATTTGAAAACAGGAGGTCAACGATGGATCAATTGCTGACAAAACCCAAGATCGGAAAAGAAGAAATCGCCAGAGCCGTGGAGACCCTCAAGCGATATAAACAGGGAAAGGCTCATCTGGAGAGCCGCATGATCGACAATGAGCAGTTCTGGAAGCTGCGCCATTGGGAGCAGATGGAGAAAAAGGGAGAGGGCGGCAATCCCCTGGATCCTCAGCCTGCCAGCGGCTGGCTGGTGAACTGTGTCCTCAATAAGCACGCCGATGCCATGGATTGCTATCCTGCCCCTACCGTGCTGCCCCGTGAAAAGGATGATGCCGCCGAGGCGGAAAAGCTTACCGCCATTTTGCCTATGGTGCTGAAGAATAACCGCTTTAAGCGCACCTATTCCAATGCCTGGTGGCAGAAACTGAAATCCGGCTGCGCGGTCTACGGCGTATTCTGGGATGCCGCCAAACTGGGTGGCCTGGGCGACATTTCGGTGCGTAATATTGACCTTTTGAATCTGTTCTGGGAGCCGGGCATCACCGACATTCAGCAGAGCAGCAACGTATTCTCCACGGAGCTGGTCAATAACGAAACGCTCCTGCAACGCTATCCTCAGCTGGAGGGAAAGCTGGGCCGCGGCAGTTTTTCCGTGAGTCGCTATCTCTATGACGACACGGTGGACACCTCGGACAAGACCCTTGTGGTGGACTGGTATTACCACACACAGGTGGGCGGCCGCAGCGTATTGCAGTACTGCAAATTCGTAGGCGATGCCGTGCTCTATGCCACGGAGAATGATGTGGCGCAGCCCACCCACACGGAGATCGTCGGCATGGATGAAACCGGCGAACCTATGGTGCAGGAGGTAGCGGACGGCCCCTCTATGGCACAGCGCGGCTGGTATGACCACGGCAGGTATCCCTTTGTGTTTGATACTCTGTTCCCCGAAGAGGGAACCCCCTGCGGCTACGGTTACGTGGATCTGTGCAAGAGCCCCCAGAAGCAGATCGATCTTTTGAATCAGGCCATTCTGAAAAATACTCTTGCCGCGGCCACACCGCGCTTTTTCATCCGCTCCGACGGCGCGGTGAATGAGAACGAATATGCCGATTGGACACGGCCCTTTGTCCATACCAACGGCAATCTGGGCGCCGATTCCATTGCGCCCATCCATACCGCCGGCTTAAGCGGTGTGTATGTTTCCGTGCTGAACAACAAAATTGCCGAGATGAAGGAAACCGCCGGTAATCGCGATGTGATGAGCGGCGGAACGGCCTCCGGCGTTACGGCGGCCACTGCCATTGCGGCCTTGCAGGAGGCCGGCGGTAAGCTTTCCCGCAATATGATCGATGACAGCTACGATGCCTATGCCGATGTGGTGACCCTGTGCATTGAACTCATCCGCCAGTTTTATGATCTGCCCCGTCAGTTCCGCCTGCTGGGTGATGACGGTTACCGCTTTGTCAGCTACGATGCCGCCGGTCTTCGCCCTGTGGCCATGGATGATGAGCGTTATCGTGTGCCCGAATTCGATCTGGAGATCGGTGCGCAGCAGGACAGTCCCTATAAGTCCATGGAATATAACCAACTGGCTTTGCAGCTCTACCAGCTGGGCTTTTTCCGGGAGGATATGGCGGATCAGGCACTGCGGTGCCTGCGGATGATGGAGTTTAAAAACAAGGATAAGATGCTCTCCATGATCGATGCATCCCGCACTCAGGCGGCGGAGAATGAGACGCTTCGTGCCCGATTGACACAGATGGCGGAGATTCTGGATAAAGCGGCGGGCAGTCATCTGACGGAAGCTCTGCTTCTGGAGAATGAAACCGGGAAAAGCGCAGTGCAGAATGTGAGTCCCGTCCGAAAGAGCCAGCCTGCCCGGGAAAAGGCCCGTGAGCAGGTCAGAGAGGCGGTGCGCCCCCGATGATTCGTGTCTGCTTTACCCACAATCGCCTGACCATGTCTGGCCATGCCGATTATGCGCCGAAGGGAAGCGATATTGTCTGCTCCGCGGCAAGCTCTCTGGTGTTTGCTCTGGTGGGATATCTGAAAAAGCGCGATGAGATCCGCGAACTGATCATGCGACCGGGCTATGTGACCGTGGCAACCGCCAAGTATTCCCCTGCCTTCGAGATTGTCCGTTGCGGTATGCAGCAGATTGCGGCGGGTTATCCCCAGTGTGTGGAGCTGACGGGTCACAATTTTGCCGACTAAGGAGGACTGGAGAATGACATTTGATTACCAGATGTTCGCAGAGGAACAGACACAGGAGCAACCCACTGAGGAATTTGAAGAACTGATCCGGGGTCGCTATAAAGAGCAGTTCGACCAGCGTGTACAGAAGATCCTGGAGGGTCGCCTGAAGAATCTGCGCCAGGAAAATGACCGCCTTCGGGAGAGTGCAGAGGGAAACAAAAAGGAAGCCCTTTCCCGCATCGAGGCTCTGGAGAGTTCTGCAGCGAAAATTCAGGAGGATTATCCGGATTTTGACTGGCAGAAGGAGATGCGCGATCCCACTTTCGGAGCGCTGATCGTGGCAGGCATCGATGGGCGCACGGCTTATGAGATGGTACATCGTGACCGCCTTCGGCAGAGTGCCGCAGATGCGGCTGCACGCACCGCCACGGAGCAGGTTGCACGCTCCATTGCCAGCGGCGGTGCCCGGGTAGAGGAAAACGGAGGGAAAAACGGCGCCGTACTGCGAGGCGATCCTCGGAGTCTTACCTCACGGGAACTCAGCGAGATCCGCAATCGCGTGCGCCACGGGGAAAAGATCCGCTTTTAATTTGCAGGGAGAGTCGTGGGCTGAACCCACTGTTGATATACGGCACATATTTCGGGCGTAAAACTCCTTGACGCCGAAGGAAAACCAATTTGAATAAAGGAGAAAAGAAGTATGAATTACCATTTTGATCTGCAGCTGTTCGGCGATGCCAACACCCAGACCACCTCCGGCCTGAGCCAGGAGATGAAGACCTATTACGGTATGGAACTGCTGGAAACGGCACGCCCCAATCTGGTACACAACCAGCTGGCCGCTACCCATCCTCTGCCCGCCGGTGGCGGCAAGACCGTGGAGTGGCGCAAGTTCGGCGCCTTTGACAAGGCACTGACTCCCCTGACCGAGGGTGTGACTCCCGACGGCAGCGGTATTTCCGTCAGCTACATCACCAAGGAACTGAGTCAGTACGGCGACTACACCACTGTCAGCGATATGCTGGATCTGACCGCCATCGATGATGTGGTGCTGGAAGTCACCGACCGACACGGTGCCAACATGGGTCTGACCCTGGACACCGTGACCCGTAACGAAATCCAGCAGGGCAATCAGGTCATCTATGCTCCCAACGGCAGCAATGCCGTCACCAGCCGTTACGGTCTGACCGCCGACTGCAAACTGACCGCTGATCTGGTGGCCAAGGCCGCCACGCAGCTGAAGAAGATGAATGCCCCCACCTTTGACGGCAAGTACGTCTGCATCATTCATCCCAGCGTGGCCTATGATCTGCGTCAGGACAATGACTGGATCGCCGCCCACCAGTATGCCGCCGCCCAGGAGCTGTTTTCCGGCGAGATCGGCGAGCTGCACGGCGTCCATTTCGTGGAGACCACCGAGGCAAAGATCTTCTGCGGTGAGGATCTGGCTTCTGACAGCCGTACCCTGAGTGCTTCTGCCGCCGCTACTGCTTCCACCACCGTTTCTTTTGACGGCGGCACCGTGGAAGCCGACGAGCTGATCGGCCGCTATGTGCTCATCGGCGGCAGCCGCTATAAGGTCATCGATAATACCGCCAGCCAGTTGACTCTGGACAAGGCCGTGACCTGTGATGACAACACCGTGATCTATCCCGGTGAGGGCGGCGCTGCCGGCTGTGCCGTGTACGGCACTCTGTTTGTCGGCAAGGACGCCTTCGGCGTGGTGGACCTCTCTGAGGGCACCGAGGTTATCGTGAAGCCCCGCGGCTCCTCCGGTACTGCCGATCCTCTGGATCAGCGTTCCTCCGTGGGCTGGAAGGGCGTCCACGCCGCCGCCATTCTGTACGATGAGTACATGGTGCGTGTGGAAAGCGGCTCCAGCTACTCCGGTGAGGACAAGGCCAACTAATGATCCAAGATGCTGTTACGGGGCGCATATGCGCCCCGTAACAATAACCCGAAAGGAGATATCACTATGGCAAAGAGAAAAGATGCCGTGGAGCTGGTGAATATCACCATTCCCCGCGGCCGAAAAAACGAGGAGAATTTCCTCATCGTGTCTGTCAACGGGCACGGATATAAAATCATGAAGGGTGTAGAGGTGGCGGTTCCCTATTTTGTGGCGGAGGTTCTGGAAAATGCGGCCATGATGGCCCGGCAGGCTCGCGCCTATCTGGATAAGATGGCCGATTGAAAGGAGGAGAGCCTATGGCAAATATCACTGCGGCTCAGGTGCTCCAGCAGGTAGATACACTGCTGCCCAATCAGTACACCACCGCGGAAAAACTGCATTGGCTTGCCGGCGCAGAGGGTTTTGTGCGCCGGGAGATCCTGGGTGAAAACTGCCAGTTGCCCGCCATGACCGAAACAACCGTGCTGAGCGTTTTCCCTCCTTACGATGAGCTGTATCGCCATTATGTGGAGGCACAGATCCATTACTGTAATGGAGAGATGACCCGGTATAACAATGCGGCCACGGCATGGAACAACGCCTTTTTGACCTACCGGGATTATCATACCCGCACCCATATGCCCATGGGCAAGGTGTCTGCATTGCATCTGCGATAAGGAGGCGGGAGGATGTATTTCGCCAAATTAAATGTGCCGGCGCAAAACCGTGTCAGTGTGCAGAAATTCCTGGGGTATGATGCAGGCATGCGTACAGCAGACGGCGCTTTTCGAGCCATGAAGAACCTTTGCTCCGACGGTTATCCCTCTTTGACCGTGCGACCGAAGCGCGGCACAGTGGGCCGGGTGACGGAGCCCCACGGCATGTTGGGGAAGGACTGCCTTCTGTGGGTGGATGGGCAGACACTTTACATGAACGGCGTGGCGGTCAATCTCACGCTGTCCCGTACGGATAAGCAGCTCATTTCCATGGGCGCCTATGTGCTGATCTGGCCGGACAGGCTGTACCTGAACACCAAGGATATTACGGACTGCGGCAGTATTGAAAACACCACCACTCCTGCCGGGGAGGTGAGCTTTTCCCTCTGCAGGGCAGACGGTACGGCTCTGGGGAACTTTTCCGTATCCGATACGGCGCCGTCCGATCCGGCGGAGGGTGCCCTGTGGCGTAACGGCGAACAGCTTTGGGAATATGACGGTGCGACCTGGCAGGAAGTGGGCGGCATTTGCACCAAAATCGAGGCCACCGGCATCGGCACCGGTTTTTCCGTCGGCGATGGCGTTGTGATCTCCGGGTGCACGGCTGCCGCTGTAAACGGCACCTTTGTGCTGACAGACTGCTCCGCCAACGCCTTGATCATTCCCGGTTGCCCTGCCACGGTGGGAACCCAGACGGGCGGCATCATGGTACGGCGCTATGTGCCGGATATGGACTTTGTCATCGAGTGCGGAAACCGTCTGTGGGGCTGTAAATACGGCATGGTGAACGGAGAAGCGGTCAATGAGATCTATGCCAGTGCCCTGGGTGATTTCCGCAACTGGAATACCTATAACGGTCTTTCCACCGACAGCTACGCCGCCCAGAGAGGTTCTGACGGTGCCTTCACCGGCGCTGCTTCCTATCTGGGCAGCCCCATCTTTTTCAAGGAAAACTGCATGGAGCGGGTCTATGTCAGCGGCACCGGTGCCCATCAGATCACCACGCTCCAATGCTCCGGTGTAAAGTCCGGCAGCAGCAGATCTCTTTGTATCGTGGAGGGCGTTTTATACTATCACGGCGTAGACGGCATCTACGCCTTTGAGGGAAGCATGCCGCAGAAGATATCCCATGCTCTGGGCAGCGTGCGATACAGTCATGCCGTGGCGGGCAGTCGCGACAGCAAGTATTATGTGGCGATGGAGGATTCCGTCAACGGACACCACGTTTTCGTGTGGGACACTCTGCGGCGGCTTTGGCACCGAGAGGATGATCTGAACGTAAAATGGTTTACCTGCTGCGATCACGATCTCTATGCCATGACGGCAACGGATATCGTGTCCATGGGCGGATCTGCGGGCACGGAAGAGGACGATGTGACCTGGTATGCCGAGACAGGTGATCTGGGGCTCAATACGCCGGAGGGCAAGTATCTCCAGCGACTGGAAATCAGTCTTCAGCCGGAGGAAAATGCTCAGGCCACCGTTTCCGTCAGCTACGACGGCGGCAAAATGTGGGCTCCTCAGGGAAGCCCCATCACCAGTGGCCGCCGCAGCGTACTTCATGTGCGGCCACACCGCTGTAAGCGCCTGCGACTGAAGATTTCCGGCACAGGCGGCTGTACGGTATACGGCGCTACCGCGGTTTATGAGAAGGGAAGTGACGGCCCTTGAGCGTACTTTCCATGCCGCCTTATCCCACAGGAACGGCGCAGCAGCAGTGCTTTCAGACCTACTCCTATCTGTTTCAGATGGCTCAGCAGTTGAATCTGGCGCTGGATCAGTTGGAAAACGCAGAGGGACAAAGCGCAGTACAGCAAAAACCGTCACCGTTGCGAGATGCCGCCACCCAGTCTGCAAGTGCTCAGTATGATACCCTCAAGAGCCTGATCGTTAAGACTGCCAATACCATCAATCGCACCATGGAACAGTTGTCCGCAACACTCACGGAAGATTATGTGGCCCAGTCGGATTTCGGCACCTATGTGCAGAAACTCTCCGCCTATCTGGAGGCAAATCCCGAGGCGTTGACCCAGTATTACAGCTTCGCCTCCGATCTGCAGAGCGCGGTGGGTGCGGTGGACGCGGCCTTTTCGGCCTATCGTACCGATACCGAGGGCTATATCCGAACCGGCGTGGTGTATTACGAGGACAGCGTTCCCGTTTACGGTGTAGCGGTAGGGCAGAATCTGACTGCCACAGAGGTGGACGGTCGCCGTGAAGTGGTGCCAAACAACTTCCGAGCGGTATTCACCGCCACCAAACTCTCCTTCTGGCAGGATGCTACGGAGGTAGCCTACATCAGCAACAACCGCCTGTACATCACGGATATCACCGTTCTGGGCAGCCTGCGGATCGGCAACTGGGTACTGTCGGATACAGATGGCCTTTCCATTCGCTGGATCGGAGGTTGATATGAGTTATGTTAACTTGCAGAATGTAAGCTGGGGAAGTGCGCCCGCTATCGGTGTGGCATTTGCCTATGATTACCAGAGAAGCGGAACCAATATGCTCTATCGCGTGCGTATCACAATTTCGCCCGTAGGTGGCGGCAGTTACTTCGGATACCCTATTTATGTAAACTTATCGCTGGACGGAAGCACACTGGTCAGCGGCGCTTCTGTAAAAGCGGCAAGCCCCAGCACCTGGAGCAGCGGTATCGTTTATGAAAGTGGCTGGATGAGCCTTTACAAGACCTCCGGCACCACGGCGCTGGGAATCCGTCTGTACTCCGGAAGCGGGTCTTCCCGCAGCACGGATTACAGTTATTCTCTGCCGGTGAGCAGTTACTATAGCGGCGGTGGCGGCGGGTCGGTCAGCACTGTGACCATGGCGGATTTTTCCCTGAGCTTCGGGGCACTGACCATAGGACAGAGCAATGTGATGACCTTCTCACGTCCTTCCAGTGGTTATTCGGCGACGGTAACATACAGCTTCGGCAGCATCAGCGGCACGGCAGAGCTGTCCACAACCGCCACAGCGGCTAATCGCGTTGTGTATGGCTGGACGGTGCCGGATACTCTGGCATCGCAGATCGGCAGCAGCACCTCGGGCACCGGCACACTTACGCTGTCGGTATATCGCGGCGGCAGCTGTTTCGGACAAAAGAGCTATACCTTTACAGCTTACGCAGGAGAGTCTCTGCGCCCCACGGCCTCTTTGTCCGTGGCGGTGGTCAATGACAATGCCGTACTCTCAGGCTGGGGCATCTGCGTCAAAGGGCTCAGCACACTTTCATATTCCATTTCGGCACAGGGACAGGGCGGAGCCGCTATCTCCGGATATGCTTTTAGGTTTGCAGGGCAGGAACTGTCCGATGCCGCAGGCGCCACAGAGCCTGTTTCTGCCACAGGAACATTGACACCCTCTGCTACGGTTACAGATACCAGAGGCAGGACGGTCACGGTCACGGCAACACCCATCACGGTATATGACTATCATATCCCTGCCCTGCGCTGCGCTTTTGCGTGGCGTTGCGATGCCCAGGGTAATGAAAAAGAGGACGGCGCCTATCTGAAGGTGCAGTGCTCTGCCGAATGCTCCCCTCTGGGCGACCGCAACACGGTGACACTGCGAGCCCGGTATCGCACTGTAGGCGGAACATACGGCGGATATACCACCCTTGCCTCCGGTGTCACAACCACCCTTGCCGGCGGCCTGGATGCCCAGACGGCCTATGAGGTGGAGCTTTCAGCGGTGGATACCGTGGGCAATGCCAAGACGGTATCCTATACCTCCAGTACCCGTCAGGTGACGCTGCATCTGAAAGAGGGCGGCACGGGTGCGGCATTCGGAAAATATGCCGAGAGAGATGCGTTGGAATGTGCCTGGGATGCCGCCTTCGACGGCGACTTGACGGTGTCGGGCGACTTGACGGTGTCAGGTCAGCTGAACTGTGAAGGTATGAGCTTTGACGGCGGTTCGCTGGTTGATATGGTGTACCCGGTGGGGGCCATCTATCTCTCTGCGGTCAATACCCATCCCGCCACACTGTTCGGCGGCACATGGACGGCCATTGAGGACACATTTCTGCTCTGCGCCGGCAGCAGTTTTTCCGCCGGTACCACCGGCGGCAGTGCCAGCCATAGTCTGACAGAGGCGGAACTGCCGGCCCATACTCACAGCTTTTCCGGTACAACGTCTGCCGAAGATCTGAGCCACAGCCACAGCGTGGGTGCGGACTATGACGGTGCTCCGGGCAGCGGTAACTACACCGTTCACAGCACCGGTTATCCCGGTAACAGCCGCAACCCGGACACCAGTACGGCATCGCTGAATCACAGCCACAGCTTTTCCGGTACCACCGGCTCTGCGGGCAGTGGTACGGCTTTTTCCACTTTGCCGCCCTATCTGGCGGTATATGCCTGGAAGAGAATTGCATAAGAAAGAAGGATGATCAGATGGCATCTACTTACTCCCAAGTGAGCTACGGCTCCTCCGGCGAAGCGGTTCGTCAGCTGCAGCAGGCACTTAATGCCCAGGGCTATTCTCTGGATATTGACGGCGTTTTCGGCAGCAAGACCCGTACAGCTGTGAAGAATTATCAGAAGAAGAACGGCCTGCAGGTAGACGGTATTGCCGGAAATGAAACCTGGGGCAGCCTCACCGCGGCGCAGGCTCAAGCGCAGGCACAGAGTGTGCCTGTGGCCGCTGTTTCCGAGAGTACGGCCAGGGCACTGGCAGAGCTGGAAAAGGGCGTAACTCCTTCTGTAGAGACGGAAACGGCCTTTTTGGAGCTGAAAAGTCTGCAGGAGAGTCAGCCCGTAGCCTATTCCTCCGATTTTCAGAGCCAGTTGAATGATCTGTATGACCGCATCGTCTCCCGTGAGGATTTCACCTATGATCCCCAGAGCGATGAGGTCTATCAGAGCTACGCCCGGCAGTATGCACGGGCCGGTCAGCAGGCCATGACCGACACGTTGGGGAAAGCCGCATCACTGACCGGCGGCTATGGCTCCACCTATGCCCAGAGCAGTGCCCAGCAGGCATATAATAGCTACCTTGCTCAGCTTTCGAATATGATCCCGGAGCTGCAGCAGAACGCATACAGCATCTATAAATCCAAGGGTGATGCGCTTTTGAAGCAGTATGAGCTGCTCAAGAGCGAGGAGGACTCCGCCTATGACCGCTGGCGTGACTCGGTCACCGATTGGCAGAAGCAGGTTACACAGGCCTCTGACGCTTATGATACGGCCACAGCCGCCGATCTGAAAAACTATCAGCTCCTATTGAGCTATTATGCCGATAAGGCAGAGGCAGAGCGCAAACGCACAGCGGCGGGCATCGATTTGAGCCCGGAGGTCGCTGTGGAGAAAAGCACCGCCCTCAGCAGTGTGGCCAATGAAAGTCTCAAGCGCACCGTTACCAACTATCTGAAAAAGGGTCAGGTGCAGAAGGCAAAAGATCTTTTGCGGCAGTATGAAAGCCGCATGAGTGCTGTCCAGCGTCAGCAGTACAGCGACCTCTTTGCAGGCTACGCAGGATAATAAGAGGATCCCCGGCCGACCTGTGTTGGCCGGGGATCACCCTGCACCTCTTTTTTCGGGAAACTTACAATTCCCTCTTGACAATTGGGAAAGGTATCATGTATAATACCCCTTGCTGATACGGAATTGGTGACATAGCCAAGTGGTAAGGCAAAGGTCTGCAAAACCTTCATTCCCCGGTTCAAATCCGGGTGTCACCTCCAAAGAACAACACCACCGTTAGGTGGTGTTGTTCTTTTGTTGCTTTGGGCGAAAATGGAAAAAGGAGGCAAAAAAAGTGAGCCGTGATTATCGTTTCGACACCATGCGCGTTATGGCAACGGCCATGGTGGTGCTGATCCACATTGCAAACTACTACTGCCGCGAATTCGGCAGCATTAACCAGAGTTCATACTTTTTTGCGCTTACTGTCAACATTCTCGCCCGGGCCAGCATCCCGTTTTTCTTTATGATCAGCGGTGCCAATCTGCTGAGTCGACCCTATGACCCGATCAAGAATCGCAAGCGCATCAAACAGAGGTTGATTTCACTGGCTGTTTTTACCGCCATATTCTGCCTTTGGGACTATTTCTATATGGAGCAGAGCATTCATTTTCGCGCCCTGCTGAACAATCCCGAGCGGAAACTCCTGTGGTTTTTGTATGCCATCCTGGCTATCTATGTGGCACTTCCGTTTATCAAATGCATGGTGGATAATATGGGTGCCCATGAGGACAAACTCTTCGTGGTACTGTGGCTGTGCTTTACCTTTTTACAAAAGGAGATCGGCCTTACCCGCAGCTATCCCATTCCGTTGATCGACGGGACCTATTATCTGGGGTACTTCCTGTTAGGTTATCTTATTTTGAAGTACAAAGATAAACTGCCTTTCCGTGAATTGCGAAAGTATTTTATCATGCTGGCGGCATCGAGTTTTGCGCTGACGGTTCTACTCAGTTATCTGGTGTCGATACTGGGGAATAAGTATTGCTCGGGCTATTTGGCCTACAGCGATATCCTGATGATCATCGCCTCTGTCAGCAGCTATATTGTACTGTATTTCTCGTTGGAAAACAGGCAGTCTCGGTGGATTACGGAGCTTTCCCGCATATCCTTCGGCATCTATCTGACCCACGGTGTGATACTGGATCTGGTGATGACGACATTTCCCTTTACGCGCATACACTCGCTGATCGGATTCCCACTGTTTTTTGTGCTGATTTTCGGGTGCAGTGGTCTTTTGGTGTACCTGCTGAAAAAGATCAGATGGCTGTCGCCGTATCTGTAAAGCTTAAAAAGGAGGAGCGCAGGCTCCTCCTTTTATGTTTCGAGCTCAAACATTGTCCAGGGGTATTCATTCGGCGGTGGGCAGGTCACATCTATCGGCTTTCCCGTGACAGGATGCGTGAATGCCAGGTGGTAACTCCACAGTGCAGTGGAGCAGTCAGCCTTGCTGCCGTAACGGATGTCACCCAAAAGCGGCAAGCCGCGGTGAGAAAACTGCACACGGATCTGGTGCGTCCTGCCTGTGTGGAGGTGAACGCGCACCAAGGAGAAATCACCGCTTCTGCCCAGTTCGGTATAATCCAGCGTCGCTTCTCGCACACCTTTGCGCATGCGGGATACCACATAGCTCTTGTTGACGCGACTGTCGCGGAAAAGAAGATCGGTCAATGTGTCCTGCGGTTTTTCTGGATGACCACGAAGAACGGCCAGATACTCCTTGGCCACACGGTGTTGGGCAATTGCGGCGATGAGCTTGCCGGTGGCGGCTTTGGAACGGGAAAACACCATACATCCTCCCACGACCTTATCCAGACGGTGTACGGTATCATAATTGCCGCCGCCGAAATGTTGGCGCAGAAGCTCCGGCATACAGGTCTGTCCCGGGGTATCTTCCGACAGAACCCCCACCGGCTTGCAGGCCACCACAATGAATTTGTCCTCATATAGTATTTGCATAGAAACTCCTTAAAAAGGCGGCCAATGGCCGCCTTTTGTATTTGCTGTCAGAACCGACGGCCGCGATAGCTCTGCCGTCCGTTCTGGCGGTCATGGCCGCGCCCGTACCGCCGTTTCCGCAGATAGATGCGACCTATCTGCACCAGAGCGATGACCACAAGAATCATCAAAACGGACAGGATCTTGACAATAGTGGGAGCGAAAAAGGTCTCCACGGCGTGTTTGGCCACCAGAAAATTACTGACGGAAACGTCATTCAAAGCCAGGAGAGGCACCGTGGCGTATGTAATGCCGTCATAGCTCAAGGTGATGGAGCCGAGCTCCTGCCCTGCAGCGATGGGCGCATTGGCAATCTCGGAATGCAGAGTTACTTCCCGATGCAGGTCCTCCGGGTTAAGATCATTGGGCAGCATGGACTCCTTGGTATAGGCCGGATGTACCGTGACATAGTTTGTTTCTTTGCTGAGAGCCACAGGCACTTCGGCAATCAATTCTTCCTCAGTGAGAATGGTCTTGCTGGAAAAGTTGGCAAATCCCCACTCGAAAAGTCGCACGGTCTCCGTGAAACTCAGGATGTTGGTGCCGCCCTTTCCGTCCGGTGCAACACCGGCGCCGAGAACCACACTGATCAGAGTGCGGCTTCCTTTTACTGCATAGGACACCAGACAGTGGCCTGCATCATCGGTAGAACCGGTCTTGATGCCGCGGGCGTGGCTGTACTGATATCCGCTGTAGCGCCAACCGTCCAACAGGGAGTTGGTGGTATGGAGCTGACGGGTTTTATCGCACTTGTTGGTGGGTTGAATGTTTTTCCATGTGGCACTGCAAACATCCAGGAAGGTTTCGTTTTTCATGGCCTCCCGAGTGATCAAATAGACGTCCCAGGCGCAGGAATAGTGATCTGCGGTGGTGAGGCCGTTGGTGTTCATAAAGTGGCTGTTTTTACAGCCCAGTTCCTCTGCACGGGAATTCATTTTGGCCACAAAAGCGGGCACAGTACCGCTGACAGCCTCGGCAAGAATGTTACAGGCCTCATTGGCAGAAACTACCATCATGCAGTACAGAAGATCGTGCACGGTCAGCACTTCGCCCTCTACAATGGCAGGATCGGCGTTGCTGCCGTCACTGGGCAGGCCGGTGACAGCGCTGGCGGATGCAGTGATCTGCTGCTCAAGACCCAAGTCGCCGCGATCAATTGCTTCCAGCACCAAAAGACAGGTGAGTACTTTGGTGACGCTGGCAATGCTGACCTCGTCATGCTCGTTTTGCTGATACAGAACGGCACCACTGTTGGCGTCTACCAAAAGGGCAGAACCGGCATCGATGGTGATGGATTTTGTGCCTTCGCCTGCGGATTCCGGCTCATCGGCATAGGCAAAAACAGTACACTGTGTACACAGCAGGATCCATATTAAAAAAACGCAAATAAAACGACGGAATTTCATAATGACATTTTCTCCGATTATGGTATAATAATAGAAAATGGACAGGTCGTAGGTATCCACGTACATTATATGCAAAAGCCGAGAGGTAGTCAACTGTGATAAAACGGATAAAGTGGACAAAATTAAAAACTTGCCTGGCTCTGCTGTCGATCATGTTTGCCGTGCTGCTCCTTGTGCGGTGGAGCGCCGCATCCCAACCCGTGACGGGCCGATGGGAAGTGACTGCCGATAAGAGAGCGCAGCAGATTGAAGTGCATAAGGTCAACATCAATACAGCCCCGGTGGAGGAGCTGATCCTCTTGCCGGGCATCGGAGAAAAGCTGGCGGAGAGGATCATCTCTTATCGAGAGGAGAACGGGCCCTTTTCCGCACCGGAGGATTTGCTGCTGATTAAGGGAATCGGAGAGAGTACTCTGGCCGATCTCCGCGACTATATCGAGCTTGAGGAGGTACAGCCGTGAAAATACTTGTTGTGGATGACGAGATGCTGCTGGTAAAGGGCATCCGATTTAATCTGGAAAAAGAAGGCTATGAGGTGGACGTAGCCTACGATGGAGCCACCGCGGTAGACATGGTGCGCAGGGAAAAGTTTGATCTTGTGATTCTGGATCTGATGATGCCCGGCAAATCCGGCACCGATGCGTGCATGGAGATCCGCAGCTTTTCCGAGGTGCCCATTATCATGCTGACAGCTCGCAGTGAAAGCTCTGACAAGCTGATGGGCTTTGCCTGCGGCGCCGATGATTATGTGACAAAGCCCTTTAATATCCTGGAACTGCAGGCGCGTATCCGCGTGCTTCTGAAGCGTACCGCAGGCGGCATCACCAAAAAAGAGGATGAAACGATACTCACGGTGGGTGGACTGAGCCTGGATACCCGTCAGCGTGTGGCAATTCGGGACGGACAGACCATTGATCTGACGGCAAAGGAATATGACCTGATCGAGTTTTTCATGAAAAATCCCCGCCATGTTTTTTCCAGAGAGAGCCTGATGGATCTGGTGTGGGGCTATGCCTACGCAGGCGATTATCGCACGGTGGATGTCCATGTGCGTCGCCTCCGTGAAAAACTGGAACGTAAGCCGGCTGAGCCGGAGTTCATCATGACCAAATGGGGAGTGGGGTACTACTTCAATGGGGAAAGTCAGTCTACAATCTAAATTCGGCATCAGCTACATTCTGGTCATTGTGGCGGTTCTGATTCTGCTGAATACCTACCCGATTCTGGCGTCGCAGAACATGATGTTCCGCTCCAAGGAGACGGCGATGAGCAGTTCGGTAAAAGTGATCGAGGCGGCTTTGGGTGGGTTGAGCAGCCTCAGTGAGGACAATGTGGCGCAGGCCATGACCGGTCTCAAAGAGGTGGGCGTCAGCCGAATCCTGATTACGGATCCTGCGGGCCGCATTCTCTTTGACAGCCGTGAAAGCGGCGGCGCAGAGGGCCTATACGCCTTTTATACGGAAATTGTGCAGGCTCTGAACGGATACGATGCGTTTTCCTGTACCTACGATCAGGACGCCTTTTTCAGCCGGGCGGCGTCACCTGTTGTGTACCACAGCCAGATCGTCGGCAGTATCTATGCCTATGAATATGACACGGCACAGGCCGCACTTCTCAAGAGCTTCCAGTCCAATCTTTTGAAGATATCCGTGGTGGTGGCGGCTTTCGTGGTTTTGATCAGTATTCTGCTCAGCCGCATGCTGACCGTGCAGATCACGGAACTTCTGCAAGCCATCCGCAATGTGCGGGAGGGTGCATACAGTCAGCGTGCTGCAGTGAGAGGCAGTGACGAACTGAGTCAGATCGCCACGGAGTTTAACAGCCTGACTGACCGCCTGCAGACCACGGAAGAGGCTCGCCGCCGCTTCGTGTCCGATGCAAGCCACGAACTGAAAACGCCTCTGGCCGGTATCCGTCTGCTGACAGACTCTATCCTGCAGACCGATGATATGGACGGCGCAACCACACGGGAATTTGTTGCCGATATCGGCCGGGAGGCCGAGCGGCTGACACGTATCAGCGAAAACCTGCTGCGCCTGACACGTTTGGACAGTCAGGCGGTGCAGGAATCCTACCCGGTGGCTCTGCGGCCGGTGGTGGAAGGCGTGCTCAGAATGCTGGGCATGATTGCCAAGCAACATGAGGTAACGCTGTCCTGCGATATACCGGCCAATACAGCGGTATTGGCCACGGAAGACGACGTACATCAGGTGCTGTATAACCTGGTTGAAAACGGCATCAAGTATTCTTCTGCCGGCGGCTTTGTGCATATCAATGCGGCGCCGCAGGGAGAAACAGTAGTCATCACGGTGGAGGATAACGGCATCGGTATCCCGGATGAGGACAAGCTTCACATTTTCGACCGATTTTACCGGGTGGATAAAATGCGCTCCCGCGCCATCGGTGGTACCGGTCTTGGCTTGAGCATTGTGCAGGATACGGTTCACTTCCGTGGCGGAACGATCTCGGTGTCCAATCGGGAAAGCGGCACCGGCACGGTATTTACGGTGACCCTTCCTCTGGCTGAAAGGGAAGAGGAGGCGGAGTGATGAAGAGACTACTTGCTTTGGTTTTGCTACTGGCGCTACTTTTCTGCTGCGGGTGTGCCGCCCAATCCACAAGGGAGGATCATGAGGATTGTCTGCATCTGTACTGCCCTGTGGAGCTGACAGCTGTACCCGGCGGAGATGCCATCGGCTCTGTAAATATTGATTGGAAGAAGCTCCCCCCGGGAAATGAGGAAGAACTGGCGCACGCCATCCTTCAGCTCATGCTGGGCGAATGTACGGACAAAAACTTTAAAAGCCCCTTTCCTGAGGGCACGAAAATCCAAAGCTGCGAGCTGAAAGGGACGGTGCTCTGGGTAGATTTTTCTTCTGCCTACGGTCAACTCAACGGCATCCAGCTGACCATCGCAGACTATTGCGTGGCACTGAGTCTGACGCAGATCAGCGGGATCCGTGCGGTGCGCATTACCGTGAACGGCCAGGAACTGGCCTACCGTGATACCAATCTGCTCCTGGCAAATGATGTACTGCTGACATCCACGGAGGATGTGGTGCGCACATTGCCAGTGGGTCTGTATTTCCTGAATGAAAACGGTGAGCTTGCCAGAGAAGAGCGCTTGCTGAGCGTCTATGAAGGCGAAAATCGTCTGGAGGCCGTGATGGATGCCCTGCTGGCCGGCCCTGATGATAGCGCGTACCAACCTCTTTTGCCGGACGGCTTTTCCGTGCAATCGATCTGGACAGACGGTGATATCTGCTGCGTGAATTTGCCGTCCGAGATCGTAGAGATCCTACCGTCGGAGCGTGCAAAGCAGCAGCGACTGGTACAGGGAATTGTCAACTCCCTTTGCAGTGCAGAAAATGTCAAACAGGTACAGATACTCTTAGACGGAGAACCTGCCGCCAATATGGGGAGCATTGATATCTCGCAACCTATTGCACCGAAGTAATGAAAAAGAAGAGCCCGTAAGGGCTCTCCTTTTTCTCATTTTATCATCCCAAGTACTGCGCCAGACCGATCATCAGCGGCATGGTAAGCAGTGAGAACAGAGTATGCAGGGACACAATGCTGGAAGCAAGTGCCGTATCGCCCTTGAACTTTACAGCGAACATGGAAGTAACAGCGGCCGGAGGTGCACTGGCGGCAATCACCAAAACCGTAGTGACGGTGGTATTGACCTGCAGTGCAAGGCAGATGGCGATGACGATCAAAGGTGCGGCAACCATTCTCAGAAGGGCGCAGGTCCATACGTCGATGCCCTTAAGAGCGGTGCGAAGATCGGCCTGACTGAGCTGATACCCCACCACCATCATGGGCAGAGGTGTATTCATGTTGCCCAGGTGGCGAAGAGGTGTAAGAATAATATCGGGAAGAGTGATCTGAAGCAGGTAAAGGGCCATGGCAACAGCCACGCCGAGAATACCGGGGCTCAGAAGAATGGGACGCAGGCGCATGCGCCTGGTATCGCCGGTCATGCAGTAAACGCCCCAGGTCCACAGAAAAATCTGAAACACTGCTACATAGGCAGATCCGAAGAAAATACCGGTGGGGCCAAGAATGGCGTTCATCAGCGGATAGCCCATAAAGCCACTGTTGGAAAAGACGGTGGCAAAGCGGAGAATCTGACGGCGCTGCAGAATGCCCTTGCGCAGCAGCATTTTTCCCATCACGATGGACAGCCCCATGGATACGGCGGTCAGCAGGGCGATCATGCCGAAGTTCCGCAAATCCGCAACGATCAGTTGCCGCTGGAAAGAAGTGATCAGAATGGCAGGTGTGGCGGCATACATGGCCACGTTGCTCATGGCCAGACTGCCGCGCTCGTCGATCATATGAGCCTTGCCAAAGGTAAAGCCCACAGCCATCAGTAAAAACAGAATGATGATCTGCTGGCCTACGGTGAGTAAAGATGATAGCATTTACGCTTTGCCCTCCTGATCTGCCTGGTTGACACTCGTTGCGTTCATACCATAGCCTCTTTGTGTTAATTCAAGGTAGTCTACCACAAAATCGCAAACTTCGCAATAGTTGCGGTTGTACTGGCAGCGAAAATGTACTATACTATAGGCAATAATGGGGTGGAAGGAGCGTTCTCCATGAAACTGATGGTTTTAGACGGCAACAGCATCATCAACCGTGCCTTTTACGGCATTCGTGACCTGACGACCCGAGAGGGCCTTCACACCAATGCCATATACGGCTTTATCACCACCTTGCAGCGCCTTTTGGATGAGGAAAACCCGGAAGCACTGTGTGTGACCTTTGATCGCCGCGAGCCCACGTTCCGCCATCAGGCAGATGCCGCCTATAAGGCCACCCGCCACGGTATGCCGGAGGAACTCGCCCAGCAGATGCCGATTCTGAAGCAGGTGCTGGATGCCATGAACATTCCCCGTTATGAAATGGCAGGCTATGAAGCCGACGATCTCATCGGGACCATTTCCCGCAAATGTGAAGCGGATGGCTGGGATTGTGTGGTGGTCACCGGCGATAAGGACAGTCTGCAACTGGTTACCGAGCATACCAAGGTGAAGCTGGTGTCTACCCGCATGGGGCAAACCACCACTGTAGATATGACCCCCGATACATTCCGGGAGAAGTACGGCTTTGATCCCATTCACATGATCGATCTGAAAGCACTGATGGGCGATTCTTCCGATAACATTCCCGGCGTACCCGGCATCGGTGAGAAGACTGCCATGGATCTGATCGGCCGTCTCGGCTCTATTGATGCACTTTACGCCGATCCGGAGAATGCCGGATTGAAGCCTGCCGCTCTGCGGAAAATTGTGGAGGGTGAGGAGAGTGCTCGGCATAGTTACTGGTTGGCTACGATTGTAACCGATGCACCCCTGGAATTTACCCCTGAGGATAATCTGCGCCGTGCGTTCGACCCGGTGCTCTACGATATTTTCCTGAAACTGGAGTTCCAGAAGCTGATCGACAAGTATCACCTGCGTCCCGGCGAAACGGCTGCAAAAGAGGCGGAATTCACCGCCACGGTGGAGAATGTGGCGGATGAAGCGCGTGCTACAGAGCTTTTGAACCTGTGGCGGGCGGCGGAATATGTCACGCTCTATGCCACGCCTGATCTCCGGGCCATTGCGGTGAAATGTGAAACGGGCGAAGACAGCAGCTTGATGGTCAACCTGCTGGCAGATCGATACGCTGGAGATTGGCGGAAACTGCTCAAGTCCATCTTCTCAGCTGACATCAGGAAAGAATCCCATGATGTGAAGGATCTGTTGCATACCCTGATGGGTGCGGATCTGCCTGCGGAAGGCTTTATATTTGACACGGCACTTGCCGGATATCTGTTGGATGCAACAGCCGGCAGTTATGACCTGCCGCGGCTTTTCGTCAGCTATTGTAACGCGGAGCTGCCCAAGCCGCTCCATCTGGAGGCGGACGCTTTTTCCCTGTTGGGCGATACCGCCATGGCATTGACTGCTTTGGACAGCTGGTGCAGCGGCATTGCGGCTGTACGGGAAGTCATGGAGCCCATGCTGGCCGAAAAGAATCTGCGCCAGCTGCTTGACACCGTGGAGCTTCCCCTTTGCCGCGTGTTGGCAGACATGGAATGTGTCGGCATGCGATGCGACGCCAGAGCTCTCCGGGAATTCGGCACATGGCTCCAGGGGGAGATTTCCCAACTGGAGCAGAAGATCTATTCCCAGGCCGGTACCGAGTTCAATATCAACTCCCCCAAGCAGTTGGGCACGGTTCTTTTTGAGAACATGGGGCTTCCCCACGGCAAGAAAACGAAAACCGGCTGGAGCACCAATGCCGATGTGCTGGAGAAGCTACGCTATGAGGCGCCCATTGTGGCAGATATCCTGACCTATCGACAGTACAGTAAGCTGAAGTCCACCTATGCCGACGGACTTTTGAAGGTGATTGATCCCGACGGTCGGGTGCGTACCCGTTTCCAAATGACGGTCACCGCCACGGGACGGCTTTCTTCCACCGAGCCGAATCTGCAGAACATCCCCACCAGAACGGAACTGGGCAGCCAGATTCGCCGACTTTTCATCGCCGATCCCGGCAATGTGTTGGTGGATGCCGACTATTCCCAGGTGGAACTGCGGCTTTTGGCCCACATTGCCCGCGATGAAGCCATGATCGAGGCATTTCGCAGCGGAGCGGATTTCCATACGGCCACCGCTGCCAAGGTGTTTAATGTACCCGAGTGTGATGTGACACCCGATATGCGCCGCGGCGCCAAGGCGGTGAACTTCGGCATTGTCTACGGCATTTCCGCCTTTTCCCTTTCTCAGGATATCGGCGTGACTGTGGCGCAGGCCAAGGAGTTTATGGAGCGCTACTTTGCGGCCTATCCCGGCGTGAAGCAGTATATGCTGGACGTGGTGGAAAAGGCCAAAGCGGACGGCTTTGTGGAGACCCTGTGGCATCGCCGCCGCAATCTTCCGGAGATCACTTCCGGTAACTTTAACATGCGTGCCTTTGAAGAGCGTGTGGCGCTCAATATGCCCATCCAGGGCACCGCCGCCGACGTGATGAAACTGGCCATGGTGCGGGTGTGGGAACGCCTGCGCAGAGAGAAGCTGCAGGCAAAGCTCATTATGCAGGTTCACGATGAACTGATCGTGGAATGTCCTGAGGGCGAGGCCGAGCAGGTGAAAAAACTGCTCCGTGAAGAGATGGAAAACGTAGTTTCCCTCTCTGTACCGCTACCTGCCGAGGCGCACAGCGGAAAGAATTGGTTGGAGGCCAAGTGATGAAGTATACCATGGAACCTATGAAAGTGAACATTCTGCCCATGAATGCCGACCATCTGGAGGAGTTGGAGAAACTGGAGAGAATCTGCTTTTCCCGTCCCTGGTCCAAGAAAATGCTGGCAGAAGAACTGGAAAACCAGTGCGCGGCATTTTTGGTGGCGGAGGAGCCTCTGACCCATAAGGTGGTGGGCTATGCAGGACTGATGGTGATGGCTGATGAGGGCTATATCACCAATGTAGCGGTATTTCCCGAATATCGCCGCCGCGGTATCGCCGCGCAGATCATCAAAGTCTTCTGTGATTTTGCTCAGGGTAACCACCTGGCATTCCTTACTTTGGAGGTACGCCCTTCCAATGCCGCCGCCATCTCCCTCTATAACAGCTTTGGCTTTGAGGAAGTCGGCCGTAGGAAGAACTATTACGATCTTCCCAGGGAAGACGCACTGATCCTTACCCGAAACTTTGTCTACGAGGAGGCTTTGAAATGAACATTCTGGCTTTTGAGTCCTCCTGTGATGAAACAGCTGTTGCCGTAGTAAAAGATGGCCGCACACTTTTGTCCGATGCGATCCTTTCTCAGGCGGATATGCACGCACTCTACGGCGGTGTCGTGCCGGAGATCGCCTCCCGCAAGCATGTGGAGGCCATTGCGGGCCTGACGGACAAGGCCCTTGCAGATGCAGGACTTACCAAGAAGGATATAGACGCGGTAGCGGTGACCTATGCCCCCGGGCTTATCGGTGCTGTGCTGGTAGCGGTGAGCTTTGCCAAAAGCGTGGCCTATGCCCTGGATGTGCCGCTGATCCCTGTACATCACGTGCGTGGCCACATTGCGGCCAACTATCTGGCTTTTCCGGACTTGAAGCCGCCTTTTGTGGCCCTGGCTATCTCCGGCGGCAACAGTCTGATCGTAGATGTAAAGGACTACACGGATATGACCGTTTTAGGTGCCACCCGTGATGATGCGGCCGGCGAGTGCTTTGACAAGGCGGCCCGCGTATTCGGTCTGCCCTATCCCGGCGGCAAGCCCATGGACGAATTGGCACATCAATCCGAAGGCGGCAAGTATGTACTGCCCCGCGCCCATGTGGATGAAGCGCCCCTGGATATGAGCTTTTCAGGCCTCAAAACCGCCATTGTCAATATGGCACATAATGCCGAGCAGAAAGGTGAGCCCTTGGATAAGGCAGCCCTGGCTCGCGACTTTACTCAGGCGGTGTCTGATGAGCTGGTACCCCGTGCCATGGAAGCCATCCGTTTGACCGGCTATAAAACATTGGTAGCGGCCGGCGGCGTTGCGGCAAATTCCTTCATTCGCGCGGATTTGGAGCGAGCCTGCGCAAGGCAGGATGTCAAACTGTATCTGCCGCCTCTGAAATGGTGCGGTGACAACGGCGCCATGATCGGTGCGCAAGGTTACTATGAGTATTGCGCAGGGCGACGGGGCGATATGACGCTCAATGCCTTTGCCACTATGGACCTGAGCGAAAGGTAATCATAACCCCCGATGCAATTTGCATCGGGGGTTTACATTTTCCCGGAATGGAACATATAACGGTATTATGGAAATCAGCAGAGGAACATATGCATCTAGAAGTGCATAAAAAGTTGTTATGTAAATTGATGCAGGGGTATAATTTTGGAAAAATATCGATTTACAGACTTTGACAAATAGTGATTATTACAGAAAAATATAGAAATATAGGGAATTATAGAACTGTGGAAAAGGCGGTGGAAAATGTGGATAACTTTTTGTAGACTTTATTCGATAAAATATTATGTCGCCTTATTTCATAGGCAGAAACAGTTAAAATAATAGAAAAACTGTTGTAAAAAGGCGTAGAATACGGCATATTCGTAGTTTTACAAAAATGATACAATATTTTGAAAAGTGTGGATTAGGGCTATTTTGTAACAGAAATGTCGAAAACTGCATAAAGTAAAAATAACGATTACATTATGTATTATTTTGACGGTAGTGCGGGATGGAGACAATCCTTTGAAATGTGTATCTGCGTTGGAATCAATTTCTGCAGTGTTGGAGCTCGTCTCTCGTCCGTCTCTGATTTTATACAAAAAAAGGACGCTATATAGCGTCCTTTTTTATTTGGAGCTTGTGGCCGGACTCGAAGAGCGGGACAGACGTGTTATTTCATGATTTAGTATGCATTTTCACACTGTTCTGTTTGCTTTTCGGAACTTTTTATACCATATTAATTTAGGCTGTTTTAGCCTGTGTGATCGGCGTAAGGGAAAAAATAAGAGAAA
>R21__coassemble_796_pt1 | contig 24208 bp, 22 predicted proteins | sample R21__metabat2_low_PE_038 | metagenome-assembled genome bin R21
CCCTATACGGCTCATCAGTTCCAAAGATGCACGATAGATCTGCTCCGCGGCACCCTTGAGATAGGCGCTCACATCATCAGTCATGGTGGCCTCCTACCCAGTACGGGCGCATAAGACCTTTCGCAAAATCTGCTGCGCAGTCGATGCAGACGGTTTGGCCGTCCACCCGGTAATACCCTTCGCCGCTGTAGATTTCTTCGCCACAATAATCACAAATCATTTCAGTTTCCACGATTCTCACCTCATCATTACCGGCGAAATCGAAAAAGTTTCCTGAAAAAAGGCAACAAAAAAAGCTCTCGATGTTTTCACATCGAAAGCCTTTTGGTATGTATGGTTCCGTCAGGGGTTCATGTAGTTGATGATCTCCGTGCCGCAGGTCAGCACCATCAGCAGAGCAAAGGCCGCCAGGAGAATACCCATGATCTTATTTTTCTTCTGTTCCCGGTGAGCCAGCATATCTGCCGCCAGCAAACCCATGCCCACAGCCAGTGCGGCCGAGGAAAGTCCCGGGATATACAACACATCGGCAGAGCGCAGAAAATATGCGGCCATGGCGATAATCACCAAAACCAGAATGATCATTTTTTTACCACTGAGTTTCATAGGAACGGCCTCCTTTTATTTCTACTATGCATCATACTGTCTTTTCCGGAAAATAGCAAGCATTTTATCCCAGCAGGAGCTTGACTTTCAATGCCGCACAGACGGTCTTGGCATCCCGGATCTCTCCTGACAGGCACCGATCCACCAATTCCGAAAACGGCACCCACTTTGTCCGCAGGAACTCCCCCTCATCCGGATGGGTTTCTCCCAGTGTGAGATCCTGCGCCAGATACAGCCACAGGGTTTCTCCGTAACAGCCGGGAGAGGGAATCATGTCACCCAGGGGAGTCCATTTCTCCGCTAGGGCACCCACCTCTTCTTCCAGTTCACGGCGTGCCGTAACAAAAGGACTCTCGCCGGTCTCTCTTTTTCCCGCCGGGATCTCCCAGAGCGTTGTCCCAAAAGCATAGCGATACTGCTGTACCAACGCCACGCGCCCCTGCTCATCCAATGCCAGGATCCCCACACCGCCGGGATGGTCTACAATTTCTCTCACGGACGTTTTACCGTTGGGCAGCTCCACGGTGTCCCGATGCACGGTGATGATTTTGCCTCTGTACAGCTCTTCACTTGCCAGCTTTTTCTCCGATAAAACCATAAAATCATCTCCCTTGCCGCATTGTACCACGAATGCTGTATCTTGCCAAGTCGGGTGATTCGGATAAATCTACCGTCATCGCCCTCTCCTAAATCACTATGTTTTTCCCTTGCATAGCTTTTTCAAAGTATATACACAAAATATATACCGCACCTGTCGGGTCATCTTTTACGCATGCTTTCTTATGAACCGACTTCACCGGCAAATGCTATGGAAAAGGAATAGCATAAGGCCGAGGGTTTTGCACCCTCGGCCCTGCGTCAAAAAGGGGAAAAAGGAATGAGAATTATCTCACTTTACGCTTACGGGAGGTGATCACAACACCGGTGCCCAGCAGGGAGGCAACAGCCATGCCTGCATAGAGAGCGATACCTGCATCGCCGGTCTTGGAGGCGGTTACGGGCTTCGCGGTGGTGGCGGTAGTGGTGTTGTTCACGGTGATGGTGGCCTTGGCGACCTTCGTGGCGTTCTCAATGGCAACGGTGTGCTTGCCGTTGGAGAGCGTCTTCATATAAGCATCGCTCAGGGTCACGTTGGAACCGCTGACGGTGTAGTTCTTGCTGTCCACTACCTTGCCGTCCACGGTGACACGGGTGATGGAGCCGGCAGTCAGGTCGGTGGTGATGGTCTGTGCCGCAGTGGGGGTGTAGGAACCGCCGCCCACATAGGTGGGCACCAGAGCATAGCTGGAGAAGTGCTTCACGGCGAAGGTGGCGGTGCCATCAGCTGTATTTGCAGTGCCCACATACTCTGCGGTGCCGTCATTTTTCAGGTAATACACGCTCACCGTATTGCAGTTGGAAGGCATGGTAAAGGGAACGGTAACCTCAGCTTCACCGGCGGTACCGGTAAACAGCTTGGTATCGCCCTGCTTCAGCTCCAGAGTGACCACCTGGGTATTGGCGTTTGCCACCTTGCTGTTCGCAGTTGCTTCATTGCCAGTCACGGTAGCCTGAGGTGTCACGGTCAGGGTAACATTTTCGGTAGCGATACCCATATTGGTGGCAATGGCCTTAACAGCTTCCACGTTGAACTTCACGGAAGTATTGGCGGCCATCTTGAACTCCACGGGCTTGGCAGCGTCAGTTTTGACGACCTTGGCCAACTCGTCCCTGGTAACGCTCACTTCCTTGGTAGGCTTAGTGGTATCGTCAAAGGAACTCACATCAATGGTGTTGGTGGTTGCGTTGTCAGCAGCGGTGATATTCGAAACGGTAACGGCAACTTTTTCGTTGTTAGTGTTAGCAGTTGCCGCAACGGCAGCGGTATCCTTGGCTTCGCTCACGACGAATTTCGTGCCATCCTTGCTGACCACCGCATAGCCCTTGGCCACATAGTCGATGGGGTTGCTGGAGAAGGTACCGCCGGTAAGGAGAATCTTGGAGTCAGCATCCTTTGCGGGATAGTTGGCAGCAGCATCAAACACGACAGCTCCGCAGGGAATCATATTCTTGTTGTCGCCGACCCAACCGGAAGTAGTACCGGTGCAGTTGAAGGTACCGCCGTTGACGGTGACCTGACCTGCGCGAGCTACGATACCGATACCGTTGGTTACATTAAAGGTACCGCCGTTGACGGTGATGATATCCTTCCAAGGAGCATAGATGCCGCAGGCGATGTAGCCGTTGGAAACGATATTGCCGTTGAAGGTACCGTCGTTGATGGTGATGGTATTAGCATCGCCCTCACGACCCGTACCGTTGCCGGCGATCACAGCGTTATCGCTGGCGGAGAAGGTACCGCCGTTGATGGTCACGGTTGCGCCGGTAGCAGTACCGGTAATCACAGCGCCTTCCACGGAGTTGACGGTCACGTTACTCTCGATGGTGGTTTTGGAATTGCTGCCCACAGCAATACCTGCGTGGTCGGTGGAGGTCACGGTACCGCCCTTCAGGGTCAGCGTACCGTTGTTCAAGATGGTCGTGGTCTTGCCGTTGGCAGACAGGGTCTTGCCGTTCAGGTCGAGGGTGATGGCCTTGCCTGCAGGAATGGTAACATTCCCGGTCACATCCTGCAGCATGGTGATTGTTGCACCGTATTCGGCGTACTGTACCGCACTCAGGTCGGAGAATTTACCGCCCTTGACGTCGATGGTTGCAGTACCCGTCTTACCATCTTTATTTACATCATACTGGTAGTATCCGACAGCGTTTTTGCTGCCGCAAATTGAGCAGTCGCTGTTGATTGTAACGGTAGGATCGCCGCCGGGATATTCGCAGGCATCCACGACAATACCGTCACCGGTGGGATTTGCACCGTTACCGTTATAGGAATAATTGACGGGGTCGAGGTTACCTGTAACCGCCGTGTTGCTCAAGGTCAGATTGCCGGCCTTGATGTAGATACCGGTGCCGCCCGTAAACGTGCTATTGGAAATGTTAAAGGTTCCCTTACCATTCAACTGGATGGCATTGTCATTTGCTGAGGTAATGGTCGCGTCAGTGATGGTGACATCAGAACTCAGGCATTCACCGTTAATGTGAATCACGGTCTGGCCATTGCCGACAGCGTAGGTACCGCCGTTGATCACCAGTGAGCCATTGTTGTTACCTGCTTTACCCAGGTTAATACGGCCATAGGCTGCAGAACCCTCAGTATTGCCGATGATCGTTAGTGTCTTACTGTCAGTCACCTGAGCCCAGGAATCAATAGCATTTTCACTGTTCAGCTTGTGACCATTTAGGTTTAGTGTAATGTTCTTGGTGAATTCAATCATGTTGGAAACAGAGGTGTCCTGCATCAGAGTAATTTCCCTTCCGATACTCTCTGTTCCCGCCGCTGACACAGCTTCGGCCAGCGAGGTATACGTCGCCGTGTCAATCCGGGCAACCGGTTTCTGTTCCGGCTCATTTGCCCATGCCGTTGGCATCAGTGATAACACCATCACCAATGCCAGAGCAATACTAATGATTTTCTTCATTGTTTTTTTCCTCCTATTTTCCTTCTCACATATAATCAGGCCGCCTCGCGGCCGGGAATACTGTTTTCTCGCAACAAAGGAAACCGTATCTGTTTATTCTCCGATTTCACCGTTGTGCACTCTGCGCTTGATGCGGCACAGAGTTACCGGCGTCATGCCCAGAAAGTTTGCCAGATAACGGTCCTGGATCATGCCCTCCCATCCCGGATAGGTCTTCTTCATCCACAGATAACGCTTCATGGGGGAATGGTAGTGGCAGATCATTTTCTCTTCCATGCGCACGTTCAGGGCCGCATTCTGCCGCTCAATGAACAGAAGCGCCAGCTCCAGGGACCTGGCCACCTCGCCCATCACAACATCCGCAGGGAAAGCCAGCAACCGACAATCTGCGATACAGGCAGCGTTCACCTTTGAGGGCTCGTCCAATTTGGGGTTGCCGCAGACAAGAGACCCGCTCTCCCACCAGAAGCCATAGGTGACCTGCTCACCTTCGGCATCCAGAAAATATCCCTGCAGCACACCGCTGAGAAGCACATACACATAGGGGCTTGTTTCTCCCATGAGAAACAAGTGCTCGCCCTTTTGGACAGTTCTCAGCTCGGCAACCGCGGCGAAACGATCGAGAATTTTTCCGTCGCCAATATGGAACACCGTGCGAATATACTCTTTCGCATCTATCTTTTTATCCACGAATCCCTCTCCCGCCAATTAAACTCCATTTTTTCCTACTATACAGTCGGCTTATGTCCTTCGCATTATCCGCAGATAATTATAACAATAAAAAACCGAATAATTTGGTGAATTATGTCGAAACAGCTGAAAAAAGTGACTTTGCGATAGCCCGGGCACGCATTTCTTTGCACATGGCTCCTGCCGCCATATATATGCATCACCTTGCCCAAATCCGAAAGAGAATTCTTTCCGAACACTATAGTCTTTTTGCAGACTATAGTCAATATAGTAAGCACATCTTATGATTATCAATAAAATCTATTAGGATGTGATGAAATTGATTTCATATGCTCCCTTTTGGAAAACGCTGCATCAATCTGAGGAATCGACCTATACACTGATCAAAAATCACCGCATTTCCAGCTCCACCATTGATAAACTCCGCAGGGACAAGCCCATGAATACAACGACCATCAATGATCTTTGCCGGATCTTACAGTGCCGGGTGGAGAATATCATGCAATACCAACCCTCGGAGGACGACCAGACTTTGTAAGCGGACAGGTTATGATCTCTCACAATTATTAAGAATGACTCAAGGGCAGGCACCAATGTGCCTGTCCTTGAGTTATTTCCCGTTATACACTACATATTACTTTACGTACCGGTCTTTTTCAGCGCATCTTCTGCCATCTGCACAAATATCCTGACCGCAGGAGATGCATGACGCAGAGACGGGAGAATCATCCCCGGCTTTGTGGCATCCTATGTTTTGTACTTTGCTGTAGAATGGCTGGAAAAGGTCATGCCTGCCGGGCTGGATATCATTGTTTGCTCTCTGTTCGCCGCAGCGGCAGGGAGAGGAATTGCCGTACTGGTCGACCCTGCCGTCAATGCGGTGGTCTGTACCGTAGGTGACACCATTACCGCCGCCACGACCCAGTCGCCGCTTCTGATGGGCTTTTTACTGGGCTTCCGCCGGGATCTTCCTGTATGAAAGGCCTTTTCAGGCGCTATGAAAAGCCAAGCCAAATTTCCTTTGCCGCCGCAAAAATGCTCTTGCATATCCGGAGAATTCATTGTATACTCCGAGTAGTGCTTGCAGTATAATGCAGAAAAACCATTTGCCCTATGAAAGTTTTTAAAGGCGGTGATTCCTATGACTTCTGAAAAATATCGTACTCTTTTGGAAGCAGTTGACTCCGGCAGTCTCTCCGGTGCTGCACAAAAATTAGGCTATACGCCTTCTGCTATCGTACATATCGTAAACAGTCTGGAAAAGCAGTTTGGTTTCCCTGTTCTTCTGCGCTCCAACAAAGGTGTATCCCTGACAACGGACGGCGAACGGATTCTGCCTATTATTCGAGAGATCATCCGCCTGGAGGATCAGCTGAGTCAGGTGTCCTCCGAGGTGCAAGGCATGATCGTAGGTGACATCACCGTGGGCAGCTACTTCTCCATTGCCGCCAATTGGCTGCCGGATGTGATTCGCCGGTTCAGAGACGATTACCCCAATGTACACATCAATGTTCTGGAGGGTGTGCACCAGACGTTGGACAAGCTGCTGGATGAAAAGCGTGCTGACTTTTGCCTGTACTCTTATCCTCCTGCCGATGGCTGCCAGTGGATTCCGCTGAAGGATGACCCCATGGTCGCCGTGGTGCCCATTCATCATCCCATGGCAAAAAAAGAGCTCTTCCCCATTGATCTTTTCAGCAAAGAGCCCTTTATCATGCCCGCCGAAGGATACGATTACGATATCATGCACGTGTTCAATCGCCACGGCATTACACCGCAGGTCAGTTACTCCACCGGTGAAGACCATGCCGCCATTGCCATGATTGAAGCAGGACTCGGCATCGGTTTGTTCAATGCATTGACCACCATGCACCTGAACACCACCACCGTCAACATCCCTTTGAATCCGCCGGAATATGCCTCCATGGGAATCAGCTTCCCCGAAAACAACAAGCTCTCCCCTGCTGCCCGCCGATTCATCGAGTATCTGAAGGACTATATCAAGGCCCTGTAAATGAAAGATGCACTACCCTTTCGGTAGTGCATCTTCTGCTTTTCATATTACCTGTCCGCAAGTGCTCCTGCTTTACCGGCCAGTTCAATGGCCTCCTGGATATGCTCGCAGAAGTTCTCGCTACCGACCTTTTCCACAAAACCGGCATGCTCCATCACGCTCATAGGCTGCTCGTTGACATGGGAGAAAATAACTCGAATTCCCTTTTTGCTGCACTCGTTATAGAGATCTTCCAGAGCATTGAGCGCGGTAACATCCAGGGCGTTGACCATGTGCATTCTGATCACCAGGCAACGGGTGAATTCCTTTACCGTGATCTCACCGATCCGGCTGGCCATACCGAAGAACAGAGGCCCGCGGATCTCATAAACGCGAACATGCAGGGGCACTTCCGTCAGTTGATCCTCCGGCATATCCTTGTACTTCCAGCCGCGGATCTCCGTTTCGTCACTCATACGCTTCATGAACAGAAGCGCCGCCAACAGCATTCCCACCTCGATGGCTACCACCAGGTCAAAAATCACCGTCAGCAGGAATGTCAGCACCAGCACCAGAATATCGCTCTTGGGGGCACACTTTATAAGGCGAACAAAGGGACGCCACTGGCACATGTTATAGGCCACGCCGAACAGGATCGCCGCGATGCAGGGCATGGGGATCAGGGCCGCATAGGGCATCAATACCACCAGCACCAAAACCAGTATGACGGCATGCACCATACCTGCCACGGGGGTGCGGCCGCCGGATTTGATATTGGCCGCAGTGCGGGCGATGGCTCCGGTTGCGGGGATGCCGCCGAAGAGAGCCGAGCCGATGTTGCCGATACCCTGTGCGATCAGTTCCGTGTTGGAATTGTGGTGAGAGGCCACCATGCCGTCGGCCACCACGCAGGACAAAAGACTCTCAATAGCGGCCAGAATGGCAATGGTAAAGGCGCTGGAGAACATGCTCTTGACCGCTGCAAAGTCGAAAGCAGGCAGAGCAAAGGAAGGCAGCTTGTTGGAAATGGTATAGAGGTCGCCGATGGTATTTACCGGAAGATTCAAAAACTTCACCATCATGATGCCTGCCAGAACGGCAACCAGGCTGCCCGGGATGAGCTTATTGATCTTGGGCCAGATCACAATAATGGCAAGACATACACAGCCTACCAGAAGTGCCCAGGGATTGACAGTGTTCAGGTTGCGGAAGAAGCAGGCGGCTTTCTCCATGGTCTCGATGGGCCTATCGCCATAAGTAACGCCGAAAAAATCCTTCCACTGGCCGATAAAGATGGTCACGGCAATACCGGCAGTAAAGCCGGTGGTGATGGTGTAGGGAATGAAGCGGATCAGACTGCCCAGCTTCAGCACACCCATCAGAATCAGGATGATACCGGCCATCACGGTTGCCAATGCCAGACCGCCCAGGCCGTGCTGTGCTACAATACCGGCCACGATGGTGGCAAATGCCGCCGTAGGGCCGGCGATCTGCACACGGCTGCCGCCGAAGAAGGAGATCAGAAAGCCCGCAACGATGGCGGTATAAATGCCCTGCTCAGGACCGACACCGCTGGCCAGGGCCAGTGCGATGGACAGCGGCAGAGCAATGATGGCAACAATCACGCCGGATACCAGATCTTTGGCAAATTGCTTACCGGAATACTGTTTCATACAGTCAAAAAAGGCCGGCGCAAACACTCTGTTTTTCATGGGATACCTCTCAAATCTGCGGATAACCTATACGGTATTTTCCAAATTCCCAATAATAATAGCAAAGAAGCATTCCAGTGGCAATTTGGAAATATGTCGAAATTAGCATGGTTTTCTTCCCGCTTTTGTTAAAAGAGCATAAAAAAGGCCACTTTCATGCGAAAGTGGCCTTTTTAAAAGCGATGTTCAGCGCTCAGGCAGTTTGTCGGGAGCGGGATAGTCCACGCCGTGGGTATCCACACGGACGCATTTCATCACCTGGGGGGTCTTGGGCTTGTTGGTCATCATATTGCGGGGTACGGACACGATGCGGTCCACTTCCTCCATGCCCTCGATCACCATACCAAATGCGGCGTATTCGCCGTCCAGATGGGGAGAATCCTTGTGCATGATGAAAAACTGGCTGCCGGCGCTGTCGGGAACCATGGTGCGGGCCATGGACAGCACGCCGCGGGTGTGGCGCAGATCATTCCGGAATCCGTTGGAGTTGAATTCGCCGCGGATGCAATAGCCGGGGCCACCCATGCCGGTACCGTCGGGACAGCCGCCCTGGATCATGAAACCGTAAATGCAGCGGTGGAAGATCAATCCGTCATAATAGCCCTTGTTTGCCAGTTCGATAAAGTTATATACGCTCTGGGGCGCGATCTCAGGATACAGCTCGCCGGTGATCTTGGCGCCATTTTCCATCTCAATGGTAAAAGTGGGATTGTTAGGCATTGTTTATTCTCCTTAATAGTTTATTAGTAGTGTTCTTTTCTCGCTCGGTCCATTTCGCGTTTTGCGTCGCGCTCGGCAATGGACTGGCGCTTATCATAATTCTTCTTACCTTTGCAAAGGCCAAGTTCTACCTTTACCCGCCCGTTTTTGAAGTAAAGGCTCAGAGGGATCAGCGAATAACCGTCCTGCTTCTGCAGATCAAACAGCTTTCGGATCTCCCGTTTATGCATCAGAAGACGCTTGGGTCGATCGGGATCGCGGTTGAAAATATTGCCCTGCTCATAAGGTGAAATGTGCAGATGGTACGCATAGATCTCGCCATCCTTGGCCGTGCAAAAGCTGTCCTTGAGATTGGCCGAACCCTGTCGGATGGATTTTACCTCGGTTCCGAAAAGCTCGATGCCCGCTTCATAGCGCTCCTCCACAAAGTAGTCATGGAATGCTTTGCGGTTTTGTGCGGCTGTCTTGATGCCCGACTTCTCCATAGAGGTCACCTCCTTTTGCTGTCTGGGGCAGTATACCATACTATTTCCCATCATGCAAGCGGCGTAAAATGTTGTTTTTTCCCTTGCGCCTCCGGGCAGTTTCCTGTAGAATGGAAGAAAAAAGGAGAGGAGGCCGCCGTATGACCCTTTTGCAGATGACCTATCTCATGGAGGTGGAACGTAGCGGCTCCATCAATCGCGCTGCAAAGAATCTTTTCATCACCCAGAGCGCTCTATCCAGTGCCATCGCCGAAGTGGAAAAAGAGCTGGGCATTGTCATATTCCACCGCACCAACCGCGGCATTACTCTTACCGATGAAGGGCGCAGCCTCATCGCCCAGATCACTCCCTTGGTGGAGGGCAGCCGTAAAATCTCCCGCTATTACAGCGAGCGTCGAGCGGAAAACCGCATCCGCCTGTCCATTGCTTCCCAGCGTTATCCCTTCTGTGCCGAGGCTTTTGTGGAGTTCCTGCACCTGCTGGATGAACCTCACCTGGAAGTAAGCCTCAAGGAGATGGAAATGGCCGGCGTGATCAGCGAGGTCGCTTCCCGGCAGTCGGAGCTGGGTATTATCTTTGTCTCCGATATGACCGAGCACTTCATTACCCGCATTTTAAGTGAAAAGCATCTGGAATTTCACGAACTGTCCAAGGTGAAACCCCGTGTCTTTATGCGCAAGGGCCATCCTCTGGCCGGAGAATCCTCCGTTTCTCTGGAGCAGCTTTACCAATACCCCTATGCCATGTTTACGCAGACAGATCACAATCTTAATTACGCTGAGGAAGCCGTGGTGGGCACCGGTGCCGATTTTAATCAGGTGGTATACGTCAACGACCGCGCCACCATCTACAATATTATGGCCCACACCAACTGCGTTTCCACCGGCAGCGGTGTCCTGCCGGACGGCTACGGCGATGACCGCCTGGTGACCATTCCTCTTTCGGGCAATGTACACGATATGCGCCTGGGATACATCCACCTTTCCGGTCTTCCGCTGAACCCATTGGAAAAGCAATTCGTGGAAATCCTGAAAAACATCCTGTCACAAATTTGATTCATAATAGCGTTTATTTTATAAAGTTTCCCATTTTGCGAAAATGGGAAACTTTTTTATATGGTTTTTTCCCTTTACTTTTCTTTGAAAGAAATAATTTGTAGATTCTTTTATTTTGTTATCTGCAAAATTGATAGCAAGTCGGAACATATGGGAATTACCAGATTTCGGCCATACATGGTATCTTTTAATCAGAAGCCTTCGGGCAATGATTAAATGAGTAATGGAGGAATTCTTTATGATGAACGAAAATTGCGGTTTCGGTACCAAAGCCATCCATGCCGGCAATGTAAAGGACAAGCAGTACGGCGCACTGACCACTCCCATCTATCAGACCTCCACCTTCGTGTTTGACAGCTGCGAGCAGGGCGGCCGTCGTTTCGCCGGTGAAGAGGCCGGTTACATCTACACCCGTCTGGGCAATCCCACCACTTCCGTTCTGGAAGCCAAGGTGGCAGCTCTCGAAGGCGGCGAGGCCTGTGTTGCCACCGCTTCCGGCATGGGTGCCATCTCCTCCTGCCTGTGGACCATCGCCGCTGCCGGCAAGCACATCATTGCTGACGGCACCCTGTATGGTTGCACTTTCGCACTTCTGAATCACGGCCTGACCCGCTACGGCGTGGAAGTGGACTTCATCGACACCTCCGATCTGGAGGCCGTGAAGGCTCACCTGAAGCCCAACACCTGCTGTGTGTATCTGGAGACTCCCGCCAACCCCAACCTGAAGATCACCGATATCACCGCTGTTGCTGAGGTTGCTCATGCATACAACAAGGACATTAAGGTTGTCTGCGACAACACCTTTGCCTCTCCTGCTCTGCAGAATCCTCTGGCACTGGGCGCAGATGTGGTGGTTCACTCTGCTACCAAGTACCTCAATGGCCACGGCGATGTGATCGCGGGCTTCGTGGTAGGCTCTGCTGATTTCTGCACTCAGGTTCGTATGTTCGGTCTCAAGGATATGACCGGTGCTGTGATGGATCCCATGTGCGCTTTCCTGATCCTCCGCGGTCTGAAGACTCTGGAGATCCGTATGGATCGCCACTGCGCCAACGCCAGGAAGGTCGCTGAGTTCCTGGATGCACATCCCGCTGTGGAGAAGGTTTACTATCCCGGTCTGAAGAACCATGTGGGTCACGATATCGCCGCTCGCCAGATGAAGGACTTCGGCGGTATGCTGTCCTTCGAGGTCAAGGGTGGCCGCGCCGCCGGTGCCAAGCTGGTCAACTCTCTGCACCTGGTCACCGTGGCTGTCTCCCTGGGTGATGCCGAAACCCTGATTGAGCATCCCGCTTCCATGACCCACTCCCCTTACAGCGAGGAGGAACTGAGAGCCTCCGGTATCGCTCCGGGTCTGATCCGTTTGAGTGTCGGTCTGGAGAATGCTGAGGACATTATTGCCGACCTGAAGCAGGGTCTGGATCAGCTGTAATTAATCATCATTTGCAGGCAAAGGGCTTGGAGAAATTCTCCAAGCCCTTTTTCATCGCTGTCTCGACAGACTTAAACATTATTTGGCATACAGTTGGCCGACCATACGGTTCGTCAGCCTCACCGGCAGGAGTTTCATAATCAGCACAAACAGCCGATACACAAAACCGATGGTATAGATGGGCTTACAACTGCTCCGCATGGCCACACGAGCAACAAAACGGCCGGCCACGGCAGGTTCCATTCCGGTCTGCTCGTCATGTTCCATGCGACCCACACTGCGGCTGATACGTCCCTCATAGACATCATCACCCAGAACGGACTTTTCTCTGGCAGCTGTAAAGCCGGTTCGGATGTCACCCGGCTGCACGGCACAGACGGTAATACCGTAAGGGCGCACCTCGTTGGCCAGTGCCAGTGTATAGGCATTGGTAGCGGCCTTGCCGGCGGAGTAGTAAGCCTGGAACGGAATAGGAATGGCCCCCGCCACAGAGGAAATATTCACGATTCTTCCGGATCCCTGCCGATGCATAACGGGCAATATCGCCCGATTGACCCGCACCATACCGAAAAAATTGGTGTCCAGCAGTCTCCGGGCATCGGCGGTATCGGTATATTCGATGGCACCGGAAATGCCGAACCCGGCATTATTGACCACGACATCAATTCGACCTTCCGCGGCCAACACAGCATCTACCGCCTGCTGCACGGAAGCTTCATCGGTGATATCCGCAGTCAGATGATGCAGGCCGTCAATCGCCTTGTCGTGCCGGGAGAACTCATAGACCGTATATCCGGCATGATGTAACGCCAGGGCAGTTTCCCGACCGATGCCGGAAGTCCCGCCGGTGATGATAGCAACCTTATGCATGGAGTTCATAGTGACCCAGCACCTCCGCAATGATTTCTACGGCCTCGTCTACCAGCTCGCGGGTATGCGTGGCCATCAGCGTGCACCGCAGAAGACATTCGCCGGGCGCACAGGCAGGAGGCAGCGTGGCATTGACATACACGCCCCGTTCATACAGTTCTTTCTGCGCCTTCAATGTGACGATGGGATCATAGGTATAGATGGGGATAATGGGTGTTTGCGCATCCATGATCTTGACACCCTTTTCATGTAATCGCTGGCGCATATAGCCGCTGATATCCTGCAGCTTCTGAGGAAGCTCGGGATGGGCCTGCAGCTGACTCAGAGAGGCATTGGCCACAGCAATATTTACGGGAGTCACACTGGCAGAAAACATATAGGGCCGGGAATTACAACGCACGTAATCACAGACTTTGGCACTGGCGGCCATATAACCGCCCAGGGATGCCAGTGACTTGGAGAAGGTGCCCATGTAGATATCCACCTCATCTTCCAGGCCGAAGTGACTGGCAGTACCGCGTCCGCCTTCACCGATCACGCCCAGGGCATGGGCATCATCTACCATGACTCGGGCTCCGTACTTCTTGGCCAGCTTGACGATCTCAGGCAGCTTGCAGATATCGCCGCCCATGGAAAAGACGCCGTCGGTAACCACCAGAGCGCCACGGTTTTCCGGCACTTTCTGCAGGCACTTCTCCAGTTCTTCCATATCGCTGTGGCGGAAACGGAGCATCTTGCCGTAGGAGAGCTTGCATCCGTCATAGATGCTGGCATGGTTCTCGCGGTCGCAGATCACGTAGTCGTGCATGCCCACCAGGGCACTGATGATTCCCAGATTGGACTGAAAGCCCGTGGAGAAGGTCACCACATCCTCCTTGCGGAGAAAGGCCGCCATCTCCTTTTCAAACTGAAGATGCAATACCAGCGTGCCGTTCAAAAGGCGGCTGCCGCTGCAGCCGGTGCCGTACTCCGCCAGCGCTTTTTGTGCAGCGCTCTGGACATCGGCATTGGTCGTCAGCCCCAGATAATTGTTGGAGCCCAGCATGATGCGGCGCTTTCCCTCCATGATGACAGTGGTATCCTGCCTGGATTGCAGCTCCCGGAAATAGGGGAACAGATCCTGCTTCCGCAGGTCATCTGCCATCGTGTATTGATTGCATTTTTCAAAGATATCCATATAAGTCTCCTTATGTCCCTTCTGTAAAACCGCCCGCGGATGTTTCATCACAAGGTAAAACCGCTTCAATGTCTGTATTCGGTGTGCTGTCACTCAACACGTGATACTCCAACACGCCGGGGATCACCTCGCCGTCAATCTGTACGGGAGCGGGCTCATCGTAGCGAACAGTGATGTCATGTCCTGTTAGAATGGTGATGTACTTTTTATATTGTACATGCAGGCCTTTGAAAATTTTAGGAAACACTGCGGCCACCGTCAGCTTACCGGCATTGTGTGCCAGCATCACCGAGACAGTATGCTCCGGATTCAGCCGATCCTGCGCAGGTGTCGGCATCATACCGCCGCCGAAATACCGGCCGTTCATGGTGGGGCTCAGCCACACCTTGCGGAAATGGTATTCCCGGCCGTCCACGATTACCGTGGCATTTTTCGGCGTATAGCCGTGAAACAGACCCTCCAGGGCAATCTTTGTATAGTTGATGGGGCGGTGAGAGCGGCCTCTTGCCCGTTCACCCTCCTGACAGCAGTAGCCATCCAGTCCCATGCCCACGCCGTTGAGGAAATAGTAATCCTTGCCCTTGATGGTGACTTTCGGGATGTGGCGAAGCTGTTCCCGGATCATCACCGGATGGCCGTCCTGGGGCAGATCCAGATCTCTCATGAAATCATTGCCGCTGCCTCCGGGATAGTACAGAATCTGATTGCTGAGCTGCACGCCGGCAGAATAATTGACGAAGCGGTTCAGCGTACCGTCACCGCCGCAGACCACAATTTTTTCCTCCGCTGACAGATTTGAAAAATAGTCCTGATAGTCAATAATTTTGGTAATGTCCTGAAATGTCAATCGGCAACCTTTCAAAATACGCTTGAGATGCCGAGCTTTTCGGTATCCCGAGCCGTTTCCGGCCAGGGGATTGTATAGTATGGTATAATGCTCCATATTCGAACTCCAAACAAGAATAAAAAGGTTATCGGCGATAACCTCTCCGTATCATAGCAAGGAAACCACTCTCCGTCAAGACAGAATCTCAAGCCAGGTCAAACTCACGGTCTAAAAGGCCCTCCACCATCGCCATATTATCTGCATTGTATTCCAATTCGCCGCTGCAGAAAAACATAGCGGCACTGTAGATGAGCGAGCGTACCAAAAATGTTTTACGCGCTCTCGTTTCCGGCGGCATTTGCACCTGTTCACAGTATTTGGCCACCAGGCCTGTCGTCGCCATACTCATCCGACCGCAAAGGCAGCGGTAATCCTCATTTCCGTCATGCTCAAGCATCATCACCACGCGCCGGAACGTGGGATGCTCTGTCAGGAACTGTATGTAGGCAAGAGCGATCTCCACCAACTGTCGGCGGACGGACTCCTTGGCATACTTCTCCAGCACCTGCTGCTGCATGCAGAGGAACTGCCGTTCCACATGTCCGAAGATCTCCCGAATAAACTCACGGGTGTCTTTAAAGTGCTTATACGGCGCAGCACAGGAAAGCCCGCAGGCCTTGGCAACACGGCGGGTAGAAAACCCATCAACACCGTACTGCCGCAACTCTTCCAGCCCCGATTGAATCAAAAGTTCTCGCGTGGAAAGGTCATTCTTTGCTCCCATGATACCACCTCCGATTCCTGCCATTGTACAGAAAACAGCCACAATCGTCAACTGAAATGCGCAATTATTAAATCAAAATATTATTTGTTGAATAGCACAATGCCGAAGGGAGCGGGATATCTCTAAGACAATTCCCGGAAAGAGTTGCCGGGGGCATCACCTTATGATAAAATCTATCAGAATACTATTCTGTGGGAAAAAGTGTCACTTCAGGAAAAGCGTATCTGGAATGCCACAGTTAAATCAAAAGAAGGGACGCAAACCTCAATGACTGATAATTGCAGTACGGGATCTTTGTCTCGCAAATTCGTGCCTTCCTACGGTGTGATCTGCTTTCGCAAAAACGGCGCCATCACGGAGGTGCTGGTCATCCGCACACGTTTCGGGTGGTCCTTCCCCAAGGGCCACGCAGAATCGGGAGAAACGCCGGCGCAAACAGCCGCTCGGGAAGCAAAGGAGGAGACTGCTGTCACCGTTTCGGTGAACACCGACTTTGCCTACACCGTGCCCAGTGCCCGGCCCGGGGATAAAAACACGGTGACGTTTTTCCTCGGCGTTGCTGTGAGCAGTGCCCCTCCCGTGGCACAGGCCGGTGAGGTGCAGGAATCCTGCTGGCTGAATGTTTGTGAGGTACGCCGGGGCATCGGCTTTGCACCGGATGCGCTGGCCTTAGATGCCGCCGCCGAGTATTGGCAACGGCTATGCCGCTGATTTTACACCCTGTAGACTTTTTAAAACCCAATGGCAGTCAAATACATTCTGACATCGGGTGTCCATTTTCAATATAATTATTCACATTTTTCCAGTAGCATTTTGACGAAAAGTGTATTATAATACACCTTCGTGCCTATATTTAGGCCAGACCACTTTTGCAAACAGAGAATTGAGGACAATATGGAACATAATCAGTCTACGGTAATAAATGAAACAGGTATAAAAAAAGCCCGCAAGGTACGGGCGTACTATATCATTCCCGCCCTTGCCGCGGTGGAGAACCTTTTGATCGAGCTTTTGAATCATAAGGCATTTACAGATGGATTGCGAGGCATGCTGTCTTTTCTTAAGGTGCACCCTTTGGCGTTTTTGGTCAACTTCTTTTTAATCCTGCTGACGCTGGCGCCCGCATTCTTCCTGCGGCGCAGAGCTTTTTGGTGTACCCTTTTAGGCTGCATCTGGTTTGCCGGTGGCGTTGCCAATGGCTTTATCCGCACCAATCGTCTCACACCGTTTACCACCGCAGATCTGACGGTGCTCAACACCGGTCTTGAGACATTGCCCAATTACCTATCCAAAGGCTATATTATCCTGCTCTGTGTGGGACTTGCTCTTCTTATAGGTGCCATGATATGGTTGCTTATCTGGGGACCTCGTAGTCATGACAGCCTGCGTCGCCGTCTGATTGGCGGAGCCATCGCTCTGGCTATTTCTGCAGGCGGTCTCTTCGGTACATGGCACTGGGCCTTTGCCGCCGGCCACCTCTCCGAGAATTTCCCCAACCTGGCCATTGCATACGATAACTACGGTTTCGGATTCTGTTTCATTGAAACTTGGTTAGAAAAGGGTGTTAAGCACCCCAGCGGATACTCACAGGCGCAAATAGAAAACATCTTAGACGGCGTAGAGGCCTCTGCTGTCGAGTCTTCGGCCCAGACAGATGTCAACGTGATTTTTGTGCAGCTGGAATCCTTTGTGGACCCTGCAGAAATTACAACGCTGACGCTTTCTGAAGATGCCGTTCCCAACTGGACTGCGCTCTCGAAAACCTGCACTCACGGTTATCTGACTGTCCCTGTGGTGGGCGCCGGCACCGCCAATACGGAGTGTGAAGTTCTTACCGGTATGTCCACCCGGTTCTTCGGCCCCGGTGAATATCCCTATAAGACCTGCCTGACGGACAGGACCTTTGAGTCTGTGGCATACGATCTGAAAGAAAACGGCTACGCGGCCCACGCTATCCACAACCACCGCTCCGCCTTTTACAGCCGCAACGTAGTATACGGTAACCTGGGCTTTGATGATTTTACCGGCCTTGAGTATATGCCCAAGACCGTCAAAACCCCCATTAACTGGTGCAAGGACTATGTTCTTCCCGCTCAGATCTGCAAAGCTCTGGACAGCACTGAAGATCAGATGGATCTGGTCTTTACCGTCACCGTGCAGTGCCACGGCAGTTATCCTTCCCATCCCACTTTGAGCAATCCCCGCATCAAGGTGGTAGACTGCTATGACGAGGAAAAACGCTACAGCATTGAATATTTTATCAATCAGCTCTACGAGACGGATCAGTTTATCGGCAATCTCACAAGTCTTCTCTCCAAACGCGATGAAAAAACCATGGTTGTCTTCTACGGCGATCATCTTCCTTCGCTGGATCTCACCAACAAAGACATGCTCTCCGGCAGCATCTACAACGCTGAATACCTGATCTGGAGCAACTTCGATCTGCCTGTTACTCACGATAATATCTATGCCTACCAGCTTTCCGCCCTGTCTTTGGGCAAGCTGGGTATTACAAATGGCCTTATGAACCGTTTCCAACAGTTCTGTCGCGGAAATGACACCTATCGCCGCGATCTGCAGGCATTGCAGTATGATATGCTCTACGGCAAGAACTACGCCGGCAGTGATTACCCTGTCGCCGATATGAAAATGGGTATTTCTCCCATCTCCGTGGATTGCATCGAGCAGTCCGGCGACTACTGGTACATTCGCGGCGAAGGATTTACTCCCTACTGCAAGATAACCGTGGGAGAGGATGTGCTGAGAACAGCCTATATCTCTCCCGCCGCCCTGCGTACCAGAGAGGATCTCTCCGGGGTTACCGCGGACGATATACGGATCAGTATTGTGGACAAAAATAAAACTATTTTGAGTGTTGAAGAATAAACAGGGCGAATCGCTTATCAAAGTCCGAAGAGGGTTGCCTCATTTTTGATAACGGATGTGTTTTTTGTCCTGCAGGTAAAATATTGACTTCTTTCCCCGTGCCATTGTAGAATAGTACCAATATTTTGACAGGAGGGCTTTTGTATGATGAATCTTGCTCTGCTCGGCTTCGGCGTGGTGGGCAGCGGTGTGTTTGAGCTGTGTCGAAACCGAACGGATATCGCGGTAAAGCGTGTGCTTTTGCGGTCTGATAAACCTCAGGTCGCCCATATCGCCACCCGCGACATCGCCGACATTATCGGCGACAACGCCATTGACACCGTGGTGGAGGTCATGGGCGGTCTCCATCCCGCCTACGAATATGTCACGGCAGCGCTCCGGGCCAAAAAGAACGTGGTCACCGCCAACAAGGCCCTTATTGCCGCCTTTTACGAAGAATTGATCCGCCTGGCTCGGGAAAACGGCGTGACTTTGCGGTGTACTGCGGCTGTGGGCGGCGGTATTCCCTGGCTGACCTCTCTGGAGCGCGTCCGCCGTCTGGACACCGTGACCCAGGTGGGCGGCATCATGAACGGCACCACCAACTTCATCATGGATGCCATGCATCGCTCCCCCATCGATTTCGGCGATATTCTGGCCCAGGCTCAGAAGCTGGGCTATGCCGAGGCCGACCCCAGCGCCGACATTGACGGCGATGACATCCGCCGCAAGCTGGTGATTTCCGCCAATATCGCCTTTGATGCGCTGGTGGCAGAAGAGGATATCCCCATGTTCGGCATCCGCACCGTCACCGCCGGCGATATCGCCGTATTCCAGAAGCATGGCTTCGTCTGCAAAATGCTGGCCGATGCCGCCTTAAACGACAGCAGCATTTCCGCTTCCATCATGCCCACATTGGTGGAGGAGCACGAACTGGAGGCCGCTGTGCCCGTCAACTTCAATCTCATCACTTATACCGGTGAGGCCATTGGTCGCCAGAGCTTTTACGGCCAGGGTGCCGGCAAGCTGGCCACCGCCTCCAATGTGATGCAGGACTGCATTGATATTCTGGGCGGCCGCAAATCCTTCTATACCGAGAAGATGACTCCTATGCCGGTGGACAATTCCGCCGAGAGTCGCCCCTGCTACATCCGCACCAACGCCCCCGATGCATGGCTTGCATCTCACACCGCCGAAACCTGGGAAAACGGTGCTGTGATCACCTCCACCGTTTCTACGGAGGAAGTCCTCGCCTGGGCAAAGGCGCAGCTTATCAAGGATAGCGGCTGCTTCATTGCCGCCATTCGATGACGAAAGTATTGAGAGGGGATGCCCCACGGCATCCCCTCTTTTTCATTTTGATAAAGTCAATCGTCCCAACCGCTGAATTTCCCCGTATTCCCGAAGGTAATGGCGCCTTTTCCGTATTTTCCGCGTATCGCGTCCATGGCTGATTCCAGCTTTTCCTGCTTTTCGTTTTGCTTCTCTGCTGCTGTATCCAACAGGTCTATCTGCTCATAGCTCTGCGATGAATCGGTGATGTAAAGTGCTGTCACGGTCAAAGCGCGAATGGGTGCAGGTGCATTCCAAAGCTGCCCGGTCAGCTCAAGAGCCGCATCGTAGATCTCCCGCATCAGATGGGTGGATGAGGACAAGTGCTTCTGTCGGGAAAACTGTTTGAAATCTGCATAGCGGATGGTCACGGAAACGCCGCCGCAGTAAAGGCCCTGATGCCGCAGGCGCATGGCCACGCTGTCGCACAGCACGGACAATCCCGCGCGCACCTCATCCCAGCGGGTCAGATTCTGCGGAAAGGTGGTGCCGTTACCCACGGATTTCACCGGTTCATAGTGATCCTGGGGCATAACGGGACTGTCATCCCGTCCGTTGGCATAGTCGTGGAGCTGAGCGCCCATTTTTCCCATCAGCGTCTCCAGCATCTCCCGGGAACACCGGGCCAGCTGGCCGATGGTTTTGATGTCGTATTGACCCAGGATCTTCTGGGCCGCCCTTCCTACAAACAGCAGGTCTCCCACCGGCAAGGGCCAGACGATCTCCTGCCAGTTTGACCGGGAGATCACGGTGGTGGCATCCGGCTTTTTGTAATCACTGCCCAGCTTGGCAAATATCTTGTTGAAAGAGACGCCCACACTGAGGGTCAATCCCAGATCCCTCTTGACCCGCTCACGGATCTCATCGGCGATGGCTTTGGGATCTCCGCCGAAAAGGTGCATGGAACCCGTGATGTCCAGCCAGCTTTCGTCGATACCGAAAGGCTCTACCAAATCGGTATATTGGCCATAGATCGCATTGACCTTTCGGGAGTATTCCTTATACAGCGCATGATGCGGCGGCAAAAGAATGAGACCCGGCGCTTTCTTTTTTGCCTGCCAGATGGTTTCCGCCGTCTGCACCCCCAGCTTCTTGGCCGGATCGTTTTTGGCTAAAATAATGCCGTGGCGGGCTTCAGGATCGCCGCAAACCGCCACCGGCACATTCCGCAGAGCCGGATAGGTCAAAAGCTCCACTGAGGCAAAAAAGCAGTTTAAGTCGCAATGAAGTATCGTGCGCTCCACTATTTTCCGCCCCCCAATCGTTCATATGTTCTATTGTAGCATAGTATATGCAATTCGTAAAGCATTTTTCCGCCCATTTACGACGAGAGAAATTCCTTTCACTCTTTCTTTCCTACATTCTCCGTTTTTTGAAGTTCTTTGACAGTAGGAAGCGCCCTGTCTTCGGACAGGGCGCTTGGATCACTTGTGCAAAATGGGCGACAGTGGCTTGTAGATCAAAAAGCACAGCACCACATCGAGGACACCCTTGAAAAGGGTAAAGGGCACGTTAAACACCAAAAGGCAGTTCAAAAGGGCATTGCCTGTGGGCACATTTGCAATGCTGTCCAGAATTGCCTGATACATGCCGATGATGCCCTCCATGGGTAGGCCGTAGATCACCACATAAGCGGGATAGACCGCAAAATAGTTGATGGGAATGCTCAGAAGGGCCATAGCAACAGCACCGATCACAGATCCGATGAGTGCGCTCTTGCGGCTCTTATGCCGACGGTAAAACACACCGGCAACGCCTACAAAGATGCCGCCCAGAAGGAAGTTGCAGGCCTCTCCCACGGCAAGGCTGTTGCCAAAGGGGATGTGCAGGATGTTTTTCACCAGCTGGATCACCACACCGTACACAGGGCCAAGTGCATAGGTTCCCAACAGGGCAGGCAGATCGGAAATGTCCAGCTTGATGAACACGGGCATAATGGGGATGGAGAACTCCACGAACTGGAGTACGAAAGCCACGGCGGTCAGCATGGCGGCCACCGCCATATGGTGGGTTTTCTTGTGTTGTGCAGTCATAATTCTTGCTCCTTTGATATGAAAAAATGCACCCCGGAAGATCTGTCTTCCAAGGTGCACGCATCAAAATAAAGCATTGCAAAATGCGCAACACGCCTTCTCTCATCCAGACTGTACTGTCGGTACCGGAATTGCGCCGGTTCCTGCGTTTTCACGCTCGCGGACTATACCGCCGGTGGGGACTTTCACCCCGCCCCGAAGACACGATATTCAGTTGAGTGTGACCACATTATATACCCTGCCGTCGAAAAAAGCAATAGCCCCGCAGGTTTTTATGCCCACTGCACTATTTCATCAGCGGGGTATATCTCCAATCCTGCCCCGGTCTCTGTGGCGTATCCATGCCCAGGAGAAACTGATCCGTCCAGCCGGCTTCAGCGGCGAAAAGCGCTTTGGCTTCACTGCCCAGCAAGTCCACATTCGCCGGTTTTGTCAGAACAGGCTTTCCCTCCCTGCGCAGTTTCCCCAGCAAGGCTCTGCCCTTTTCATTGGCTGCCAGTACTCGGAGATAGGGCACGTGTTGCGGTGCGGCAGGGGTATCCAGCCATGCCGCCATCACCATACGCCGCAGCCGGGCCATGGAATAGCGTTTCGTCTTGGCGATTTCCAACAGCTCTTCCACCGTGGCGGCAGTATGCACAGCATCGTATAGCCGATGATGCAGTCCCTCTCCTCCGGCATCATATCCGGCGAAATTCTCCTCGGGCAACTGTCTCAGACGGGAGAGGATCGCACTCTCCAGGCGCTTTGCATCCACCATTCGCCCATTTATGATTTCATTTCGTATAATCTCGGCAGAATATTCCGGGATGTACGCAAATGCGGCAGCAGATTCCCCGCTGCGCAGCAGCTCCCGGATGTAGGATGCCGATGCGTACTTCCCTGCGGCATCCCCATCGTGCGCCACCGCAATGCGACGTATGGCTTTCAGTTTTATATCGGCTCCCAGCTGATGCACCGCCTTGGCATACTCCACCGCCAGGATATCGTTGGGCTGCGACAGGATGGCGGCATCTGCTCCCAGATACTCTTCTGCGGCCCGTTGGCGGGCCAGCGCATAGGTGATGCCGCTTGCCAGATGCTGTTTCACCTTTGCCGAAAACTCCGATTGCAGGAGTGTCTGCGCAATCCGCTCCACGGCATCAGCATCGCCTCGCTCACTGCCAAAGGCAAGGGTATCACACCCCGCCATAGAGAGCATTTCCACGCCGCCGCGAGCAAAGGTCTCCGCTGTGGCCATGGCCCAGGGTGTAGGGAGTTCCAACACCAAATCGGCACCGCCCCGAAGGGCCATTTCCGCCCGGGCAAACTTGCTGAAGATGGCCGGCTCACCCCGTTGGACAAAGTTGCCGGACATGGCGCACACCACGGTATCGCCGCCGCTTTGCCGCACCTTTTCCAGCATGGCGGCATGACCGCGATGGAAAGGATTATATTCACATACGATACCGGTGACCACAGCGCACACCTCCCGGGTTTTTCTCCTATTTTACCCGATGGCAACAGGAATTGCAACTTGACTTTGCAGGGCTCCGCCGATAGAATTATATCATGAAGTCTAACCTTTGGGGAGGTCACATCCTATGACGGTATTGTTCTACGCCATGCCCGGTGAAATCGAAAGTTTGGTGGGTGAAAACGCAAAACCCGATGAAGTGGTGGCAGGTGTCAGCTTTTACACGATTCGAGAGGATCTTATGGCCTGTTGCGGCGGCGTGGGCAAGGTGAACGCCGCCATGGCCGCTCAGGTGTGCATTGACCGCTATGCACCCACGCTCATTATCAACGTCGGTGTGGCCGGATGCTTTGAAGAAGTGCCCATCGGCACCATCGTACTGTGTGACAGCTTCATGCAGCACGATGTGGATACCACCGCTGTGGGTGACCCTATCGGTCTTGTGAGCACGGTGAACCGGGTGGACTTCCCCACCGCCGACCTCGATGCCGCCAAAGCCGCCATGGACGCTACAGGCCACCCTTACCGGGTGGGCAAGTGCGCTACCGGTGACTGGTTCGGCATTCCCTCAGAACGTGCCACCTCCATTCGCGCCATTTTCCATCCTCTTCTGTGCGAGATGGAGGGCTGTGCCATCGCCCAGGTGTGCCACCG
>R21__coassemble_809_pt1 | contig 24047 bp, 20 predicted proteins | sample R21__metabat2_low_PE_038 | metagenome-assembled genome bin R21
CGATGTCCTGACCCTTCTTCAGGTAGGAGGCGGTGGCCTTCTCCTTCATGTAGGCAATGGCCTCTTCCTGAGGCATGACCTTGGCCAGGGTAAAGAATGCGCTCTGCAGAATGGTGTTGTTTCTCTTGCCCATGCCGATCTCCAGAGCCAGATCAATGGCGTTGATGGTGTAGAGCTGGATGTTGTTCTTGGCGATATAGCGCTTGGAAGCGGCATCCATATGATGATTCAGTTCATCGAAGTCCCACTGGCAGTTGATCATGTACACGCCGCCGGGTTTGACATCCTGCACCATCTTGAAGCCCTTGGTCACATAGCTGGGATTGTGGCAGGCCACAAAGTCAGCCTTGTTGATGTAGTAGGGGCTGCGGATGGGCTTGTCACCGAAGCGCAGATGGCTGATGGTGACGCCGCCGGTCTTCTTGGAGTCATACTGGAAGTAGGCCTGGACGTACTTGTCGGTATGGTCGCCGATGATCTTGATGGAGTTCTTGTTGGCACCCACGGTACCGTCGCCGCCGAGACCCCAGAACTTGCACTCGATGGTGCCGGCTGCTGCGGTGTTGGGGGAGTTCTCTTCCTCGGGCAGGGAGATGCCCGTCACATCGTCCACAATGCCGATGGTGAACTGACGCTTCATGGTGTCGCGCTTGAGCTCAGCATAGACGGCGAACACGGAGGCAGGAGGCGTATCCTTGCTGCCCAGGCCGTAACGGCCGCCGATGACCTTGACATCGTTCATGCCGGCGTTGGCCAGAGCGGTGACCACATCCTGATACAGAGGCTCGCCCATGGCGCCGGGCTCCTTGGTGCGGTCGAGGACGGCGATACGCTTAGCAGTGGCGGGGATGGCGGCGATCAGCTTCTCGGGAGCGAAGGGGCGATACAGACGTACCTTGACCAGACCCACCTTTTCGCCGTGGGCGTTCAGGTAGTCGATGACCTCCTCGGCCACGTCGCAGATGGAGCCCATAGCCACGATCACGCGATCGGCATCGGGTGCGCCGTAGTAGTTGAACAGCTGATAGTCGGTACCCAGCTTGGCGTTGACCTTGGCCATGTAATCTTCCACAACGGCGGGCAGCTCTGCATAGAACTTGTTGCAGGCCTCACGATGCTGGAAGAAGATATCGCCGTTTTCATGGGAGCCGCGCATATGGGGATGCTCGGGATTCAGAGCGTGCTCGCGGAAAGCCTTCACGGCGTCCATGTCGCACATGTCCTTCAGGTCGGCGTAATCCCACACAGCGATCTTCTGAATCTCATGGGAGGTACGGAAACCGTCGAAGAAGTTGATAAAGGGCACCTTGCCGGTGAGTGCGGCCAGATGGGCCACGGGAGAGAGGTCCATGACCTCCTGCACGTTGCCTTCGCACAGCATGGCAAAGCCGGTCTGACGGCAGGCCATCACGTCGGAGTGGTCGCCGAAGATGTTCAGGGCGTGGGTGGACACCGTACGGGCGGAGACGTGGAACACGCAGGGCAGCTGCTCGGCTGCGATCTTGTACATGTTGGGGATCATCAGCAGAAGGCCCTGAGAAGCGGTGTAGGTGGTGGTCAGGGCGCCTGCACCCAGAGAGCCGTGCACAGCACCGGCGGCACCGGCCTCGGACTGCATTTCCACAACCTTGACCTGGGTACCGAAGATGTTCTTCTGACCGTTGGCACTCCACTGGTCCACAAAGTCGGCCATGGGAGAGGACGGGGTGATGGGGTAGATGGCGGCCACTTCACTGAAAGCATAGCTTACATGTGCTGCAGCGTTGTTACCATCCATGGATTTCATTTTTCTTACCATGAGTAACCTCCTCTATTATTTGCCGTTTTCACGACATGTTGATACATTGTTGATTTTATCACAATTCCACCTGACTGTAAACTGCACATATATTCATAATAGTATGAGAAACTCTCATACTTGTTTTTAGTAAAATTGCAAAATATCGCTACCCCTGCGGCGCATTTTATGATAGAATAAAATGGATAATGGCTGAAAGGGGTCTGAATTATGGTGACGACTGTCCGATCTCTGGGTTTAGGCGGCATCAGCGGCTACGAAGTGACGGTGGAATGCATGCTCTCCGGAGGTTTGCCAGCCTTTGACGTGGTGGGTTTGCCGGATGCCGCAGTGAAAGAATCCCGGGAACGTGTCCGGGCGGCGGTGAAAAACTGCGGCGCGAAATTCCCCGTCAGCCGTATTACCGTGAACCTGGCTCCTGCCCGTGTACGCAAAGAGGGCACGGTGTATGACCTGCCTATCTTTCTGGGTATTATGGCCCTGTGCGAAGAGATCAAAAAGATCCCCGATGATGCCGCTTTTTTAGGTGAATTGAGCCTGACGGGCCAGGTGCGCCCGGTGACGGGTGTTCTGCCCATGGCACTTTGTGCTCTGCGACAGGGCATCAAAACGCTGTATGTTCCCGCCGCCAATGCCGCCGAGGCCACTCTGGCAGAGGGCCTTACGGTATATGGAGTAGAAAATGTCATGGAATTGGCGGCCCATCTGAAGGGGACATCGCCTCTTTCACCCACTCCCGGATGGGTGCCGACGGAGTCGGAAAACCGTGCGCCCGACTTTGCCGATGTGATGGGGCAGGAAAATGTCAAGCGGGCTCTGGAGGTCGCCGCAGCCGGCGGCCATAATGTACTTCTGATGGGTTCCCCCGGTGCCGGTAAATCCATGCTGGCCCGGCGGCTTCCCTCCATTTTGCCGGACATGACCCGGGAAGAATCCCTGCAGACTACGGAGGTCTACTCCGTGGCGGGTATGACCGACCCCACACATCCTCTGGTGGATGTGCGGCCCTTCCGCAGTCCCCATCATACGGCCTCTGCGGTGTCTTTGTCCGGCGGCGGATCCATTCCCCGGCCCGGCGAGATCTCCCTGGCCAACAACGGCGTTTTGTTCCTGGATGAACTGCCCGAGTTCGATAAAGCCGCGTTGGAGACCCTGCGGCAACCTCTGGAGGACGGCGTGGTGACCATCACCCGTGCCAGCGGCAGCCTGACACTTCCCTCCCGCTTCATGCTGGTTTGCGCCATGAACCCCTGCCGCTGCGGCTGGTACGGCCACCCCAGCGGCAAGTGCCGCTGCACAGAACAGCAGGTGAGCAACTATATGCGGCGCATATCTGGCCCTCTTGTGGATCGCATGGATATGCACATCGAGGTGCCGTCGGTAGAGTTTGAGGCCATGCGGCGAAAGCAGCAGCCCGAATGCAGCGGCGACATCCGCAAGCGGGTCAATGCCGCCCGGGAAATTCAGAAAAAGCGCTTTGCAGGCACGTCCGTTTCCTGCAATGCCTATATGACTCCCGATATGATGGCAAAGTACTGCGCCCTGGACGAATCCGGCGAAAACCTGATGCGCAGCGCCTTTGAGCGCCTGGGACTCACCGCCCGCAGCCATGACCGCATTCTGCGGGTGGCCCGCACCATTGCCGATCTTGCAGGCAGTGAAAACATTGAAATGACCCATCTGGCAGAAGCCATTCAGTACCGAAGCTCCCGGCTTTTGAAGTAAAAGGAGAACCGATATGAACATTCCTGCATTTCTGATCTACTGCGTGGTTATGGCCATCACCCCCGGCCCCAATAATCTGATGAGCCTGTATCTGGGTGCCAAGGGCGGTATTCGGTATTTTATCCGCTTTTTCTGCGGCAGTATGACAGGCCTTTTTGTGAAGTGCGCTTTGTGTGGCTTGCTCAATGTGATCCTGGCAGAAAAAATCCCGGCTCTCGTGCCCTATCTCAAGTGGCTGGGCGCTCTGTACATGCTGTATCTGGCGTTCGGTATGGTGCGTAGCGGCATCAAAAAAGAGCAGAGCGAGTCCGGGAGCGGTGAGGGCACTTTCCGCAGCGGCATTCTGCTGCAGGTGCTGAATGTGAAGAGCTGGGTCGCTGCGCTGAGCATCTTTTCCGTCTACATCATTCCTTTTACCACCGCGGTGAGCGCCATTTTGCTGGCGGCTTTTACTTTCACCTTCTTCTGCGCCGTGGCCAGCGGTCTGTGGTTCGGTTTCGGCGCGGCCATCCAGAGACTCTACGCCCGGTTCCGTCTGCCGGTGAGCATCGTGCTTGCCGTCACGCTGGTGCTGTGCGCCTGGAGCGCCATCCAGTAAGTTGTCATTTCATATATCATTCATAAGGAGACAATCCCCATGCACGAAATCATCCTCTGCAAGCTGGGCGAGGTGGTCTTAAAGGGCCTCAACCGCCGCAGTTTCGAAATGAAGCTCATTTCCAACATCCAGCGCCGCATCAACCACTGCGGTAAGTTTAAGATCTACTCCAAGCAGTCCACCATCTATGTGGAGCCGCTGGAGGATACCTGCAACATGGACGAGGCCTATGCCGCCTGCAAAAAGGTCTTCGGCATCATCGCCATCGCCCGGGCCGTGCCCTGTGAAAAGGACAAGGATGCGATCTTTGAGACCGCAAAAACCTATCTGGGGGAAGCCATGCAGAATGCAAAGAGCTTCAAGGTGGAATCCCGCCGTGCGGATAAGACCTTCCCCATGAGTTCCATTCAGCTTTCTCAGTACGTGGGCGGCCGCCTCCATGATGCCTTCCGCCATGTGGAGGTGGACGTGCACCACCCCGAACTGACGGTGTATCTGGAGGTCCGGGAGGACGCGGCCTATGTCCACGCTCCCACCGAGAGCGCCGCCGGCGGCCTGCCTCTGGGCATGGGCGGTCAGGCGGTGAGCCTCCTCTCCGGCGGCATCGACTCCCCTGTGAGCAGCTACATGATGGCCCGCCGGGGCGTGCAGTTGGAGATGATCCATTTTGCCTCTCCCCCCTACACCAGTGAGCTTGCCCGGGAAAAGGTCCTGCAGCTGGCCAAGGAGCTGACCCCCTGGTGCGGTCGGCTGACGGTGTATATCGTGCCCTTCACCGAAATTCAGGAGGCCATCCGCAAGGATTGTCCCGAGGATCATTACACCCTTATCATGCGCCGCTTTATGATGCGCCTTGCGGATATGCTGGCCCATGAGCTTCACTGCAAGGCCCTCATCACCGGCGAAAGTCTCGGACAGGTGGCATCCCAGACCATGCAGGCCATGGCCGTCACCGGCGACGTGGTGACCCTGCCGGTATTCCGTCCCCTCATCGGCATGGACAAAGAGCAGATTGTGCAGGTGGCCCGCCATATCGGAACCTTTGACACTTCCATTTTGCCCTACGAGGACTGCTGCACCGTGTTCACGCCCCGCCATCCCAAGACCAAGCCCGTGGTGGAGGATGTCCGGGAGATGGAAAAGGCGCTGGACATCGAGGGCCTGTGCCAACGCGCCATGGCACAGCGTGAGATGGTGAAAGTGAGAATGTGATGGAAAGCTTGGAAAAGGCAGTGGTGGCGTTATATCGTGAAAAGGGTCTGACCCTTGCCGCCGCAGAGAGCTGTACCGGCGGGCTCATCGCCAAACGTATCACGGATGTGCCCGGCGCATCTCGGGTGTTTTTCGGTGGCGTGGTCAGCTATACCAACGGTGTCAAGCACGCTGTTCTGGGCGTTGCGCAGGAACTGTTGGACAACTACGGCGCGGTGTCTGAGCCTGTGGCCGTGGCCATGGCAGAGGGTGTGCGCTGTATTACCGGTGCCGATATCGGCCTATCCGTCACCGGCTGTGCCGGCCCGGATCGTGACGATTGGAACAACCCCGTAGGCACAGTGTTTGCCGGTATTGCCACCGAGAGCGGCGCATCTGCGGTGAAGCTGGACGTGGGCGATGAAAGCCGCGGGGAAATTCGCCGCCGCGCTGCCGATGAAGTATTAAAACTGGCGCTGGCTGCAGCCCGGGAAAGATAAGAGGAGAAAAAGAAAATGGCAAAAAACGAAACTTACAATCCCTATGCAAATCGCGACGAACAGATTCGCAAAGCCAAGGGCAACCCCAATAAGAACGTGCACGCAAAGAAAGCGGGCAGCAACTACGGCGGCTACGGTGCCGCTGAGCGCAAGGCCGCCGAGGTCAAAAAGAGAAACGAAAAGATCAAGCTGCCCACCTGGATGATGATCCTGCTGGCGGTTCTGTTCAGTCTGCTGCTGGTCGCACTGATCCTGCGCACCACCGTGCTGAAGGACAACCTGATCATGACCCATGCCACCTCCATTCTGGTAGGTGTGGTGTGCGCTGTTTTGTACTATACTCGCCGCTGGCGTGCAGAGCGTCAGCCGGAGCTGAACACCGGCATCTATAAGATAATCTCTGTGGCCCTTTGCGTGTTTGCGCTTCTCTACGCAGGCATCGGTGTGATGGGTCTTTCCGCTGCGCTGTCATAAGAAGTGATAAAAGCAAAATCCCGCCGATGCATGGCATCGGCGGGATTTTTGTTTATCAGGACAGCGCGGTCGTCCGCAGATCACTCTGCAGGGAGACAGCCGCCTGCACATTGTTGATGAACAGTACGTCTGTTACACCGTAGGTGGAGATCAGCTCCGAGGTGGTGGGCATATTGCCGCTTTGCCGCAGATCCACCACAATCACCTGCTCATAATAGTCGATCATGTAAGGCGCAAAGGCGTTGCCGTAGGATTCCTTGAAGATCATCAGAGTCTTGCCGTTGTGGTTGTCGGTACGGATGACAGTCAGGGGATTGTCGCCGTTGATAAAGACGCTGGCATAATCCCGATAGGCCCCGTTGACAGCCACGGCATTGTACCAGCCGCCGTAATAGCAGCGCATGGTGTAGCCGGTCTGGGGATAGTGGCACACGGTGTAGTCCAGATTGCGCTGGAGGTTTCCGTCGTGGTTGGAATACATGTAAAGGGTGCCGGTGACACCGGTGCGGACGGTGGCCTCATAGCTGTCCAGCGGTTTGGCCTCGATGCCGTTGGCATCGCAGTAAGCCTGAGAAGCATAATAGGCGCCCAGAGATGTCCAGTGGTGATCGGTGCGGTAGAACATGTACTCTCCGGCGTGCTGATCCATGATGCCTATGGCATCGGCCTTCTTCACCGAGGATGACAGCATGCCGTAGGTGGCGGAGATAAACTTCTGCGTGCTGTCATGCACATTGTCCTGATCGGAAGGTGCTTCGTAGGCACAGCATTTGGGCACAAGAAGCGCCGTCACGTTCAAAGAGGGGTGTTTTGCCGCAAAGTCGTTGACGATACCGGCCCAGCCGTCGGAACCGGAGGTGTTGCAGGAGAAATACTCCATGCCATAGTCGCCGCAGATCAGCACGGCGCTGTTATAGTAAGAAGGGATGTCGTTGTGATAGTGGCCGGCATTTTCCGTTTCTGCCACAAGACCGCTGATATCGTCACTGACCCAGTTGTTCTTACCGGGACGGGTATAGCTTTGACCGGGCTCGCAGACAGAAGCTCCGCAGACGGTGCAGATTCCGGTGGACTCGTCCACTGTATGACCGCTGGCATGGGTGAGGATCTGCCCACAGAAAGTGCAGATCTGATCCTGTGTGCAGGAGGGTGCAGAGCCGGGTGTGTGGGGCAGTGCCGCCGCCAGGACCTCTCCGCAGCGCATGCACAACAGCTCGTGGGCGCAGGTGGGCGCATCGGGTTCGTGGCCGAGAGCCTCTTTCAGAACCTCACCGCATTCGGTACAGACCTGAGGCTCTGTGCAGGTAGCCTCGGGACCGGGGGTGTGCTTATGACAGGCGGTAAGGCTCAAAAGCATCAGTGCGGCCATCAGGCCACAGGTGATTCGTTTCATAGGAGTTCCCCTCTCTTTCTCATATTCGAGAAATATTATAGCGTATCCGTCGAAAACTGCAACGGAAAATATCGGGAAAATAAGGGTGGTATCTATCCCGAAAATGTGATATACTACTTTATTATGACGAAATTAAGGAGGGATGACACTTGACGAGGCAGTATCCCTGTGTGGAAGTGAATATGAAAAAGCTCCGCAGCAATATGGAGGCCGTGATCTCCCGCTGCAATGCCCTGGGCATTTCTGTCTGCGGCGTGATCAAGGGCTGCAGCGGCATTCCCGCCGTGGCAAAGCTCTTTTTGGAGTGCGGCGCCTCCCAGATCGGCACCAGCCGTTTGGAGCAGATCATAGCCTGCCGTGAACAGGGTATTCCCGGGCCCTACCTGCTGCTGCGGGTTCCGGGGCTGTCGGAGCTGCCGGATGTGGTGCGGTATGCCGATATGTCCCTCCAGAGTGAGCGCACCGTACTGGATGCGCTGGAACAGGAATGTATCCGGCAGGATAAGACCCATGCGGTGGTCGTTATGGCGGATCTGGGCGATCTGCGGGAGGGCTTCTGGAATCATGACGAGATGGTGGAGATCTGCTGTCACGTAGAAAAGGATCTGCCCCATGTGCACCTGGGCGGTGTGGGCGTGAACCTGGGCTGTTACGGCTCCATCCGTCCCACCGTGGAGAAGATGAATGACCTCATCGCCATTGCCCAAGAGGTGGAAAAGCGCATCTCGCGCAAGCTGGAGATCGTTTCCGGCGGCGCCACCAGCAATCTGCCCCTGGTGCAGGAAAAGACCATGCCCACAGGCATCAACCATCTGCGTATCGGCGAGGGCATCCTGATGGGTGCCAAGGATCTGCAGACCGATTGGGGCTACAAGGGTTTGGAATATTTGGACATGACCACTTTTACGCTGAAGGCCGAGGTGCTGGAGGTCAAAGAAAAGCCCAGCTATCCCCAGGGTGAGTTTGCCATCGATGCCTTCGGCAACCGCCCCATCTATGTGGATACCGGGATGCAGAAGCGCGCACTGCTGGGCTTTGGCCGGGCAGACGTGGGCGCGGTGGAGAGCCTGATCTGCCGGGAAGAGGGCATGGCCGTCATCGGCGGCAGCAGCGACCACTGCATCGTGGATGTGACCCGCTGCCGGGAATTGCACCCCGGCGATATCGTGGAGTTCGGCTTTTCCTACAGCCATATGCTATACGCCACCGGCCGCAGCGATATGCCGATATATCTGACAGAATAAAAAAGAGGAGAAAAAAGATGAATAATACCGTAAAGCTGTTCATGGATGCCTTTCTGGCCCTGTTTGCCTTTTTCGTGGTGGCGCCGGTCCTGTTGAACACCGTTGCCCAGTTTGGCGTCCACAAGCGTTTTGCCAACACAATGATCGAGGAGGGCATCATTTCCGCCGATGAGGTGAAGATGATGCTGCCGAAAAAGCAGATCGCCGGTGTGATCATCTCGGCAGTGCTGCTGGGCGTTCTGGGCGTCACCTGCTATAAGACCGCGCCCTTCGGCTATCTCTGCGCAGGCGTTCCTTTCGTGGTGGGCCTTTGGAAATACCGCACCACGGTGCAGTTCAACAGCTACACCGTCCAGCGCTTTCAGGCCACCTACAAGGATAAATATGACGCTGCAAAGCTGAATAAATACGTGGATAAGATGTTCTGATGTTCTCGGAGAGGACTTCCTGTCAATCTGAGTAGGGGCGGACGACTCTGTCCGCCCCTTTTCGTTTTCTCCTGCGGAGGGTCATTGCGAGCCGGGGACCGATGTCCCTGGTGTGGCAATCCGTTAAAAGTTATAGAATTCGCTGAAACCTCCCTGTTTTGCGGCGAAAAACGGATTCCAGCGCCAGCGTGCGCACTGGCTCGGAATGACAGGAAGGGGCTTTTGACAAGATGAAAAAGAAGCACTCCGAACGGAGTGCTTCTTTTTATAGGTAAGCAAAGATTACTTGGCCAGAGCCTCGTCGGCCTTCTTCATTTCCTCGAAGATGCCAGCGTGCTTCTTGGCGGTGATGACCTTGATGACCAGCAGAGTAGCGACCATCAGGACCACAGCGATGGCCAGGTTGATGACCACGTTCTGGATCAGACCGGCCAGGATGAAGCTGACGAAAGCCACACCGGCGACGGTCAGAGCGTAGGGCAGCTGCGTGAACACGTGGTTCAGGTGGTAGCAGTGAGCACCGGCAGATGCCATGATGGTGGTATCGGAGATGGGGGAGCAGTGGTCGCCCATAACGCCGCCGGCGCAGGAAGCTGCCAGACCGATGGTGCAGAGCACGGGCTCGACACTGTAATCGAACACGGCCACAACGATGGGAGCCATGATGCCGATGGTACCCCAGGAAGTACCGGTAGCGAAGCCGATGGCGGCGCCGATGATGAAGATCACGGCGGGCAGGAACTGCTTCAGGCTGCCGGCGCCGGCCAGAGCGTTGGTCACGAAGTCAGCGGAGCACAGAGCATAACGGGTGAAGGAGCACAGAGTCCAGGCCAGGGTCAGGATCAGGATGGGGCTGACCATCTGGATGAAGCCGTTGGGCACGGACTCGAAGCTCTTGGTGAAGCTGATGGTGCCGCGCAGCCAGAAATAGACGAAGGTGAACAGCATGCCGATCAGGCCGCCGATAGACAGACCCACAGCAGCGTCAGCATCGGAGAAAGCGTCAATGAAGGAAGCGCCGTCCAGGATGCCGCCGGAGTAAACCATACCGAAGATGCAGGCAGCGATCAGCACGATCACAGGGATCAGCAGGTCGGCCACAGAGGTCTTCTTGCCGCCGGCGGGAGCCTCGTAATCGTCAGCACCGGCGAAGGGACGCTCAGGAGTGGTGAACAGGTCGTCCTTGACCTGTGCGTTGTACTCATGGGTCAGCATGGGACCGTAGTCAATGTTCAGAACAGAGATGACAACGATCATCAGCAGGGTCAGCAGGCAGTAGTAGTTCCAGGGGATCTGCTTGATGAACAGCTCGAAGCCGCCCACGGCGTCAGAATTGACATAGCCGGAAATGGCAGCAGCCCAGGAGGACACGGGAGCGATCATGCAGACGGGAGCTGCAGTAGCATCGATGACGTAAGCCAGCTTGGCGCGGGAGATCTTGTGGCTCTCGGTCACAGGACGCATCACGGCGCCCACGGTCAGGCAGTTAAAGTAGTCATCCACGAAGATCAGGACACCCAGCAGCATGGTCAGCAGCTGAGCACCGGCGCGGGACTTCACGGTCTTCTTAGCCCAGCGGCCGAAGGCCTCGGAGCCGCCGCCCTTGTTCATCAGGTCGACCATGATACCCAGCATCACCAGGAAGCAGATGATACCCATGTCGTAGCTGTCGGCCAGCACGGAAATGATACCGTAGTCAGCGCCGATGATAGCCACGATGGTCTCCCAGGGAGCAAACTGGGTGTACAGCAGCGCACCCACCAGGCAGCCGAAGAACAGGGAAGAATACACTTCCTTGCTGATCAGAGCCAGAGCGATAGCCACGATGGGGCCCAGCAGGGACCAGAAGGTGCCTGCGAAGGGAGTAGAAGCGTCCTCGATCAGAATCGGGGCGTTCTTGTACGTTACGCCCAGGATCACCAGCAGCACCACTACGGCGGCGCAGGCAATCAGGTACGCAACTTTCGTACTCTTCTTTTCCATTATGAGATTAACCTCCTCAAAATTATGGTTCTATCATAATAGCCCTATGTTCACAAATTGTCAATATCACAGCAAATTTTTTCGCACTTTTCTGACACAATCAGCAGAAAATATCCAAATTGTGAGGATACTTTTTGGATATAGGAGGTATTGTCACGAAATAAGGCAACGATACCGTCTGTGCAAAACTTCCCCGGCTTGACAATCGCAATGGGTTTTGTTATCCTCACATGGAATATATTTTTAATATGTATAGGAGGCCGAGAGATGTTTGATGCTGTCATCATCGGCGGCGGTGCAGTAGGCTGCGCCATTGCCCGCTACCTGAGCCAATACAAATTGAATATCTGCCTTTTAGAGCGTGGCGAGGACGTGTGCGTGGGCACCAGTAAGGCCAACAGCGCCATTGTCCACGCCGGCTTTGATGCCATGCCCGGCACCAAAAAGGCGGAATTCAACGTCCGGGGCAGTCAGATGATGGAAGCTTTAAGCCGGGAGCTGGACTTTTCCTATCGCCGCAACGGTGCATTGGTATTGTGCTTCGATGAAAAGGACATGCTCCACCTTCGGGAGCTGCACCAACGCGGCAAGAAGAACCATGTCAAGGGATTGGAGATCCTCTGGGGTGAAGCCCTGCGCAAAAAAGAGCCGGCATTGTCCGACAGGGTCTACGCCGCCCTGTACGCACCCACCAGCGCTATCGTGTGTCCTTTCGGCATGACCGTTGCCCTGGCGGAAAATGCCGCCGCCAACGGCTGTGAGTTTCGGTTTAACAGTTGTGTGGAGTCCGTGGAGCGCGGGGGAGATCATTTTGTGCTGCACACTGCCGCAGGCGATGTGGAAAGCCGCATCGTGATCTCCGCCGCCGGTGTCTATGGCGACGAGATCCACAATCAGCTCTGCGAAAATAAGATCAAAATCACCGCCCGCCGGGGTGAATACTGCTTGCTGGACAAAAAGGACGGCGGCATCGTGCGCCATACGGTGTTCCAGCTGCCCGGTGTACTGGGTAAGGGCGTACTGGTATCCCCTACCGTCCACGGCAACCTGATCATCGGCCCCACCGCCACCGATCAGGGCGATAAGGACGAAACTGCCACCACGGCCGAGGGCCTTTCCTATGCCACCACCCTTGCCGCCAACAGCGTGCCGAACCTCCCCATGCGGGACGTGATCACCAGCTTTTCGGGCCTCCGCGCCCATATCACCGAGGGTGCATCCGACTTTATCATCGGCGAGAGCGCTGATGGATTCTTCGAAGCCGTCGGTATTGAATCCCCCGGTCTTTCCTCGGCTCCCGCCATCGGCGAATATCTGGCCGATACCGTGGCAAAAAAGCTGGGTGCAAAGAAAAAAGAGAACTTCATAGCCACCCGCAAGGATATTCCCCATCTTCGTGAAAAGTCCTTTGAAGAGCGTGCCGCATTGGTGGCGAAAAACCCCGCTTACGGCAACATTGTGTGCCGCTGCGAGGAGATCTCCGAGGGGGAGATCGTGGAAGCCATTCACCGCAACCCCGGGGCGAAGTCTCTGGACGGCATCAAGCGCCGCGTCCGTGCCGGGATGGGACGGTGTCAGGGTGGATTTTGCTCCCCGGTGGTGATGGAAATATTAAGCCGCGAGCTGGGTGTGCCCCGAACGGATCTGACCAAGTTCGGCGGCGCAAGCCGCATTGTCACCGGTACGACAAAGGAGGCGGAGCGATGAAAACCGTACAGCTTGCCATCATAGGCGGCGGCCCTGCCGGCCTTGCCGCCGCCATCGCCGCCAAAGAGGCGGGACTCACCGATATTCTCATTATCGAGCGCGCCCGTGAGTTGGGCGGCATTCTGGAGCAGTGCATCCACGCGGGCTTCGGCCTGCACACCTTCGGCGAGGAGCTGACAGGCCCGGAATATGCCCAGCGATATATCGACAAGGTAAAGGAGTATGCCATTCCCACCTGGCTGGGTGCCATGGTGCTTCAAATTTCCCGGGAAAAAGTACTGACCGTCACCGGACGGGACATAGGTCTTGTGCAGGTAAAAGCGGAATCGATCATTCTGGCCATGGGCTGTCGGGAGCGTCCTCGGGGCGCATTGAACATCCCCGGCAGTCGTCCTGCCGGCATCTTCAGCGCCGGCACGGCCCAAAGACTGGTGAACAGGGAGGGCTTTATGCCCGGCCGTGAGGTGGTCATTCTGGGCAGCGGCGACATCGGACTGATCATGGCCCGCCGCATGACGTTGGAGGGCGCCCATGTGAAGGCCGTGGCGGAGGTTTTGCCTTACTCCGGTGGTCTCAAGCGCAATATCGTCCAGTGTCTGGATGATTTCAACATTCCCCTTTATCTTTCCACCACCGTGGTGGAAATTCGCGGCCGAGAGCGTGTGGAGGGTGTGGTGCTGGCGCAGGTGGATGAGCGCCGCCGTCCCATCCCCGGTACGGAAATGGAGGTCCCCTGCGATACTCTGCTGTTGTCCGTGGGACTCCTGCCCGAAAACGAGCTGACCCAGAGTGCGGGCATCGTGATGGACAACATCACCGGCGGCGCCGTCGTGGGAGACGATCTTTCTACCTCGGTTCCCGGTATCTTTGCCTGCGGCAATGTGCTCCACGTCCACGATCTGGTGGACTATGTATCCGAGGAAGCCGCCCGCGCCGGCGAGAGCGCCGCAAACTATGTGCTTCACGGTCAAACCCATCAAAGATCTGTGACCCTCTGCGGCGAAAACGGCGTGCGCTACACCGTGCCCCGGTTCATCGATCCCGCTGCCATGGCGGACACGGTCACCGTCCGCTTCCGGGTGGCACAGCCCTATCGGGATGCCGACCTCTGCGCCCGGGCAGACGGGAAGCTTCTGCGGCGCATCCATAAGCGCATCCTCACCCCCGGCGAGATGGAGAGCTTTGTGCTTCGTCGGGAGGATGTTTCGGGCGCAAACGCCATCACCTTTACCGTAGAGGAGGGCAGCCATGGAAAAGCGTGAACTGATCTGCATCGGATGCCCCATGGGCTGTCAGCTGACCGCCACTTTGGAAAACGGCGCTGTGACGGATGTCACCGGCAATACCTGCAAGCGGGGCGATGACTATGCCCGCAAGGAGTGCGTAGCGCCCGCGCGCACCGTGACAGGTACTGCTCGCATGAAAGACGGCCGTATCCTGCCCGTCCGCACCAATGGCGAAGTGCCCAAAGCGCAGGTGCTGGAGGTGGCAAAAGCGTTCCGTGCCATCCACCCCGCCGCACCCGTCCATATCGGGGACACCGTGCTGAAAAATGTCTGCGGTACAGGTGCAGACGTAGTGGCCACAGCGAATGCGGAATAAAAAGAAAAGCGACAAGTTGGATCAGTTCCGACTTGTCGCTTTTTATCGTATACGGGCGCAAATGCCCCATAAAAACAAAAACGCCACGCTCTTCCGGCGTGGTTTCTCTTTTGTGATCGGCTCTTATCGCTCGGAGACATAGCACTCACAGTCGCCGAAGATCATGTCGTCCAGATCACCCAGGATTCGATTGTCCATCATATTTGTTATCACGCTCCTTTCTCAAGTTCTATCTATATTATACGCAGGAACTTCGTTTTATGCAAGTGTAGCATTATACATTTCTTCCAAATCCCTGCCGCCGTATTTTGATAAGTTGCACAATGTTCTTGCGTTTTACAAAGCTGTTATATATAATGTAAAATGAAAATATATTGCGAATACTCAGGAGAGATGTATATGCGGGAATTCCATGCGGGACAATATGATATCGGGGTGATCGGTGCCGGTCACGCCGGCATTGAGGCGGCTTTGGCCTCTGCCCGACTGGGTATGGAGACCGCTCTTTTCACCATCAACCTGGATGCCGTGGGCAATATGCCCTGCAACCCGGCCATCGGCGGTACCGGAAAAGGGCACCTTGTCCGGGAACTGGACGCTCTGGGCGGTGAGATGGCAAAAGCGGCGGATAAAGCCTGCATTCAGTATCGCATGTTAAACCGGGGCAAAGGCCCGGCGGTATGGTCACTCCGTGCCCAGGCCGATCGCCGGGAGTATCAGCGGGTGATGAAAGCCACGCTGGAGCGCCAGGCGCATCTTACGATTCGTCAGGGCGAGGTCGTTGAACTGCGCCGTGAAGGCGAGGGTTTTGCTCTTGTATTGCGCACCGGCGCCGTGTTCACCTGCCGTGCCTGCGTCATTGCCACCGGCACCTATCTCCACGGCCGCACCATCGTGGGTGAGTGCATTGAAGAATCCGGTCCTGACGGTATGCATGCCGCCACGGCTCTGACGGAAAGCCTGGTGGAAATGGGGCTTCCCCTGCGCCGCTTCAAGACGGGCACACCTCCCCGTGTCAACGCCCGCAGCATCGACTTTTCCAGAATGGAGCGGCAGGACGGCGACGACGATCCCCTGCCCTTCAGCTTTGAGACCGATGCCGTCAAGGAAAACCGCGCGGTGTGCTGGCTTACCTATACTACGGAAAAAACCCACGAAATCATCCGCGCCAATTTGGACAGAAGCCCCATTTACGCAGGTGTCATTGAGGGCATCGGCCCCCGCTACTGCCCCTCCATCGAGACCAAGGTGGTGCGCTTTGCGGACAAGCCCCGGCATCAGCTCTTCATCGAGCCCATGGGCCTTGACACCGAGGAGATGTACATTCAGGGCTTTTCCTCCTCGCTGCCCGAAGAGGTGCAGATCCAGATGCTCCACACCGTGCCTGGTCTCGAGCACGCCGTGATGCAGCGCCCTGCCTATGCCATCGAGTACGACTGCATTGATCCTCTGGCGCTTTCGCCCACCCTGGAGGTGATGGCGGTGCCCGGCCTCTACGGTGCAGGCCAGTTCAACGGCTCCTCCGGCTATGAGGAAGCCGCCGTGCAGGGCTTTGTGGCAGGTGTCAACGCCGCGCTGAAGCTCCAAGGCCGTGAACCCATGATCTTGAAGCGTTCTGAGAGCTATATCGGCACTCTCATCGACGATTTGGTGACCAAGGGCACCGAGGAGCCCTATCGCATGATGACCAGCCGCTCGGAATATCGTCTGGTGCTCCGTCAGGATAACGCCGATCAGCGCCTTTGCCCCATCGGGCACCGTGTCGGACTTGTGTCCGACGAGCGCCTTGCCGCCGTGGAGGAAAAATATGCTGCGGTGGACGCGGAGATCAAACGTCTGGAACACATCGGCGTTTCCGGTTCTCCCGAGCTGAATGCCCTGTTGGAAGCCCGGGGCACCACACCCGTGGAGGACGGCTGCCGCTTGATTGACCTTCTGCGCCGACCCCAGATCAGCTATGAGGACTTAAAGCCCTTTGATAAAACCGCCCCCGACCTCCCCCGCGCCATCCGCGAGCAGGTGGAGATCCAAATGAAGTACGAGGGTTATATCCGCCGTCAGCAAAAGCAGATCGAGGACTTTGAGCAGCTGGAAAAGCACACCTTGCCCGCCGACATAGACTATTCGGATATTCAGGGCATCCGCCTGGAAGCCCGGGAAAAGCTGCAGACCGTCCGCCCCCTCAATCTGGGTCAGGCCAGCCGCATCTCCGGGGTCTCCCCTGCCGACATCGCTGCGCTGATGATACATCTCAGTCACTAACGTTTGCCCACTGATGCACGGGGCGCATCAGTGAAAAAGATTGCGCTGCGCTTTGGCGCCTTGATGTCGGCAGGCCGACATCTGCGACACGTCGCTCCGCGAGAAGTATTTTTTGCCACGTACACGCCGCGGCAAAAAATGATTAAACTCATTCGCGGCTTCCGAGCCGCGAAATCTGCGATGCTTTTTTACAAAGGAGAACAAACCATGGGTAAACTCCGTTTTCTCTTTGCCCTGTGGGCGGCCAAGCTGTCCGTCCCGGCGCTGAAAATCACACATCATAACGGCACAGACTTTCCCGGCAGTCTCGCCGTAAAGATCTGCCCCGACTTTCTTAAGCACGTGGGCAAACCTCAGAAAATTCTGGCGGTGACAGGCACCAACGGCAAGACCACCGTATCCAACCTGCTCATCGACATTCTGGAAAAAGAGGGTGTACGGCTCATCAGCAACCGCTCCGGCAGCAACATCCTCTCCGGCATCTGCACCACCTTTATCAATGGCTGTGACCTTTTCGGCCGTGCCCGCGATTATGACATGGCGGTACTGGAGGTGGACGAGCGCTACTCTCCCCGGATTTATCAATACGTAAAGCCGGACCATATCGTCCTGACCAATCTTTTCCGGGACAGCCTCACCCGAAACGCCCACCCGGCGTATATCGCCTCCATTCTCACCGAGGCCTTTCCCAAGACCAGCCGTCTGGTGCTGAACGCCGACGATCTCATCTCCTGCGGCGTGGCGCCCGAGAATCCCCGGGTATATTTCGGCATCGACCATATGCCGGACGATACCCCCACCTGCGAAAATCTGGTGAACGATGTGCAGGTGTGCCCCAAGTGTGCGGCGGTGCTGGATTACAGGTACGTCCGCTATCACCACATCGGCAAGGCGGTCTGCCCTGCCTGCGGCTACACCAATCCCGCGGCGGATGTTGAGGCCACGGAGGTGGATCTCCAAAACCGCACCATGACCGTGGTGGAGGGTGGCGAAAAGCAGCCCTATCAGCTCATCACCGACAGCCCCATCAACATCTACAATATGGTGACGGTCATCGCCGCCCTGCGCCAGCTGGGCTACTCCCATGAGACCATCGCCCGCCATATGGCATCGGCGCAGATTCTGGCGACCCGTCTTTCCGAGGAAAAGATCGGAGATGTCACCGTGGTGGTGCAGATGGCCAAGGAGAAAAACGCTCTGGCCAACTCCCGAAACTTTGACTATATTCGCAAGACCCCCGGCAAAAAAGAGATTTTCCTCATGATGAACTGCCTGAATCTTCTCAAGGATTGGTCGGAAAACCCCAGCTGGATGTACGATGCGGACTTTGAGTTTTTAAATCAGGACGATATCACCATGATCGTCTGTGCCGGCTCCAGGTGCCTGGACTATAAGATGCGCCTTTTGCTTGCGGGCGTTCCCGAGGAGCGCATCCGTGTGGAGAAAGACGAGTTCAAGGCGCTCAAATTCCTGCCCTGCACCGCAGGTGATCGCATCTATATTCTCCACGGTGTGGACTCTGTGGCCCGGAGTTTCCAGGTGAAAGAGGCGCTGCGCCGTATGCTGACAAAGGAGGAAAAGTAAGATGAAAAAAGTTGAGCTTCTTTTCCCCGAGGTCTGCAACCTCTACGGCGAGATGCAAAACGCTTATTATCTCCAGCGCTGCTGCGGCGATATCCAGGTGGTCACCACCGACCTCCGCAGCCGCCCGAAGTTTTTGGACGAGGAAATTGCCCTTGTCTATCTGGGCACCACCACCGAACAGGGACTCCGACTCGTTACTGATGCCCTGCGGCCTTTCCGTGAGGAGATCATGGCAAAAATTGATGGCGGACAACTCTTTTTAGCCACCGGCAACGCACAGGATATGCTTTTGGAGCGCATTGAAAGCGACAAGGCGGACACCATCGAGGGTCTCGGCATTCTCTCCGGTTACGCCAAGTACCGGATGATGAAGCGCCACAACAGCTTTTTTCTGGGCAAGTTCGGCGACATGGACATCGTGGGTTTCAAGAGCATTTTCGGCCACACCTATGAGGCGGGCGAGGAAAACGGCCTCTTTACCGCCGTCCGCGGTGTGGGCCGCAATATGGACACCAAGGTGGAGGGCTTCCGCCGGGGAAGTCTCATGGCTACCTATCTCATCGGGCCGATTCTGGTGCTGAACCCGCCCTTTACCAAGTGGCTGCTGCGTAAGATGGGCTGCGACGATGGCCTTGCTTTTGAAAAGGCCGCCATGGATGCCTATGAAGAGCGCGTCCGGGAATTCAGTGACGAGAGCAAAAACTATATTGGATAATGCAGGCAGCATCCCGACCGATGGCCGGGACGCTGCTTTTTCAAGATGATCCGCCGTGGTGCGGCAGATCCTTCTTGCCCAGCTTCATGTTTCGATATCGTTTGGGCAGACCCGGTGCGATCAGCGGGAAAACATTGTCGGTATCGGCGGTGGACTGGACCTGATAGGTGCCGTAGCGATTGATGATATTCGCCACGCTGTCGGGCGGGGACTGAAATTCATGGATATCAGGCGTAGCGTCAATGGGACGCTTTTTCATAAAAATCACCTCTGCTTTAGTATGAGCAGAGGTGAGGTGCATTATTATAAAATCAGGTGCGATATATTTCCGCGTCAAAATCCCGCACAGGCTCATTGCGTTTTTCATCCCACACGCGGACTTCCTTGGTTTCATCGAACACCAGACGCATGGCAAAATCCCGCGCCTCATCAATATCATCGGTCTGGAAAAAATCGCGGAATTCTGTTTCGCCTGCATGGTGAAACTGTACGTGAAAACGAAAGGCCTGATAGGGCATCTGATCACACCTCCGTGCAAATAGTATGCCCCCTCCGAAAAAGAGGGGGCTATTCTTACTATACTCCGGCAAAATGTAAAATGCAATGAAAAAATTCGCCAAATTTTAAGCATTTTTTTCTACGCATTTTCTCCTGAAAAAATTGCGAAAAAAGCTTTTCTCCCTTGCTTTCCTGTTGTATAATGCACCCTGTTATTTTATTTTTTGGTTGGGAGTGTGTGACTATGAAAATCGGTTTTGACAATGACAAATACTTATCTCTGCAGGCAGAGCACATTCGTGAGCGCCGCAGCCAGTTCGGCGGCAAGCTGTATCTGGAATTCGGCGGCAAGCTCTTCGACGACCATCATGCCTCTCGCGTACTGCCCGGCTTCCAGCCCGACAGCAAGATCCGCATGCTGGCTACCATGAAAGACGAAGTGGAGATCGTGGTGGCGCTGTGTGCCAGAGACATCGAGAAGAACAAGATGCGCGGCGATCTGGGTATCCGCTATGACGATGATGTATTGCGCCTGATCGATGTGTTCCGCTCTTTGGGCTTCTATGTGGGCAGCGTGGTCATCACCCAGTACGCCGGACAGCGTGCCGCTGATGCTTTCATTCAGCGGCTGACTGCCTTGGGCGTCAAGAGCTACAAGCACTATCCCATTGACGGCTATCCTGCAGATGTGGCCCACGTGGTCAGCGATGAGGGCCTTGGCCGCAACGAGTATATCGAGACCTCCCGCAGCGTGGTGGTGGTCACCGCACCCGGTCCCGGCAGCGGCAAAATGGCCACCTGCCTGAGCCAGCTCTACCATGAGAACAAGCGCGGTATCCGCGCCGGCTATGCCAAGTATGAGACCTTCCCCATCTGGAACCTGCCCCTGAAGCACCCGGTGAACCTGGCCTATGAAGCCGCTACCGCCGACTTAAACGATGTGAATATGATCGACCCCTTCCATCTGGAGGCCTACGGCAAGACCACCGTCAACTACAACCGCGACGTGGAAGTGTTTCCTGTGCTCAACACCATCTTTGAGCGCATCCAGGGTTCTTCTCCCTACAAATCTCCCACGGATATGGGCGTGAACATGGCGGGCTTCGGCATCGTGGACGATGAGGTCTGCAAGGAGGCCAGCCGTCAGGAGATCCTGCGCCGGTACTATGCCACCATGGTGTCCTACGCTCAGGGCAAGTGCGACGAGACTCCCGTGCGCAAGCTGGAAATGGTGATGCAGCAGGCCTCCGTCACCCCGGAGATCTGCCCTGCCGTGGCGGCCTCTCTTCAGAAGGCTGAAGAGACCGGCGCTCCCGCCGGTGCCATGGTGCTGCCCGACGGCAAGGTGGTCACCGGTAAGACCTCTGAGCTGCTGGGCGCTTCTGCTTCCCTTCTGCTCAACGCACTCAAGCACATGGCGGGCATTGACCCCGAGCTGGATCTCATTTCCAGCTCCGTCATCGCCCCCATCAGCCACATGAAGACCTCTCACCTGGGTCACCACAATCCCCGCCTGCACTCCGATGAGGTGCTCATCGCCCTGGCCATGTCCGGCGTGACCAACCCCTTTGCCGACCGGGTGCAGGATAAACTCCAGTCTCTCCGGGGCTGTGATGCCCACTTCAGCGTCATCATCAACGATGAGGATGCCAACCTCTATAAGCGCTTGGGCATCAATGTCAGCTGCGAGCCCAAGTATGAGGTGAAAAAACTGTATCACAAGTGAGTAAAGTAAGGCGCTCGGTAGAGCGCCTTACTTTTGCCTATGACGGGGTGAGAACACTCCGTGGGCCTACTTTTCCCATTAGCTGGAAAAGTAGGCAAAAGAGCCAGCAAAAACCCATGGTTTTTGCATTTCCTTCAGCGCGAATAATGTGGATAAAACCTGTAACCCAATACCGCGCGAATCAAATCAAGTCTTCCGTATTCCACCGAGAAAGTACATCGCTCCCAAACAAGCAAAAAGGAGCCGTCCCTGCGGACGGCTCCTTCTCATATGCAATTTGCCGGAGCAAACCTTACTTTCTCTTGATGGCCTTCTTCACGGCGGCCACGATATTGGCGCTGCGCAGACCGTAGGTGTCCATCAAAAAGTCCTGGGGCCCCACTTGGCCGAACTTATCCTGCACGCCCACGAACTCCTGGACAGTGGGGCAGTTTTTCGCCAGACAGTTGGCAACGGCGCTGCCCAGACCGCAGGTCACATTGTGGTTCTCGGCGGTGATGATGGCGCCGGTTTCCCGGGCGGCCTTGATGATGAGCTTTTCATCCAGAGGCTTCCAGGTGAACATATCGATCACGCGGACGGAGATGCCCTTCCCGGCCAGCATTTCGTAGGCCTTCAGAGCCTCGTCCACCATGATGCCGGAGGTAATGATGGTGGCAACATCCTTGTCGCTTTCATGGAGCACAACGCCCTTGCCCAGCTTAAACTTGCTGTTATCGCCGTAGACGGTGACGAAGTTCTTGCGGACGAAACGGGTGTAGGTCACAACGCCGGCATCTGCCACCTGCTCGATCACGGCCTTCAGCTGGGCATAGTCGCAGGGATCGGTGACGATGGTCTGGGGAATGGACATATACATAGCGGCATCCTCCAGAGGCATGTGGGTACCGCCGTTGAAAGCGGCGCTCACGCCGGGATCGGAGCCCAGCACATTCACAGGCAGATCCGCATAGGCGGCGGACATATAGATCTGGTCATAGATGCGGCGGCTGGAGAAGGTGCCGAAGGAGTGCAGATACACCTTTTTGCCGGTGGCAGCAAGACCGGCAGATACGCCGGCGGCATTGCCCTCGGCAATGCCGGCCTCATAGGCCCGGTCGGGATAGGCGCTCATCAGCTGCTTGGTGTTGACGCAGCCCATCAGGTCACAGTCCACATATACGATGTCCTTATCCTTGGCCATCATGTCCTTCAGGGTCAGCGCCATGGCGTCACGCAGGGCGCGGGAGTCTTTTTCATGCTTGCCGATCAGATTGATTTTCATTTTCGTTTCCCTCCTTACTGCAGTGCCGCCAGTGCTTTTTCGGAGACGGCCAGTGCTTCCTGCCACAGTTCTTCACTGGGCTGAGAGGAATGCTCACGCTTGGGCTCGGCAAAGGTGGCACCCTTGGCCTTGATGGTGTTCATCACGATGCAGGTGGGCACATCCTTTGTGGCATAGGCCTCCTGAATGGCTTCGTAGATAGCGTTTACATCGTGGCCGTCGATATCCAGCGTGTGAAGGCCAAAGCCCTCGGCTTTCTTTGCCAGAGAGCCGTGATCCAGAATGGAGGCGGTGGGGCCGTCCAGCTGGTAGCCGTTGTTGTCGATGATGAAGACCACATTGTCCAGCTTGTGGGCATAGGCAAAGTGGAAAGCTTCCCAAACCTGACCCTCGTCGGCCTCGCCGTCGCCGATGACACAGAACACGTGGCTGCTGCGGCCGTCGATCTTATTGCCCAGAGCAGCGCCCACAGCGGCAGACACGCCCTGACCCAGAGAGCCGGTGGTCAGATCCACACCGGGGGTCAGCTTGCGGTCGGTATGGCTGGGGAAACGGGTGCCGGGCTGGTTGAGGGTGTAGGCTTCCTCCATGGGATAATAGCCCATGATGCCGAAGGTGGCATAGGCCACGGGGCCTGCATGACCCTTGGAAAGCACCAGCCAGTCGCGGTCTTCCCAGCGGGGATTCTTAGGGTCAAAGTGCATGATCTCACCGTACAGCACGGCCATCAGATCGGCCAGGTCCATGGAGCCGCCCACGTGACCGAAACCGCGGGAATGGATGACCTTCAACGTCTCCAGGCGGATCTGCGCCGCCAGTTTTTCAATCTTCTTTGCGTCCATTTTCTCGCCTTTCTTATTTACAAATTCGCCTGCCCCGGAGACAAAAGCTCCTGCGGAAGACGCATGTCGATAGATAATGCCATGTTATCAAATAATCCCACTATTTTCAAGGGGAATTCCACTTGAATTTTATGGGAGGATTCGATAGAATGGAGAAAGAATTTTGAGATGACCGCCGGGAGGATATGCGATGAAAAAGTTTATGGCCCTTGCCTTATGTTTGCTCATGGTGCTGAGTGTGTGCGGCTGCGGGCTGCGATATGAAGACCCCATCGTTTCTTTCACCGCCGCCGGCGGCACCGGCTATGAGTGGCAGTGCACTGTGGACGATGAGACTGTCGCCGCCGTTGAAATCACCCCCCAGGTGTCCGGAGGAGCGCCCGGTTCCCCCGTGAATTATGTGTTCACCTTCCGGGGCGTGGCTCCCGGTGAGACTACAGCTGTTTTTACCTTCGGCCGTAGCTGGGAAAACGCCTGCACCAAGTGTGCCTGCACCGTCACCGTAGATGAGAA
>R21__coassemble_825_pt1 | contig 23664 bp, 24 predicted proteins | sample R21__metabat2_low_PE_038 | metagenome-assembled genome bin R21
AACAGCAGCCATCAGGAAACCAAAATTGGTTCCAAAGCCTTTTCTTTCTTCCATTATTTTTCTCTCCTTTAAATTGGATTTTCCCTCGGTGGGATATCATATGCGGATTTTACTCTCTGTATGAATTGATGTAAATATACCCCAGGTCTTTCTTAACGCGTTCTTTGCTCGCTATCAATTTTCTTTATCCGTTCGTAATATTTTTGAGTTCACGGGGAGAAAAAAACTCCGCTTCCGCGGAGTTTTTCATAATTTCATCCCTTTAATTTTCGTTATACGAAATCAGTCGGCCTCCCGAATCCGATATCCTACGCCCACTTCCGTAAAGAGATACTCCGGTTGACTGGGATCTCTCTCGATCTTGCGGCGGATGTTGGCCATGTTGACCCGCAGGATCTGATTGTCCGTTTTGGCCTTGGGTCCCCACAGTTCCCGGATGATAAAATCATAGGTCAGCACCTTGCCGGAATACTTGCCCAGAAGAGCCACAATCTTATACTCGTTGACGGTAAGCTTGGCGTTATTTCCACCCACCAACACCTGGTGCTTGTCGTAGTCGATGGTGAGATCGCCTGTCACAAATTTACCGGACTGGGCGATCTCTGGGTTGGGCAGCATGGTGCGGGTATGGCGGATGGCGGTGCGGATACGGGCTAAAAGTTCGCTGGTGCCGAAAGGTTTCACCAGATAGTCGTCGGCGCCGTAATCCAGTGCCTCCACCTTATCCTTTTCATGCTGACGGGCGGAAACCACCACCACCGGCAGGCTGCTCCACTTGCGCACGGATTTCAGGACCTCCATGCCGTCCATGTCGGGCAAGCCCAGATCCAGCACGATCAGATCGGGGCAATGGGATGAGATCATGGTCAATGCCTCTTCGCCGCTGCGGACAATAATGGTGTCATAGCCGTTGGCACTGAGGATCATGGAAATAAAGTTACTGATGCTCTGCTCGTCCTCGACGATCAATACCTTATCCTTGACTTTCATCTTCTCTATCCTCCATCGGTATCTCAATGATAAATCTGGCACCGCCGCCGGGATTATCCTCCACACGGATGATGCCGCCGTGGGCGTCTATCACCGCTTTGCATACGCTCAGGCCGATTCCCATGCTGCGGCGCTCATCACCCCGCCGCGGCTGCCGGTTTTCACCGGAAAAGATGTCCTTACGTCTGCCGGACGGTATCCCGATGCCATCATCGGAAACAACCACTCTCACCTTATCCTCGTGGCGCATAAGATCCAGCGTGATCCCGGTGGTGGTCTCCCCGTGGATCACGGCATTTTCCATCAGATTCAGCAGCACCTGCTCTATCAAAAGGGGATCCGTGGGTGCCAGAAGCACCTCTTCCGGCAGATGTACCTCCACCGGCATATCGGGATAGCGTTTGTGGAGCTTGGCCACCGAGCCTTCGACGACCTCTTCCACCACGGTAGAAACTTTTACCAAACGGTCTTCTCCCACTCCCACACGGGTGATGGACAGAAGATTTTCCACAGTCCGGATCAGCCACTGGGCCTCATCGTGGGCATTTTGCGCCAGTTCCCTGCGCTGTTCGTCACTGATATTCTCCTGCTCCGCTAAAACGGCGGTACAGCCCATGATGGCGGTGAGCGGTGTGCGGATATCGTGGGAGATGGCTCGCAGCAGATTGGCGTGGATCCTCTCATGCTCGGCTTCGCGGCGCATGGACTCCACCTCTTTGGCACGACTGGTCACCACGCCGGTGATCACCGAGATGGTCAGCATCACAAAAAACGTAACGGGGAAGCCCGCCAGCGTAAAGCTGATCTGCCAATAGGGCGACGTGAAGATATAGTCCACGCTCAGCACGCAGGCCACCGACATCAACGTGCTGAAAAAGTATCCCTCCGTAAAACAGGCCGTCAGGAATACGTCCAGCAAAAAGATCATGGCTACATAGCTGGTGTTGCTCTCGGGGTCAAATCTCTGCAAAAACAGGCACAGGATCACCGCCACCAGATACAGTCCCATGGCGATGATAAAGTCACGGCTGGAGTAGCTCAGCTTCTCGCCGATGATACGGGTTCGCCTGAGCCAGGGCTCCGGCCAGGAGATTCGTCTGCGCACCGTCTCACCTTCTTGTTCCGATTTTATTTACTGTACCATACTTCCGTGTTAAGAAAACGTCAAGGAGTTGTTAAGTACTGTAGAAAAAAGTCCCCCGGCCTGGCCGAGGGACTTTTGAGAGCGATATGTATTACTTCTTGGAGAGGTACTCGTCGATGGACTTGGCGCCCAGCTTGCCGGCACCCATAGCCAGAATCACGGTGGCAGCGCCGGTAACGGCATCACCGCCGGCGTACACGCCCTGACGGGAGGTCAGGCCGTCCTCATTGACAATGATACCGCCCTTGCGGTTGACCTCCAGGCCTCGGGTAGTGCTCTTGATCAGGGGGTTGGGGCTGGTGCCCAGGGACATGATCACGGCGTCCACCGGCAGGTCGAACTCGCTGCCCTTCTTGGCGATGGGGCTGCGGCGGCCGGAAGCATCGGGCTCACCCAGTTCCATCTCAATGCAGGTCATAGAGGAAACGCAGCCGTTGTCGTCGCCGTTGATCTGCAGGGGGTTATTGAGGGTCTTGAAGATAATGCCCTCTTCGATGGCATGCTCCACTTCCTCATGACGGGCAGGCAGCTCTTCCATACCGCGGCGATACACCACGTAGACCTCGGCGCCCAGACGCTTGGAGCAGCGGGCGGCATCCATGGCCACATTGCCGCCGCCCACCACGGCCACCTTCTTGCCCCGGAGGGGCATGATGGGGGTGTCGGAGCCTTCCTTGTAAGCCTTCATCAGGTTGATACGGGTCAAAAACTCATTGGCGGAATAAACGCCCTTGAGATTCTCGCCGGGGATATTCATGAACATGGGCAGGCCTGCGCCGGAACCCACGAACACGGCCTCGAAGCCCTCTTCCTCCATCAACTCATCGATGGTGATGGTGCGGCCGATGACCATATTGGTCTCCACCTTCACTCCCATGGCCTTGAGACCGTCCACTTCCTTCTGGACGATGGTCTTGGGCAGACGGAACTCGGGGATGCCGTACACCAGCACGCCGCCGGCCAGATGCAGAGCCTCGTACACGGTGACATCATAGCCCTTCTTGGCCAGATCGCCTGCGCAGGTCAGACCGCTGGGGCCGGAGCCAACAACTGCCACCCTGTGGCCGTTGGATGCGGGAACCTTGGCGGCCTCGGTGCTGTGGGCGTTGTGCCAATCGGCCACAAAGCGCTCCAGACGGCCGATACCCACGGCGTCACCCTTTTTGCCGCGGACGCAGTGCATCTCGCACTGGGTCTCCTGGGGGCACACACGGCCGCAGACAGCGGGCAGAGAAGAGGTCTCATGGATGACCTGATAGGCACCCTCGTAGTCCTTCTCACAGATCTTGGCGATGAACTCGGGGATCTTTACGTTGACGGGGCAGCCGTCCACACAGGGATGGTTCTTGCAATTCAGGCAGCGGGCTGCTTCGTCCAGAGCCTGCTCCTCGGTATAACCCAGGGCCACTTCCAGGAAGTTTTTGTTACGGACATTGGGATCCTGAGAGGGCATGGGGTTCTTATCCAAACGCATATTCACTGCCATTTCACTTTACCTCCTGCTTGTAAAGGTTGCAAACCTCTTCGTGCTTATGGAGCTCGAAGTCCTTATACATCTGGTTGCGCTTGACAGCAATGTCCCAATCCACCTTGTGACCGTCGAAGTCAGGGCCGTCCACGCAGGCGAACTTGGTCTCGCCACCCACGGTCAGGCGGCAGCCGCCGCACATACCGGTGCCGTCCACCATGATGGGGGACATGGACACGGTGGTGGGAATGCCGTAAGGCTCGGTGGTCTTGGAGACGAATTTCATCATGATCATAGGGCCGATGGCGAAGATCTCGTCATACACGTTGCCGGCATCCAGCAGTTCCTTGAGTGCTTCGGTAACAAGGCCCTTCTGGCCATAGCTGCCGTCATCGGTGCAGACCTTCAAAACGGAGGAGACCGCCTTGAACTTGTCCTCGAGGATGACAACGTCCTTGTTCTTGAAACCGACCACAGCGTGGACCTCGGCGCCGCAGTCGTGGAACTTCTTCAGCACAGGATAGGCAATGGCGCAGCCTACGCCGCCGCCCACCACGCAGACCTTCTTCTTGCCCTCGGTCTCGGTAGGACGACCCAGGGGACCCACGAAGTCATGCAGGCACTCGCCCTGCTGCTTGTGGGAGAGTTTCTCGGTGGTAGCGCCGATGGTCTGCACGATAATGGTGACAGTGCCCTTCTGGCGATCATAGTCATGAATGGTGATGGGAATACGCTCGCCGTTTTCGTCAACGCGCAGGATGATGAACTGGCCGGGCTGGGCCTTCTTGGCGATCATAGGGGCCTCGATCTCATAGAGAATGACCGTGGGCTTGAGCGCTTCTTTGCGGACAATTTTGTACATGGCGACTCCTCTTTTCCTGATTGAATTCATATGGTGTCACAGAGTATTGCTTTTCCTTTTCGATTTCATGCTTACTATATCATAACAATTCCGGTTTTTCCCGTCAATGAATGAATATGATAAAAAAATCACAATATTATTCGTCATTATGACAAGGTCACCTGACGACCGGCCACGGAGACCATGGCCTCATCGCGCATTTTTTTCAGCTCACGCATCATGGCGCTGCGGTCGGTGGAGATATAATCAGCCAAGGCGCTGAGGGAAAAGGGCAGCTCGAAGCTTTTAGCCGAAACCTTGGCGGCCTGCATCCGAAAATAGCACAGAAGCTTCTCCCGAATGCTGCGGCGGGACAGTACCTCCACCCGTTCACTGAGTGTGGATGCCTTTTCTGTCACCAGTGAAAACAAATTCTCCACCAAAAGGCTGTGGTGCTTGCAGGCGTTCTCGCAGCGCTTTGTCAGCGCCACCTCCGGCATGAAGCACACGGTGCAGGGCGTTTCGCACACCACCGTAATACTGTCGCCCACCACATTTTTAAACATCAGCATCTCCCCGAACACACTGCCCGGATGCAGGTGTTCCAGGATCGTGCGGTTGCCGTGAGCATCGATGCGTTCAATCACGGCGCTGCCGTTGTGCAGGATCCCCACCATATGCCGCGTCTCCGAGAAGTCATAAACCTTATCGTCGGGCTTAAAATCCTGCTCCAGCATACCGAAGCAGTCGTGGATCCGTCCGAATTCCTCGGTGGTGATCCCCTCAAACAGGGGGCAGGTTGTCCAGTTCTCCATAGGTTTTCCCCTCCTTACATTTATATATGTGCATTCGGTCTCTCTTTTTTCCGATGATCCCATATACGATGCCATATGCCAAGGCCGCCACCGGGACAGCCGCCAGTACATCGATACACGCATGCTGCTTGATAAACAAGGTGGATGCGATCACAAGAATACCCCACACCGCAATGCCGATTGTCCAGGCTCTTTTCTGCAGTTCCGGTGTTCTGCGCACGGCACACCAGATGGAAAACACTCCCAGCACATGGACGCTGGGAAATACATTGGTGTTGGTGTCGATGGAATAGGTATAGGCTACGATCCAACTGCACAGATTATCCCGGGGCATGATCACCGGGCGCAGATCCTGTCCGTTGGGTATCAGGATGCAAATCAGCGTGGCCGTTCCGAAGGCCAGCATCAGCATCCACACAAAGCGCCGGAAATTCTCCGGGTCTTTGATCAGCAGGTACAGGCCCACCGCCACCAGCATGGGACTCCAGGAAACGTAGATGGGCGCAAAGAATTCGCAGAAGGGAATATAGCTGTCCAGCACCGTTTGCGTGGCCCAGTAATCCGTGGTAATAAAGTGCTCAATGGTAAAAAACGCGGCCAGATAGCAGGGCAAAAACAGGCTCCACCAGATGTATCGGTGCTGCCGTATGTAATCCAGAACTTCTTTCGTGACGATCCCTTCCTTCGAAACAGAAATTATCCTACGCATCAATATAACACCCTTTTCCCAAAATGAAATAGCATTGTGGCAAATGTCACAAAGATTTTACAATTTGACCGACTCTTGCCAAATTGTTGTACATATATTATACTGTCACCAACTGTCGAATTGAGGAGGATGTCCCCGTGAAAGTGGAAAAACGCGAAAATCTGGAAAACCGTCAGGTGCGGCTGAGCGTATCTGTGGATCCCGAGGTCTGGAAAAAGGCCCTGAAGGATGCCTATGAGGGTCTCAAGGCTCAGTGTCCTCTGGAGGGCGAGGTCACCATGGAAAAGCTGTGCGAAAAGTACGGCGATGATTTTCTGTATCAGCCCGCCGTCAATGCCGTGTATCCCCAGGCGCTGGTAGAGGCCGTGCAGGCCGAGAACATCTCCATCGGCGGCACTCCCAGCCTCACCGTGGAGTCCATCAGCGCCGAAGGCTTCACCTTTGCCGCCGTCATCGATCTCTATCCCGAGGTAAAGCTGGGCCGGTACAAGGGCCTGAGCGCCGTATATCCCAGCGTGGAGCTTTCTAATGACGACGTGGACACCGCCATCGCCGAGTATCTCCACGAGCACGTGCTGCCCTCCAATCCCGAGGTGGCCGCCATGGGCGATCAGGTGATGATCGATTTTGAGGGCTTTGTAGACGGCAAGCCCTTTGACGGCGGCAAGGCCGAGATGTACCCCCTGCAGCTGGGCAGCGGCACCTTTATCCCCGGCTTTGAAGAGCAGGTGGCCGGCATGAAGGTGGACGATGAGCGGGATATCTCCGTCACCTTCCCCAAGGAATATGTGGAGTCTCTGGCGGGCAAGGACGCCGTGTTCCACATCAAGGTCCACGAGATCACCCGCTATACCCCTCCTACGCTGGATGACGAATTTGCCAAGTCCCAGAACTTTGCCGATGCCGGGGCTCTGCGCCGTGACATCATGGACACCGCTCTCAAGACCAAGGAGCTGGATGCCCGCAACGCCTTTACCCAGAGCCTCATCGATCAGGTGGTGAACGGCATGGAAGTGGAATTGCCCGAGTCCATGGTGGAGGGGCAGCTCAACGGTCTGATGAATGACCTCAGCGCCCAGATGCAGGCTCAGGGCATGGAATTGCAGCAGTACCTGGATATGGCCGGTCTCACCATGGAGGATCTCCGTGGCCGTGCCCGTGAGCAGGCCATTACCTCTGCCCGCTTTGAACTGGCCATGATGGCCATCGCAGATGCCGAGAATATCACTGTCACTGATGGGGAAATCGAAAGAGAATATGCCCAGATGGCACAGGTCTACGGTATGGACGTCGCCGAGATCCGCAAGCAGCTGCCCAGCGTGCGCATTCAGCACGATATGAAGATTGCCAAGGCGCAGGCGGTCATTGTGGAGTCCGCCAAGAGAAAGTAAAAACATCCATCTGTATGTCAAAAGCACCCGCGGTTTTCCGCGGGTGCTTTTTTATGCGTTTGTTTGAATCGTCGTGCCGGCATTTGCTCCGCAGGGTGACTTTCTGCCAACAGCGGCAGAAAGTACGTCGTTTTCAAGAAAAAACACCTGCTTTTTCCGCAGGTGCTTTCGCTGTTTCTTTACTGTCTTCTGGCTGTTTCATACTCATCGCCGTTGCGCCAATAGGGACAGCCCCTCTGCTTATCGGCGAAAAAGCGGGCCATTTCATCTTCGTCCAGATCGGCATCGCACAGATAGTCGTCAAACTCTTCGTCGTAGTTATAAAAGGCGCAGCTGTCACACTGAGTCATCGTAAAAGCCTTCTTTCGAGTAGTATGTATCCATTATATCACGACTGTTTTCAAAATCAATTCCCGAGCGATAGAATTCCTCCGGCTCACAGGGCCGCATGATGGACACCTCATAGGCGGTACGCTCCTGATAGGCATTGTTCACCAGTTTCCGATATACACGGCTTTGCAGCCTGCCTTCGGCGGCCAGCTGCTGACCCACCTCCATGCGGCCCACCCGCTGTGCCACGGCACCCCAGGCAATGCAGGGCAGATAATCCGCCCGACCGTAGCGGCGATTCACCGCCAGGATCACATCGCAGATCTCCCGTCCCATGGGTGTATGGCGAAAAACCGTGGGCTTACAGATGGTGCCGCACAGATGGATCATATTCCTGGGTGCGATGCCGCCCGGGGTCAGTTCGTGGGCAAAAACCGAGAGGATCAGGCGGCTGCCGTGGCCGGACTTGTTGTTAAAAGAGCGAAGCTGCCCGGAAACAGTGAGTGTTTCCCCCGGGGAGATATCGCACCTTGCCAGAAGATTGCTGCCGGCAATGATCCGCAGCCTGTCCTGCTGCTGACTGAGCCGGTCTACGTCCAGGGGAAAGGTGTAATAATCCTGTCCGTGGTTGCTGTGGCTGAATTGGGGCGTGTCGGCAATTGTGCCGCACAAGGTCACGCGATTATAGTTTTTATTCATGTGCCACCTCGTCAAGTTGAGTTATCAAACTCTATGACCTGTGTTCTGCAAATATTCCCTTTTCAATGGGCTCGTTTTATGGCATACTGGAGGTGAGGTGATAACCATGCGATATCTGGGTAAGGTCTACCGTCCGCCCTCTGAGGCATACAGCCTCATCGTGCAGGTGACCTACGGCTGCAGCCACAACGGCTGCTGCTTCTGCGACATGTATGACGATAAGACCTTTGCGCTGCGGCCCATGGCGGAGATCCGGGAGGATTTTGAAATGGCCCGGGCGCGGTATTCCCGGGTGGACCGCGTTTTTCTGGCGGACGGCGATGCTCTGGCCCGCTCCGCGGAGGACTTACTGACCATCCTGGGCTGGATCTATGAGTTGTTCCCGGAGTGCGAGCGGGTCACCAGCTACGCCTCCCCCGGCAGCATTCAGCGCCATACGGAGGAAGAACTCTGCGCCATCCGCAAGGCGGGACTCACCATGGTCTACATGGGTCTTGAGTCCGGCTGTGACGCGGTGTTGGAGCGCATGAACAAGGGCCACGATGCCGCCGCCATCATCGGCGCGGGACAAAAAGTGCGGAAATGCGGCTTTGCCCTTTCGGTAACCGCCATTTCAGGTCTCGGCAGCGTGGAGCTGTGGCGAGAGCACGCCGTGGAGACCGCCAAGGCGTTTTCGGCCATGAATCCCGAGTATATCGGACTTCTGACGCTGATGGTGGAGCCGGGCACGCCCCTTGCCAAATGGGTGAAAAACGGTGATTTCACCGTTCTCGACCCCATCGAAGTGCTGAAAGAAACGGAGCTGTTTCTGGAGACCGTCCACAGCCCCGGCAGCGTGTTCCGCATGAACCACGCCAGCAACTATCTTTCATTGCGGGGCACGTTGGACGAGGACATCCCCGAAATGCTTGCCCAGGTGCGCCGTGGTCTGGAGGGCAAGGGTCTCAAACCCGAATTCTTGCGGGCGCTTTAAAAATTTCCTCTTGACAACGGGGAAAAATCGTGCTATCGTAGCCACAATATTTTTTCAAACCTTTGAGGAAGAGGAGTACCCCCTTGCAAAGCGTTTAGAGAGCCGCTGACGGTGGAAATGCGGTGGTGGAGCAACGGGCGAATGGACTTCCGAGGGCGGGAAGAAAGCCGATTTTCCGGTGAGTAATGCCCGACGGCAACCGCGGCCGTTACCCCGGTGGAGCGCATGATGGTGCGTGCAGAGTGGGCGAAAATTCGCCAATGTGGGTGGTACCGCAGATTGTTATTTCAAGCTGTCCCATGGATTTTTCCATGGGACGGCTTTTTTATTTTTTCAAAGGAGGAACATACCATGATCGACAACAAAATTCCCTACAAGATCTATCTCTCCGAGGAGGAACTCCCCCGGTATTGGTACAATGTCCGTGCGGACATGAAAAATAAGCCCGCACCCATGCTGAATCCCGCAACTCATCAACCCATGACGGTGGAGGAGCTCTCCTCAGTTTTCTGTGAAGAACTGTGTCGGCAGGAGCTGGATAACGATACGGCGCTTGTACCCATCCCCGAGGAGATACGGAATTTCTACAAGATGTACCGTCCGGCACCTCTGGTGCGGGCCTACTGCCTGGAGGAAAAGCTGGGCACGCCTGCCCACATCTACTACAAATTTGAGGGCAACAATACCTCCGGCAGCCACAAGCTGAACTCCGCCATCGCCCAGGCCTATTACGCCAAAAAGCAGGGTCTTACCGGCGTGACCACCGAAACCGGTGCAGGCCAGTGGGGCACGGCTCTGTCCATGGCCTGCGCCTACTTCGGCCTTGACTGTAACGTGTACATGGTCAGATGCAGCTATGAGCAGAAGCCCTTCCGTCGGGAGGTCATGCGTACCTACGGCGCCCATGTGACACCCTCTCCCAGCACCACTACCCAGATCGGCCGCAAAATCCTGCAGCAGTTCCCCGACACCGTGGGCTCCCTGGGCTGCGCCATCTCCGAAGCGGTGGAGGCCGCCCATACCAAAGAAGGCTATCGCTATGTGCTGGGCAGCGTGCTCAATCAGGTGCTGCTGCACCAGACGGTGATCGGTCTGGAGACCCAGACGGCGCTGGACAAATACGGCATTCATCCCGACATCATCATCGGCTGTGCCGGCGGCGGCTCCAATCTGGGGGGTCTGGTGGCTCCGTTCGTGGGCAGAATGCTCCGGGGCGAGGACAAGTATCGCATCATCGCCGTAGAGCCGGCCTCCTGTCCCAGTCTCACCCGGGGCGTATTTCGCTATGACTTCTGCGACACCGGCGAGATCTGTCCCCTGCAGAAGATGTACACCCTGGGCAATGGCTTCATGCCCTCTCCCAACCACGCAGGCGGTCTGCGCTACCACGGTATGAGCGGCATCATCAGCCAGCTCTACCATGACGGCTATATCGAGGCCACCTCTGTGGAGCAGACCCGTGTCTTCGAGGCCGCCTCCTACTTCGCCAGATGCGAGGGCATTCTGCCCGCTCCCGAATCCAGCCACGCCATCCGTGTGGCCATCGACGAGGCCCTCAAATGCAAGGAAACGGGCGAAGCCAAGAACATTATCTTCGGTCTCACCGGCACCGGCTACTTCGACATGGTGGCCTATGAAAAGTTCAATGACGGCCAGATGAGCGACTACATCCCCACCGACGAAGACCTGCGCAAAGGCTTTGCCACCATCCCGGTGTTTCCCGGTAACGAATAAGTCCTGAACTATGGCTTTTCCTTGACATTCCAACTGTTTGCCGCTACAATATTCTTTCGGAGTAATCCCATCACAGAAGAAAGAATGGTACAAATATATGGCAAAAGATCAGAGAAATGTAGAAGCCATCACCTCCATGGAGGAGGACTTCACCAAATGGTATACCGACATCTGCCTGAAGGCTGAGCTGGTGGACTATGCCTCCGTCAAGGGTTTTTTGATCCTGCGTCCCTACGGCTACGCCATCTGGGAGAACATCCAGCGTCTGATGGACGGCGAGTTTAAGAAAACCGGCCACACCAACGTGGCCATGCCCGTTCTGATCCCCGAGAGCCTGCTGAAAAAAGAAGGCGAACTGGTCAACGGTTTCGCTCCCGAGGTGGCCTGGATCACCCACGGCGGCAGCGAAAAGCTGGAAGAGCGTCTGGCTTTCCGTCCCACCTCCGAGACCATGTTCTGCGATCACTGGAGCCACATTCTCCACTCCTATCGCGAGCTGCCCATGCTCTATAACCAGTGGTGCTCTGTCATCCGCTGGGAAAAGACCACCCGTCCTTTCCTGCGCTCCCGTGAGTTCTGGTGGCAGGAGGGTCACACCATCCATGAGACCGCCGAAGAGGCTCAGGCAGAGACCGAGCAGCAGCTGAACTGCTATGCCGATTTCTGCAGGAACTATCTGGCCATGCCCGTGGTCAAGGGCCGCAAGACCGACAAGGAGAAGTTTGCCGGCGCCGAGGCCACCTACACCATCGAGTGCATGATGAAGGACCACAAGGCTCTGCAGTCCGGCACCAGCCATTACTTCGGCGATAAGTTCTCCCGGGCTTATGACGTGACCTTTACCGGCCGTGACAATACCCTGCAGTATCCCTTCCAGACCTCCTGGGGCGCTTCCACCCGTCTCATCGGTGCCATCATCATGACCCACAGCGACAATAACGGTCTGGTGCTGCCTCCCGCCGTGGCCCCCATCCAGGTGGTGGTTCTGCCCATCGCCCAGCACAAGGAGGGCGTGATCGAGGCCGCTTCCGCTCTTCGAGACCGTCTGACCGCCATGGGTCTGCGTGTGAAGATGGACGACTCCGAGCAGTCCCCCGGCTGGAAGTTTGCCCAGTATGAGATGAAGGGCGTGCCTCTGCGCGTGGAGATCGGCCCCAAGGACATGGAGAAGAACCAGTGCTGCATCGCCCGCCGCGATACCGGCGAGAAGATCTTCGTGCCTCTTAGTGAATTGGAATCCAAGGTCAATGAGCTGCTCACCGCCGTGCACGACAACCTGTACGATATGGCCGCTAAAAACCTGGAGGACAACTCCTTCGACATGACCTCCTGGGAAGAGGTCAAGGCCATGGCCGACGGCAAGGGCGGCTTTGCCCGTACCAAGTGGTGCGGCAGTCTTGAGTGCGAGCTGGCTATGAAGGAAAAGGCCGGTGTCTCCAGCCGCTGCATGCCTCTCAAGCAGTCCGGTACCACCGGGAAGTGCGTGGTCTGCGGTAAGGAGTGCACCACCGACATCTACTGGGGCGTTGCCTACTGATTAAAAGAATATTCGATAAGGCACCTGCGATTTCCCGCAGGTGCCTTCAGACTGTCAAAAAAAGCATCGCAGATTTTCCACTCGCAGGCGCAAACCCGCAAAATCAAACGGCAAAACAGAATTATTATCGCAGAACACATGGGACGGAGAGGACGTTATGAAAATCGTATGCATCCACGGACAGAATCATAAGGGCAACACATGGCACACCGCCTACGAGCTGCTGAAAAACATCAACTGCGAAAAGGAAGTCACTGAGTTTTTCCTGCCGCGGGATCTTCCCCATTTCTGCTCGGGCTGCTGCCTTTGTCTCCAAAAACGGGAAAACTGCCCCTATTGGAGCCAAAAAGAACCCATTATGGCGGCCATTTTGCAGTGCGACCTGCTGGTGATCACCACGCCTACCTATTGCATGATGCCGTCGGCTCCTTTGAAGTCTTTTTTTGACCTGTTCTTTACCAATTGGCTCAGTCACAAGCCCTATGGGGAAATGTACGGCAAGAGGGCCGTGGTGATTTCTACCGCCGCCGGTGCCGGAGCCAAAAAGGCAACCCGCCCTGTGGCAAACACGCTGTCCTATTGGGGCATCCCAAAAGTGTATCAGTACGGTCTGGCGGTAAATGCCAAGGACTGGGAAACGATGCCTGAAAAGAAAAAGACCAGGCTCTGCGGAGATATGGCGACTCTCGGCCATAAACTGTCCACCGATAAAAAGCCCTCCATCGGGCTCAAGACGCGCTTCATGTTCTGGCTTTTCGCGGGCATGCAGAAGTCCTCCTGGGGCGCCGCACCCGAGGAACGGGAGTATTGGCAGCAGCAGGGTTGGCTGGATGGCCAAAAGCCCTGGTAAAAGCCGAAGCGGCTATGCCGCGAGGGCAACGGTGATGACATGATCAGGCAGGGCGGGCAACGAGGCTCGCTCGGACTCCCTTTGGTCGTCCGACACGCACACGGGCACCACAATGTGCCCCCGGCACATTGTTATCGCTTCACGATTGCCCTGTTCGAGCCTCTGCCCGCTCATTCCAAAAAAATAAAGACACCCAAAAGGGTGTCTTTATTTTTTGGAGCGGGCGACGAGGCTCGCTCGGACTCCCTTTGGTCGTCCGACACGCACACGGGCACCACAATGTGCCCCCGGCACATTGTTATCGCTTCACGATTGCCCTGTTCGAGCCTCTGCCCGCTCATTCCAAAAAAATAAAGACACCCAAAAGGGTGTCTTTATTTTTTGGAGCGGGCGACGAGGCTCGAACTCGCTACCTCGACCTTGGCAAGGTCGCGCTCTACCAGATGAGCTACGCCCGCAGGTGGTGCCTCAGGCCAGGGTCGAACTGGCGACACGCGGATTTTCAGTCCGCTGCTCTACCAACTGAGCTACCGAGGCAAATGGCGACCAAGATGGGGCTCGAACCCACGACCTCCAGCGTGACAGGCTGGCGTTCTAACCAACTGAACTACTTGGCCGAATTTTGGTGGGAACAACTGGACTCGAACCAGTGACCCCCTGCTTGTAAGGCAGGTGCTCTAACCAGCTGAGCTATGCTCCCGTACCTACCGCTTCTTCGGAACGGCAAGGGTCATTATACTAAAAAGCCCAGTCGCTGTCAACACCAAATTCCAATTTTTTTATTTTTTTGCCCGAATACCGTCCAGAAGTGCCTCCAGTTTCTCCCGGGAGAAACGGTACACCTCATCGCAGAACTGACAGTTCAATTCGCAGGAGCCCTGCTCGGCGAGAATGCTCTCCAGCTCCTCTGCACCCAGAGAGATCAGTGCCCGCTCCACACGCTCGCGTGAGCAGTAGCATCTGTATTCCACGGGAGTGGTCTCCAGGATCTTCAGGTCAAAGTCGCTCATCACCCGGCGCAGAAGATGCTCGGGGTCATCATCCTCCGCCAGAATGGCAGATACCGGGCCTGCCTCCATAATGCCGCCCTCCACCTTGCAGATGGTGTCCTCGGTGGCGCCGGGCATCAATTGAATAAGGTATCCGCCGGCGGACTTCACGCTCTGGTCGCGGTCCACCAACACGCCCAGGCCGCAGGCCGTGGGGATTTGCTCAGACTCCACGAAATAAGAGGCGATATCCTCGGCGATCTCGCCGCCCAGAAGGTCGATGGTACCCACATAGGGCTCTTTCATATGCAGATCCTTGATGACGGTCAGCGTACCCTCACTGCCCACGGCACCGCCCACGTCCAGCTTGCCGTCGGAGCGCAGAGGGAGGTCCACCTGCGGGTTGGTCACATAGCCGCGGACATTGCCCTCGGGATCCGACACCGCCAGAACGGTGCCCAAAGGGCCGCCGCCTTTGAACTGTAGGGTCAGACTGGCGCCCTGGCCCTTCAGGGCATTGCCCATCATGCTGCACCCGGAAAGGGCGCGGCCCAGGGCCGCAGTGCCCACGGGCAGAAGCTTGTGGATCTGCCGGGCCCGCTCCACCAAGTCGCGGGAGCAGATGGCAGATGCCTGTACCAGGCCATCGGAAGAGATGGCACGAACGATTCTATCCATAATTATCCCTTACTTTCTGATCGCTGTGAAATAGATGCGCTGTTCATTTTCCCCGGGGGCGCGCATCACGGCGTCGCCATAGGTGCGAATATGGGTAAAGCCGGCCTCACGGAGCCATTCGGTCAGCTCCTCCACGGTGTATCCACGCTCCCGATGCTCTTCAAAAGAGCGCTGCCAGAGGTCGCCGTCACGCCGGAAGATATCCATATAATAGTGGCATAGGCCGCGGCGATACTCCGTGCGCCAGACACAGTAGGTGTCCTCGGTTTCGTCCAGAAATACCTGTCCGTCCAAAGCAGAGAGCTTTTCCACCGTGTTGATGTCAAACACCAGAAGACCGCCGGGGGCAATAAAAAGATGCAGACGGCGGAAGGTCTCTTTCACATCGGCCGGACGGGTAAGGTAGTTGATGCTGTCCAGGCAGCAGATGGCGGCATCCACCGTGCCGTAAAGATCCAGATGCGGCATATCCTGACACAGGAAAAGGGGCGCAATGCCGCTCCCCGTTTTGCTCATAGCCTGAGCGAGCATCTCCTCGGAGCCATCCACGGCGATGAGTTCATATCCCCGCTCCGTCAGGATCCAGGTCATGGTGCCGGTGCCGCAGGCAAGGTCCAGCACCGTGTGCACGGGAATACGGCTTTCCCGAAAGAGCCTCTCCAGATAGTCCGCCCGCTTTTGATACTGCACGTCCTCGGTCAGGGCATCGTAAGATCCAGCCAATGCTTCGTAGGCGTTCATTTCTTCTCCTGCATGCGCTCCAGCACCACATCATAGCCGCCGGCGCCACTGATGAGGCTGCGGTTGACACGGCTGATGGTGGCAGAGGAAGCCCCCGTCTTTTCCAGAATGTCGTTATAGATCATGCCATCGTTGAGCAGGGTGGCCACCTCATAGCGCTGCTCCATGGCGCGCATCTCAGAGATGGTGCAAAGGTCCTGGAAAAAGTGATAGCACTCCTCCTCGTTTTGCAAGGTGAGAATGGCTCTATACAGAAGATCACTTTTTTCCTTGGTGGCGATTTTCGCTTTTGCTGCACGAACTGCCATTGCAATACTCCCCCTTTATCAAAATACTTTAACATTTTAGCACGCTCATGTATGAAAGTAAACCCTTTCCCGAAAGAAATTACGGGAAAGGGCACAGAGTCCGTATTCTGTTTTTGGGAACGTCCCCTAAAGCCATCGTCTTTTCTTCGTAAAACGGCGACGTGCCGATATAGTTCGGCACACTTTTCGCTATACTGTATCAGCCCGCCAGGATCTCGGACTTCAGAACTCCCACGGCGCCGCCAATCCGCTCCACCAGCGCGTCAATAGGCTCCGACATGTCGCTGGTCTCGGCAGAGATGGTCACGCCGGCGCAGCCGTTGGTGGGAATGGTCTGGTTGATGGTGAGAATATTTGCTCCGGACTGGGCAAAAATAGAAAGGTAGTTGCTCAATACGCCGGGGTTGTCCTTCAAAAGGGCATAGAAGGTGATGATGTGGCCGGCTCGCATGTTCTGGAAGGGCTGCACCGCATCCTTGTACTTATAAAATGCACTGCGGCTGATGCCCACTTTTCGGGCGGCCTCACCCACGGTGGTGGCCTCGCCCACCTGGAGCATCCGCTTGGCCTCGGCCACTTTCAGAAAAATCTCCGGAAGCGCCTCAGCAGATATAATATAAAACCGCTTTTTTTCCATGGTTCGTCTCCTGTCTGTAAACATTTGTTCGCTTGATAAGAATATACCATGTTTTTTCCCAAAATACAACCCCTATGCAAAAGGAGGTGCCGTTGTGCAGAAAAAGAAAGACTTTTTGATACTTGCCGGCTATTGGGCTGCCCTGGCGGCCATCGGGTATCTCTGCGTCAAGTATCTCCTGGGATATCTGCTCCCCTTTCTTCTGGCCTTTTGCATTGCCGGGGGCTGTGAAAAGGGCATCCTCTTTCTGCGGCGCAAGCTGCACCTGAAGCGAAGCTTTCTGGCGGCTGTGATCACGCTTGCGTTGACAGGCGGCTTTGCGGCACTTCTCGCAGTGGTGATCTCCGCTCTGCTGCGGCAGGCAGTGTCCTTCCTGGCGGAATTGCCGCTGTACCTCCAGCAGATGCCCCGGGTCTCCGATGAGATCCTGCGGCGGTTGGAGAGTTTTTGCACCTCCTGCGGCACCGATGTACAGCCGTGGCTGCAAAAGGGCATCAACTCCCTCACATCCCAGTTGGGTACATGGCTGGGGAAGCTTTCGGGGAGATGTCTCCAGGCGGTCACTACCGCCGTGGCCCGGTTGCCCCGGGCCGCACTTTTCACCGTGACGGCGGCGCTGGCGGTTTATTTCACCGTGGGGAGTTATCCCCGGATTCGGGCCTTTTTCCGCCGCCAGTTCTCCGATGCAAGGCTCAAATCCATCCGCGAGTTCCGTGACGGCACGGTCACCTCCGTGAAACAGTGGCTTCGGGCACAGCTTCTGCTGCTGGCCATTACCTTCGCTCAGCTGCTGGCGGGTCTGTCTCTGCTGCGGATCCCCTATGCCCTGCTGATCGCCGCTGTCACGGCACTGATCGACGCTCTGCCGGTATTCGGCAGTGGGATCGTCCTTTTACCCTGGGCGGTACTGTGCTTTTGCAGCGGTGCCATGCCCAGGGGCCTGGCCCTGGTGACCATCTATGCCGTGGTCACTCTGGTGCACAACATTGCCGCGCCCAAACTGATGGCGGCCCAGAGCGGACTTCCGCCGCTGGTCTCCCTTGTGGCCCTCTACGTGGGCTTCTGTGTTGGCGGCGTGTGGGGCATGCTGATCGGCCCCGTTCTGGCCATGCTGCTCTATCAGTTCCGGCAAAACGGGCTCCTGCGGCTTTGGAAGTGATCCGCGGCCTGCCCTTGACTTCGACATTCTCCGTGGTATAATGCACCCATCCCATTCCACGGAGGTGAGCACATGTCCAAACAGCGCAAAGCGGATCTTCTGCTTTTGATGGTCACGGCCTTCTGGGGCGCCAGCTACTATCTCAGCGACCTGAGTCTTACCACTCTGCCGCCCATGACGCTGACGGCCTGGCGGTTTATCAGCGGCGGTCTTCTTCTGGCTTGCATATTCTGCAAGCGTCTGCGGCATGTGAGCCGCGCCACGCTGCAATATGCGCTTTTTATCGGTCTTGCTCTGACGGGCACCTATATCTTCTACGGATACGGTCTGCCCCGCACCTCCATCTCCAACGCCGCTTTTGTGTGCGCCCTGCCTGTGGTGTTTACGCCGCTGTTCGGCTGGCTGATCTACCGAAAGCCCCTGGGGAAAAAGCTCAAGCTGTGTCTTTTGCTGTGCGTGGTGGGTCTTGCCATGCTGACCCTGCAGGACGATCTGCACATAGCCTCCGGCGATATCATCTGTCTGGGCACGCCCGCCTGCTACGCCATTGACCTGCTTTTAACGGAAAAAGCCGTGCAGGATCCCCGGGTGGATCCCATCGCACTGGGTGTGTGCGAGCTGGGCGTGGTGGCTGTGATCACCACTGCCATGGCTTTCCTGCTGGAAACGCCCCGGCTGCCCCAGGATCCCATCACATGGGGCGCCGTCCTCTTTCTGGGCATCGCCTGCACCGGCATCGCTTTTGTGATCCAATCGGTAGAGCAGCAGCACACCACCGCCAACCATGTGGGACTCATTTTCACCATGGAGCCGGTGTTCGCCTCGGTGCTGGCCTTTTTCCTGGCTCATGAGCGGCTGGGTCTTCGGGGCTACATGGGTGCCGCCATCATGCTGGGCAGTCTTCTTTTGATGGAGCTGGAGTTTCCCAAAAAGAAGGCAGAATAACTACCTATTTAAAATACAAGCCGTCGGTGGGATACACCGACGACTTTTCACTTTATTCGGAAATTTCACTGTGGAGTGCAAGGCTTTGGTTCCTGGTGGCAGAGGGACTTGCACCGAATTGCTTTTTATAGGCTCGGGAAAAGGTGGAGTAGTCCTGATAGCCGCAGCGCTCGGCGATCTCCGCCAGGGCGATGCCCTGACTGAGCAACTGCTGCGCCAGAAGGAGCTTTTTCTCCGTGATATAATTGTGGATGGTGTAGCCGGTGGTATCCCGGAAGCAGCGCATCATGTGATACTTGCTGATATAAAACCGCTCCGACAGATCGTCGATGGAGATGTTCTCCTCCAGATGGCTGGCCAGATACTGCAAAATCGCCATCATCTTACGGTCGCCGCCGAATACGTCCACCGCCTGCCCCTGCCGCGCCATACGGTTCACCGACACCAGAAGCTCCATGAAAAGTGCCTGCTGCAATATGGAGGCGCCGAACTCCTCGCTGACCATGGCCTGCTCCAGCTGCAGAAGCCTCTGGCGCAGCTCGGCCGAAGCATGGTATACATAGCAGCTCCGCTGCTGCGCCTGTGAAAAGCACTCTGACAGGTCGTCACCGCGGCTGAGAGTTTCCAGATACTCCGGCGAGATATAGAGGATCACCCGCTCGTAGTAATCCCCCACCTGAATCTGGGGCCGATGGATACAGCCGCGGCCCACCAGCACGCAGTCTCCCGGCTGCAGGTGATAGGTGCAGCCCTCCACCGCATAGTCCGCCCGTCCTGCCAGAAGCCAGACGATCTTATGGAAGCTGTGGTAATGATAGGGGATCTCCTGCTGCTGATGATCCTTAAGATGGAACACCCGGAAGTCCTCCCGCAGATAACCGCGGTTTTCATATTGCAGTGACTCCATATCCAACACCCCTCCCGCATGATTTACGCATATTTTAGCACGTATCTTGCATATCATGCAATAGTTTTCGTATTTTTGTAGGATTTGTTCAGGGTTTTTTTGTGCATCGACTGGCATTATCTGACCTTTTGTGCTATAATTTCTCTTGGTTTTTGCCGAATTCCCGGAAAGAAAGGTTCCTGTTTTTTTATGTTTTCCAAGCATTTTTTCTGCGGCTTGTGTGCCACTTTTGCACTGATTCTGTGCACAGTCTGCGCCGAAGCCGCTCCTTCTGCCCAACAAAATACGGCCCTTTTAGAATCCCTTACCGTGACTGTGCCCTCTGTTGATGCACCCTCTACGGTACAGGAGCTTCTGGCTCGGCCCACTTTGGAAGAGTTGGGCGAAAATATTTCCAACGCCCGTTACGATGGCGTGGTCATCGTCTGTGATGACGCGGTGAATCTGCGATGCGCACCTGTGAGCGGCGATATTCTGCGTGTGATCCGCTCCGGACGGGTGGCTCATCTGGTGGAGGAAAAAGACGGCTGGTATAAGGTGGTGTACAACAGCGTCACCGGCTATATCTGCGGCGACTATTGCCAGCCGGTACACTATGAGGATTACGCTTCCGGTGCCGAGGCCATGTCTGTGAAAGAAAATCTGGCGGATTTCGCGTTGGATTGGCTGGGCGTTCGCTACCGCTACGGCGGCAGCTCCACCTCCGGCACCGACTGCTCCGGTTTCACCATGGCGGTATTTGCCCACTTCGGCTACGACCTGCCTCACAGCGCCCAGGGTCAGTTTTACGGCTATCCCTCCGTTACCACGGAGCAGCGCGATGTGGGTGATCTGGTGTTCTTCTCCACCGGCGGTGACTATATCGGTCATGTGGGCATCTATCTGGGCGGCGGTCAGTTTATCCACGCCAGCACCAGCCAGGGCGTGCGCATCGACTCGGTGTATGATGGGTATTACGGCCCCCGTTATCGCGGTGCCTGCCGCGTTCTGGACAACTGAATACATATAAAATGAAGTGCCTGAGTCCCCAAGGATTCGGGCACTTTGCTTTGGAGCGCTTCTATTGCATTCAGGATATTCGTATATTTATTCATATATGCAATTCCTATTATGGCTATTATGCACACTTACGTTAAAATATTCGTCTATATTCACAGCACATTTACTAAATTTACCGGATTGAAAGAATTTTTATTCATTTTTGTGTTGACATTTATGCACTCTTGCAGTATAGTAGGCACTGTCAGGAGGGAAACCTCACAAAACACATCTATACTCCTTTTCGCGGGTGAATATAGAACCACAAAAAATTCGAAAGGAAAAAAATTATGAAAAAGTTTATTGCTCTGATGCTGGCCATGCTGATGGCCCTGTCCCTGATAGCTTGCGGCAAGACCGCCGGGCCCGCCGCTGACGGCGAAGAGCCCGTCTCTGAAGAACTGATCCTCGGCACCAGCGCCGACTACGCTCCCTTTGAGTTCATGTATCCCGACGAAAGCGGCGAGATGGTCTACGGCGGCATCGACGTCTCCGTTGCACAGTTCATCGCCGATGAGATGGGCAAGTCCCTGAAGGTGGAGAACATGGGCTTCGATTACCTGATTGCTTCTTTGGCAAAGGGTGACTTCGATATGGTTATCGCCGCTATGGAGGCCACTCCCGATCGTCTGGAGTCCGCCGACTTCTCTGATCCCTACTACACCGATATGCCTCCCATGATTCTGGTGAAGGCCGCTGATGCCGATTCCTACAAGACTCTGGCCGACTTTAGCGGCAAGTCCGTAGGTGCCCAGACCGCTACCACCAAGCTGGACATCATCGCTGATTCCATGGAAGGTGCCAACGCTGTCTCCCTGCAGGTCGTGACCGATCTGATCAACGAACTGGTCAACGGCAAGCTGGACGCTGTGGTGCTGGATGGTGCCGTGGCTCAGGAATATGCCAACTCCAACCCCGATCTGGTAGTTGCTGATGCCTCTTCCGAGCTGGGTGAAGCCGCTCCCTATTGCATCGCCGTGGCCAAGGGCGACCCCAAGGGTCTGCTGCCCGCCATCAACGCCGCCATCGCCAAGATGCAGGCTGACAACATGGTAGAGACCTTCATCGCCGATGCCAATGCTCTGAGCGATGTGGCACAGGAAATCTCCGCCGACTGATTGAAAGCGCGTAGCATTTTTGAGTTCCCGTCAATTCCCCTTGCGAATCGGAAAGCCGACCTCCCGGCTTTCCTTTTTGCGTTATATATTCTGATATGTAAAGGAGAATGCCCCCATGTGGTGGAGTAGTCTTTTCGAGGACATGAGTTCCGCGAACTTCTTCAATTTCCGCTTCCTGCCCAAATACGGCATGGTCTTTATCAACGGCGTGGAGTACACCCTTCTGCTGGCCGTTGTGTCCGTGGCACTGGCTGTGATCCCTGCCCTTCTGCTGGCGCTGATGCGTCTGAACAAGAACAAGCTCATCAAGGGTATTGCCGGTGCGTACATCGCCTTGTTCCGTTCCACACCCCTGTTGGTGCAGTTGTCCATCATCTATTACGGTCTGTTCGGACTGATCTCCATCCCCCGCATCACCATTCTGGGGTTTGTGGATTTAAGCCGTTTTATCCCCGGCGTGGTGGCGCTGGCATTGAACAGCTCTGCCTATGTGGCTGAGATCTTTCGTGCCGGTATTCTGGCCGTGGACAAGGGTCAGACGGAGGCCGCCCGCTCTCTGGGTCTTTCCTCCTGGCAGGCCATGAAGCTGGTGGTGCTGCCCCAGGCCATCAAAAACGTCCTGCCCGCCCTGGCCAACGAGATCGTCACCATGGTCAAGGAGTCCTCCATCTGCATGGTACTGGGCATGGCCGAGTTGATGTTTGCCGCTAAGACCGTGGCCGGTTCTACCTATATCACGCTGGCACCCTACACGCTGGCGGCACTGGTTTACTTCTGCATCAACTACCCGGCCTCCAAGGCAATCGAGGCCATTGAAAGGAGGATGCGCCGTGGCGACAAGCAATGAGATCCTGATCAGCGTACAGCGCCTGGTCAAAGAGTATAATAACGGCACCGTCCACGCCCTCAACGATTGCAATATCGACGTGAAAAGGGGTGAGGTGGTGGCCGTCATCGGCCCCTCCGGCAGCGGTAAATCCACCCTTTTGCGCTCTTTGAACCTGCTGGAAGAACCCACCTCCGGCCAGATTATTTTCGACGGTGTGGATCTGGCGGACAAGTCCGTGAATATCGACCTGCACCGCCAGAAGATGGGCATGGTGTTCCAGCACTTCAATCTCTTCCCCCACAAAACCGTATTGCAGAATATCACTATGGCACCCGTCACTCTGAAGAAGAAAACCCCCGAGGAGGCAAAGGTGCAGGCCATGTCCCTTCTGGAGCGTATCGGTCTGCGGGAAAAGGCCGAGGAATATCCCGCCATGCTCTCCGGCGGTCAGAAGCAGCGTATTGCCATCGTCCGCGCGTTGGCCATGGACCCCGAGGTGATGCTCTTCGACGAGCCCACCTCCGCTCTGGACCCCGAGATGGTGGGCGAGGTGCTGGATCTGATGCGCGATCTGGCAAAGGCCGGTATGACCATGGTGGTGGTCACCCACGAGATGGGCTTTGCCCGGGAAGTGGCCGACCGCGTGGTCTTTATGGCTGACGGCAAGATTCTGGAGGAGGGCACTCCCAAGGACCTCTTCGACAGTCCCAAGGATCCCCGCCTGCAGGACTTTTTGTCCAAGGTTTTATAAGGCAAAAAGCGCCCCAAACCAAACGAATCGGCGCGTTTAAATTTTTTTTTAGACATTACCATTGTATACAAAAAAAAACTAGG
>R21__coassemble_859_pt1 | contig 22988 bp, 27 predicted proteins | sample R21__metabat2_low_PE_038 | metagenome-assembled genome bin R21
GATAGAGCGTCTGGCTACGGACCAGAAGGCCGGGGGTTCGAATCCCTCACGGCGTACCAAAAGAGCCATACACCATTAGGTGTATGGCTCTTTTGCCATGTAACGAGTTAGCAAGGGGAGAATCCCTCACGGCATGAAAGAGTAAAATACCGACTTGTCAATTGTCATATTTTGTGGTATCGTAGATAAAAACAGGTGCAGGGGGATATAACAATGAGTGAACAGTTCAAAACCTGTATGTTCGGCGGCTTTGCCAAAAATGATGTAGTAGAGTTTATTGCAAAGCAGGCAGAGGAGCATCAGAAAACAGTTGCAGATCTCCGGGCCAGTTTAGAGGAAGCGCAACAGCAGAATCAACAGTTAGAGGAAGCACTGCGCACGCTACATACCAAGGCAGCCGCTTTTCAGGAAAACAGTCAAAATGCCGCAGAATTGTCTGAACGTGTGGAACTGTTACAGGCACAGTTGGATGCACTTCGGCAGGAAAACGATGAATTGAAGGGCCCTGCACAGTCTTATCTGGAGATAAAGGACCATATCGCTGAAATCGAAATCAGTGCGCACCGGCGTACTGAGGAGTTCAGGGCACAGGCCATTGCCAAGCTGCGCGGTTATATCGAACAGCAGAAGAGCTGGTGCAACGAACAGAGAGGCCGCTATCATGGCATGAACGAAGATACCTTGCAAACCCTTCGCCGATGTGAGCAACTCGTTCAGAACAACGATTCCGAGGCGTTCGACCGTATGATCTCCAGATTGCAGGAGTTGGAAGACGGTTTGACAAAAGAATAAAGAATAACCCCTGTGGCATTTTGCCACAGGGGATTGATTTATCTTACAGAAGGAGAATTCCGGCCTTATCGCAGGTTTCAACAGTTTCCTTATCCCAAAGGCTGGCTTGAACCTCGCCGATATGGCAAGTACCGATCATCAACATGCACAGGCGGCTCTGGCCGATACCGCCGCCGATGGTCAAAGGCAGCTCACCATTGAGCAGCATTTTATGGAAAGGAAGTTCGCGGCGATCGTTGCAACCACGCACGTTCAGCTGATAATCCATGGAGGCCTCATCCACGCGAATTCCCATGGAAGAAATCTCAAAGCTACGATCCAGCACCTGATTGTAGATGAGGATATCGCCGTTAAGAGCCCAATCGTCATAGTCGGGTGCGCGGCCGTCGTGCGGTTTGCCGCTGCGCTTGAGGTTGCCGCCGATCTGCATCAAAAACACGCTGTGGTGCTCGCGGCAGATAGCGTCTTCACGCTCTTTGGGGGTAAGATCAGGCCAACGATCCTCAAGCTCCTGTGTGCTGATGAAAAACACCTCACGCTCGATCTTGGTATGCAGGCTGGGGAATGCAATCTGCAGAGCGTCATTGGTTTCTGCCACAGCGGCTACAATCGCACGAACGGTCTGGCGCAGATAATATTCATTACGGTCATCGCGGGAGATCACCTTTTCCCAGTCCCACTGATCCACATAGATGGAGTGAGTATTGTCAACTTCTTCATCGCGACGAATGGCATTCATGTCCGTGAACAGGCCTTTACCTACGTTGAAACCATAATTCTTCAGTGCCAAACGCTTCCACTTGGCCAGAGAATGGACGACCTGCGCGTTGGTGCCCACATCGGGGATATCAAAGGATACGGGGCGTTCCACACCATTGAGGTTATCATTCAGACCGGAATTCTCATCAACAAACAGGGGAGCAGACACACGGCGCAGATTCAATGCCTGACCCAGATTCACCTGGAAGTTGCTCTTGATGAACTCAATGGCACGCTGCATCTCATAGGTAGACAGCGGAGTTTTGTAGCCGGAAGGAATCATAATTTTACTCATCGTGTAACACCTCACAAAAAAAATATGCAACTATTATAGAATTGCCAACCATAGAATGCAAGAATTTTTTTATAAATTTACAAAGAAAAAGTGCCGTTTCTACAAAAAGAAACGGCACTTTCATGCGGAAGATTTACTTGCAGCTATCCATCATGGCTTTGAAAGCAGGCAGACTGCGACGAATCATATCGTTAGCCACGCAGTAGCTCAGACGGAAATAGCCGGGGCATCCGAAACCATCAGCCGGAACCACCAGCAGATTATGCTCCAGCTTTGCCTTCTCGGAAAATGCCATGGAGTCACCGTTGGGCGCTTTTACAAACAGGTAAAAGGCGCCGTCAGGCTTGGCGCATTCGTAACCCATTTCACGTAAGCTGTTATACAGCAAATTGCGGTTCTCGTCATAAGCCACCAGATCAGGACGTTCGGTAGCACAAAGTTCAATCACTTTCTGCATCAAAGTGGGGGGGCAGACATGACCGATGGCACGGGCTGCGCCTGCAACAGCGGCATAGAGCATCTTGCTGTCCTCACAGAAGGAGGGAACATACACATAACCAATACGCTCACCGGGCAGTGACAGAGATTTGGAATAGGAGTAGCAAACCACGGTGTTCTTATAGATGGTGGGAATGAAAGGAACCATTACACCGCCGTACACCAGCTCACGGTAGGGTTCATCGGCAATGATGTAGATGGGGTGACCATATTCTTTGCTCTTGCGCTCTAAAAGAGTTGCAAGGCCTTTCAGAGTTTCCTCTGTATATACAACACCGGAGGGATTGTTGGGAGAATTGATGATAACAGCCTGGGTATGAGAGGTCATGCATTTTTCCACCTCTTCCAGACGAATCTGGAATGCCTTGGTATCGGCGGGAACCACCACCAGTTTGCCGCCCTGCGCAGCAATATAGGGACGATACTCGGGGAAGAAGGGAGCAATCGCCATAATTTCACTGTCAGAATCAACGATCAGGGCGCGCAGTACGCTCATCAGGGCAGGAGCGGCACCACAGGTGAGGAACAATTCGCTGCCCTTAACATCGATACCGAAGCGAGCAGTCAGATCCGCGGCAATGGCGTCGCGAGCGGTATCAAAGCCGGCAGACATAGAATAACCGTGCAGTTTGATGGAATCCATCTCATCCACGATCTTATGAATGGATTCGTTGACTTTCTTGGGAGCGGGAATGCTGGGGTTACCGATGGAAAAATCGTACACCTTATCAGCGCCGACTTTCTTTGCCTGTTCCAGGCCGTAGGCAAACAACTGACGAATAATGGAGGGTGCGCTGCCAAATTCATAACTCTGCTTGTTAACCATCGTTATTTCTCCTTTTTTCCTCAATATCCTAAATTCGATTGCTTTAGTTCAAATCCATCCGTGCGGCCAAAACGCTGCCGGCCGCAATAGAAGCCAGTTTGGAATAAGCGCTGTCACTACGGGATACCAGAACGATAGGAACCTTGGCGCCTAAAATGATGCCGGCATTTTTGGCACCGCCGAAGAGGGAGGCAGCCTTACCGATACCATTGCCTACTTCGTAGTTGGGAACCAACAGAATATCTGCTTCACCTGCACCGGGAGCTGTAAAGTGCTTGTGCTTGCATGCTTCTTTGCTGACAGCAAGATCAAGAGCAACAGGACCGCAAACATCCATGTTGTACTTGCTCCAGCGATCGGTCATATGAGCTAGAGCATCGGCATCCACGGTGGACTGCACCTTGGGGTTGACCTGCTCGGCGCCGCAGATGCAAGCCGCGTTGATGTGCTCATAACCAAGTGCCCGGAAGCACATTGCGGCGTTTTCCAGGATTTCGGCCTTCTTGTCCAGGTCGGGGAAGGTATTCACACCGCCGTCGGTAAGAATGACCATCTTACCGTATGCGGGAATCTCATAAAACATGCAGTGGGTAGTCAGATGAGATGTGCGCAAACCACATTCCTTATTAAATACAGCGCGCATCAGATCAGCAGTACCCAGAATACCCTTCATCAGGAAGTTGGCACGACCCTCTGCACACAGAGCAACAGCCTTTGCGGCGCAATCCTGATCGGTGTCACCGGAAATGATCTCATAGTCCCCGGGATCTTCGCCGAGATCTTTCAGCATGGTACTGATCTCGTCTACATGGCCAACCAGCAGGGGAGTGGCAATACCGGCCTTTTGTGCCTCCACAACAGCTTCAATCACAGGCTGATCATGGGCAGCCGCAACGGCGATCACTCCGGTTTTTCCGCCTTTAGCAGCCTCAATGATGCCATCAATCGTATTGATCATAGACAAATCCTCCATTTTCAAGGCTCATATACCCTTAGTTTCTGTACCGATTATATAACACCCATAATCTTCCGTCAATGGCTAACCGAATAATTCAGCGAAATATTTAACGAAAACAGCAGGGTTGACGAAAAGCACGGAATTAGGTAGAATAGCGTGAACTCTTTGGAAAGCAGGCATCATTCATGAAAAAAATCAACTCCATTTCACTTTCTTTTATATATGCAGGTTGTTTTTTAGGGGCAGGTTTTATTTCCGGGCAGGAACTCTGGCAGTTTTTCGGCAGCTTTGGTCTGTGGGGGTATGTGGGCTTTGGCATATCGGTTTCTCTATTTGTCATATTCGGAATTATCATGCTGCGCCTGACACAAATGACAGGCTATAGGGAACTGGAGAAGATCATGGTTCCCTGGGAAAATGTAGGTTGGCTCCGCCGTTTGGCCAGTATGATCGCATCTTTGTTTTTGTTTGGTGTTGTCATTATCATGGCGGCCGGCGTAGGTGCCATGGCGCAGCAGCTTTTTAACATTCCTGCCTGGCTGGGGAGTGCGATATTCTCTGTAGTACTTACGGTCGTCGCTCTTCTCGGCGTAACGGGAATGGTGAACGTTTTTTCACTGCTGATTCCGATACTTGTGGCGGCAACATTCATTTTCGGCATTTTTGCCTGGTGCAGATTTGATCCGTCCCTGATCTTGAAGATCAAGCCGTGTCACGATAATCCCCTGATGCCCAACTGGTTTATTTCCTGCCTGACTTATGTGGCATACAACCTCATAGGCGGTATCGGCATTATGATGCCGCTGGGTGAGCATCTGGGAGACAATAAGAGGCTGGTTCATTTTGGTATCGTTCTTGCCGGTGTGGAACTTCTCCTTGTAGCGGGAAGTATTATCACGTCTGTTGTATGTCTTCCCGGCAGTGAACTGGCACAGCTTCCCATGGTGGCAGTGGCCACGGAACTTAACGCTGTTCTCGGCAGCGTGTACGGCATCCTGCTGGTGCTGGGCATGTTCTCCAATGCACTGGGCTCGCTGGTGGGGCTTTGCGCCCATATGGAACAGCGCTTTGCGTTTTTAAAAGGAAAAGGGAAGATCTATATCCCAATCATGGCCCTTGTCTCCTGGGCGGGCAGTCTTTTCGGTTTCAGTGATATCGTCAGCGTGGTATTCCCACTGTTCGGTTATGCCAGCGTGATATTCCTGGTAACGATGACGATTCACTACATACAAAGGATAAAGGGAAAATGATAAAAGAACTGCGTGGCAAAAGCCACGCAGTTCTTTTATTCAGAAAACAGGATCTCAGCATAAGTGGGATACGGCCAGTGCTCAGCACCTGTCATACCCTCAAGGTTACTCACCAGAGTACCTGCCTCGCTTACGAGGCTTCGCACCTGATCGCGATAATACTGGGCACAGGAAAGACCACTGATTTCAGGTGCATTTTGCAGTGCCTCACCGAGTTTTCGACAAATATCGTAAAGATCATCACTCAAAGCAGATACACTGCGCAGAACACCCTCTGCTGCAACAGCAGAACCTATGATTTCCTTTTGGCGGAAGCAGATTTTTGCCAGGTCATCAGCATAGGAGAATGCGGCGGGCAAAATCTTGCGTCGAACCATATCTAGGAGCGTGTTGGCCTCAATCGCAACGATCTTGCAGTAATTCTCCAGATGGATCTCATAACGGGCCTCCATCTCAGAACGGGTCAGGATGCCGTGTCGGGTGAACAGATCAATATTGCGGCGATCGATATATGCAGGAAGCGCATCCACGGTATCGTGCAGATTGCTCAGGCCACGCTGCTTTGCTTCCTCGATCCATTCCTCGCCATAGCCGTTGCCGTTAAAGATAATGCGGCGGTGTTCGCGGAACGTATCGAGAAGAAGTTTCTGCAAAGCAGTGTGAAAGTCGTTGGCATTTTCCAGAATATCTGCAAAGCGGGACAATTCCTCAGCCATCATGGTGTTGAGTACCACGTTGGGGCTGGCAATAGACTGCGTAGCGCCAAGCATACGGAACTCAAACTTATTGCCGGTAAAAGCCAGGGGAGAAGTGCGGTTGCGATCTGTGGTATCCTGTGGGATCTCCGGTAGGGTATCTACGCCGATTTCCAACTTGCGTTTGGTCACATCGACATATTCGGTGCCCTCAATGATGGACTCCAGAATTGCGGTCAACTCATCACCCAGGAAAACGGATACCACCGCAGGAGGCGCTTCGTTACCGCCCAGACGGTGATCATTTCCGGGATAGGCTACGCAGCAGCGGAGCATATCCTGGTATTCGTCTACACCCTTGATAAATGCAGCCAGGAAAAGCAAAAATTGAGCGTTCTGGCTGGGCGTTTTACCAGGTTTCAGGAGATTTTCTCCCTGATCGGTCTGCAAAGACCAGTTGTTGTGCTTTCCGCTTCCGTTTACACCGGAAAAAGGTTTCTCGTGTAAAAGGCACACAAGACCATGACGTTCAGCCACTGTCTTCAGGAGCTCCATGGTCAGCTGATTGTGGTCGCAGGCGGTGTTGGAATCACCGTACACCGGGGCGATCTCATGCTGGGAAGGAGCAACCTCGTTGTGCTCTGTCTTGGCGTAGACGCCGACTTTCCAGAGCTCTTCGTCCAGTTCGTGCATGAAAGCAGCCACACGAGGCTTGATGGCGCCATAATAATGATCGTCCAGTTCCTGACCCTTGGAGGGCTTTGCACCGAAAAGGGTACGTCCGCAGAGTCTGAGATCTTCACGACGGCGATACATCTCTTTATCGATCAGGAAGTATTCCTGCTCAGCACCGGCCTGAGAGATTACGTGCTGAACCTGCGTGTTACCGAACAAGCGCAGTATTCGGACACATTCCCGATCCAGCACACGTATGGAGCGCAAAAGGGGAGTCTTCTTATCCAGCGTATCACCACTATAGGAACAGAAAATAGTCGGAATGTAGAGGGTCTTGTCTTTTACAAAGGCATAAGATGTAGGATCCCACGCAGTATAACCGCGAGCCTCAAATGTGGCACGAAGACCGCCGGAGGGAAAACTGGAAGCATCAGCTTCGCCGTGTGACAGTTCTTTACCGGAAAGCTCCATCACCGCCTTGCCGCCACCTGCGGGAGTGATAAAGCTGTCATGCTTTTCGGCAGTATAACCGGTCATGGGCTGGAACCAATGGGTATAGTGGGTGGCACCCCGTTCAACGGCCCAGTCTTTCATGGCGGCGGCGATCTCATCGGCAATGGAACGATTCAGAGAAGTCCCCTGCTCCAGGCAATGCTGCCATGCCTGATACACATCCGGAGCAAGACGCTGTCGCATTCTTTCCTCGGTAAATACCATGCTACCGAAGAGTTCAGGGATGTTTATCACTTTTTCGTTCATAGGGGTACTCCTTTACAAGAATAAGTTCATGACCACAGGGGTCACATAACATTCAATCAGCGCGGCAATTATAAGAAGCGGTGTGATAATCAGCAAAAACAGACGCATGCAATTTTGTATTGCCCGTTTTACTGTGCCTTTTTCATTGTGTTTCACATAGTCAGTGATACTGCGGCAAAGATAGATGCCGCAGGCAATGGACAGAATCAGCGCAGGAATTTCAAAAATACCGTGAGGTACAATGCCGGCAAGATAGAACAGCAAACCGTGACCTCCGGCAGTATAAACCGCGCCGAAAAGGCCAACCAACATTGCATTAAAGCCCAGATTCAATGCAGGAAAAAACAAAAAGGGAATCAGACCGTATGCAATTCCCAACAGCATCGCACGAAAGTTATTAAAGAAAAGGGCAATCACATTAAATCTGCCGTCTTCTTTTATAACCCCAGCCTGTTCGATCAACTGAGAAAACCAGTTCATAATACTCTCAGCAAGACCGTTGATCAATAGCCCGCAGCGATATCCGACTACGACCAGAAGCAGAAATGCTACTGCGGTGATGAATCGGAAATGTCTGAAATCACCGCGCCAGAAATCCCGCAAAAGGGCAAACTCATTTTTCATGTTCTTATCCGATCTTTGCAAGACCCAGGCGAAGACGGCGCAGCGTCTCTTCGCGGCCGAGGATCTGACAGATCTCTACGGCACCGCCGGGAGTGACCATCTTACCGGCAGCGGCAATGCGCACAGGCCACATCAGGGTAGCATTCTTGACTTCCAGCTTTTCAGCCAGAGCAATCAAGCCGTCATGGATAGAGTCATTATCCCAAATGGCCAAAGCTTCCAGCATGGGAATGGCAGCCTCCAGCATAGCCTTGCAGACGGTGGGGTCTGTCTTGGATTTTTTATTGGTGAAGAACTCCACGTCATATTCAGGCAGATTATCGAAGAAATCCACCTTTTCGGGGATCTCGGTGAGCTTCTCGCAGCGTGCCTGCAGAAGACCAGCGATAGCAGCAACATCGTAGTTGCCTTTCACAGACTGGCGGATATAAGGCTCGGCCACTTTCGCGAAGGTAGAAGGCTCCATAGAACGCAGATAAACGGCGTTAAAGTGATCCAGCTTTACAATATCAAAGATAGCAGGGGATTTGGAAATGCCGGTCATGTCAAAGACCTCGGCCAGCTTATCAAGAGAAAAGATCTCCTCTTCGGCATGTTCGCCCTTGGGGCTCCAACCGAGAAGTGCAACATAGTTCAAAATAGCGTCAGTGAGATAGCCATGGGCCTTCAGATCCTCGTAGCTGGGATCTCCGTGGCGCTTGGACATTTTGTTCTGTGCATCCCGCATGACAGGAGAGCAGTGGACATAGGTGGGAATTTCCCATCCGAAGGCCTCATAGAGAAGATTGTACTTGGGGGCGGAGGAGAGATACTCGCTGCCGCGCACCACATGGGTGATGCCCATCAGATGGTCATCGATCACGTTGGCAAAGTTATAGGTGGGCAGACCGTCACGCTTGAGAAGCACCTGATCATCCAGGGTGTTGTTTTCTACGGTGATATCGCCGAAGATGGCATCGTGGAAAGTGGTAGTACCATCAGCAGGGATCTTCTGGCGGATCACAAAGGGTTCGCCGGCATCCACACGAGCCTGTGCGACCGCAAAAGGAATATCGCGGCAGGGGTCCGCGGCGCGATTGAAATCGCCGCTGTCCTCTTCGGATTCTGCCTTTTCGCAGAAACAATAGTAGGCGCCGCCTTTTTCCACCAGAAGCCGGGCATACTTACCATAGGTGTCACGACGCTGGGACTGAATGTAAGGAGCCACGGGACCGCCCACATCGGGGCCTTCATCGTGGTTAAGTCCACACTCAGCCATGGTGCGGTAGATCACATCGGTGGCACCTTCCACCAAGCGACCCTGATCTGTATCCTCAATGCGAAGAATGAAAGTGCCGCCGGCATTGCGTGCAATAAGCCAGGTGTAAAGGGCGGTGCGAAGATTGCCCACATGCATATAGCCGGTAGGGGAGGGAGCAAAGCGTGTACGCACTTTACCATGGGGAATCTTGGCTTCCATTTCTGCAAAATATTTCATATCCATTCCGATGAATCTCCTCTTTTTTGCTGATTAGTTGATGAAAAGCTAAATTTTAACACATATATTATATTTATTCATATTGAAATGTCAATCAATTCTTCTCATTTTATTGCATTTCCCCGCAGATTGTGATAGAGTACAGTATGAAAAACAATGGGGTGGTATAGAGCTCCATTATAAAGCGAGGGATACAAATGGAAGAAAAGAAAAAACGCATATTCAGCGGTATTCAGCCCTCCGGTGAATTGACGCTGGGCTCCTATATGGGCGCCATTAAGAACTGGGTCGCTCTGCAGGATGACTACGATTGCATCTACTGTATCGTGGATATGCACGCCATCACCGTGCGGCAGGACCCTGCCACACTGCGTCGCCGCAGTGTCAACCAGCTGGCGCAGTACATTGCCTGCGGTCTGGACCCCAAGAAGAATATCATGTTCATCCAGTCCCATGTACCGCAGCACGCGGAGCTGGGCTGGATCCTGGGTTGCTACACCCAGTTCGGTGAGCTTTCCCGCATGACCCAGTTCAAGATGAAATCACAGCAGCACGCCGACAATATCACCGCAGGTCTGTTTACCTACCCTGTGCTGATGGCGGCCGACATCCTGCTCTATCAGGCGGATCTTGTACCGGTGGGTGAGGATCAGAAGCAGCACGTGGAGCTTACACGCGACATTGCCCAGCGCTTTAACGGCATTTACAGTGACACCTTTGTGTTGCCGGAGCCTTTTATCCCCAAGATGGGTGCCCGATTGATGTCTCTGGATGATCCTACCACAAAGATGAGCAAATCTCTGCCGGACGGCTGCGTGAATCTGATGGATTCACCCGAGATCATCATGAAGAAGTTCAAGCGCGCCGTTACCGACTGTGAGACGGCTGTGAAGTATGACAAGGTCAACAAAGCCGGCATCTCCAATCTGCTGACGATTTACTGTGCGGCCACCGGCAAAACCGTAGAAGAGGCCGAGGCGGAATTTGCAGGCCAGGGCTACGGCGTCTTTAAACCTGCCGTGGGTGAAGCTGTTGTGGAGCTTCTGCGTCCCATCCGCGAGGAATCTGAGCGCATCATGGCCGATAAGGCATATCTGGAGAGCGTCTATAAAGAAGGCGCACAGCACGCTCAGTATCTGGCAAATAAGACCCTCAGCAAGGTGCAGCGCAAGATCGGCTTCGCCAACCGCTGATATTCGGAATTTCTGCTGCAATGCAGCTGCTATTCAATACAACCAACAGAAAGGAACATCGTCATTATGATTTACACGACTGAGGTTCAGAATATGTGCCCCGTTGCAAAGGGCGCTTATCACGGCCCGGCTCCCATCCCCGAAGAGGGCAAGTGGGTGCAGGCCAAGGAGATTTCTGACATTTCCGGCTTTACCCATGGTGTCGGCTGGTGCGCACCCCAGCAGGGCGCCTGCAAGCTGACTCTGAATGTGAAAAACGGCATCATTGAAGAGGCTCTGGTGGAGACCCTTGGTTGCTCCGGCATGACCCACTCCGCCGCAATGGCTTCCGAGATCCTGATCGGCAAGACCATCCTCGAGGCCCTGAACACCGACCTGGTGTGCGATGCCATCAACACCGCTATGCGCGAGCTATTCCTGCAAATCGTTTACGGCCGCACCCAGAGTGCTTTCTCTGAAAACGGTCTGGCTGTGGGCGCCTCTCTGGAAGATCTGGGCAAGGGCCTGCGCAGCCAGGTAGGTACCATGTTCGGCACTCGTGAAAAGGGTCCCCGCTATCTGGAGATGGCCGAGGGTTATTGCTCAAAGATGGCTCTGAACAAGGATAACGAGGTCATCGGCTATGAGTTCGTGAACCTGGGCAAGATGATGGACTTCATCAAGAAGGGTGACGACGCAAACGAGGCTCTGAAGAAGGCCACCGGTCACTATGGCCAGTGGGATGCTGCGGTCAAGTACATTGACCCCCGCCACGAATAAGGGAGGAGGACGAAATAATGGCTCTGTTTGAAAGTTACGAAAGAAGAATTGATAAGATCAATGGCGTCCTCGCTCAGTACGGTATCGCTTCCGTTGAGGAATGCCGCGAGATGTGCAAGGCCAAGGGCTTTGATCCCTATGAGATCACCAAGGGCATTCAGCCCATCTGCTTTGAGAACGTTTGCTGGGCTTACTGTGTTGGCGCTGCCATCGCCATGAAGTCCGGTGCCAAGACCGCTGCCGAGTGCGCCAAGGCCATCGGTATTGGTCTGCAGGCCTTCTGCATCGACGGCTCTGTGGCCGACGATCGCAAGGTGGGCCTGGGTCACGGTAATCTGGGTGCCATGCTGCTGAGCGAGGATACTAAGTGCTTTGCTTTCCTGGCAGGTCACGAGTCCTTTGCCGCCGCTGAAGGTGCCATCGGTCTGGCCAAGTCCGCCAACAAGGCTCGTAAGGAGCCTCTGCGCGTGATTCTGAACGGTCTGGGCAAGGATGCTGCACAGATCATTTCCCGTATCAATGGCTTCACCTATGTGCAGACTCAGTTTGACTATTTCACCAGCAAGCTGAACATTGTCCGCGAGATCCGCTATTCCGAGGGTGAGCGCGCCAATGTCCGTTGCTACGGTGCCGATGATGTCCGCGAAGGTGTGGCTATCATGCATCACGAGGGCGTGGATGTTTCCATCACCGGTAACTCCACCAATCCCACCCGTTTCCAGCATCCTGTTGCCGGCACTTACAAGAAGGAATGTGTCGAGCAGGGTAAGAAGTACTTCTCTGTGGCTTCCGGCGGTGGTACCGGTCGTACCCTGCATCCCGATAACATGGCTGCAGGTCCTGCTTCCTACGGCATGACCGATACCATGGGCCGTATGCACAGTGATGCTCAGTTCGCAGGTTCTTCCTCCGTTCCCGCACATGTGGAGATGATGGGCTTCCTGGGCATGGGTAATAACCCCATGGTGGGCGCTACCGTGGCCGTGGCCGTGGCTTGCTCCGAGGCTTTGGCGAAGTAATTACTTTACAGTAAAAAAGACACGCATCGTTTGATGCGTGTCTTTTTTGTCATAGGATCAGCAAATGCCGAACAGCTTACAAAGGAGCTGCATAAAGTTACAGCTGCTAAATGAATTACAGTTAAAATTGCAGAACATTGCATAGCCTCCTTAAGATTGTATTGCTCTTGCAAGAACAATATCATTATAACTTCTGTTGAGAATCTCTGCAAATGCAATGGTTTCCAGAAATGGGAATTACATAATCAGGAGCAGTCCCATTGCGATCAGCAACTCTTCATCGGCTTTGCGGTTCAAAAGAAATACAAATAATCCGAGGAGGAGGATATCACCGGAATTCAGATCAGATAATGAAAAACGGGAAAGCAACTCACGGATGCCGCGGGAATCAAGTTGTTTTTGAATCGAGGAGCCGATAGGTGGCGGCAGGGGAGTATCCGGCGATATCAGGGGCCTATAGTTCTCAAATGGCAGAGGTATGTATCGATCAAACAAGATCCCACCCGCCTTCCAAGAAAAACTTTTTTCCCACATGGATCAAATGGGCCATTTTCACCGCTTGATTCACCTTATCCTGCTTTTTCTCGCTCAAATAGGGCTGCAGGGCATAAAGAAGTTTCGCCGCACTGCTTTCTCCCTTGCGAAATTCCTGCAGGAGCGGCATCAGTTTTGTAAGCATGGCGGGATCAAAATTTTGAAAAGGGTTTGGCTCTTCCTTAGCTGATGCCGCAGCGGAATCTTCCCCCGACAACTGTTTGGCAAAATCCATAATCATTCGCATGGCATTGGGGTCATTGAGAAGACTATTCAGTTTTTCATCAATATGATCCATAGACCCCTCCGCAAAATCACAGTTATTTACCCAGTTGTTTTGCCATACGTTGCAGCAGCGCTTTTCCGTCAGGACTGCTCATGACCTTTTTCAGGAGTGCCGCCATTTCCATATAGTTCCCGTTCTCACCCTGTTGGGTCGCATGCTGCAATTGATTTGCATCCAAGCGTGCCATCAGCGCCTGACCATCCGGGGAACTGGCAAGCTGTTCGACAATGGCAGGGTTTTGCTTTAACTGTTCCATCAACTGAATGAAATCCATATCTCTACCTCCATAGTGCATTATATGTGGCAATAAAAAAAGATGTACCGATTGGTACATCTTTTACAGTTTCTTTTTGCAGATATCGGAAAGGGGGCACTCCTCACAGCGCGGCTTTCTGGCATCACACCACTCACGGCCGAAAAGTACCATGCGATGGCAGAAATCGCTGGCTTCTTCTTTTGGAATGTACTTGCGAAGCTGAACTTCTACCTTTTGCGGATCACGGCTGCCGTCAGTAATCCCCAGCCGACCCGTGATACGAATACAGTGGGTATCGCAAACGTAGCCGTCCGTGCCATAGATATCACCAAGAATCAGGTTCGCAGTCTTGCGGCCTACTCCGGGGAGTGCCAGAAGATCATCCATCGTGCCGGGTACCTTGCCGTCAAACCGATCCAAAAGCATCTGCGCACTTGCTACAATATCTTTTGCTTTGGCACGCCAAAAACCGCAGGAATGGACATATTCGCCCACTTCATCCGGTGTGGCGGCGGCGAAAGCTTCCAGGGTGGGGAAGCGCCGGTAGAGGGCAGGTGTCACAAGGTTCACGCGTTCGTCTGTGCACTGTGCCGACAGACGAACGGCGAATAATAATTCGTAGTCTTTCACATATTGCAGGGAGCAAAATGCATTAGGATAAATTTCCTTCAATCGATTGATGATGATAGCTGTATCCTTCTTTGTTCGCATGGAATCACCTCTTTTCGCCATTATATCAACGGTTGCGGAAAAATGCAATCGGTGTTATAATAAGACCCAAAATGGGAGGTGATATTGTGCAACCATTGGCGGATGAACTGCGCCCTCAGACTTTAGAGGAAGTAGCAGGGCAGAAGCACCTGCTGGGTGAAAATGCGCTTCTGCGGCGCTTAATTGAAAACGGAGCGGAAGCCAATATGATCTTCTATGGCCCATCTGGCACCGGAAAAACCACCATTGCCAATATCATAGCCAAACGTACACAAAAAGCACTCTACCACCTGAATGCCACCACAGCCGGTTTGCAGGATATCAAGGCCATCATCGCAGATATTGACACCATGATGGCCCCCAACGGCATTCTGCTATATTTAGACGAGATCCAGTACTTCAACAAAAAGCAGCAGCAGAGCCTGTTGGAGTTCCTGGAAAACGGTAAGATCACTATGATCGCCAGTACCACCGAGAATCCCTACTTCTACATTTATAATGCGCTTTTATCCCGCAGTACGGTGTTTGAATTTAAAGCGTTGACTGCTGATGATACCCTGCCGGCGGTTATTCGTGCGCTTTTGATCGTCAAAGAGCGAAGTCAATTGCCATTTACATGGGAAGATACTGTTCCCATGACCATTGCCGCAGCCTGCGGAGGCGATGTGAGAAAAGCCATCAATGCTGTGGAGCTTCTATATCAGTCTGCCAAGCAAAGCAGCAGCGGCCTGTATGTGACAAGGGAGGACGCTTTACAGTTAGCGCAGCGCAGTGCAATGCGCTACGACCGAGATGGTGATGCCCACTATGATCTGCTGTCTGCCTTGCAAAAATCCATTCGTGGCTCAGACCCTGATGCTGCGGTGTATTATCTGGGCAGGCTCCTGGTAGCAGGGGATTTGATCAGTCCCTGTCGCAGGCTTCTTGTTATTGCCAGTGAAGACGTTGGACTTGCATATCCGCAGGCAATTGTGGTGACGAAGGCCTGTGTAGATGCGGCTTTGCAGATCGGTCTGCCGGAGGCAAGGCTGCCTTTGGCAGAAGCTGCGATTTTGCTGGCCACCGCGCCGAAATCCAACGCGTCCCACAATGCCATTATTGCGGCGATGGCTGACATTGAACACGGCGCTATGGGTGATATTCCCCGTCATTTGCAGAATGTACATGCCGATAGTACCGGTGCAGAGAAAGGCCCTGCCTACAAATATCCCCACAATTATCCCAACCACTATGTCACTCAGCGCTATCTCCCGGAGAATCTGGGGGAACGTCACTACTATGAGTATGGTGACAATAAGACCGAGCAGGCCGCCAAACGGTACTGGGAAGAAATCAAAAAGGAGCATTGATCATGGAGTTACAGCTTCACGATATTGTGGAAGAGAAAAAACCGCATCCCTGTGGCGGAATGCGCTGGGAGATTCTCCGCATTGGAATGGATCTGAAGTTAAAATGTCTCACTTGCGGTCACGAGGTCATGTTGCCACGGAGAAAGGCCGAAAAAATGATCAAGAGGATTATCCCGAAGGAGGAGCAATAAATGTCAAAGAAAACGCAGAGATTTTTCGCCTGTATGGTGGCTTTGCTGCTGGCCATACTGATGTTGGTCACCTTAGTTGTACCATATCTGGGTTTGTAATTTGCTATGAAACATTATATTATCGGAAAGTGGAAACCCGAAGCAGGGGAAAAGACTAATTTTTTGCCAAGGGTGCAGGAGATTTTTTCTGAAGCAGGTCATATTCCCGGGGTGTACGGCGCTGAAATTTTCACCAATTGCATTGACCGGGACAACCGCTATGACATCATGATCGTTATTCATATGGAGCGTTCGGCGCTTACGGCATACGATGATTCTGCCATGCATCACGCATGGAAAGAAGAGTTCGGGCCGCTTTTGGAGAAAAAAGCGATTTTTGACCATGAATAGTAAGAAAAGGGGCGAGAGAAATCTCGTCCCTTTTCTATGTTGCGACTCATTTTTTATTCACGGTGCGCTATTCTGTTTTTGGAATGAGGTGAGCGCAATGACAGTGTATCTCGATGAGGTATTTCTACAGAATTTGATTATCGATTATTTGCTCTTTATCACATGCTGTCAGATTTCCTCCGTTCCCATTCGTCGAACACGATGTTTTTTGGTAAGCTGTCTCGGAGGAATCTATGCCGCGGCGCAATATTTTCCTTATTTCAGGTTCTTGTACATTGTGCCAATCAAGATGGTGGTTGGTGTTTTGCTGGGGTATATCGTATTCCGAAAACACTGGAAAGCCAACATGCTTTTTCTATTGCTTGGTGCAACCTTTGCCGGCGTATTACGTTCTCTCCCGAATACATACCGTATGAATTGGCTGCTACTCGGCTTGTGTGCGATTGGCTTCTATATCATACTCTCGCTACTGTTTCGCCACGGTCTCACAACGCAGGAACGACTCGTACCTGCCAGCATATCCCTTGAAAAGGTCACTCTGCAACTCACAGTACTTCAGGATACCGGAAACATGCTACTGGACTACGACGGACAGCCGATCCTCGTTGTGAGTCGACGTGTTTTCGGCCAATATGATCCGTTTTCTGACCCCGCAAAAGATCCCTGCGTGCAATTGCATGAACAATTTCCGCGGAGAAATGTGATATTTATTCCATATTCCTCTATCGGCGGAGAGGGAGTTCTCCCGGCAATTCAATGTGATTATTTGCATATTTCAGGTATGCACTTGGAAAATGTTTTTATTGCTATATGTAATCAAGGTTTTTCCGGGAAATATCAAGGCCTATGGTGCGGAGAAAGGAGCGGTTGAACCATGAATATCTTTCAAAGAATACGCCGGTACATTCATCTGCACTTCAGGCGTCAGGGCATCTACTATATCGGCGGAAGCGATTCGTTGCCGCCTCCGCTGGAAAAAGAAGAAGAAGCCAAATTATTGGATCATATCGAAGAATTTGATGCCAAGCAAAGATTAATTGAACACAATCTGCGACTGGTAGTTTATATTGCCAAGCGCTTTGACAACACCGGTGTAAACATTGAGGATCTCATCTCAATAGGTACCATCGGTCTGATCAAATCGATCAATACATTTCGCACGGATAAAAACATCAAGCTGGCAACCTACGCCAGCCGATGCATTGAAAACGAGATCCTGATGTACCTTCGTAAAAACAGCAATACGAAAACCGAAGTAAGTTTGGACGAACCCCTGAATACGGACTGGGATGGAAAAGAACTGCTGCTTTCTGACGTAATGGGAACAGAAGAAGATGTGGTAATGCGTCCTATTGAGGAGGATGTGGAGCGTCAACTTCTGCACAGCGCCGTGCACAAATTATCAAAAAGGGAACAGGAGATCGTATCCATGCGCTTTGGCCTGTATGGCCATAAAGCACAGACACAGAAAGAGGTTGCCGATACCCTTGGCATCTCTCAAAGCTATATATCGCGCCTTGAAAAACGGATCATGTTGCGATTAAAGCATGAGATCAGCCGTGTGAGCTGATAAAAAGCTGTAATGGTTATTAACATTACAGCTTTTTATTTAAACAGGTTTATTTGCCGGACGATTTACGACAAGCATATTATAGTAGCGGAGCAGATGATAATCATCCTTGTCCAGTTTGATACTACCCAGGAGCAGATCATTCTCATCCAAAGGCACCTTGGAAATCAAAGCTTTCAGGGCAATCGGGGCGAAAAATGGGGTAGAGCCGATGCCGGAGACGAGACCGACAGCAGGAACATTATTCTGCATGGGATTGAGCATGCAGATATACATTTTTTCGGCTGCATTAATCTGGTTGGTTAAAACCATATGGGTAATGGTATCGTAGGATTTCATCTCACCAACAAACAGATGCTGGCAGCGATCGGGATCATCAAAGGAGGAGACTCCGGTAAAAAGAGTGACCTCCGTGGCATCATTGTTGCTGGATTGAGTGAAATGTAGTAAGGAGCGAACTATCTGGCGAATACGTCCGTCATAGTAATACATATAAGCCAAAGTCTGATTAAAATAGGTGTTCTGCGGAAGCTTGCTTTCGCTGTGGAAAATAGGGGGCTGATAGTCCACAAAATGCTTCAACTCCACATCAAGTGCTTTCGAAATATCGTAGAGAGTTTCAATATCAATTGTGATGGCACCGTTTTCATACTTAGATAGGGTGGCCTTACTCTTATTAATGATCGCAGAAAACTCCTCAATGGTATAACCACGGCTTTTGCGATATTTTTTAATTCGCTGGCCCACAAAATAGGAAAATGAACTCAAAGTAACCCCTCCTATAACAGTCTATTATATTATACCACCCAATATATGTAAGTCAAGTCATAGTTTCTATAAAAGAAACATAAATTTCTCGGAAATACTTATCACTACGAAAAAAATAGATCCGAAGCTATTTTAGCTTCGGATCTATTATAATAATTTCCTGTTGGGAAAGAATTACTTGGCAGCTTCCATACCGGCAATAAGAGCCTTCTTATTGCCTTCCAGGAACTTAGCCTTCTTCTCACCCAGTTCGATTCGGATAGCCTCGACCATGGAATCCAGAGGAGTCACGTCGCAGGCGCCCATGACAGCACCCAGGATGGCCACGTTGGCACCCTTGGGGTTGCCGACCTGCTCAGCAATGGCATTGGCATCGCAATACACGACATTGATGTCAGTGCGCTCTGCCTTACGGTCAATGATGGAGCTGTTGATGACCAGCAGACCACCGGGCTTCACATCACACTCGAACTTGTCCAGAGAAGGACGATTCATAGCAACGACGACATCGGCCTTGTGGACCAGGGGAGAAGCAACGGGCTCATCGGACACGATGACGGAGCAGTTGGCGGTACCGCCACGCATCTCGGGGCCGTAAGAGGGCAGCCAGGAAACGTGCTTGCCATCCAGCATGCAGGACATGGCCATGAACTTACCGATCAGGAGCATACCCTGACCGCCGAAACCGGCAAAGATGAAAGTTTTTTCCATAATTACTTAGCCCCCTTGTCTTTGTAAACGCCCAAAGGATAGTAAGGCATCATGTTCTCTTCCAGCCACTTGAGAGCCTCCACGGGAGACAGACCCCAGTTGGTGGGGCAGGTGGACAGGACTTCGACCATGCAGAAGCCGTGACCTTCCTTTTGATACTGGAATGCCTTGGCAATGGCCTTCTTAGCCTTCACAATATTGGCAGTGTTGTTCACGGCCACGCGCTCGATGTAGTAGGAAGAAGGAACTGCCGCCAGCATCTCGGACATCTTGATGGGCAGACCGGACCACTCCTCGCTACGACCGGCGGGGCAGGTGGTAGCCTTCTGGCCGATCAGGGTGGTGGGAGCCATCTGGCCGCCGGTCATACCATAGATGGCATTGTTGACGAAGATGGTGACGATCTTCTCGCCGCGATGAGCAGCGTGAACGATCTCAGCGGTACCGATAGAGGCCAGGTCGCCATCGCCCTGATAGGTGAACACCATGGTGTCATCACCAACAACGCGCTTTACGCCGGTGGCCACTGCGGGTGCACGGCCGTGTGCGGCTTCGTACATATCGCAGTTAAAATAGTCGTAAGCGAACACGGAGCAGCCCACGGGAGCCACGCCGATGACCTTACCGTCCAGGTTCATCTCGTCGATGACTTCGGCCACCAGACGATGGATGATACCATGGTTACAACCGGGGCAGTAATGGAACTGCTTATCGGTCAAATACTTGGTTTTTTCAAACAGAACAGCCATCTTATTTACCCTCCTTCATGCTGAGGATCTTCTCAACGATCTCACTGGTGGTGGGCATTTCGCTACCGCAGTGACCGAAGAAGTCCACGGGCTTTGCGCCGTTGATAGCCAGCTTGACATCTTCCAGCATCTGGCCTTCGTTCAGCTCAACATCCAGAACGGCCTTCACGGAAGCCTGGCAGGCGACCTTCTTAACAGCGTCAGAGGGGAAGGGCCACACGGTGATGGGACGGATCAGACCCACGTTGATGCCCTTGGCCTTCAGCTCATTGATAGCGCTCTTGGCGATACGGGCAACAGTACCGAAAGCGGAGATGATGTAGTCAGCACCCTCGCAGTTGTACTCTTCCCACATCTGCTCGTTGGCAACGACTTCCTTGTACATCTTCTGCAGGCGATCGTTGTGAACAGCCAGAGATTCGGTGTCGATGTAGATGGAGTTGATGATGCCGCGCTTCTCGGGATCATCACCGGGCTTCCAACCGGTGCAGGCCCAGGGCTTCTTCTCGGGATCAATCTTGAAATCGACCATGGGAGGCAACTCCACGGGCTCCATCATCTGAGCGATGATACCATCGGCCAGGAACAGAACGGGGATACGATACTTCTCAGCCTTATCATAGGCGCCCATCATCAGGTCGATAAACTCCTGGACGGAAGAAGGAGCGAAGGTCAGCAGGTGATAGTCACCGTTACCGCCGCCCTTGGTGCCCTGGAAGTAGTCACCCTGGGAAGCCTGGATGTTGCCCAGACCGGGGCCGCCGCGCATCACGTTGACGATGACGCAGGGAACCATGGCGCCTGCGCAGTAGGAGATACCTTCCTGCTTCAGAGACACGCCGGGGCTGGAAGAAGAAGTAATGACACGGGCACCGGTACCGCCGGCACCGTAAACCATGTTGATAGCAGCAACCTCGGACTCGGCCTGCAGGAAGCAGCCGCCGACTTCGGGCATACGGGCAGACATGTATTCGGGAATCTCAGTCTGCGGAGTGATGGGGTAACCGAAGAAATAGCGAGCACCGGCACGGATGGCGGCCTCAGCAATAGCTTCGCTACCCTTCATAAGAGTCAAAGCCATGTTTTTTCCTCCTTAGTCTTTTTCAATACGGATGACGCAATCGGGGCAGGTACGGGCACAGGAAGTGCAGCCGATACATGCTTCCATGTTGACCACCTCAGCGGGGTGATAACCCTTAGCATTGATTTTGGTCTTGGACAGTTCGATGATACCCTTGGGGCAAGCGCGGACGCACAGACCGCAACCCTTGCACAGGATCTCGTTGATGCTTACTTTAACCACATTTACACCTCTTTCCACGTTTGTAGAACTTTCAAATAAACCCCGGAAGGGGAGATTTGATGAAATTACAGCATATCCATGTTCGGAGCCTTGGTATTTAAACCGAACTCAATATAGGAATCCCAGTCGCGGTGCATATACACATCAATGGCAATGGGCTTTCCCACATATTTAGGATCGGGGTTCCGAGCCAGGAATGCATCCAGGAATTCCTTTTTGCCGGTGGTATAGGCCACAGGAATGCCGGTGACATCCGCAACCTGCTTCAAAAGCTCATAACCGTCCCAGAGATCCTGCTCGGTTGTGGCGGTAGACAGGTTGGTGTTGTTGATCATGCCGGTGATGGGGAGACGAGCGTGAATCTGCATACCTTCCTGCAGACGCTGGATCTTCTCCAAAGTGCTGGCCAGAGGACGGCGGATGTTCACCACGTTGAGCACTTCCAGAGAACCGGGCTCAAGAGCCACAAAGTCCTCGTGGTAGCGACCCAGAGCCGTGGAACCCACATCGTCGCCACCCACATCGAAAATGACGGCATCCCAATCCAGCACAAAGGCGGACTGGATCTCAGCGGGGAGGGACAGGGTCTCGATACCGGCGCAGGCAAAGTTGGGGGACACAAGGCGGATTTCCTTTTGCTCCACCATTTTACCGCGTTCCGTCAGACGGAAGTAGGTATTGACCATATCCAGATCGAGAAGCTCGGTACGCTCGCCGCGGGCTGCTGCCTGCATGGCAAAGTTCAGAGCCAACTCACTTTTACCGCTGCCGTAGTTACCGATCAGCACCTTGACATTCTTCATTGCAAAAAGTCTCCTTAAACAATTCGCTTGAAAGCTTCGCTTCCAAGCGAGTCACTCACGTTTATCGCGGCGGCGAGGGCCGCCTTGACCGACGTGAGGACTCACTTCGTTCGTCTTACAGGTGTTTTCGGCGTGGCGAAGCTACGCCGAAAACTAATTAAAATAAAACGAAAATCGGAAACGATTCAAGCGATAAAGCGCTAAATTACTGCAGATTCTCCTTAATGGTCTGGCACAGAGCGGTGATACCTTCGCGGATCTTATCCTCGGGCATGCAGCTGTAATTCAGACGCAGGGTGTTCTCATGACCGCCGTTGGGGAAGAAGGAACCGCCGGGAACGAAAGCGACCTTCTTCTCGAGGCACTTCATCTGCAGCTCCTTGGCGTTCATGTACTCAGGCAGCACGACCCAGGCGAACAGACCGCCCACAGGATGGGTGTAGGAGCAGCAGTCGGGCAGGTTCTTGGCCAGAGTATCCAGCATCACGGTGCGCCGAGCCTTGTAGGTCTCACGGATCTTATTGACATGGGCATCCAGATCGAACATATCGATCCACTTGGAGGTCTCCATCTGACCGATGGTGGAAGCCTGCAGGGAAGCTGCCTGCTTCATGAAATTGTACTTGGCCAGAATGGCGTCATCTGCACAGACCCAGCCCAGACGGTAGCCGGGAGCCAGAATCTTGGAGAAGGTGCCCAGATAGACGACCAAACCCTTGGTATCCAGAGACTTCAGAGCGGGCAGATAGTCGCCCTCGAAGCGCAGCTCGCCATAGGGGTTATCCTCG
>R21__coassemble_881_pt1 | contig 22524 bp, 19 predicted proteins | sample R21__metabat2_low_PE_038 | metagenome-assembled genome bin R21
GTGCAGGTGCCTACCGAGGCCTTCATGGCAGTTCTCAAGCTGGACAGCGACTGATCTTCTTGCCTTCCGCGAGCGAAGGCGAGCCGCCGCTGTGCGGCGTGAAATGAAATAAAAGCTCACCTGTGAGGAAAGCGAAGCTTTCTGCACAGGCAAGAAGAAGATGCGCAACCTGGGCACGGTGCAGGTGCCTACCGAGGCCTTCATGGCAGTTCTCAAGCTGGACAGCGACTGATATCATAAAAGCCCCGCCCAAAGGGATGGAGCAATCGATAGCTTGCAGACAAAAAAATTCAAACCGCCGGTTCTGTCCCAACAGAACCGGCGGTTTTTTCTTGAAAGGGGGGGGTGTCAGAGCTCCTCTTCGTTTTGCAATTCTTTCAAGCGGCGGAAGGATGCCCGTGCCAGCAAAATGCCGACGATGGCCAGTACTGCGGATGCAATGGCCAGCAGAACGGGAACGGTGCCCGCCATGGAGGGCAGCTCGCAGAGATAGGAGAAGATGCGGTACGCGCCCATGACCAGCAGAATGCCAATCAGCAGCAAGATTACCAGAAGGGCGCTGTTATTGCAATTATGAATCTTTTTCATATCAGTTCATGGGGACCAGATCACCCAGCAGCACGTAGCGCCAGTTGTCGTGCTCGTAGGAGCAGGTGCACAGGGTGATGATATTGTGGGTAGGAGTGACACCGGAGGAGAAGGTACTGCGGCTCTTAAAGCTCTGGATCTGGCTGTCGGTAAAGCCGGTGGCAAACACCTCGTCATTGGCCGGGCAGGAAAAGCCGGCGAATACGTTTACCTGATAGTTCCGGGAAGGCGTATAAACATACATGACGGGGTGCGCATTGTAATAGCTGTTGCCCTGCTTGTAGCTGTCGATAGAGGCAAACATACTGCGGTCTTTCATGTGGTGACCGTAAAGAATGGTGTTGCCATTGGAGAAGTCGGTGGCATTCTCCTTGGCAATGTAGATGGCGCCCCACTCACTGTACTGATGGTTCAGGTTGGTGTGGAGATAATAATCATTGCCAGTCCAGGCTACGGGGTAATTGATAGGGGTGCCCGGGCTGTAGATATAGGCCACGATATCGCTGTTCCAGGCCTTGAGGGAAGTGAAATCCACAGAAGTGCCGCCCGTCCAGACGTACCCGTCACCGGTGGGTGCAGGGGTGCGCTCATCGCGGATCTCGGCATAGGCACAGACCACCTGCAACAGCTTCACGGAGTCCAGCGCGCGGGGCAGCGCCTCGGTTTCTTCTGCATCTTCTGCAAGAGAAACGGCTGCGGAGGTAGATGCATTCTGCAGGGGAAGGTACTTTACACCGGCAAAAATCAAGGCCGCAATCACGACAGCACAGACTGTCAAAAGGATCCACTTACTCTTTTTCATCTCTCTATTCCTTTTCGGTATTTGGTTTTTGCGCCAACAGGGAAGGGTCGCAAGGGGATATATGATGGTTAAATTCTAATGCCCTGCTCGGTAAAACGGGGGATCAGGCCCTCGCGGGGATGGGGGCTGTCGTGATCCGGCATCTGAGCCAGATCGTAACCGGGATAATCGTTGCCCTCTACAAGAACGGGGCCGTTGGGCGTGATGCAGATGTCCCAGCCCACGTAGCGAAAGTCAGGATATTTCAGCGCGGCTTTCAATGCCAGAGCCTTGCACTCTGCAGCCAGGGGGATCCGGTAACCCTTGAAGGTGATGCCGGTGGTGGGGTGGGTAATAAATTCCTCCATCTCCTCGGAGTGACCGTTGGAAACAATGGTGCCGGTTTCAATGTCCAGACGGCAGGTAATACCGCCGCGACCGGTGTTATCACATTCGGCGCCGCCGGAACCGGCCTTGCAGGCGGCATAGATCACGGTGGGCTGACCATCGTCTTTCACAAAGGTGGCAATTCGCACGCAGTTGACGGAAGCGGGATGCAATGCCGCCATATCGGGGTGCTGAGACAGAACCTCCTCGGCAATGCCAAAGGGCTTGGCGGGATCCTTCAGGTAGTTCCACAAGGCCTGCATATCGGCAAAGTCCTTCACCCACAGTTTTTCAATGCCGCGGCCGCAATCGGCATCCACGGGCTTGGCCATCAGGGAATCCTTGCCCGCAAGAAAGCGGCAGAAACTCCCGTAGTCACCGGTGCGGAGATCGAAGGTCTCGCGACCCATAAACTCACGGAACTTTTCGGAGAATGTGTTTTTATCATTGAAAACAGCGGCATCGGCGCGATTGTTGACCCTCTTAACGAAAGCGGCAGAGCGCAGACGGGTTAAATAAGTGCGCCGCTCGGCATCACTGCACTCATAAAACTGCATCATCATATAGTCGGTAGGGCCGGCACCGTAGGTGGTGCCGCAAAGAAGGATGTCATTGAACAGCGCAAGAGTGCTCTTTCCGCAAAGCCGGTGAGCTTCCCCGGCGGTCTGCCAGATCTTGCTCAGCATGTTGCGGCTACCCTTTGCTGTGCGCAGAACAGAAGAGAGTTTCATGATGGTCCTCCTCCACAATAATTTCCATTGTCTATTATATCCGGTTTTTCGGAAAAGAAAAGGAAAAAGTGCTTGACAGCAAAAAAACTTCGTGATATAAGTGTACCAATACGATTAGTACACTATTCGGAAAGGGGCAGTAGCTATGATCCATCTGGATTATCGGGATAATCGACCGATTTATCAGCAGGTAAAAGACGGTTTACGAAAGCTCATGGTCACGGGGGTTTTGTCGCCGGGTGACAAGCTGCCGTCAGTTCGCAGTCTGGCCACGGAGCTGGCCATCAATCCCAATACCATCGCCCGCGCGTATACGGAATTGGAACAGGAGGGCTATATCGTGTCTGCCACAGGCAAGGGAAGCTTTGTGGCAGAGGGACAGTCTCAGCACGATGCCCGAAAAGAGGAGCTGAAAGCGAAAATCCGCCCGGTGTTTGGCGAGTTGCGGGCACTGGGTATGACACGGGAGGAGCTTTTGTACCTTTGGGAAGGAGGAAAAGACAATGCTTGAAGCAAAAAATGTGGTGAAATCCTTTGACGGCTTCCGCGCTCTGGATGATACCACGCTGACAGTGCCCGCCGGCGCGGTATACGGTTTGGTGGGGCCCAACGGCGCCGGTAAATCCACCATCATTCGCCATTTTACCGGCGTATATCGTCCGGACAGCGGCTCTTTGACGTTGGATGGCGAGAATATTTACGAAAACCCTGCGGTGAAAAGCCGTATGGTGGTGATCCCCGATGACTGGTACTATTTCCCCCAGGCCTCCATCGCCGAGATGGCCAAGGTCTATGCCGGCATGTACCCCCACTTCAATTGGGCACGCTACGGCAAGATGAAAGAGGTCTTTCCCCTCAATGACCGCATGATGATTCGCCGCATGAGCAAGGGTATGCAGAAGCAGGCGGCTTTCTGGCTGACCATGTGCTGCATGCCGGAGGTGCTGATCCTGGATGAGCCGGTGGACGGCCTGGACCCGGTGATGCGCCGTCAGGTATGGAGTCTTCTTTTGGGCGATGTGGCGGAGCGAGGCACCACGGTGCTGGTTTCCTCCCACAATCTGCGTGAGTTGGAAGACGTCTGCGACCACGTGGGTATCATGAACAAGGGCAAGGTGCTTTTAGAGCGCAGTCTCAGCGACCTGCAGGACAACACCGTGAAACTGCAGGTGGCCTATGAGGGAACCACGGAACCCATGCTGCCTGAGAATCTTCAGATCCTCCATCGAAGCCATATCGGCCGGGTCTACACCTATATTCTGCGGGGTAAGGCAGAGGAGATCACCGCCGCCATGGGTGCGCTGAAGCCGGTTTTGATGGAACTGATTCCTCTGACCCTGGAGGAGATCTTTATTTACGAATTGGGAGGTGCCGACTATGCTATCAAAGACATCGTGCTTTAAGACGCTGGTAAAAAGCGATTGGCGGCACTATTGGCCCATTGCTTTCGGTTATGCCGTCCTGTGGCTGATCCTGCAGCCTGTCGGCCTGTGGCAGAATACCCGCTGGGAGAATGATCTTCCCATGGCTCTGCGCATAGAGAGCTTCATGGCGGGCAAGGGTTCCATTCTGTGGATGTGCGCGATTTTTGCCATGATCACGGCCATGGCGGTTTGGAGTTATCTGATGAAGAGTTCTTCCGTGCAGTTTATGCACGCTCTGCCCGCCACCCGCCGCGCCCAGTTTGCCGCCCACTATACCGCGGCGCTGACCATGCTCACTGCGGTGCACATTCTTACATTCCTTGCTATCATCGGCATCATGGCGATTCGCGGAGCCGTGGTATGGGGAGCGGCCTTCCTGTGGCTTTTGGTCGCAGAGTTGACGATGGTGTTCTTCTTCGCGCTGGCCACCCTCTGCTGCATGATCACCGGCTGGCTTCTGGCCGCACCGGTATTCTACGGCGGACTCAACTGTGTGTTTGTTGTCGTGGCTTCGCTGGTGCAGGAGCTGACGGCGCAGTGCAATTATTGGGGCTATGCCCGTGGAAAGCTGCCCCGTTTCATCTATTGGCTCACCCCGGCCCTTCGGATGGGGCAGACATACAACGCGGAATACCAGTATGTGGACATCTATGAGACGGCCGTTTTTCGAGCCAACCCCGACGCACTGCGTACCGCAGCCATCTACTTCGCCGTGGGCTTGGTGTTGGCCGTGTGTGCCTACCTCTTCTACGAAAAGCGCCCCAGCGAGACGGCGGGGGACGCCGTGTCCTTCCGTTGGCTGCGTCCCATCGTGAAATGGGTCATTGCTGTCTGCGGCGGTATGGTCATGGGCCTTTTCCTGGTGAGCCTGTTTTTGGGTGAGCGGAATATTGTGATGGCCACCGCCGCCATGTGCATCTTCGGCGTTCTGTGCTATATCGCCGTGGAGATGCTTTTGTGCAAGAGTTATCGGGTTTTCCGCCGGCCCTTGCTTACAGGATGCGGCATTTTATGCGCGGTATTTGTGGTACTATCTGTAATGCTCCATGCCGATGTGTTTGGGTATGAAAAGGCAATCCCCGTGCTGAATGACGTGGAGAGTGTGGATGTCAGTGGCAGTGGTGCCAGCTATTGGGCACAGTTTTCCGACTCCGCGGATATTCAGAAGGTGCTGACGCTCCATGAGGAGCTGATCGGTGCCTCCGATGAAGTGAAGATGGAAGATATCGATACCGCATCCGCGGAGCGGAAGACCTCATATCTGGAGATCAATTATGTGCTGGAAAACGGCACCACCTTACAACGCAGCTACTATTTTGCCATCCCGGAGGGAAGCAATCTGCACCATATGCTCAACGACTTCTATAATGATCCCGCCGTTCGTCATCAGACGATATTCCCACAGTATGAAGAGGGAGGCGAAGCGAATGTCACCGGCGGCATGGTGAACCTCTATGACTGTACCGATGATGAGAAGTTGGAGTATGGAGTCAGCCGTCAGTTTGAACTGACCCGCGACCAGGCTCGGGAAATCTATACGACTCTGGGGCGGGAAACCTGCGAAAAGGGAAACCGGGATATTCTCACCGGTGGGGGTCTGCAATGCGAATTCAACTTTGAGAATTATGCAGATCAGGGGTATTTTCTCTATGCCAGCGTGAACCTGGATTGTTGTCCGAAGACCTTGAAACTTCTGGAAAACTATGGTATGATTAACGGGAAAGGTTGAGAGGACAACCTTATCATTGGAAAGGAAGTAAAAGTATGAAAAGAGTAATCTGTGCGATTCTTGCACTTGTCATGATTGTGAGTCTGTGTTCCTGTGGAAAGAATGCAGGAACGGATGAAGAAGAGATTACGGCGGTTGGAACACTTCCCGTTTCTTTTGACGATCCCGCCGCCCTGTCCGATGCCATGACCCCTGTGGCCTTTACTGCGGACAGTCTCAAGTTTGCCGAGGATGGCACGGCTACCATGGATGTGGACATCTATGTGCAGGTCATGTATGATGCCGTGGATGTTTCCAAACTCAAAGAAGGCATCCGCTTCTTTGACGCAGAAGGCAACGAGATGCAGGTCGAGAGCGTAAAGTTCAAAGACGATACGGTGCTGATCAACGGCGGCTTGGACGATGGAGGCGTGACGCTGATTTCCATCGGTGGCGGTGTTTACATGCAAGCACTGGCCGAGGGCTATGTAGCTGTGTTCAACTGCGGTACTGCCACATATCCTGTGAACGCCGAGTGCGTTCTGATTGACAATGCAGACCCTGAAAATCAGGATGTGACCGTCACTTTGGCGGAGATGGCTGACTATCTGGCTGCAGATACCATCACCTTTAACCCAAACAACACCACTCTCGTCATTGAGGGCGGCGAGATTACCCAGATCGTACGCAATTATCTGCCCTGATGCAAAGCTCCAAAAGGAGCCATTCCTTCCGGAATGGCTCCTTTTTATTAAATAAATCACCGGAATCCCCGGGAAAGCGGGAATCGGGGCTTTACAGAGTGTACGAATTCGGATATAATACTACAGTTACTGAAATTTTCGAGACAAGGAGACAACCGCAATGGCAGTCATTGAATACGATGAGTATAAGCAGAAGCTCCTGACTCTGGAGCCGACCCTGGCAGAGCTGGAGCAGGCGCTGAATATTCCCCGTGCCCGTGAAGAACTGGCAGGCTTACAACGCGAGACCGAGATTGACGGTTTCTGGAACGATATTGAGCGATCTCAGCGTGTTGCCCAGCAGATCAAGCGCCTGGAAAGCAAAATCAAGAAGCACGACCATCTGGTGGCTGACTGGCAGGACACGCTGACCCTCTGCGAGATGGGTCAGGAGGAGGACGATGCCTCTCTACTGGGTGATGTGGTCAATGGCTATGAAACCATTGAAAAGGAAATTTCCGATCGTCGGCTGGCCGCACTGATGTCCGGCGAGTATGACGGCAACAACTGCATTCTGACACTCCATGCCGGTGCCGGCGGCACCGAGGCACAGGACTGGTGCCAGATGCTGTTTCGTATGTATTCCCGTTGGGCGGAGCGCCACGGATTCACCGTGGAGACCCTCAACTATGAAGACGGCGATGAGGCCGGCATCAAGACCGCCACGCTCTCCATCGAGGGTGAGAATGCCTACGGATATCTCAAGAGCGAAAACGGCGTGCACCGTCTGGTGCGCGTCAGTCCCTTTGATGCCAATGCCCGCCGTCAGACCAGCTTTGCCGCTGTGGAGGTCATGCCGGAGCTGCCCGATGACAACGATATCGAGATCCGCCCCGAAGAGATCGAAATGCAGGCATGCCGCTCTTCCGGTGCCGGCGGTCAGCACATCAACAAGACCTCCTCCGCTGTGCGTATCACCCACCTGCCCACCGGCATCGTGGTCTTCTGCCAGACGGAGCGCAGCCAGTTCCAGAACCGCGACAACTGCATGAAGATGCTCAAGGCCAAGCTCCTGGAGCTGAAGATCCAGCAGCACGCCGAAAAGATCTCCGACATCAAGGGCGTACAGATGAAGATCGAGTGGGGTAGCCAGATCCGTTCCTACGTGTTCATGCCCTACACCCTGGCCAAGGATACCCGTACCGGCTACGAAATGGGCCAGATCCAGAACGTGATGGACGGCGATATCGACGGATTCATCAATGCCTATCTCACCGGCCTTGCCAATGGCACTCTGGTGACCAAATAATTAAACGGGCGCGTTGCTTTCTGCAACGCGCCCGTTTAATTATTTGATATACTCTGCATGGTCAACGGTCTCCCCACCCTGGCTGACGGAGATCAAATTCATTTTTCCGGCGGTGTGTACGTCGGAAAAATACAAAGATTCAGCCGCCTTGGGCGGCGACACCAGTGACAGAGGTCATCTGGTGCGGGGGATACACAAGGGGGACCTGTCCCCCTTGTGAGTTAGCGGATATAGAGCTCCGGGTCGATGATCTCGCCGTCCCGGCTGACAGAGAAGTGCAGGTGCGGCCCCATGGTCATTTCTGCGGCGGCAGTGGTACCCACATAGCCGATGATATCACCGGCGGAGACGGTTTGTCCCTCATTTACGGGCGGCTTTTCCTGCAGGCTGGCGTAGGTGGTGGTATAGCCGTCGTTATGGGAAATGACTACGGTGGTGCCCATCAGATCATCCTTTTTCACAGAGCTGACGGTGCCGCCGGCGGCAGTTTTCACCGCGTCACCCTCCCCGGCCTGAATGTCGATCCCATTGTGGGTGCGCCAGTCGGCCATGGTTTCATCGTACAGAAGCTCTGTCATGGAAAAGACGGTAACCGTGGTACCATCCAGAGGGGATACTACCGAGGGCAGCAGTTCCGCCGGTGCGGCAATGGTGGGCTCAGAGGCGTCTTGCGCAGTGGTCTGCGAATCTGCTTTGGGGATCGCGTGGGGCTGAGGAGCGATGATCTCCACATCCTGATTGGAGGAAGCGGGAGCGACAGCATTGTTGCGGCCGAAGATGGTGACCGCCCCTACGATGCCGGCGGCGATCAGGCACACGGCAACTGCCGAGGCTACAACCGGCCAGCGCTTACAAAATGAAATGAAACGCATAAAAACACTCCTTATCGAAAATGTAAAATCACAGAACTGAAAAGTTCCTTTGGGCATATTGTGCACACCCAAAGGAACTTTTATACATTTTGAAAAAAGGAGCAAAGACGATCAGGAATCAAACTCACCTTTTACATTGCGGTTCATCAGCTTTCGCAGCTCCGCAAGAGGATCGGCGTGAAGGTAGAGAATGTTATACACACAGCGGCAGATGGGAAGCTCCACATGGTGGCGCTCGCCCAACAGCAGCAGGGCGCACACGGTGTAATACCCCTCGGACAGAGCGGAAAACTCCTCGCCCCGAATAAAGGCCTCGCCGAAGCGGCGATTGTGACTGTAAGGGGAAAAGACGGTGGCCTCGTAGTCCCCCAGATGGCATAGCCCGTAGGCGGACAGTGCATTGCCGCCCATGGCCTGAATCAGACGGGATACCTCAAGGGTGCCGCGGCTCATCAGGGCACCTTTGAGGGTCCCCAGATGCAGGCCATCCAGGAAGCCTGCGGCAATTCCCACCACATTTTTGGCGGCAGCGCCCACCTCATTGCCCAACAGATCCCCTCCGTAATAAAAGCGGATCAGATCCCCGGAAAAGGCTTTCACCAGCTGGCGCTTTACCGCGCTGTTGTTGCTGTCAATGACCATGCAGTTGGGTACATCGTGGTAAAATTCCTGCACATGTCCCGGGCCCAACCATACGGCTACAGCATTGGAAGGATCCAGATTTTCTTCGGCGATCTGGCTCAGGCGCCGACCTGTACCCATCTCCAGACCCTTCATGCACAGCACGAAGATGCGTTCGCGCAGCTGCAGGGGGACAAGTTCCTCCATCAGAGCCTGCAGACCCTGGGAACCGATAGAAATAATAGTGACTTCCGCCTGCGCAGTGCAGGAGAGGTCCGTTGACAGAGTTACACTCTCGGGGAGTGTTAAAAGATCGTTACACCGCTCCTTGAGAAAGCGCTGCATATGCGGAGAGGAAGGGCGGCCGTAAAGAGTGACCTGATGACCGATGCTGTCCAGATACCAGGTGATCAGTGAGCCCCACCGACCGCAGCCGATGACAGCAATGCGCATAGAGTTCTCCTTTGAAAAATACGGAGAGGAGTCTGTCTCCTCTCCGTAGAAACAAATTACTTTACGATCAAGGATTTGCCGTCCATTTCCGGCGGGCAGGCAAGACCCATCACATCCAGAATGGTAGGAGCGATATCAGCCAGTCGGCCGGGGCGGAGCTCAGAGCCGGCACCGCAGAGGATAAAAGGCACAAGATTGGTGGTGTGTGCCGTCATGGGAGAGCCATCGGGCTCAGCCATGCACTCGGCATTGCCGTGGTCGGCGGTGATCATGGCGATACCGCCCATCTTCAGGGTGGCATCCACCACCTTGCCCACGCACTCATCCACGGTTTCCACGGCCTTAATCGCGGCATCCAGCACGCCGGTGTGGCCTACCATGTCGCAGTTGGCAAAGTTCAGGATGATCACATCATAGGCACCGGATTCGATGCGCTCGACGCACTTGTCACAGACTTCGTGGGCACTCATCTCCGGCTGCAGATCGTAAGTGGCCACTTTGGGAGAGGCCACCAGTACGCGGTCTTCCCCGGGATACTGCATCTCCACGCCGCCGTTGAAGAAGAACGTTACGTGAGCGTATTTTTCGGTTTCGGCAATACGCAGCTGGGTCAGTCCCAGAGAACTGAGGTATTCGCCCAAACCGTTCTTGACTTCCTTGTGAGGCCAGGCCACCAACACGTTGGGAATGGTGCTGTCGTACTCGGTGTTGCACACATAGGTGGTGGAGAAATACTCGCGCTGGAATCCGTCGAAATCAGGATCCACAATGGCGCGGGTGATCTCGCGGGCACGGTCGGGACGATAGTTGAAGAAAATGATGCTGTCGTTGTCGGAGATCGTGCCGTCCTTGTCGCAAACCACGGGCTCTACGAACTCATCGGTGATACCGGCATCATAGGATTTCTGCACAGCATCCACGGGATCGGCATTCTGCACGCCCTCACCGTAGACCATGGCATCATAGGCGCGGGAAAGACGCTCCCAGCGCTTGTCGCGGTCCATGGCATAGTAGCGGCCTGTGACGGTGGCAATTTTGCCGACGCCCAGCTCCGCGCATTTGTTCTGCAGGGCTTCCACAAAGGATTTGCCGCTGGTGGGACTTACGTCACGACCGTCCAGGAAGCAGTGTACATAGACTTTTTCAAGACCCTTGTTCTTTGCCATCTGCAGAAGAGCAAAGAGGTGGGTAATGTGAGAGTGAACACCACCGTCGGAAAGAAGACCGTACAGATGCAGAGCAGTGCCTCTTTCAAGGCAGGCGTCCATGGCCTTGTTATAGGCCTCGTTCCGGAAGAAGCTGCCGTCTTCGATGGCCAGAGAAATGCGGGGCAGATCCTGAAATACCACACGGCCGCCGCCGATATTGGTATGGCCCACTTCACTGTTGCCCATCTGACCGTCGGGCAGACCCACGTCCAGACCGCTGGCAGAGAGGGTGGTGTTGGCATATTCTTTGAAGAGATAATCCAGCACCGGGGTTTTGGCAAGGGAAATGGCGTTGGCACTGCCGGGGGCAGTGAGGCCGTAGCCATCCATGATGATCAAAGTAGTGGGATTTTTCGCCATGTCAGCAACCTCCTTTTAGTCCTGGTTGGCAGCGTTGATGATGTCCACAAAGTCCTTGGCCTTGAGACTTGCGCCACCGATGAGACCGCCGTCAATATCGCTTTGACCCAGCAGTTCTCCGGCGTTGGAGGGCTTCATGGAGCCGCCGTACTGAATGGTCACACTGCGGGCAATACGGGCACCGTACAGATGACGGATCGTGGTGCGGATAAAGGTGCAGACCTCGGCGGCCTGCTCGGCAGTAGCGGTTTTGCCGGTGCCGATGGCCCATACGGGCTCATAAGCGATCACGCAGCGGCGCAGCTTGTCGGCAGGCACGGCGGCCAGCGCAGATTTCAGCTGCAGAGCGATCAGCTCCATGGTAACGCCCAGCTCGCGCTGATCCAGGGTCTCGCCTACGCAGATAATGGGGTGCAGACCTGCCTCCAAAGCGGCCAGAACCTTCTTGTTGACGGTGAAATCGGTTTCGCCGAAGTATTGACGGCGCTCGCTGTGACCGATGATGACGTACTTCACGCCCAGATCCCGGAGCATATCCACGGAGATCTCACCGGTGTAAGCACCGTTTTGCTCATAGAACACATTCTGTGCACCTACGCTGATGCGCATGTCCTTGAAAGCCTTCATAGCGGCGGGGATATTGCAGCTGGGAACACAAACGACTACATCACACCACTTAGCCTTGGGCATGATAGACCGAATCTCTTCGGCAAAATGTTTGGTATCGCCGGCGGTGTTGTTCATTTTCCAGTTGCCGGCAATAATTGTTTTACGGTATCTGCGATTCATAGACTCTATTCTCCTTTTTTCGTTTACCACAGTAAACCAGAAATAACTTACTTATCCAGCAAACAGGCTACGCCGGGGGAGTGATCCGAGCGCCGCCTGTGGCGGATGAAGCGAGGCGAGCGAGTGGCCGCGGTCGAATTTTCAAGCGCCCGGCGTAAGCCAGCGCAGAAAATTCGGGCACCGCAACAGGGGTGGGCAGGGGAGGTATTACTTATCCAGCAAACAGGCTACGCCGGGAAGTTCCTTCCCCTCCAGGAATTCCAAAGAGGCACCGCCGCCGGTGCTGATATGGGTGATTTTGTCGGCAAAGCCCAGCTGCTCCACAGCGGCAGCACTGTCACCGCCGCCGACGATAGAAACGGAATTGCTCTCGGCCAGCGCCTGTGCAACGGTACGGGTGCCCACAGCAAACTTATCAAACTCAAAAACGCCCATGGGGCCGTTCCACACCACGGTGCCGGCGTTTTTGACAGCGTCGCAGAAGGTCTCGGCAGTCTTGGGGCCGATGTCCAGGCCCATCCAACCGGCGGGAATGGCATCTGCCGGAACCGCCTTGCTGTCGGCATCGGCGGCAAAATTGTCCGCAGCCACGGTATCGGTGGGCAGCAGAAGCTTGACACCCTTGGCCTTGGCCTTTTCGATCATCTCCAGAGCGTAGTCCAGCTTGTCTTCCTCACAAAGGCTCTTGCCGATCTGGCCGCCCTGTGCCTTGGTGAAGGTGTAGGCCATGCCGCCGCCGATAATGATGGTGTCGGCCTTATCCAGCAGATTGTTGATGACGTTGATTTTATCAGAAACCTTGGCGCCGCCCAGAACGGCTACGAAAGGACGCTTGGGATCGCTGAGTGCCTTGCCCATGACCTCCAGCTCCCGAGCCACCAGAAAACCGCTGACAGCGGGGAGATAAGCGGCTACACCGGCGGTGGAAGCGTGCGCACGATGAACGGTACCAAAGGCATCGGATACATAGACCTCGGCCATGTCGGCCAGCTCCTTGGCGAAACCGGCGTCGTTCTTTTCCTCGCGGGCATCAAAGCGCAGGTTTTCCAGCAGCATGATCTCACCGCTCCTAAGAGCAAAAGCCTTGGCTCGCGCGTCATCGCCGACGATATCCTTGGCAAAAATAACATCCTTGCCCAGCAGCTCACTCAGACGGTCAGCTACAGGCTTCAAAGTCAGGGACTCTTTCCACTCACCCTTGGGCTTGCCCAGATGGGAACAGGCGATCACGGCGGCGCCCTGCTCCAACAGGTAATTTATGGTAGGCAGTGCGGCAACAATGCGTTTGTCGCTGGTGATCGCGCCGGTAGCTTTGTCCTGGGGAACATTAAAATCGCAGCGGAGAAGAACTTTTTTGCCGTGGACATCAATGTCCATTACAGTCTTTTTGTTGTAATTCATGATGTGCACTCCTTTTCCAGATCGTTACAGATCTCTCATTTCGCCTGTGCCCTTGAGACCGGGAAATCCGATCTGGCGCAGGGCCTCGTAAGTAAAAATAGCTACGGAATTGGATAGATTCAAACTGCGAGCTTCGCTGCGCATGGGAAGGCGCACACAGCGCTCGTAGTGAGCCATACGAAAGTCTTCGGGAAGTCCGGCGGTCTCTTTGCCGAAGAAAAGCCAGTCGTCTTCGGAAAAGGCGGCCTGGGTATAATCCCGGGGAGCCTTTGTGGTGGCCAGCCAGCAATCCCGGGCGGCCTCCGGATGAAGGGCAAAAAGAGCGTCCAGATTTTCGTAGTCGCAGACCTCCACTAGATGCCAGTAATCAAGACCTGCCCGCTTCACCGCCCGATCGGAAATATCGAAGCCCAGAGGGCGGATCAGGTGGAGACTGCAGCCGGTAGCGGCGCAGGTGCGGGCAATGTTGCCACAGTTCTGCGGGATCTCCGGTTCTACCAGGACAATGTGTAACAAAGCAAGGCCTCCTTGGCATTCAGATACGTTTTGATAGTATACTGCAAACGATTTTGGAATTCAACCATAAAATGGCGAAAATGGTGTAAATTATCTATGAAACGCGATCTTTCATGAATTATTCTCACAGGAATCGAAAAAAGAGCGTAAAAAGAGGCGGTTTCAGTGGCAAAGGTTGAAAATAGTTTCGTCAAAACCCGAAATCACAAAAAATCATCGAAAAACTTGTGAAAGGGGGTGGATTTTTTGAAAATGTGTGTTATACTATCGATAGTTAAAGTATTAAGGCGATTTCGCCGAGGGGAGGGGTTTCCTGTGAATCAAAACATTGTGCGACAGGGGGTCCTGTTTTTCCCATTTACCGTCGTTGCAGGGTGAGTTTTCTCTGTCCGGGAGAGAACTGCATTTGCAGGGACGGCTTTTTTCTGCGTTGAGATTCAGCCCCGAGCTGCTCAAATACATACAAAATACACTGTTGAACAGAATTGCATGACAAGTAAGAAAGTGAGAGTGAGTCGAAATGATTTCCCACGGCAAGGACATCAAAATTTTTACCGGTAACTCCAATCCCGAACTGGCACAGGAGATCTGCAAGATCATCGGCACCAAGATGGGTGAAGCAGAAGTGAAGCACTTTGCTGACGGCGAGGCCAGCGTTTCTCTGTATGAGACTGTCCGCGGCAGCGATGTGTTCCTGATCAATTCTACCTGCAAGCCCGTCAATGACAGCCTGATGGAGCTGCTCATCATGATCGACGCCTGCAAGCGTGCCAGCGCCGGCCGTGTTACCGCTGTGATTCCCTATTTCGGCTATGCCCGTCAGGATCGCAAGGCCAAGAGCCGCGATCCCATCAGCGCCAAGCTGGTGGCCAATATGCTCACTGCAGCCGGTGCTGACCGTGTGCTGACCATGGACCTGCATGCCTCTCAGATTCAGGGCTTCTTTGATATCCCTGTGGATAACCTGCTGGGCAACCCCGTGTTCGTGGACTACTATGCCAAGAAGTTCGGCGAAAAGGCCGAGGACATGGTGGTGGTTTCTCCCGACGTGGGCTCTGTGGCCCGTGCCCGTACCTTTGCCCAGAAGCTGCACATGAACCTTGCCATCGTGGATAAGCGTCGCCAGAAGGCCAACCAGTGCGAGGTCATGAACGTCATCGGTGATGTGGCCGGTAAGGACTGCATCCTGTTCGACGATATGATCGACACCGCCGGCTCCATCTGCAATGCTGCCAAGGCCATCGTGGAAGTGGGCGGCGCTAAGAGCGTCTATGCCTGCGCCAGCCACGGCGTGCTCTCCGGTCCCGCCCTGGAGCGCCTGAACGACAGTGTGATCAAGGAGATCGCTCTGCTGAACACCATCCCCACCGCCATGGGTGCCGGTTGCGACAAGATCAGGTATCTGTCCGTGGCTCCGATGTTTGCCGAAGCCATCGAGCGCGTTTATCAGGAAATTTCCATCGCAAAGCTGTTCAACTGAAAAATACTATGCTATAATGAGTGGGCTGTGCAAAGCACAGCCCATCTATTTTTATTTGGCGAGGTGGTGTTCATGTTTTTTAACCGAAACAGGGGAGCCGTTGATTGGATCATTGTGGGACTGGGAAACCCCGGGAAGCAATATGAGAGCACAAGGCACAACATGGGATTTATCACCGTGGATGGATTTTGCGACAAACAGAATATCAAGCTGTCCAAGCTGCGCTTCAAGGCCTGGACGGGCACCGGCACCGTGCAGGGACAAAAAGTGCTGGTGATGAAGCCCCAGACCTATATGAACCTCTCCGGTGAGGCGGTAGGTGAGGCGGCTCGATTTTACAAGGTGCCGGCTGATCATGTGCTGGTGATCTCCGACGATATTTCTCTGCCGGTGGGCAGGTTACGTATCCGGGCTGGGGGCAGCGCCGGCGGTCATAACGGCCTGAAGAACATCATTGCCCATCTGGGCACCGATCAATTCCCCCGCATTAAAATCGGCGTGGGGATCCCCCAGGAGGCCGGCCGGGATACCATCGAATGGGTAACGGAGCGGCCGGGAAAAGAGGATGAAATGGTGCTTCTTACGGTTTTGGATCGTGCGGTGGAGGCCATTGCCTCCGTGATTGCCGAGGGATCGGAAAAGGCAATGGGCAAGTTTAACCAGTGAACTTTTCAGAGCTGTTTGAGTTTTGGGGTGTATTATGAACGCACTGCTGCGGGAACTTCTTCAACTGAATGAGCTGCAGGATCTGCGAGATCATGTTCTGCAGAAGGAAACACCCGTGCTGATGAGCGGTCTGGGCAGCGTGCACAGAGCGATGGCAGCCCTGACTCTTGCGCAGGAGCTGGATCGTCCCGTACTTTTCCTCTGTGCCGAGGAAAAAGAGGCTCAGCGCCTGTCTGCCGATGTTACGGCATTGACGAAAGTCCGGCCCGTTATTTTGCCTGCCCGGGAATGGCAGCTTCACCCCCAGGGAAGTGCCAGCCGTCAGTGGGAGCACCGCCGTCTGCAGGCTCTTTTGCAGATTTCCCAAGGAGCCCGGATCATCATTGCCACCGGTGAAGCCGCCGCACAGAGATGCATTCCGCAGAGGGTGCTGCAGTCTGCAACTTTATCCTTGGAGGTCGCCCGGCAATACGATGTTGCAAGGCTGTGTCAGGATCTGATCCGTGCGGGCTATGTCCGTTGTGAGCAGGTGGAGGGCGAGGGTCAGTTTTCTGTTCGCGGCGGCATTTTGGATGTTTTTTCGCCGGGAGAGGATGCTCCCATCCGCTGTGAATTTTTCGATGACGAGATCGACGCCATGGGTGTCTTTGACATTACGACCCAGCGCCGCACCCGTAATATTGAAAAGGCGCTGCTGCTGCCGGCGGGTGAGGTGTTGCCGTACCACAGCGCAGACAGCGCTGAAAGTGCCGCCTGCACTTTGGAGGCGGCGGCAAAACGGCTGCCGAAAAGAGAGGGTACCGATGCCCTGCGCCGCCAGCTGACCGCCGATGCGGACGATCTGCGCAACGGCCTGACCCCTATGGGACCGGATCGCTATATGGCGGCGGTGTATCAGGAAGAGGAAAACCTGATTTCCTACCTGCCTGAGGATTGCCTTGTTTTTATCTGTGAGAGCAGTCACGTTGCAGAGAGTCTGCGGGCGTCCCAGGCGCTGTTGAAAGAAGATCTGACCTTTGCGGTGGAAAGCGGCGCCATGGCAGGTACCATGGGACGGTTGATGCTCTCCGAGGCAGAGTTTGCCGAGGCGATAGGGCGGTTTTCCGTGGTGCAGATGGAAAGCCTGCCCACCAGCCGCAATTTGTTGGCCCCGAAAGTGCTGCTGCACCCCAGCGCCAAGCAGTTGAACACATACGGCGGATCGCTGGACGCCGCGGCAGCGGATATTACCCATTATCTGCAGATGAACTATCGAGTGGTGGTGCTCTGCGGCGGCGAAGTGCGCTGCCGCAATATGCAGAATCTTCTCAGAGAGCGGAAACTCCCGGCAACGTTGGATCTGGAGGGAACCGCGGCACCGGCTCATGGACAGATTCTGGTGTCCGTGGGCGCGCTGTCAGCCGGCAGCGAGTGGCCTGCTTTAAAACTGGCGGTGCTTACCGAGGGTCAGCTGACCCAGAGCGTATCCGGCAAGGCCAGGAAAGCCCGCACCTCCCACGATAACAATCGGCAAAAGCTTCAATCCTACACCGATCTGAGCCCGGGTGATCTGGTGGTACACACCCACCACGGCATCGGACGTTTTGTGGAGATGCTGCGTCTGCCGGTGGACGGCGTAGAAAAGGATTATATCAAAATTGCCTATGCGGGCAGTGACTGCCTGTACGTGCCGTGCACGGCGCTGGACCTGGTGAGCAAGTACATCGGTGCATCCTCCGAAGATCCCGATAAGCCGGCCAAGCTCAATAAACTGGGCGGCACGGAGTGGGCAAAGACCACCTATCGCGCAAAGGCGGCGGCAAAGGATCTGGCAGAGGGTCTGATCAAGCTCTATGCACAGCGGCAACGACAGGGCGGTTTCGCCTTTTCGCCGGACAGTCCGTGGCAGCAGGAATTTGAAGACGCCTTTGCCTATACCGAGACCGGCGATCAGCTCCGGGCCATTGCCGAGATTAAAAAAGATATGGAAAAGCCGGTGCCCATGGATCGCCTTTTGTGCGGCGATGTGGGTTACGGAAAGACGGAAGTGGCTCTGCGTGCCGTGATGAAGTGCATCATGGACGGCAAGCAGTCGGCGATCCTTGTGCCCACCACCGTGCTGGCGCAGCAGCACTACGCCACTGCCATGAGCCGGTTCCACGGATTCCCCGTCACCATCGAGGTGCTCTCCCGATTCCGCAGCCCTAAGCAGGTGAAGGATATCCTGGAGAGAACGGCGCAGGGCAAGATCGACCTGCTGATCGGCACCCACAAGCTGCTGCAGAAAAACGTGGTGTTCAAAGATCTGGGCCTTTTGGTCATTGATGAAGAGCAGCGCTTTGGCGTGGCCGCAAAGGAAAATCTGCGGCAGAAAGCAGCCCGGGTGGACACCCTGACCCTTTCCGCCACACCGATCCCGCGCACGCTGAACATGGCCCTGTCCGGTATCCGTGACATGAGCTCCATCGAGGAGCCGCCTCAGGACAGACAGGTGGTACAGACCTATGTACTGGAACACAATTGGGGCGTGGTGGCCGAGGCCATTCGGCGGGAAATAAACCGCGGCGGGCAGGTGTACTACCTCCATAACCGGGTGGAAAACATTGATGCCACGGCGCAGCGTCTGCGCGCTCTGTTGGGAGATGATACGGTGATAGCCACCGGCCACGGCAAGATGCCCCAGGAACAGCTGGCCTCCGTCATGCAGAGAATGGCCGACGGTGAGGTCCAGGTACTGGTATGCACCACCATCATCGAAACCGGCATCGACATCCCCAATGTCAATACGCTGATTATCGAAGATGCCGACCGCATGGGTCTTGCACAGCTGCACCAGATCCGCGGACGCATCGGGCGCAGTGCCCGTCGGGCGCATGCTTATCTGACGTATCGACCAGGCAAGATCCTGACGGAGGTAGCTTCCAAACGGTTGACGGCCATTCGAGAGTATGTGGAATTCGGCAGCGGCTTCAAAATCGCCATGCGAGATCTGGAGATCCGCGGCGCCGGCAATCTGCTGGGGCCCGAGCAGAGCGGATATATGATGTCGGTGGGCTATGATATGTACCTGAAGCTATTGAACGATGCCGTTCTGGAGCAGCAGGGCAAGGCATCGGAGATTCGCCCCGACTGTACGGCGGATCTGACCATTTCCGCCAACATTCCGGAGGGCTACGTGCCCTCGGCAGAGCAGAGAATGGATCTTTACCGCCGCATCGCCGCTATCGATATCCAGGCCGATGCCGATGATCTGATCGACGAGCTGTTGGATCGCTACGGAGATGTACCCAAGAGCGTAACAGCGCTGACTGAGGTAGCACTTTTGCGCCGTGCAGCGGCCGGTGTTGGCATTCGGGACATTACCCAGCGCAGAGAGCAGATCGTATTCTCCCTGTGCGATACGCCGGATGTGACCGCCCTTGCCAAGGTGTGCGCCCTGCCGTCTTATAGGCAGCGGCTGCGGCTGAAAGCCGATAAAGAGCCGAGGCTGTATTTCTATCTGCAGCCGGGAGAAAACGCCCTGCGTGCAGCTCGTGCGCTGGTGGGGGAATTGCAGCTTTATCAATTGCAGAATATCACAGACAAAGAGTCTGAATGATAGAAAGAGTAAAGGAGAACGGTTATGAAAAAGCAAACGTTTCATATGTTGACCCGCCTTTTGGCGGGCATCGGCGCGGCCCTGATCATGGTGGGCGCCGCAGGCATGCTGCCGCAGAACGACAAGACGGAGAACACCCTCGACATCTATGCCTCTGCTTCCGGTATTCGGGCCGATGCCGTTGTGATGACTGTGGACGGGCAGGATATTACCGCACAGGAGTATCTGTACTACGTGTTAAATTACGGCTACCAGTACTACTCCTATTATGCCATGAACGGTGACGCCGTCGATTGGGCCATGCCCGTTGACGAAGGCAGCGCCGTGACGCTGGCGGATCTGATCAAGACTCAGGCCCGGGAGGCAGTGGTACAGGATGCCGTGATCCGCAAAATGGCTTCCGACAACGGCATTGTCGTGACGCAGGAGCAGAAGGATGCCTTTCAGGCGAATATTGAGGACATGAAAGCCATGTATGCAGAGAACTATCAGAGCTTGCTGATGTCCTACGGCCTCACTGAGAAGCTCTGGGAGCTGAGAAATGACACCAGCTGTCTCAGCGGCAGCCTGCAGAAAGCATATACCGACGGCGATCTGCGCCCTGATGCGGCCGCCCTAGAGGACCTGATCCATGAACACGGCCTTGTGATGGCGCGCAGCGTGTTTGTGAGCACCGCCTACCTGGAGGGAGATGCCGTTGAGGAGGCAAAGGCCACTGCGGAGGAGTACTATGCCCGCATTCTCAATGCAGAGGATATGAATGCTGAGATCGTTGCCATCAACACCGAGTTGGGTCTGTCTGACGAGGAAAACATCGCCGGTATGTACCACTGTGGTCATGACCACGGTGACGGAGAAGAGGACAGCATCTGTGTGACCCTGGAATCCCTGAAAGAGGGAGAATTGAGTCAGGTGGTAGAGACCGAAGAGGGATTTTATCTGCTGCTGCGGGAGAAAATGGATATGGATACCGCGGTGCAGGTGCAATTCAGTGAGGATGTGGAAGAGGCCGTGTCCGGTGCCCGGATCATCATCAATACCGAAAATATGGAAAAGCTGAACGTGGGAGCCTTTGTGGAGAACTACATGGCAGCGCTTGCTCTTATGAAGCAGGATTGAGCATATTTCATTGGGTAAAATCACAAAAAGATAACTCCGTTTTTGCCGAATGTCACATTTTTTTGTGGTTTTGTGTTTTTTTTAACAATTAACATTGACACCGACAAAGGCCTGTGATATCATGCAGACAAGAATGGTTGTTAATTTATAAACAATGTATCTTATCAGCCAGGATGCATGGCATCTGTTGCCATGTGAACTCTGCAAAATTCAATGGCCTTATTAAAATAACATTTGATTTGGGAGGAAAACAAAATGAAGGAACTTTATGTTGTGAATTGCTGCCGTACTGCTATCGGCTCTTTTGGCGGTTCTCTGAAGGGCACCCCCGCTGCCGACATGGGCGCTGTGGTGGTCAAGGAAGCTCTGAAGCGCGCCAATGTGGCTCCTGAGAATGTTGACGAGCTGATGTTCGGCTGCATTCTGACCGCAGGTCTGGGCCAGAACGTTGCCCGCCAGGTCTCCATCAAGGCCGGTATCCCCTATTCCGTTCCCGCTTACACCGTGGGCATGGTCTGCGGCTCCGGCATGAAGTCCGTCATCGAAGGCGCCCGTTCCATCCTGGCCGGCGACAGCGACATCGTTGTCTGCGGCGGTACCGAGAACATGAGCTCCGCTCCTTATGCTGCTCCCGACGCTCGCTGGGGCGCTCGCATGGGCGACAAGAAACTGGTCGACACCATGATCAAGGACGGCCTGTGGGACGCTTATAACAACTATCACATGGGCACCACCGCTGAGAACATCAACGACATCTGGGGCATCACCCGCGAAGAGCAGGATGCTTTCGCTGCTGCTTCCCAGCAGAAGACCGAGGCCGCTCAGGCTGCCGGCAAGTTCGACGATGAGATCGTTCCCGTGATGATCAAGGTCAAGAAGGAAATGGTTCCCTTCGCCAAGGATGAGTTCCCCAAGGCTGGTGTCACCGCCGAGGGTCTGACCAAGCTCAAGGGCGCATTCCCCCTGTCCGCCGAGTCCCCCAACCCCGAGGTCGTTCACACCTTCGAGGTTACCGGTGCTCAGGATGCCGCTGACAAGGGCACCCAGCGCGTGACTGCTGCCAACGCTTCCGGTATCAACGACGGTGCTGCCGCCATCGTTCTGGCTTCCGGTGAGGCTGTTGCCAAGTACGGTCTGAAGCCCATGGCCAAGCTGATCGGTTGGGGTCAGGGCGGTGTGGATCCCAAGATCATGGGTGTTGGTCCTGTTCCCGCTTCCCGCGCTGCTCTGAAGAAGGCCGGCCTGACCATCGAGGATATCGATCTGGTGGAAGCCAACGAGGCCTTTGCCGCTCAGTCCATCGCTGTGGCTCGCGAGCTGCACTTCGATATGAGCAAGGTCAACGTTAACGGCGGCGCTATCTCCCTGGGTCACCCCGTGGGTGCTTCCGGCGCTCGTATCATTGTCACCCTGCTGCACGAGCTGCAGAAGCGTCCCGATGCCAAGCGCGGCCTGGCCACTCTGTGCATCGGCGGCGGCATGGGCGTTGCCACCATCTACGAGAAGTGCTGATTGCCTGAGGACTGTTTCGTAGCAGCATAATAGTAAGGACCCCGGTCATTTGACCGGGGTCCTTTTTGCTGAGATCTGGCGAAGAGTTCTTCCGTTTTTCGCAATTAGGGGGTTGACACTCCGCAGACAATATGGTATTCTAATCCTTGCCAATATCCGCCGGTGTGGTGGAATGGTAGACACTGGAGACTTAAAATCTCCCGCTGGCAACAGCGTACCGGTTCGAGTCCGGTCACCGGCACCAATTCCGGTAAAATCTATATCGCGGAGTAGAGCAGTTGGCAGCTCGTCGGGCTCATAACCCGGAGGTCGGGGGTTCAAGTCCCTCCTCCGCAACCA
>R21__coassemble_1181_pt1 | contig 18434 bp, 18 predicted proteins | sample R21__metabat2_low_PE_038 | metagenome-assembled genome bin R21
CGCGCTACCAGCTGCGCTACACCCGGTTATTGATTTTGCGTTTCTCTTCTTTTGCTGCTGCTATTTTTTTTGCTTTGCTCGCCCACGTTGTGCCTGCCGGTTTGCAATTACCGTCCTATCATATCATCTTTTTGAAAAATGTCCAGTAAATTTTGCCTCATATACGAAAATAGCAGGGTGAAATATCACCCCGCTATTTTACTCCTCGTGCCAATCGCACCGTCCGTAAAGTGCTGTCATCCGTCGGATCTTCTTCGCCAGTTCCTTTGATGCTTCTCCGGGCAGCATTCGCCATTGCCAATTGCCCATAGCCGTGCCGGGTGTGTTGGTGCGATGGCCTCGGCCCAGATTCAGATAGTCCTGCATCTGTGCCATAAAGAGACTCGCCTTACTTCCCATGCCGCCACGCAGCATGGCGTTCGGTAAATCGTCTTTTGCAACGTGGAAATATTCCTGTGCCAATGCAACCGCTTTTTCGTCTGCTTCCTCCATCCACAAAGCCAGCGGGCTGTTGTCATGGGTACCGGTATAGCAAATACAGTTTTCCCCGTAGGTATGAGGACGGTAGCTGTCAACCGCCAGTACATCAAAAGCGAATTCCAGTACCTTCATGCCCGGCCATCCGGAATCCTCCAGCAACTTTGCCACGGTTGGTGACGGAGCACCCAAATCCTCCGCAATGTAGCTTACGTCGCAGAACCAGCTGCTCAGGACGCCCACCAATGCCATGCCCGGGCCCTTGCACCACTTTCCGTTTCGTGCCGTGGTATCACCATAGGGCACGGCCCAATATTCATCAAAGCCGCGGAAGTGATCCATGCGGATACAATCGTACAGTTTCCGGGCACCGTCGATACGGCGGATCCACCAACCGTAGCCATCCTGCGCCATGGCATCCCAATCGTAGAGAGGATTGCCCCACAGCTGTCCATCCTCCGCAAAATAATCAGGAGGTACGCCACCCACTGCAGTAGGGTATCCTTTCTCGTCCAGTTGAAAAAATTGCGGCTCACACCATACGTCGGCACTGTCCATCGCCACATAGATGGGCAGATCACCGATAACTCGAATGCCTCTTTTATGAATGTAATCTCGCAGCTTCTCCCACTGCCGATAGAAGAGGAACTGCAGGTATACATAATAATTTACATCGTCCTGCAGCTTTGCCTTGTACTCTTCCACTGCAGCTTTTTTATGCAAGCGGATATCCTCCGGCCACTGCGTCCAGGGCCGCATACCGAAATGCGTCTTACACGCCATATAAATGGCATAATTATCTACCCAGCGATTTTCGCGGCGAAATTCCTCAACGCCTTTTTGATCTCTATCCCAGCCTCGCAAGCAGGCCAGTTTCAGAAGAGAAAACCTCTCCTCATAGAGCTTCTCATAGTTTACATAACGTTCATCATTCCCGTCACAGGCTGCCACTTCCTCTGCCGTGAGAAGACCATCGTCCACCAACATGTCCAGGTCGATGAAATAGGGATTTCCTGCATAGGTGGAAAAGCCCTGATAGGGGCTGTCGCCATAGGAGGTGGGGCCAAGGGGCAGCATCTGCCAGTAGCTCTGGCCTGCGGCATGGAGAAAGTCGGCAAACTCGTAAGCGGCCTTTCCCAGTGTGCCGGTTCCGTGAGGCGATGGCAGTGCATAGATGGGCAGAAGGATGCCTGCTTCTCTTTTCATGGCGTATCCTCCCTTCCGGCAAACACGATTTCATCGTATCCGGTTTGGGCATCCTGCTCCACCTGATACTCCGTGTCTTCCATTTCCAGCAAAACCAATTCGCAGGTGGTATTGACGATGCAACCCGGCATCAGATGACCTCCCACCGTGGAGAGATCTTCCCGGGACAGCGCCACGTGCAGATGGCACCTTGCGGCACTGACCGTGCCTGTCATGGACACGATCTCAAAATGCTCGGGGAGCTCCCGGACATTCACGCCGGATGCATCACGCAGTCGGGCTGAGCTCACACAGCCTACTGCACTGAGTACCACGGCGGCTTTCAGTTTTTCCTCCCGAGCAATACGGTGGATGGACAACAGTAGATCATCGCCTCGGTGGAGGCGTTTGCAAACGGTTTTCATGGCATAGTCTCCTTTGTTGGTTCTCTTGCACAGTACCATGATTCAAGCCAAAAAGCAAGAGACCGCATGCGCGGTCTCTTGTCAGCTTGTCGAAAAAGTCTTTTCGGCAAGCTGAAACCGATTTTAATGGTGAACGACACCCCTGATGGGTTTCTTTCACACTTTCTTCCTTTCCGACATCGACCCCTTTCGGAGTTCTTTGACAGTCCGGCAAGAGACCGCATGCGCGGTCTCTTGCTAAATAAACTCGGTATCAGGCCAGGAAGCCCTTGAGTATGGTATCCTCGGCCTCCTCGGAGGTGAGGCCCAAAGTCTCCAGCTTCAAAAGCTGATCGCCGGCAATCTTGCCGATGGCGGCCTCATGAATGAGCTGGGCGTCGGGAGAGTTGGCGGTGATGGCGGGCACGGAAGAGATCTTGGCATTGCCCATGATAATGCTGTCGCACTGGACATGGCCAAAGCAACTCGCGTTACCGATGACCACAGGGCGGAACTCCTGGCGGCTGTCGTCCTGGGCCACAGAGCGGGAGATCACACGGCCCTTGGCATCTTCGCCGTTGAGTTCGATGACCATGTCGCTCTCGGCCACCTGTGTGCCGTGGGTCAGAAGGCGCTCGGTGACCACCACCTCGCTGCCCTTTTCGCAGACGAACTTGGTGTAGCGGTTGGTGGAGTCGATGCCGCGAATCTGCACGGTATCCATCTGCATGGTACTTCCCTCGCCCAGATACACCACGGTCTGGGGGTTCATGATATTGGTGCCGGTCTGACCGGGATCGTTTTCGCCGTAATGCTTCTCGGCATAGTGCACGCGGCTGTTTTTGCCGATATGGAAGGTATGCACACCATCATGGCGGCTCTCATTGCAGCCGCTGTTGTGAATGCCGCAACCGGCCACGATGTCCACATCGCAGTTATCGCCTACATAGAAATCGTTGTAGACCATCTCGGTGACGCCGGTTTTACTGATGATGACGGGGATGTGGCACTGCTCGCCTACGGTGCCGTCTTTGATGCGGATATCAATACCCTGCTTGCCGTCGGTTCTGGGGGTGATCTCAATATGTTCGGTGGACTGGCGGGCTTCGCAGCCAGAGTCCTTGCGGATATTAAAAGCGCCTACCGGCTTGCCGGTAAGGTCGGCGATCTTTTCTAACAGCTTGGCATCAATTTCGGTAATCATTTGGCGCCCTCCTTTCGATTCATCACAGGACAGGAGCCCAGGGTGTCGGCCAGGATCAGGGGGAAGATCTCCTCGGTGGTGCCGCGATGGGCAATCTCACCACCGGCGATCACCACAATCTCATCCGCCAGCTGGATAATGCGCTCCTGGTGGGAAATGATGATCATGGTAGCCTGTCCCTCTTTATGGATCTGCTCAAAGGTCTCGGTGAGACGGGCAAAACTCCACAGGTCGATGCCGGCCTCCGGCTCATCGAAGATCATCAGGTCGCTGTGGCGGGCCAGAATGGTAGCGATCTCAATGCGCTTGACCTCGCCGCCGGAAAGGGACACGTCCACCTCACGATCCAAGTAGTCGTTGGCGCAAAGACCCACCTTGGTCAGATAGGCACAGCACTTGTCCTTGGAAAGCTTCTCAGCACCTGCAGCCAATAAGAGCAGATCGTGAACGGTAATACCCTTAAAGCGAGGCGGCTGCTGAAAGCCGTAGCTGATGCCCTTTTGGGCACGCTCGGTAATGGAAAGACCCGTGATATCCTCGCCGTTCCAAAGGATCTGGCCGGAGGTGGGCTGCACAAGGCCCATAATGACTTTTGCCAACGTGGTCTTGCCGCCGCCGTTAGGGCCGGTAAACACCATGAGCTTATGGTCGGGAATAGCAATGGATACATTCTTCAAAATGTCCAGTTCTCCCTCAGGAGTCGTTACTCGATAGCAAATATTTTTCAGTTCCAGCATGGTTTTTGCTCCTTTGCCGTTTTCTTATCTGCAGTATAACACGGGCTTTGCCGTAAGCTTGTGATATATGCAACAGTTCTTCGGAAAATACAGCTTTTCAGCTCTCCTATGGTAGCAGATACCATGTCAAAATGCAACTGCCATAGTGGCACAATCGCCCACTATTTCATAGTATACCGTGAAAAGGAGGCGATTCATACGGAGATGAAACCTTTTGATTATCGCATGGCTGACGCAGTCTGGCGCAAAGCGGCACCCCAGGAAAACCCCTACCCGGAACTGCGGGGAGCGTCTTATCCGCAGCTATCTTCCGGTCTGTCCGGCGATCTGTGTCAGCAGCTCCTGCGGCAGGAGTTGCGCCACACATCGGAATTGCTGGCGCTGCTGGAAAAAAGTCTTGCGCAATCGTTATAAACGAATATAATAAAACCAACTTTACAAAGGAGGTATGTCCCATGAAAGAGGTCATTTCTCGCGATGCCGCTCTGTCGGCGCTGAAAGAGTATAACAAAGAACCTTTCCATATCCAGCATGCCCTGACTGTGGAAGGCGTGATGCGTTGGTATGCAAACGAGCTGGGCTACGGCGAGGATGCCGATTTCTGGGCCACAGTGGGCCTCCTGCACGATATTGACTTTGAGATGTGGCCCCAGGAGCATTGCCTGAAGGCACCTGAACTCCTGCAGAAAGCTGGGTGCAGCGCTGAATTTATCCACGCTGTCTGCTCCCACGGGTACGGCCTGTGCTGTGATGTGGAGCCCACCCATCCGATGGAAAAAGTCCTCTTTGCCGCCGATGAGCTGACAGGTCTCATCGGTGCCGCCGCATTGATGCGGCCCAGTAAGAGCGTACAGGATATGGAGCTCAAGAGTCTCAAGAAGAAGTTCAAGGACAGAAAATTCGCCGCCGGTTGCTCCCGCGATGTGATCATCCAGGGCGCCGAGCGTCTCGGCTGGGAACTGGATGAGCTCATGGAAAAGACGCTGGAGGCCATGCGCGCCTGTGAGGACTCCATCAATCAGCAGATGGGATACTGATCACACAAAAAGAAGCCGTCCTCTCGGACGGCTTCTTTTACAGCTTGTCGAAAAAGTCTTTTCGCCAAGCTGAAACCGATTTTGAAACTTCCAAAAAGTTTCAAAATCTCTGATTTTAATGGTGAACGACACCCCTGATGGGTTTCTTTCACACTTTCTTCCTTTCCGTCATCAACCCTTTTCGGAGTTCTTTGACAGTCTGCAAAAGAAGCCGCCCTCTCGGACGGCTTCTTTTATTCTCTTATTCCATGGAAATCACATAGTAGTATACGGGCTGACCACCGGGAATGGTGGCTACCTCAGCGCTGGGACAGGTTGCGGCAAACATTTTTTCCACGGATTCGGCCTCTTTCTCGGAAACGCCCTCGCCGGCATAGATGTTCACGAAAGAAGCATCTTTTTCTGCGGCCAGATCGGCAAGACGGGTCAGAAGTGCCGTCAGCTCCCGGTCGGTGCCGAAAAGCTTGCCGTCCACCAGAGCCAGATAGTCGCCCTCACTGATGGCAAATCCGTCAAAGTCGCTGTTGCGGGCGGCATAGGTGATCTGGGCTGTGGTAACGGTGGCGGCGGCCTGCGCCATGGCGTCGGCCACGACCTGAGGATCTTCCTGCTCCATGTCAACATTCATCATGGCAGTAATGCCCTGGGGCACCGTTGCGGTGGGCACCACAATGACCTGCTTTTCCGTCAGTGCATCGCACTGCTGTGCGGCCATGACAATATTTTTGTTATTGGGCAGTACAAATACCACCTCACTGGGAGTGCGGTTGACTTCTTTCAAAATGGCCTCAGTGGAGGGGTTCATGGTCTGACCGCCGGATACGATGGTGTCCACACCCAGTGCACGGAAAGTCTCGACTACGCCGTTGCCTGCGCAGACAGCCAGAAAGCCGTATTTCTTTTCCGCAGGAGCAATCACTTCCTCGTCCAACTGGGCCATCAGCTCTTCGTCGTCCAACTGGTCGGCAGAGATGGTCTTTTTGCCCTGTGCCACATCGGCGGCCTGAATACGCATATTCTCGATCTTCGCCACTTCCAGTACGCCGTATTTCTGGGCCTCTGTCAGGGCAACGCCGGGAATATCCGTATGTACATGCACCTTGAAGGACTCATCATCCTCGCCGATAACAAGGCAGTCACCGATGGAACTGAGATATTGGCGCAGGGGTTCCAGAGATGCCTGAGAACTGCGGCGCACGATGAACACCGTGTCGAATGTAAAGGTGATGTCCTCTTCGGCAATGGCATCAAAATTCGCCTTTGCTGCGGGAGCATTCTGAACCTCCGGCATGGGCTCACCCCGAAGGCAACGGAGCATACCTTCCAAAATCACAAGATAACCCTTGCCGCCGGCATCTACGACCCCCGCCTTTTTCAGCACTTGGTTCATGTCGATGGTTTCGGCCAGAGTCACGCTGCCGACCTTAATGGCCTCTTCCAGCACGAATTCCGCACTGTTGCGCTCGCCGGCAGCCTCTACGGCACGCTGAGCAGCCAGACGGCTGACGGTAAGCACGGTACCTTCGGCGGGCTTCATCACCGCACCGTAAGCGGTGGTAACGCCTTCCTGCATAGCAATGGCCAACAGTTTTCCGTCGCAGGTATCGGCACCCTTGAGTGCCTTGGACATGCCGCGGAACAAAAGGGACAGAATCACGCCGGAATTGCCGCGGGCGCCGCGCAAAAGACCGGATGCGGTCACCTTGGCAGCATCGGATACCGTTGCGCACTCGTTTTTCTGCAGTTCGGTGGCGGCCATCTGCATGGTCAGGGACATATTGGTGCCGGTATCACCATCGGGTACCGGGAAAACATTCAGGTCGTTAATAGCCTGCTTCTCAGCGGCAATACAGGCCGTTCCGAACAGGACCATCTGCCGGAACATGCCGCCGCTAATACGATCAATCATCTTCTGCGTATCCTCCTTATCCTATGTTTACGGAGTCCACGCAAACATTTACGTCGCGAACTTCCACGCCGGTCTTCTGGGTCACAACATATTTTACCTCACCCATGATGGCACGGCATACAGTTGCAATATTCACCCCGTTTTCCACGATAATATGCAGCTCGATGGAAACGGTGTTGTCCTCGTTATAAACCACTTTAACGCCCTTGCTCATGGCCTGGGGCTGCAGCAGATGTACCACGCCGTCGCTCAGAGAGCGCTGCGCCATACCTTTGACGCCGAAGCAGTTGGTGGCCGCGGCACCGGTGATAGTCGTCAGAACAGCGCTGGAGATGGTGATCTCGCCGTGTTCTGCAGGGATCTTTATCATAGTCAACTTCCTTTCTCCGGGAATTGATACACACTTTCACACTCTGTGGCAGTTTATTATATACCAATCACTCAAAAAGTACAAGGAAAAGTTCTCCGAACGGACGAACCGCCCCGGATCACACGATCCGAGACGGTTTATAGAAGTCTGTTTCAAAAGCAGTTATGGTTGGTTCTCAGAATCCGCCGTTGCCGAAACCGCGGTTGCCGAAGAAGTAGTCGAAGAGATCTCCGTAATTATAGGGAGTATTGCCACCATTGCCGTTGTTATAATTGTTGTTGCCCTGGCCGGTTTCCACCTCCGTGTCACCGGTAGTCTGAGGCTGTACATCAAAGGTAAGAGAAGTCGTAATATACTCGCCGCCACGGAACACGGTCAGCTCTACCGTATCACCGGCGCGGTAATTCTTCTTGGCGGCAGTGAGGTCGGCCATGGAGGTGATGTCCTTGTTTCCCATCTTGGTGATTATATCACCCAGTCGCAGGCCCGCCTTATCGCCGGCTCCGCCCTTGGTGACGGAGTAAACGAACACGCCCTTGGAAATGTCGATGTTATACTGAGCCGCCATCTGCTCGGTCATGGTGCCGGTAGTGATGGCAAGGTAAGCCTTATCCGTCACCTCGCCGTTTTCCATGATATCGGTGATGATGGCCTGTACATCATTCATGGGAATGGCAAAGCCCAGACCCTCCACCATCGTGGTGGAATAGGTGGAATACCTGGCAGACACAATGCCCACCACTTCGCCGTAAAGGTTCATCAGGGGGCCGCCGGAATTGCCGGGGTTGATGGAGCAGTCTACCTGAATCATGTTGAAAGGAGTGCCGTCTACATTGATAGCACGGTCACAGCAGGACACGATGCCCTGGCTCATGGAAAAGGTCAGCTCGCCCAAAGGGTTGCCGATGGCCAGAACCGTATCGCCAACGTTTACGGTATCGCTCTTGCCCAGCGTCACAGGGCTCAGATCAGAGGATTCGATTTTCAGCACAGCCACATCGTAATCGCTGTCACCGCCGATGACGGCGGCACTGTACTCCGTGCCGTCATAAAGTGTCACGGTAACGGAGCTGGCACCGTTTACCACGTGCTGGTTGGTGACGATATAACCGTCTTTGGTGATGATAAAGCCGGTGCCGCTGGAGAGGCTCTCGCTCTTTTGTCCGAACACATTGTATGTGGTAGAGGAGGACTTGATGGACACCACGCTGTTCACCGTGGATGCGTACACCTCGGCCGGTGTCATCAGACTGTTTCCGTCTACCTGCTTCACCGCGATCTCCACCGCCTGTCGGGCACTTTCCTGCACAACAGCCTTACTGCGGGAAGTGGCAGCTGCCAGTTTTGCGCCGCCGAACCCGCACGCAGCGGCCACCACGGCACAGGCCAGAACCAGGGCCGCAATTTTCGGCCAGCGCTTTTTCTTAGCCGGGGTATCCTGCACCGATCCGGCCTGCGTATAGCCGGAGCGGTAATCATCCCGCGGCAGATTGTCATTGCGGGAATAATGGTATTGGCTGTTATTGTTGAATTCGTCGTTATACATCACGGATTCCTCCTTTATTTACGGTAAAAGATATGATATACTCTTCCGTAGTATTTGTCATCTCTTTGTTTTTCCGGCCATATTTACGCACATATTTTTGACAAAACGTTGATAAAAATATAAACAATTTGTAAAGGTGGAAGAATTTTGCTGCGAATTGATGGAATCAAATGTAGCCCTGATGAGACCGAGAAAGTGTTATACAGCCGCTGTGCCCGCATTTTGCACTGCAAGCCGGAAAACATTCGGCAGCTTATGATTCTGCGCCGCAGCGTAGATGCTCGAGACAGCTTACAACTGGTGTATTCCGTGGCAGTAGATTCCCCGGATGAGGCCGCTGTATTGCGACATTGCCACAGCAAAAATGTGTCTGTATATTCCCCGGTTCACTACAGCCTGCCGAAACCGGTTCATTGCCAATTGCCGCCGGTAGTGGTAGGTGCCGGGCCTGCCGGGCTTTTTGCCGCGCTGGTCTTGGCCTCCTGCGGAATGCGTCCTGTTCTTTTGGAACGAGGTGCCCCTGTGGAACAGCGCCAGCAGGATGTGGAGGAATTCTTTCGCAGCGGCATTCTCAATACCGAGAGCAACGTACAGTTCGGTGAAGGCGGTGCCGGTGCATTTTCCGATGGAAAGCTTAATACCGGCACAAAAGACCTGCGCCATCGCTTCATTATGGAACAGCTGGTCTCCTGCGGCGCTCCGGAGACGATTCTATATGATGCCAAGCCCCACATCGGTACAGACAAGCTCCATATTACCCTCATCAATTTGCGGAAAAAGCTGTTGGAGTTGGGGGCGGATATTCGTTTTTGTCATAAACTTATCGGCCTGGAAACCGGCGAGAATTCACTCACGGCCGTCCGCGTCAAAGGGCCTGAGGCCGAGTATACCATTGCCTGCAGGCAGTTGATACTGGCTCTGGGACACAGCGCCCGGGATACCGTGGAGGCCCTCTACGCCCAAGGGATCCATATGGAGGCCAAACCTTTCGCCGTGGGTGTCCGTATCGAGCATCGGCAGGCGGATATGGATGTTGTCCAGTACAAAGAATATGCCGGGCATCCCGCTTTGGGAGCCTCCACCTACAAGTTGGCCTGCCATACCTCTGACGGCCGCGGCGTTTTCTCTTTCTGTGTCTGCCCCGGCGGCGAAGTGGTGGCCGCCGCTTCAGAGGTAAACAAGGTGGCTACCAACGGCATGAGCGAATATGCCCGTGCCAAAGAAAACATCAACGGGGGTCTACTGGTGGGCATCACCCCGGAGGATTTCCCCGGTGATCATCCTTTGGCCGGCATCGACCTGCAACGGCAACTGGAAAAGGCGGCCTATGATCTGGGGCTGGGCGGCTATATGGCCCCCTGTCAGCGGGTGGAGGATTTTCTCAATCACCGTCCCTCCTCCGGGTGCGGCAAGGTACATCCCAGCTACCGCCCCGGTGTGGTCTATACCGACCTCCACAAATGTCTACCGCGCTACATTACCGATGCATTGGAGGAAGCCCTGCCCATTTTAGGTCGCAAGCTTCCCGGCTATGACGATCCCGACGCTCTTCTCACAGCCGTGGAAAGCCGTTCGTCTGCGCCGGTGAAAATTCCCCGGGATGAGAACTATCAATGTAACATTCACGGCGTATACCCCTGTGGCGAAGGTGCCGGTTATGCCGGTGGCATTCTCTCCGCCGCGGCAGACGGTATGCGCTGTGCAGAAAAACTACAGGAGGAATGGATATGAGAAAAATTGCCATACTGGATCACTTTTTGAACGAGCAGCACCGCGCCATGATCTCCGAGGCTGCCGCAAAATGCGGATTTGCAGCGGATTTTTATCCCGACGGCCCTCTGCCGGAGGAGAAACTGCCGGAGTATGAGGTCATCTACGGTCTGCCCGTGGCGACACAGCTGAAAGCCATGACCGCTCTTCGCTGGCTTTGCAGCAGTTTTGCCGGTGTGGACACCTACAACAAAGACGAGCTCTATTCCCAGCCCATCTTTCTTTCTAATTCCTCCGGTGCCTACGGAACCACCATCTCCGAACATATCATCATGGTGACCCTGATGCTCCTGCGCCGGATGCCGGAATTTCAGGAGATCACGGCACACCATGGCTGGCAGCAGGAGATCCCCATGGGCTCCATCGCCGGCAGTCGGATCACCGTTCTGGGCACCGGTGACATTGGCACCACCTTTGCCCGCAAGGCAAAGGCTATGGATGCGGCCTACATCTGCGGCGTCCGCCGCAGTCCCAAGCCGGCAGACAGTTGCTTCGACAAGGTGCTCACTTTTGACCGCATGGATGAGATTTTACCCCAGACGGATATTCTGGTCATGGCTCTGCCCGGCACCGCCGAAACCCGCAATATTATAGATGCACGGCGCATCGCTCTTCTTCCGAAGACTGCCATTCTCATCAATGTGGGGCGCGGCTTCTCTCTGGATCAGGTGGCTCTTGCCGATGCGCTGAACCATGACCGTCTGGCCGGTGCCGCACTGGATGTGATGGTGCCTGAACCGCTGCCTGAAAACGACCCTCTCTGGAATGCCAAAAACATTATCATCACGCCCCATTGCGCCGGTAATTTCTCTCTGCAGATCACCCGGGACAGGGATGTGGCCCTTTTCTGCGAGGATTTGGAGAACTATGCTGCCGGCCGACCCCTTGCACGTTTGGTGGACAGACGTTTGGGGTATTGATTTTTCACCGCAAACTCGTCGGGGATTCTCCCAACTGCCTCGTCGGGGATTCTCCCAACTGCCTCGTCGGGGATTCTCCTCTCGCTAACGCAACAGTCCACCGGACTGTTGCTCCCGACTTGCGCCTGTGCGCAAGTCGGAGCTCGTTTCGAATCCCCTCCTCAGGCATAAAAGAACACCACCCGTTCGGGTGGTGTTCTTTTATGGTGCCTCGTCGGGGATTCGAACCCCGGACACCCTGCTTAAAAGGCAGGTGCTCTACCTACTGAGCTAACGAAGCATATTGGCAGGGACGGCTGGACTCGAACCAGCGGATGAGGGAGTCAAAGTCCCTTGCCTTACCACTTGGCTACGCCCCTATGGTGGAAAAGCGATCAGGGATTGGGATCTCTCCCAATCCCTGATTTTGTGGGGTGGGTAAAGGGACTCGAACCCTCGACACCCGGAACCACAATCCGGTGCTCTAACCAACTGAGCTACACCCACCACATATACATCCGCATGGGATCGTTGACGAAAAATGGTACGCCAGAAGGGACTCGAACCCCCGGCCTACTGCTTAGAAGGCAGTTGCTCTATCCAGCTGAGCTACTGGCGCAGATAACAAGTTGGAGCGGGTGACGGGAATCGAACCCGCATCCCCAGCTTGGAAGGCTGGTGCCCTGGCCATTGTGCTACACCCGCGTTTCCTTCGCAAATCGTCAGCTTTGACATGATATCACAAGCAATCTTGCCATGTCAAGACAAAAATGAAAAAGTTTTCTCTTATAGCAGTACAAATGTCACGCCGCGGTTATAGCTGTCCAGATCCCCGTCCTGCCGTAGCGCCTCACAGCTCCCAAATGCCTTTCTGGTGGAGTCCGAAAAAATGGAAAAGTCCTCCCCGAAAATCACGTCTTTCACCATCCCTGTCTCCTGCATTTCTTTCAATCGCTTGCGAACTGCCGTGCGGATCTTTCCGCCTTTGCCGCCGGATCCGTACCCGTGGATGATCTTCATCACCGGCTGCTTCATTTTTGCGGTGGATGGGAGGTCCGCCTCCAGGCGGCAAAGAGCCTCTTTTACCGTGGGATGTCCCAGTTCCAGATTCAATTCACGAACGCCCTTCATTCTCTGTTTCACCTCTCAACCACCAAAAAATACAACGGCCTGTCTGCTTCATCCTCTCCGGATGCCACTGCACGCCCAGCACGGGTAAGCTCTCATGCACAAGAGCCTCTACGATACCATCCTGTGTCCATTGGCAGATCCGCAGTCCGTACCCTATCTGTTTTGCCGCCTGATGGTGATTGCTGTTGACAATTGGACACTGTCCCAGCCATTGTGAAAGTGGCTCTATCGTCCGGGTGGGATGAAAAATATCCCCTGTGCTCTGCTGATGTCCGCCGATTCTCTCGTACAGCGTGCCACCGAAATATACGTTCAACGCCTGCATGCCCCGGCATATTCCCAGAATCGGACGCCCTCTGTCCAGAAAGTATTTTATCAAATTTCTCTCCTCGCGGTCAAGCTCATTTGCAACATCTCCGCCGCCGGGCAATAATAGGCCTCTGCAGGTTACCGCGTCATCAACATTTTGGGAAATAATGCAGTCAAGGCCCTCTCTGCGCAGCGCCCTCACATAATTATTCAGGCTGCCTGCTCCATAAATCATAACCATACTTTTCCTCCTTGTTCGGCTTTGTTCTCCCTTAATAAGACATTTTTTTCTTGCGAATTCCGCAGCACCTTGTTATAATATAAAGAATATATATTGGGTTTGGTATGTCCACACAGAGAGGAGGGCCTGCTGTGCAAACCGATTTTGAGAATGCTCCCTGGTTACAACAGGTCCGCTCGGCAACTGCGCAAGATACGCTGAGTCCCGCCATGATTCTCTGCGGCAGCGGTGATTTGATGCAGGCGGCCACATACATTGCCGCTTCCTATCTGTGCGAAGAATCGAAGCGCCCCTGTCTGCACTGCAACTGTTGCCGCAAGGTGATGCAAAGTATTCACCCGGATGTCACCGTCGTGCGGGATCCCGACCATAAATACATCTCTGTGGACGTGACCCGCAAGGTGCGCAGCGATGCCTACATCCAGCCCAACGAGGGTTCCCGCCGCATTTTTATCTTTCCGGACTGCACGCTTCTCACCGAGCAGGATCAAAACGTACTTCTGAAAGTCTTAGAGGAGGGACCCGCCTACGCGGCATTCCTTTTCTGTGCCGAGACTTCCCGCAGTCTTCTGCCCACCATCCGTTCCCGTTGCGTGGAGTTGCGTATTACCGGAGAGGAAGCTGCAGAGGAAGGCGACACACAGATTCAGGAGCTTTGTCTTGCCATTGCTCAGCGTAAAATTTTGTCCGTCGCCCAGGTAATCACCGCCTGGGATGGCAGAAAGCCGAAGCGTGAGCAATTGCAGACCTCTATGCGCTGCGGTTGGCTCTGGGCCTCCCAGGCACTTCTTTCCAAATATAGGGAGATCAATTCTTTGTCGGAGGCTTCCCGCTCAATGGCGCAGGCACTGGATGTCCGGGCGCTGAACCGTCTGGCGGGCATTTTTCAAGAAGCAGTCCGGGACTGCGAGTATAATGTTGGCGTGGGCCTGACATTGGGTGCCATGCTTTGCGATATTGAGGAGGTTATCCAATGACAACTGTCATTTCTGTCCGCTTCCGCAGCGGCTCGAAAAGCTATTACTTTGATCCCGGCAATCTGGTGATCGGCGCCGGTCAGGATGTGATCGTAGATACCGCACAGGGTCTGGAATTTGCCCAGTGCGTGGAGGGCAACCACCAGGTACAGGACGACGCCGTGGTACAGCCTCTGCGCAGTGTGGTGCGTATTGCTACCGAAAACGACCACCATACCGCCACCTACAACCGCAGCCGTGAAGACGAGGCCTTTGCCATCTGTCAGAAGAAGATCCTGCAGCACGGATTGGATATGAAACTGGTTCGCGTGGAATGCAGCTTTGACGGCAGCAAGATTCTCTTTTTCTTCACTGCCGACGGCCGTGTGGATTTCCGCGAGCTGGTCAAGGATCTGGCTTCCGTATTTCGCAGCCGTATCGAGCTGCGTCAGATCGGTGTACGCGACGAGGCCAAGATGCTGGGCGGTCTCGGCATTTGCGGCCGACCCTTCTGCTGCAATCAGTTTTTAGATGACTTTATCCCCGTTTCCATCAAAATGGCCAAGACCCAGAATCTGAGTTTGAATCCCACCAAGATCTCCGGCACCTGCGGCAGACTGATGTGCTGCCTGAAATACGAGCAGGACGCCTATGAAGATGCCGTAAAACGCATGCCTAAAGCAGAGTCCTTTGTGGTGACTCCCGATGGCCCCGGCAATGTCAGTGACATCAATGTGTTAAAGGAAACTGTTAACGTCCGCTTGGACGGCCATGCAGAGGTGCCCCGCTGCTATCACAACTGCGAAGTCTGCGTACTGCGTAACGGCAAGGGCAGCCGCGACGGGATCGATGTCCCTTCCCGCTGGCCCGAGCGCTATGTAGAACCCGCCGAGACAGAGCCCGTAAATATTCCCAGCGTAATTGCCGACTTCGCAGAGGTGCAGAGCAGCGACGGTGATAAATTGCCCTCTGACGACACTCCTCACCGCAGTCGCCGCAGAAGTCGCGGGGGCCGTAATCGCCACGACTCCCGTGGTGCAGCTGCCGGTAACAAGAACGAGGCTTCCAAGGATCAGAGTAAATCGGATTCTCCCGGCAGAAAATCCCATCCGCAAAAGAATCCTGCGACACCGCCTGCAGCCGCAGCCAAAGGCGACGGTGCGCAGGAGCTCGCCCGCAAAAAGCCCCGTCACCGCGGTGGTCGCCGCCACGGAAAGCCTCACACTTCCGGTGGTGAGCAGGCATGAGCGGTAAATTCAGCGGCGTTTTCATCGCAAGCGACTTTGACAACACCCTTGTCTATACGGAGGGTTCCATGATCAGCGGCTGTGAAATGCCCACCATCTCCCACGCCAACTGTGATGCACTGGAATACTTCATGGCTCAGGGCGGTATCGTTTCTATCGCCACCGGACGGGCGCTTCCCGCTTTTGATGCCGTGCGCAGGGGAATTCCCATGAATGGACCCACCGTTCTTTTTAACGGCGCGGCGATCTATGACTATTCTCAGAAACGTTATCTGGCCACCGCTTTTCTGCCGGAGACGGTTCGTCCCCACGTCCAGCAGATTCTTCGGGCCTTTCCCGATGCCGCCTGTGAAATCTTCCACGATGACAGCACTGTCCATGCGCTGCAGTATAACCAGCTCACGGCTCATCACGAGACCCTGACGCACGCTCCTACACAGAGGGTCTCTTCCATGGACGAGGTGCCCTCCCCCATCAGCAAGGCGCTATTTGAAATTCCCACCGAAAGACTTTCGGAATTGACCTGCTATGTTCGCTCTCAGTCCTGGGCCGGTGAATATGAGATTATCCCCAGTTCCAATTATTTTCTGGAGCTGACTGTAAAAGGTGCCAATAAGGGCGATATGGTTCGAAATCTGGCTGCACTCCTGCATATCGCTCCGGAGAACGTATACTGTGTCGGCGACCACGCCAACGATATCCCCATGCTGGAGATCAGCCACATCCCTTTCGCCCCTGCCAACGCCATCGAAAGCGTTCTTCGTGTTCCCGGCTTACATCTTCTGCCGGATTGCCGCACAGATGCGATTGCCGCCATGATTCGGGAACTGGACGCTCTTTATTGAGATCGTTTCCACCATCGGATTCAGGAAATTATTTACATTTTAATTTCCTGGTCAGCGGCCGTTAACAAATAGTTTACTTGACGGATGTAACATACAGCGGTATGATGGCAAAGTGATTTTTTATTTAATTAGGTGAAATTTTCCATGAGTAAAGAACCCTCCCGGCGACTGGATCTCGACGCCAATAGCGACAAAATGAGTTTGTCGCAGATCTGGGATCAGTGGTCTGACAATTTAAAAGAGTGGAAATCTTATCTGGCAGTGCCGAAAGAGGCCCGCCGGGAAGCTTCTCATGCCACAAAGGCAGCCCTCAGGCATCGCCTGTATGCTGCTCGCGAAATGGTGAAAAGTGCAAGGCAGCACCACGCTGATAAGCCTGTAGCGCATATCCGTAATACGGCAGGCCACTCGCGCAATGGGCAGGGACATCATCAGTTCCCCGAGTCGGAATACCCCATTTTACAGTTTGCCCTTTTCATAGTCGGTAGTCTTCCGCGTCTTGTGGAAAACAAAGAGGGGCGAAAGATCCGCCGTCGACGCAGAAGCGCCAGAATCTCGAACCGTTTCCGTATATGGTCGGAGGATATCCGTCTGCATCCCCTGGCATTTCTCGGCGGCGCTCTGGTGATCGCAGCTGTGGCGGCTGTATTCTCGTTCTATACCATTGCTACCTCTGTGAACTACAACGGATATGATCTTGGTACCGTTGGCGGTTTTACCTCCGTGCATTTTGCAGTGTCCCAGCTGGAGAAAAACACCCGCGAAACTCTGCACGATGATACCTATGAGGTTGATACCTCTCTTATGAATACCAAGGTACATTTTGTTCCCCGCCGCACCCTCGTTGATCGGGATACTTTTGCTGAAAACCTTTCCCGGCAGTTGGACAAAATCACATATGCCTACATGCTGTATGTGGACGGCCAGCCCATTGCCGCCACCACTTATGCCGGTGCTTTAGAAGAGTTGTTGGAGCAGCTCAAGCAAAGCTACAGCAGTTCCAACACAGTGGAAAACTATTTCACCGAAAATGTGGAGATCCGGCAGGAATTTGTGTCCAATGAGTACGTAATGAATCTCGGCTACATCGCCGAGACCATCAACGAAACAAAAGAAGGCGCCGTCACCTACACCGTGCAGGCCGGAGATGCTCCGCTGAGCATTGCCGATGATTACGGCCTCAGCTATGAGGATCTCAAGTCCATGAACCCCGGCTATAACTGGGAGGTGCTCACCGTGGGAGATGTGCTGACGATCTCTAACGCGGTTCCCTATCTGACTGTGGTGAATGTGGAGCAGCAGAACTACATGCAGAATATCCCCTATGACGTGGAGTACACCGAAGACAACACCATGTATCAGGGTGACTATAAAGTTCTGTCCGCCGGCAGCTACGGCAAGGCCGATGTGGTGGCAAATGTGACTCTTGTCAACGGTGAAGAGATCCAGCGTGATGTGGTCTCCTCGGTCACTCTGCAGGCCCCCGTCACGGAATATCAGGCCACCGGCACCAAGGAACGTCCTTCCTGGTTCCCCACCGGCAGTTTCCGCTGGCCCTGCAACGGTTATATCAGTTCGTACTTCGGCTACCGCAACACCGGTATTCGCGGTGCTTCCACCTATCATCAGGCCATCGATATTGCCAACAGCTACGGAACTCCCATCTATGCAGCCGATGGCGGCACCGTTATTACCGCCGGTTGGGTCAGCGGCCTGGGCTACGCAGTGAAGATCGACCATGGCAACGGCTATGTGACAAGCTACGGCCACAACAGTTCTCTAACCGTTTCTGTGGGCGCGCACGTCTACAAGGGCCAACAGATTGCCCGGATGGGTTCCACAGGTGTCTCCAGCGGCAACCACTGCGACTTCCGTATTTGTCTGAATGGCACTTATGTCAATCCGTTGAATTACTTGTAAAAAAGGAGGAAAGCAGAACATGAAGAAGTATTTTACCGTTTCCCTTTCCCTGCTGATTTGCCTGCTGGCAATGCCCACAGCATGGGCCAGCCCTGTAACCGGCGATAATAGCCATATGGGTCTTTGGATCGCCATGGTTGGTGCGGCTATTCTGGCCGCAGTTGTGGTTCTGGTTCTCCTGAGAAAGAAAAAGTAATCCGTCCGAAAATGTGCAGAAAAAAGGTTCGCCCTTTTGCCGTGTGTTCTT
>R21__coassemble_1304_pt1 | contig 17177 bp, 23 predicted proteins | sample R21__metabat2_low_PE_038 | metagenome-assembled genome bin R21
CAGCAAGCGCCTGCTCCGCAAGGCCGGCGCCCGTTGCGTGCTGGGTCTGTAAGATCTGATTACCGCGCCTGTGAACGGCAGCGGCTACAATGAAAAGTACGGCCTTCTGGGCTCCAACAAGGCCAATGAAGAGCGCGTCAAGCTCTTCCCCCGGGATACCATGGCCGTGGCCGAGGCGCTGGGCGAGGCCATGCGCAAGGCCACCGGCAAGAACATCGAGGCCATGATCTACGGCGACGGCGCCTTTAAGGATCCCGCCGGCAAGATCTGGGAGCTGGCGGACCCCGTGGTGTCCCCCGGCTACACCGACGGGTTGATCGGCACCCCCAACGAGCTGAAGCTGAAGTACCTGGCGGACAAGGAGTTTGCCGATCTGGAGGGAGAGGCTCTTCAAAAGGCCATCTCCGATAAGATCCGCGCCAAGGATGCCAAGGTGTCCCTTGTGGGCAACATGATCTCCGAGGGTACCACCCCCCGCAACCTCACCGACCTGATCGGGTCTCTGTGCGATCTGACCTCCGGCTCCGGCGATAAGGGCACCCCTATCGTCTACATTCAGGGTTATTTCGACAACTACACAACGGAATAAAAGATAAACCATACGCCAGGAGCGCCATCCGAACTCGGATGGCGCTCCTGGCTATATGAGAGAGGTAAAAGAAGATTATATTGAGACCTTCTCAGGCGAGAAGCAGTTTGTCGTCGGATGCGTCACTGCCGCCGGCGCTGCTGAACAGAGCCAGCAGGTCGGGCACGGCGAGCTTTTTCTTGTCTTCTCCGGCAATGTCCACCACGATGCGCCCGGCATCCATCATAATCAGCCGATTGCCTTGAGCGATGGCATCTTTCATGTTGTGGGTAACCATCAGGGTGGTGAGCCCGTTTTCCGCCACGATATTGTCGGACAGCTCCAGCACCTTGGCGGCGGTCTTGGGATCCAACGCCGCGGTGTGCTCATCCAGCAAAAGGAGCTTGGGCTTTTTCAGGGCGGCCATCAGAAGAGTCAATGCCTGCCGCTGACCGCCGGAAAGAAGTCCCACCTTTGTGCAAAGGCGCTCTTCCAGACCCAGACCCAGCGGTGAGAGAAGCCTGCGATATTCCTCCCGCTCTGCCCGGGAGATGCCCCACTTGAAGTTGCGGCGAGCACCCCGGCGGGCGGCCAGTGCCAGATTCTCTTCAATCCACATATCCCCGGCTGTGCCCATCATGGGATCCTGAAACACTCGGCCGATGTGGGCGGCACGTTTGTGCTCGGGGATGCGGGTGATGTCCTTGCCGTCCAGCAGGATCGTTCCGCTGTCCACGGACAGCGTACCAGCCACGGCGCCCAGCATGGTGGACTTTCCGGCACCGTTTCCGCCGATGACGGTGACAAAATCTCCATCACGGAGCGTCAGCGACAGGTTGTCCAAAGCGGTTTTGGCATTCACCGTGCCGGGGAAAAAGGTCTTGGAAATATTTTTCAGTTCAAGCATGACGGACACCTCCTCTTTGAACAAGTTTGCCTTTGAGATGCGGCAGTGCCAGAAACACCGCCACAACAGCGGCGGACAGAAGCTTCAGATCGTTGGTGTTCAGACCCAACTGCAGCACGAGCTGCAACACCAGGAAGTAGACAATGGCGCCGATGGAGACCGCCAGCATCCGCAGACCGAAGTTGCGAAACACCTTTTGCAAAAGGCTCTCGCCGATAATGACGGCGGCAAGGCCGATGACAATGGCGCCGCGGCCCATGTTCACGTCGGCAGAGCCCTGATACTGGCTCAGAAGTCCGCCGGAGAGCGCCACGATACCGTTGGACAGGGCAAGGCCGGTGACAATATTGCGGTCGGTGTTGATGCCCTGGGCCCGTGCCATGTGAAAATTGGCGCCGGTGGCTCGGATGCCGCAGCCGATCTCCGTGCCGAAAAACCAGTACAGCAAAATCACCAGAAGCGCCGTAAAGAGCAGCAAAAGGGGCATGGGATTCTGCAAAGACAGCTCCCGGACGAAACGCTGGGATACGATCAGGGGGAACTTATCCACACTGACGGCCTGATTGGCCTTGCCGCCCATGATTCGCAGATTTACAGAGTACAGGGCAAGCTGGGTAAGAATACCGGCCAGGATGGCGGGAATGCCGCAGCGAGTGTGGAGCTCGCCGGTCACAAGGCCGGCTATCATGCCGCAGAGGAAGGTGAGCAGCAGCGCAAGCCAGGGATTCATGCCGCCGCGGATCAACATCACGCAGGTGGCACCGCCCAGCGCCAGAGTGCCGTCCACCGTCAGGTCGGCCACGTCCAAAACACGGAAGGTAATGTAAACGCCGATGGCCATCAGGCCCCAGATCAGGCCCTGGGTGATGGCACCCGGCAGGGAATTGACAAGAGAACTGAGAAACATTTCGTAAATCCTTTCTATCTGACAGGTTCTGCCGCAAACGGGCAAACACCGGGATTGTGCGCTTGCGGCAAAACCCGTATCCGTTTCCGGATGGGGGCATGATGCCCCCATCCGGATTCACCGGGTTTATCCTCAGGCGCCGATGGCCTCAAAGCCATCCACGGGAGTCAGGTCAAATACTTCGCACAGAGTCGCGTTGAACTTGGCAGTAGCAGGAGCGTATTCCACAGGCATGGTGGAGATATCCGCTTCGCCCGTCAGGATCTTGGCGGCCATCTTACCGGTGGTCACGCCCAGATCATAGTAGTTGATAGAAAGGGTGCACACACCACAGCCGGCACACAGGTTCTCCTCGCCGCAGACAGCAGGTACACCGGCGGCGGTCAGCACATTGCAGATGCTCTCAGCATTGGAAGCGGCGGTGTTGTCGGTGGGAATGTAGATCACATCGGAGGAATCGGCGGCTTTCTGGGTCACAGAGGCCACATCATTGGTGTCGGTGAAGGCGAACTCAGAGCAGGTAAAGCCCATGTCGGTGAGATTCTTTACCATCTCGTCCACCTGGTAACGGGAGTTGGCCTCGGCGGAGCAGAACAGCATACCCACATTCTTGGCATCGGGGAACCACTGCTTGATCATCTCTGCCTGCTGGGCAAGGTCAGCCAGGTCGGAGGTGCCGGAGATGTTGCCGCCCACGGTGCCATCAAAGCTCTCCAGATCCAGAGCCACGTTATAGGCGGTGATGGAAGTGCCCAGAATGGGAATATCGGCCGTGGCAGAGGCGGCGGCGGTCAGCGCCGGCGTTGCGTTGGCCATGATCAGATCCACATTGGCGGATACGAAGCCGTTGACAATGGTAGAGCAGTTGGCGCTGTCACCGGATGCGTTCTGCACGTCGATCTCCACGGCATCGCCCAGCTCTGCTTTCAATGCATCCACAAAGCCACGGGTGGCGGCATCCAGCGCCTCATGCTGTACCAGCTGACACACACCCACACGATAGGTGACGGCATCGGTATCGGCGGGTTCTGCGGTCTTGCCGCAGGCTGTCATGCTCAGAGCCATGCCCAGAGCCAACAGGATTGCAAGTAACTTTTTCATGGTTTTGATCTCCTTTTCGGTAAAAAATAATAAGGCCCTGTTCCCGACGGAACAGAGCCTCTTACAAACAGTTTGCAAGCTTCCTATGCCCTATACACTGCCGGAATCCTCATATTTGCGCAGCAATAATAGCCCTCGAAATAGAGGGCGGCATAGGTATAATAGGAGCCCATGGCGGACTTCACAGTATGGGTCATCTTCGTCATCTTTGCCATTGTCGGCTCCTTTCTGCTGCGTGGCAGTTTTCTGATGTTTTGCACTTTAAAACTTTTAAGCGCGAAAGTAAATAGGCAATTTACACAAACTTAACGGTGCAAAAATGTTCACCGCAGGAATACACCGGCGGTGAACATCGTTTTTCTTCCCTATTACAAGGGGTTTGGGCCCTGTATATTTTGCACAACTCCCGGAATCAATGGAACAGATCTCACTGTTTATCGCCCATATTGCTGCCGAACATTGCATGAAGCAGGTTCATCATGGAGCTGTGCTGGTCGACCCACTCTTCGTCGTCATTCCGGAGCTTCTCCTTATCCGCGTAGGCATCGAGCTTTTCGCAGGCGGAGAGATAGGCCTGCTGCAGGGTGCGCATACGGGCACTCATGTGCTGCAGGAGGCTCATGATTTTGGCGGGCTGCTTTTCAAAATAGCTGCCGAAGTTATCAAAACTGATCTCATGGACGATGGTGGGGCTCAGCGCCACCACCGTGGTGTTGCGGGGTCGCGATTCCAGAAAGCTGATCACATTGAGAAAGTCGCCTTCGTGCATCTCCATGACCTTGCGCTCCTCGGCTGTGCCGTAATTCACAAATACGCCCACCCGGCCGTACATGATGTTATACATGCTCAGTTCAAATGTGCCCGCCTGATAAAGGACCTGTCCCTTTTTAAACTTTTTTTCGCCGGGCTGCAAATTTGTCATCTGTCGCACCTCCTTATATGGTTATGTACAGTATAGCATAACCACAAGTTCTTGTCGATTCCCAGTTTCGTGGGCCACTGTGCCGAAATACAGCAATTTTATGTTGACAAATCGCCGTTTTATTGCGTATAATGGTCAATGCGTTTGAATACGCATTCCCTTTTTTCGACTGCGGCACAGGGTCATCCCCGTGCTGTCGAGTATGGCGTCTCTTCGGAGAATGCCAATATTATTTAATGGAGGTGTCATGCAATGTTCCGTACCTATCAGCCCAAGAAGCGTCAGCGCTCCAAGGTGCACGGCTTCCGTAAGAGAATGGCTACTGCCAACGGCCGCAAGGTTCTGGCTCGCCGTCGTGCTAAGGGCCGTCTGAGCCTGACCGTCTGAGGAAGGCGGAAGTGCATCGCGCATAAATAGATCCCTTTGGGACGGTAGCTGGGAAAACTGCCGTCCCTATTGGTGTTTCACTGGTTGCGACACCGCGTGTCGACATCATCTGCGGCATCCAGCGGCTGTTTTCCCCCTGCAATGCGTTGCTTTTCCTTACCATACACAAAGTATGGCGGCGGGAAAGCGCCTTTTTCAGAAGGAAAACATCTCGCTGCCTGCACTTGCTGAGTCGACCCTTGGTGTCTGGATTTGGAGTTTCTCCTGAGGAGTTTCTCCGGACCGTTCATCGGAGGAAAAGTGTGCCATGAAAAGCGCTGTGACTGTAAAAGAGAACTATCTGTTCCGCCGGATGTACCACAAGGGTAAATCCGCTGTGACTCCGTGCTTTGTGGTGTACTGCCTGAAAAACAAGAAAGGTCTCAGCCGCCTGGGCGTCACCGTCAGCACCAAGCTGGGTCACGCCGTGGTGCGCAATCGCGCACGCCGTCGTCTGCGGGAGCTGTATCGCCTGAACAAGGCCGATATGGTGCCGGGCTACGATGTGATCCTGGTGGCACGGTCCCGCTGCGTGGAGGGCGATTTTGCCCGGATGATGCGACAGTATCGGGAGGCCCTTTCCTCGTTGGAGCTGCTCAGATCATGAAAAAGCTTCTTTTGAAGGCCATTCGATTTTACCAGACAGGGATCTCTCCTTTAAAGCCCGCCCGCTGCAACTACATTCCCACCTGCTCGGAGTATACCCGGCAGGCCATCGAGAAGTATGGCGCCCGAAAGGGTGCGTGGCTGGGCTTTAAGAGAGTCATGCGATGCCATCCTTTCCACAAGGGCGGGTATGACCCCGTGCCTTGAGGAAAACTGTTTTCCCACCAGCAAAGACCTCGTTTCCACTACATAACGGAGGTAAATCAAATGTTTGCACAACTCGGATACTATATCTGTATCCCCTTTGCCTGGTTGACCCGCCTGTTCTACAGTGTCACCGGCTCTTACGGCATTGCCATCATCCTCTTCACCCTGGTGGTGAAGCTGGTGATTCTGCCGTTCCAGATGAAGTCCAAAAAGAGCATGCTGCGCATGAGCCGCATGCAGGGCAAGATCAAGGATATCCAGACCCGCTTTGCCAACGACAAGGTTCGCCAGCAGGAAGAGATGCAGGCTCTGTATGCCAAGGAGGGTGTAAACCCCATGGGCGGCTGCCTGTGGAGCTTTATTCCCTTCCCCATCCTGATTGCCCTCTACTACATCATCCGTACCCCTCTGCGCTACTTTATGAATCTGTCTCCGGAGACCATTGACAAGATCACTGCGCTGGCTGTTTCTCTGGGCTACACCGCTCCTGAAAAGGTGGGCGCCTATGACCAGATCTATCTGGTTCGCTTCATCCACGAAAACTGGAGTGACTTCGCCGGCAAGTTCGATAAGCTGATTGACGTGGATTATTCCTTCCTGGGCCTGGATCTGTCCGCCGTAGGCAGGGACCTGTTCCACAGTATCTCCGGCGGTGGCTGGGCCGTGATCGGCATCCTGCTGATGCCTCTGATCGCCGCTGCTCTGCAGTTTGTGATGAGCCTTGTGAGCATGAAGGCCAACAGCGCCCAGATGAACGGCTCCTCCAAGACCATGCTGTACATGATGCCCCTGATGACCGTGTGGATGGGTTACATTCTGCCCGCAGCTCTGTGCCTGTACTGGATTGCCAACGCCGGCTTCTCCGCCATTCAGGAGAAGATCCTCAACAACTACTTCGGCAAGAAGCTGGACGCTGAGGAGACCGAGAAGGAAAAGGCTGCCCGTGAAAAACGCATTGCCAAGTATGAGCAGCAAAAGGCTCTGATGCAGGAGCGTCAGGGTCAGGTCAAGCAGCCCCAGCAGGCCAAGAAAAAGACTCATCCCCAGAACGAGTCCGGAAAGGGTGAATCGGAAAAGCGCGCCGCCACTACCGAAGCCGGTCGTGTAGGCCAGCGTCCCTATGCCCGTGGCCGTGCCTTTCACGAGAGCCACTACGACGATTGATAAGGAGTTTTGTCATGAGTTATATTGACGTAACAGGCAAGACGGAAGACGAGGCCATCCGCAACGCCCTTGCCCAGTTGGGTATGGACCGTGACGATGTGTCCGTAGAGATCCTCGAGCGTGCCAAGAGCGGCTTTCTGGGTATTGGCAGTTGCCCTGCCCGTGTCCGCGTGACTTACGGCCCTGAGGACGCTCCCATGGAAGAGCCCGTGGCCGCTCCCGTGAAGCCTGAGATCAAAAAAGAAGCTCCTCGCAAGGATGCTCCCCGCAAAGAAGCTCCCCGCAAGGATGCCCGTCCCCAGCGCAAGGAAGAACCCCGCGAAGCCCGTCAGGAGATCCCCGCTGTGGATCTGCCCTTGTGCAGCGACGACAGTGCCAAGCGCATCAGCGACTTCCTCGGCGGTTTACTCACCCACCTGGACAGCGAAGCCAACATCCGCGTATATGAAGCGGAAAAGGGCCGCTATAAAGTCATCCTGGAAGGTGACCGCCTGGGCGCTTTGATCGGCCGCCGGGGTGAGACCCTGGATGCCATTCAGCAGCTGACCAACTATGCCGTTAATTCCGGCAAGGACAAACGCATCCGCGTGCAGGTGGATGCCGAAAACTATCGCGCCAAGCGTGAGGCCAGCCTGGAGGCTCTGAGCCATAAAGTGGCTGCCAAGGCGCTGAAGTACCGCCGCAGCGTGACCCTTGAGCCCATGAACGCCTACGAGCGCCATGTGATCCATGCCGCCCTGCAGGATGAGCCCGGTGTCACCACCTACTCCATCGGTACCGAGCCCAACCGCCGTGTGGTGGTGGCTTTTGACCGCGGAGAAGCAAGATAAGCCATCATTAAAAAAGAAAGCCGCTCAATGAGCGGCTTTCTTTTTTAGCTCATTTATTCGGTTTCGATGACACCGTAGTCGCCTTCGTTGCGGCGATAGACCACCGAAATCTGCTGGGTATCCTTGTTGCGGAACACATAGAAACTGTGGTCCAGCAGGTTCATCTGCAAAATGGCCTCGTCGATGCTCATGGGCTTCACGGCGAAGCGCTTGGTGCGCACCACGTTGAACTCCACATCCTCAGCCACATCGAATTCCACAGGCACCTCCGATACCATGGCTTCGGGACGCAGATTCTTGGACAGACGGGTTTTATTTTTACGAATCCGGCGGTCAATGAAGCTGACCGCTGCGTCAATGGCACCGCGCATATCTCCGTCGGTGTCCTGTTCCTGCGCACGGAAAAGTGTACCGTCGGCCGCACGGATCGTCAGCTCTACGATGCAGCGATTCTTCTTCTCCACGTTGAAGGTGACGAAAGCTTCGGCTTCACGGGCGAAGTAACGATCCAGCTTGCTGATCTTCTTTTCGGCGTAGTCCTTGACGGATTCATTCAAAGGAATCTTCTTGCAGGCAAATGTGAACTTCATAACGATAGCTCCTTTCCGGGGATGTGGGTAAGGGTCGGGGAGTTCGTTCCCCTTATCCTTGCAGATAGTATATCACATTAAACAAGATTTGAAAAGTACAGGAGCCCTTTTTCGTATAGTTTGCAAAATTTGTCGCTTTCTTTTCAGCAATTTGCTGATTTTCCGAATGTTTCCATATTTCGACAGAACATCCTATGGACAACAGGCCTTATATGCGGTATGATAATCGATGGAAGCTTTCCAATATCCCACCCATTTGAGCCGCCTGAAAACAGGCGGCTTCTTTTTATTCTCTGCGTTGTTGCAAACGGGTGCGTGTTTTGGTATAATAACTCCAACTTGGGAAATGGGGACGACCTATGATCGGATTTTATAACTACACTGTAATCGCCACCTATCTGGCGACGCTACTGGGGCTTTGCGGTATTTTCTTTGCCATGGACAGCCATATTCCGGCCTCAATACTCTGTCTTTTGCTCTGCGGTCTGCTGGACACGATAGACGGGAGGATCGCACGCACCAAGAAAGATCGTACAGAGAATGAAAAACGCTTCGGCATCCAGATCGACTCTCTCAACGACATGGTCTGCTTCGGTGCATTGCCTGCCGTGCTGGGCTATTCTCTGTGCCATGCGGCCATTGGCTCTGTACCTGTGTGGTTCAAGGCCACGCTGGGCTTTTTCCTGCTGGCGGGGCTGATCCGACTGGCCTTCTTCAATGTGCTGGAGGAGGAACGGCAGCAGACCGAGGGCGGTACCGAGCGTAAGTATTATCTGGGACTGCCCATTACCGCCAGTACCCTGCTGGTGCCTCTGCTCTACATTCTGTGCCGCCTTTTTCCCGCGACTACCGTGGCGATCCTGACCATCGGCCTTTTGGTGGCAGGACTTTTGTACATCACACCGCTGCACTTCCGTCATCCCGGCATTGCGGGGATCTGCGTGATGGCAGTACTGGGCGCCGCCGAACTGGCCGGCCTTCTGCTGCTGTAAATCCTATAAAAAGACGATGTCCTGTGGGGCATCGTCTTTTTCGTAATTAATACAGGTTTTCAATTCGGTAATCGCCGCGGGCGGCAGCCTCCATGCGCTTTTGCTTGACCTGCACCACGGCCTCCTGCAGGGACACGATAATGCTGTTGGACACGTAGAAGCCTTTGGGTGTCAATCGCCAGCCGGTCTGCGTTCGTTGGGCAAGGCCGTGCTTTTCATACTCTTCAAATAGCCTCTCCATGGGATCGGCTTTCTGGCGGAAACGCCGCACATAGTCCTGCAGATCCAGCCCGTCTGCAGTGCGCAGAGACAGCATCACCATCTCCATATCTCGCTCCATGGGGTCGATTTCTTCCCGTTCGGAAAGGCGCAGCTCGCCGGCGATATAGCTGTCCAGATCCTTTTCGTAGGCAAACCGCACGCCGCCCATGTCGCTGTGTGCCCCGGGGCCGAAGCCCGCATATTCCTGCAATCGCCAGTACCGCAGATTGTGGCGGCTTTCATAGCAGGGTTTGGCAAAGTTGGAGATCTCGTACTGGGCATAGCCCTCCTTTGCCAGATACTCCACCGCAAAAAAGTACATATCCGCCTGGGCATCGTCATCCGGCAGGGTGAGGGTGTCCTTTTTTGCCCACAGTGGTGTGCCCTCTTCCACCTTCAGGCCATAGCAGCTCAGGTGCTCCGGCGAAAGTGCCACCGCTGCTTTCAGCGTTTCCTGCCACGCCGCCATACTCTGGCCGGGCAAACCGTAGATCAGATCCAGGCTCAGATTGTCAAAGCCGGCATGACGGGCCGCTTCTACGGCCTCTTCCACCTGCTGCACCGTGTGGATCCTGCCCACCGCCTTGAGCATTTCATCCTCCATGGCCTGCACGCCCAGGGACAGACGGTTAAATCCTGCCCGGTGCAGTTTTTTCAGCATTTTCACGTCCCCGGCACTGTCGGGATTGCATTCCAGCGTGATCTCCGCATCAGAAGTCACGTGGAATCGCTTGCAAATGGTTTTCAGAAGTTTACTCAGGCGCTTCTCACCCAGATAGCTGGGAGTCCCGCCGCCGAAATACACCGTGTCCACCTTCTGGGCATCTGCCCGCGGCGCCACTTCCTCCAGGTGACGGATCAGCGCATCCGTGTAGGCGTCCATCTTTTCTTCGCTGTGGGCCAGGGAATAAAAGTCGCAGTAATCGCATTTGTGCTTGCAGAAGGGAATATGAACATACAGTCCAAGGGTGGAGTTGCTTTTCATGTGTATTGTCCCTCCCGAGGGTCATACATCTCCACAGCCTCCCAGGGACAATTGACCTTGCAGCTGCGGCAGCCGATGCACTGATCCTGGTCAACAGCATAAGTCCAGTCCGGCTGCATACGGATGCACTTCATCACGCAGAACATTTCGCAGTAGCCGCAGCCGATGCAGCGCTCGGGGTCGATGATTGCCAGCTGTCGGGCTTTACGTCCAAAAGGATGCACAATATCTGCCATTGAAATCACCTTTCTTTCCTATCTTTGAGTATATGCTATTTTTGCGGCAAAGGCAATGTATGATTTTCCTGTGTGTGCACATGCTACCTGTGAAAGGTGGAATTCATCATGAACATGACTCCCAAAGCATATCAACAGTATATCAAACAAATTGCGCCCCGCTCTCCCATGGGCAAAAATATTCTGGTGTCCTTTCTGGTGGGCGGTGCCATCTGCACACTGGGCCAGTGCATCAGCCAGTTGTATACCATGACCGGGCTTTCTCAGGACGATGCCGCTGCGGCCACCTCCATTTCCCTGGTTTTTCTATCGGTGTTTTTTACGGCGCTGGGATTGTATCACAAGCTGGCCCGCTTTGCCGGAGCAGGCACACTGGTGCCCATCACCGGATTTGCCAATGCCGTGGCATCTCCCGCCATTGACTATCGCGCCGAGGGCATCATCACCGGCACCGCTGTCAAGATGTTCACCGTGGCAGGCCCGGTGATCGCGTTCGGTGTCGCCGCCTCCTGGCTTTACGGCCTTATCCTCTGGGCGCTCTCCTGAGTGCGTCCGATTGGTCAGAACCGGGAAAAAGCTCTGGTTTTGAACGTATGGAACATTCCGATTAAACTAAATGAAAAGTTCATGATTTTGCGCTAAATAACTAAAACATTGAATAAATCTTTGGATATGATTGGGAATGACTTTCTCTATTCCTCCGACTATAATAGAAAACACAATGATCAGGCTGCGCCGGAGCAGTCTCTATTATGGATGAGGGAAAGGAATCATTACTATGGCAATCAAGATTGGCATCAATGGTTTTGGCCGCATCGGCCGCTGTGTCCTGCGCATTATGGCAGAGAATCCCGAGATGTACGAAATTTGCGGCATCAACCTCCGCAAAGCAGACCTGGATTATATGGCTTATCTGCTGAAGTATGACTCCGTGTTCCGCAACTTTAACGGTACCGTGGAAAATCTGGACGGCAAGCTGGTGGTCAACGGCCGCCCCATCACCGTTTTCAGTGAGTCCGATGCCGCCATGATCCCCTGGGCCAGCTGCGGCGCTGAATATATCATCGAGTCTACCGGTGCCAACAACACCTCCGAGAAGGCTCTGCGCCATCTCAAGGGCGGCGCCAAGAAGATCATCCTTACCGCTCCTCCCAAAGATGATGTCACGCCTACCTTCGTTTACGGTGTGAACAATGTGGCATACCGTCCCGATATGCTGGTGGTTTCCAATGCTTCCTGCACCACCAACTGCCTGGCTCCTCTGGCCTATGTGGTGAACCGCGAGTTCGGCATCGTGCAGAGCCTGATGTCCACCATTCACTCCTCCACCGCCAAGCAGAAGGCCGTGGACAGCCGCGGAGGCAGTGATTGGCGCACCGGCCGCTCCATCCTGAACAACATCATCCCCACTTCCACCGGTGCCGCCAAGGCCGTGGGCCGCGTGATCCCCGAGCTGAAGGGCAGGATGACCGGTATGGCTTTCCGTGTTCCCACCGCCGATGTGTCCGTGGTGGATCTGACCGCACGCCTCAGCCGCGATACCTCTTACGCCGAGATCTGCTATGCCATCCGTCACGCCAGCGAAACCTACATGAAGGGTATCATCGGCTATACCTCCGATCAATTGGTCTCCACCGACCTGATCGGCAATGAGTGCCCCTGCGTGTTCGACGAGAAGGCCGGCATCGGGCTGGATCAGAACTTCGTCAAGCTCATTGCATGGTATGACAACGAGTGGGGTTACAGCAACATGGTGGTGCGCATGCTCACCTACATGTCCGAAGTGGACGCCGCCGCCGACCAGGTGATGAAAGACAACATCGCCCGCACAAACAAAAAAGGTTAAATGACGAAAGGCCGGGTATTCTTTCTGAATACCCGGCTCAGCTTGTCGAAAAAGTCTTTTCGCCAAGCTGAAACCGATTTTGAAACTTCCAAAAAGTTTCAAAATCTCTGATTTTAATGGTGAACGACACCCCTGATGGGTTTCTTTCACACTTTCTTCCTTTCCGTCATCAAACCTTTTCGGAGTTCTTTGACAGTCTGAGCCGGGTATTCTTTCTGAATACCCGGCTTTTTTGCGCTCTGTTTGCTGTTGGCAAATTTACCTTGGCGTGGTACAATGTCGTTGTACCGAAAAGGAGGTGGGCAGATGTTCAAACGCTCTTATGTGGAGATCACCAACGTGTGCAATCTCCGGTGCTGCTTCTGCCCCGGAACCACCCGGCAGACGCGGTTTATGACACCGCAGGAGTTTTCTGTCATTGCCGGGAAGCTCCGCCCCTACACCGACTATCTCTATCTCCACGTGATGGGTGAGCCTCTGCTGCACCCCCAGTTAGAGGAGATTTTGCACATTGCAGGCAATTTGGGCTTCCGCGTGTGTATCACCACCAACGGAACGCTGCTGCCCGAAAAGAGCGCTCTTCTGCGCCACTGCTGCGTCCACAAGGTCAGCATCTCCCTGCACAGCTTTGAGGGCAACGGCGGCGGTGAGATCGCGGACTATTTGAACGGCATATGGAGCTTTGTCCAAAGCGCTTCCTCCATCGTGGCTCTGCGCCTCTGGAACGCAGGGGGTGTCGACAGCCGCAACGGAGAAATTGAGCAGTTTCTATCCGACAAGCTGGGCATTGATGTGACCGCTCTGCCCACCGACCCCACCGGCAACCGCCGGCTGGGAGAAAAGCTCTATCTGGAAAGCGCCGAAAAATTCGACTGGCCGGAGCTTTCCTCTCCGGAGCAAGAAACCCAATTCTGCCACGGTCTGAGACAGCAGATCGCCGTTTTGTGCGACGGAACGGTGGTGCCCTGCTGTCTGGACGGTGAGGGAAAGATCCCGCTGGGGAACCTTTTGGAGCAGGAGCTGGAGGAGATTTTGCACTCTCCCCGTGCCCGTGCTGTCTGTGAGGGCTTTTCACGGCGACAGCCCGCCGAGGAACTGTGCAGAAAATGCGGCTATGCCGCGAGGTTTAACAGATAAGGAGGATATCGTATGGACAAGAAAAACCGCGTACAGATACCTGAAAAATATCCCACATTTTTTGTGTCCCTGTCTGTAAACGAGGCTGTGGAAAAAATCCGCTCTGCCGTAGTGGAGGGCAGTATCAGCGGTGAATTGCTGGATGATTACACTGTGTCAACGGAAAACCGGACGATGCGTGTGCTGATGTTTGAAAAATATTTTTATCGGGTAGAAAACCGCCTGCTGCTGACGGTGATACTGGACGATACGGCGGGAAAGACCCGCGTGCACAGCATGGCAGGCGGCGGAGGGAGAAACCTCTTATTCAAATTTGATTGGTTCGCCGGCGGCGATTTTACTGCCGTGCCCCAAAAGGCATTACAGGAGTATATCATTGATGGATAAGCAGGCAGAACAACTGAAAAAGCTGCCGCAGCCTCTGCTTGATTGGTACGATCAGAACCGACGCATCCTGCCGTGGCGGGAGGAGGTGTCCGCTTACCGCACATGGGTGTCGGAGATCATGCTGCAGCAGACCCGCGTGGCGGCGGTGCTGCCCTACTTTGCCCGCTTCATGGAGGCATTTCCCACGGTGGAGGCACTGGCTGAGGCCAATACAGAGCAACTGATGCGGCTCTGGCAGGGGCTGGGCTATTACAGTCGGGCACGAAACCTCCAAAAAGCCGCCCGGATCATCGTGAGGGACTACGGCGGGATATTTCCGCAGACATACAAAGAAATCGTCGGGTTACCCGGTATCGGTGACTATACGGCAGGCGCCATCCTCTCCATCGCGTTCGGACAGGCTGTCCCCGCAGTGGACGGCAATGTGCTGCGTGTGGCGGCGCGGATCACCGGCAGTGAGCACAATGTGCTGGACGGCAAAACAAGGGCGCTGTTTCGGAAGTGGATGGCGGAGAGTATGCCGACCGACCGACCCGGTGCGTTCAATCAGGCGCTGATGGACCTGGGCGCCATGATCTGCACACCCAACGGTGTCCCTCTGTGTGAGGATTGTCCCGCCCGGAATTTCTGCGCGGCTCATGCCGAGGGAGTGGAAATTTCACTTCCCATCCGCATCAGGAAAAAGGAAAAACGCTTGGAGCAGCTGACGGTGTTTGTGCTCAGGAAAGGGGCAAAGGTCGCCCTTCGGCAAAGACCCCAACAGGGTCTTTTGGCCGGATTGTGGGAGTTTCCCCATGTTATGGGAACGCTGTCTGAACAGCAGGCCGCCGAACAGCTGACAAAGTGGAACCTCTCCGCCCATCAATGGGACAAGCGCCTGAGTGCCGTACACGAATTTACCCACATCCGCTGGAAAATGACGGGGTTCGTGGTGCAGGTAGACGGCGGCGGAGAGCCAGACTGGGTTTGGTGCACCGAGGAAGAATTACAGCGCAGGGCGATTCCCTCCGCTTTTGCAAAATTTATACAGGAAACAGGAGATTGAGAATATGGCACAGCTCTATTTCAAGTACGGAGCCATGGGCTCCAGCAAAACCGCCAACGCGCTGATGGCCCGGTTCAACTACGAAGAGCGCGGGCAGAAGACCCTTCTGGTAAAGCCCCAGTTGGACACCCGCGACGGCGACCATATGGTGCGCTCCCGCATCGGACTGACCCACGAGTGCATTTACTTCCACGAAATGCAGGCCATTTCCGACGAGGAGTTGAAAACCTACGCCTGCATCATTGTGGACGAGGCACAGTTCCTCTCCAAGGAGGACATTTACTACCTGGTGCATCTGGTGGACGACTGCAACATCCCCGTGATCTGCTACGGCCTGCGGGCCGACTTCCGTGGCGAGCTTTTCCCCGGCAGCTATTATCTGCTGGTGCTGGCCGACAAGCTGGAAGAGGTCAAGACCATCTGCTGGTGCGGACGTAAAGCAGCTTTTAATGCCCGTTTCGACGAGCACGGCCACGTGGTCAAGGAGGGTGCGCAGGTGGTGCTGGGTGCCAACGACAAATATATCGGCCTGTGCCGCCGCCATTGGATGGCCGGCGATCTTGGCCCGGATTTCGATATCAAAAAGCTATGATCTGCCGTCTTTGTCCCCGGAACTGCGGTGTGGATCGCAGCGTGACGGCCGGCTTCTGCGGCATGCCCGAGGGTCTGCGAGTCGCCCGTGCGGCGCTCCATCAATGGGAAGAACCCGTTTTGTCCGGCACGCTGGGAAGCGGTGCCATCTTCTTTTCCGGCTGCTCCCTGGGCTGCAGCTACTGCCAGAATCACAGTATCTCGGCCGATGGCTTCGGAAAGGAGATCACCACGGCGCGTCTGCGGCAGATCATGGAGGAGCTGATCGCCCGGGGCGCACACAACATTGATCTCATCACCGCCGGGCATTTCCTGCCCCAGATCCTGCCGGCACTTACGCCAAAGCTGCCTGTGCCCGTGGTCTACAACTGCGGCGGCTATGAATCCGTGGACACTTTGCGGATGCTGGAGGGCAAGGTGGACATCTTTCTGCCGGACCTGAAATATGCAAACACCGCTCTGGCAAAGGAACTCTCTGACGCGCCGGACTATTTTCAGGTGGCCACCGCTGCCATTGAGGAGATGTATCGGCAGGTGGGGGATTACGTTCTGGACGAAAAGGGCATCCTGCAAAGTGGCGTGATCATACGGCATCTGGTGTTGCCGGGACAGTTGGACAACACCCGCGCCTGCCTGGATTGGATCGCACGCACCTTCCGTCCCGGGCAGGTATTGGTGAGTCTGATGGCGCAATATACGCCACAGCCCGGCATGACCGGCGCCATGGCACGGCACGTCACCGGCGGAGAGTATCGCGCCGCCGTGGCCTATATGGAAAACTGCGGCATCGCAGATGGGTTTACCCAGGAGCGCACCAGTGCCAGGGAGGAATATACACCGCCTTTTGACCTCAGCGGTGTCTAATGGCACTTTGCTGTCACGGGCTGCACAACTATTCCAAGTGCAGCTTGCGGTTGCAATTTACTTTTGACTGTGCTACCATGATTTTATGAATGAGCCGGGGGTTCCGGCGAAACTATCAGAAATGGAGGGCCATCATGAAGTATCCCAAAACCGGCGAAGAAGTGTATGTCAGCCTGAACCTGAGCAATACCATGCTTACAGGTATCGGCAAAGGTACCATCACCCGCGAAAACGTGTCCGTGGACTATCTTAAAGATCTCTTTGGGAAGCACGGCGCCATTGTCTCCTGCAAACCCGAACAGCTGCCGCTGATGCAGCTGGTAAACGAGCAGTGCGGTCTGGATCTGGAGCTGCCGGAATCTCTGAAGCTCTTCCAGCTCAGCGAACAGCATCGCCGCCTTGTGGTGATCAATGTGGCCGGCCTGCAGCGCAAAAACGGCTCTCTGCTGCCCTCTTATACGAAAGAAGAGCTGGCCGAAGCCACCTTCACCTTCGTGAAGTACTATGTGCAGACCGAGCACTACGACGACGTTATGGAGCGTCTCCGTAAAACAGAGTACGCACTGAATCAGGAACTGGAATACAAGAACATGACCGACTCCTGA
>R21__coassemble_1392_pt1 | contig 16363 bp, 14 predicted proteins | sample R21__metabat2_low_PE_038 | metagenome-assembled genome bin R21
CTCCATGAATGTGATTTTTACCTGCGGCGGTACAGCGGGCCATGTAAATCCTGCGCTGGCCCTGGCAGGCTATATGAAAAAGAAAGATCCCGACCTGAACATCCTCTTCGTGGGAACCCCCAATGGAATGGAAAAAGGCCTGGTGGAAAAATCCGGCTATGCCTTTGCCGGCGTGGACGTATCCAACTTTCACCGTTCTATCAAGGATCTTAAGCACAATCTGCACACCGCACGCACGCTGATCACCTCTCGCGTTGAGGCCAAAAGAATTCTCAGCAGCTTCAAGCCCGATCTTGTGGTGGGTACCGGCGGCTACGCCAGCTATCCCATGATCCGTGCCGCGGCCGCCCGAGGTATTCCCACCGCTGTCCACGAATCCAACATGATTCCCGGTCTCACCACCCGAATGCTGGAGGGCAGTGCCGGACGCATCATGGTAGGCTTTGAAGAGTGCCGACAGCACTACAAGAGCCCGGAGAAGATCGTGGTGACCGGCACACCTGTGCGAGGAGATTTCTTCGATTTGACCCCTGCCGAGGCTCGCCGGAAACTGGGCTATACGGACAACAGACCTCTTGTGGTATCTTTCTGGGGAAGCCTTGGTGCCAGCGGTATGAACAATCAGATGCTGGACTTTTTCCGGGCAGAAAAGGCGGCTTCTTTCCCCTTCCATCATATCCACGCCTGCGGAAAAAACAGCTGGGATGCCATGCGGCAGCACATCCTAGAGAGCGGTCTGGAAAACCCGTCTTTGGATGTTCGCCAGTATATCTATGATATGGCCGTTGTCATGCGTGCTGCAGATCTTGTGATCTGCCGCGCCGGCGCTTCTACCATCAGTGAACTCACCGCGCTGGGCATGCCCGCCATCATCGTTCCCTCTCCCTATGTGGTAGCCAACCACCAGGAAAAGAATGCCCGCATTCTGGAAAAGCACGGCGGCGCTGTTGTGATCACCGAACCGGAATCCTCCGGTGAAAAGCTTTTCCGTGCCGCCGCCGATATTCTCAATGACGAGTCCCGTCGAGAGACCATGGCCAAAAATATGGCTTCCCTTGGCATTCTCGATGCCACCGAGCGCATCTATGAAACTGTTATAGGGCTTCTCAAGTAACCTTCTGCCCACCGCCGCCATAAGATGGCATAAAACCATCGAAAGGCGGTTATCAAATGGGTTACATCATGGTAAAAGGCGGCCATCCTCTTCATGGGGAATTGTCGGTGCAGGGCGCCAAAAACAGCGTGCTCCCGATATTGGCTGCCACACTTCTCTGTAACGATACCTGTCGAATCCGTCATTGTCCGCATCTGCGAGATGTGGACAGCGCCGGTGATATCCTGCGATACTTAGGCTGCGATGTCCGTTGGGACGGAGACGATCTTGTGGTGGACACCAGCGGACTTTCACGGTGGGACATCCCCGAACACATGATGCGGGCCATGCGTTCCTCCGTGATTTTTCTGGGCGCTATTCTGGCCCGCTGCAAACAGGTAAAGCTCAGCTATCCCGGCGGGTGTGAGCTGGGCCCACGGCCTATCGACATGCACCTTTGCGCTTTGCGCACATTGGGCGCGACCGTGGATGAAAAAGGCGGTGATCTTCTCTGTCGGGCCGACCAATTGGTGGGACAGGAAATTGTTTTGGCCTTTCCCAGTGTAGGTGCCACGGAAAACGCCATGCTCTGCGCCTGCGGCGCGCAAGGCACCACCGTGATCACAAACGCCGCCCGGGAACCGGAGATCACGGATCTGCAAACCTTTCTCGTGGAGATGGGCGCTCATGTACAGGGTGCCGGAACCTCCACCATCACCGTCACCGGAGGAATACCGCTCCACGGCTGTATCCACCGCTGCATCGGCGACCGCATCGTAGCTGCTACATATTTATGTGCTGCAGCCGCAACGGGAGGAAACATTACACTCCGCGGCATTGATTGCCGCCACTTGGCAACCGTGATCGACTCCCTGCGACAGGCCGGGTGTACCATTCGCTGTACGGATAACACCATCCAGCTTTCCGCTGAGAAGTCCCTTCACTCCGTACCCACCGTTCGCACCGCCCCCTATCCCGGCTTTCCCACCGATGCACAGGCCGTACTGATGGCCGCACTGTCGGGCGCAAAGGGTGCCACCGTCTTTGTAGAAAACATTTTTGAAAACCGTTACCGCCACGTACCGGAGCTCATTCGCATGGGTGCTTCGGTCCGTATCGAGGGCCGTGTGGCTGTGGTACTGGGCAGTAGCTCCCTCCACGGCGCAACGGTGCATTGCACCGATCTTCGCGGCGGCGCCGCTCTTGTGATCGCCGCCCTGCAAACGCCGGGGGAAACCCACATCTTTGAAACAGAGCATATCGCCCGCGGGTACGAAGATATTGTCCGCGACCTCCGCACCCTCGGCGCAACTATACAAATGATTGAGGAGACCTGACCTCTATGTCCAGAAGAAATCGACACTACAAAAAAAGACGCAGAACCGGAAGCTTATCCTTTCTGTATAAGCTTCTGTGCTTTGTGGCCATCTGCGGCGCCATTGCTGTTGCCATGGCTCTGTTTTTTAAGGCCGATTCCATCCGTGTGGAGGGTAACAGTACCTATTCCGCAGAGCAGGTGATCGACGCCTCCGGCATCCACGCCGGCGATAACCTGTACCTTCTCAACAAATATGATGCCGCTGACCGCATCATCCACGCCCTGCCTTATGTGGAGCAGGTGCAGATCAAGCGTCAGCTTCCCGACACGCTGGTCATCACCGTCAGCGAATGTACCGCGCCGGCGGCCATCTCCCAGGACGGAAAGCTGTGGCTGATCTCCGGCAACGGCAAGGTGGTCGGCAATGCCGGCGTGAATCAGGCCGACCGTTATACGCTCATTACCGGCGTTTCTATTGTCTCTCCTGAGGTGGGTTACTCCGTGGAATCGGCCGGAGATTCGCAAAACGAATGCGCCGCCATGCTTCGCCTGCTGGGCCTTATGGAGGAGCGCGACATGCTGCAGGATGTTGGCAGCATCCATCTGGAAAGCCACGATGCCATTACCATGAGTTACCTAGAGCGCTTTGAGGTGATTCTGCCCTGGGATGCCGACTGGGAGTATAAATTAGACTACCTGCTGGCTGTTGTGGATCGCCTGGAGGCCAACGAAACCGGCACCATCGACATGATGCAGGACGGCACGGCCAGTTTCATTCCCAAGGCGAAAACAGCTTTGAAGTCTTCTCCCAGCGATATTTCCGAACCTGGAAATACGCCCCAATCGTCGCCTGTTGCCTGATTCGTTTGCGCAGTGCTCAGCACTGCGCAAACTTTTTTTGGGAAAAAACGCATTAGTTCTTGACCTGCTCTCCAATCCGTAATACAATACAAGATATAGTAGTATACGTAAGATATTCTGTCGTTTTTATACAATCTTTTGGCAGGAGGAAGCATTATGGCATTCGGACTCGAAACAGGCACCGATAACGTTGTGGATATTAAGGTATTGGGTGTCGGCGGTGGCGGCAGCAACGTAGTAAATCGCATGGTAGTTTCCGGCACACAGGGCGTTGACTTTGTGGCTGTGAATACAGATAAGCAGGCGCTGAACAGCTCCAACGCCAATTATAAGATCCAGCTGGGCGAGCAGCTCACCGGCGGCAAGGGTGCCGGCTCCAATCCCGAGATCGGCCGCAAGGCCGCCGAGGAAAGCCGCAATCAGGTAGCCCGTGCTCTGGAAGGCACCGATATGCTGTTTATCACCGCAGGTATGGGTGGCGGTACCGGTACCGGCGCTGCTCCCATCGTGGCGGAGGTCGCCCGTGAAATGGGCATTCTGACCGTGGGTGTCGTCACAAAGCCCTTCGCCTTTGAGGGTCGCCGCCGCATGCAGGCTGCTGAGGCCGGCATTGAGGAACTGCGCACCAAGGTAGACAGTCTGGTGATTATCCCCAACGAGCGTTTGAAGTACGCCACTGATCAGAAGATCACCTTTGCCAATGCTTTTGAAATTGCCGATGATGTGCTGCGCCAGGCCGTGCAGTCCATCTCCGATCTGATCCGCGACACCGGCTTTATCAATCTGGACTTTGCCGATGTGACCGCCATTATGAAAGATGCCGGTCTTGCCCATATGGGTGTTGGTCGCGCCGCCGGTAAGAACAAGGCAGAAGAAGCCGCCAAGATGGCCATCTCTTCTCCGTTGCTGGAAACCTCTATCGTAGGCGCCCGCGGTGTTCTGATCAACATCACCGGTTCTCCCGATATCGGTTTGGAAGAGGTGGAGCAGGCCGCTACTCTGGTTCAGGAGGCCGTACATCCCGATGCTCTTACCATCTTCGGTGCCGCCTTTGACGACACTCTGGAAGATGAGATCCGCGTCACGGTGATCGCCACCGGTTTTGATGAGGGCAACGGCACGTATGCCGCCGCCAAGGCCCGTGAGGAAGACGGCCTGAAGCCTCTGCCCGCCGCCGGTGAAAGCGTGGATACCGACTCCACCATTGATGACATTTTGAAAATTTTCCAGAAAGAATTCTGAATTTAAAACTATTAACAAGGCTTCATCCGTTGGATGAAGCCTTGCTTTTTTGCAGAAATTAGCGGGTATGTTTACTTCTTTTCGACACAAATTACTAATGTTGTCGGCAACGCATTTTGAATAATGGGGTGATTTTTTTGTATGAAACGCGAAAAAAGCGGGGCATACGCCGCCCCACCGCTTTTTTTCTGTCTTTGGCCATGCTGCTATCTGTCTGCCTGCAGACGGCATCTGCTCGGGAGGAACGTACCTTGATCCCCCTGGGAAATGCCGTGGGCATCAAGCTTTTTGCAGACGGTGCATTGGTAGTATCGGTCAGTGATGGGGATTGCCATTTGAAAACCGGAGATCTTTTGCTGCGCATCAACAGCGAAAAGATCCGCTCCACCGAGTTTTTGCAATCCTATCTCCAGGACAATGCTGCTGCGCCTGTTTCCCTGACGCTCCGACGGGACAGCCGCATGTGTACGCTCACCGTCACGCCGAAGGCAGACACGCAGGGTGTCTACCATATCGGCGCATGGGTACGCGACAGTATGGCGGGCATCGGTACAATGACCTATTATGACCCCGCCACAGGCACCTTCGGCGCTCTGGGCCACGGTATCAACGATGTGGATACCGCTATGCTGATGAGTCTTTCCTCCGGCAGTATCATGGAGACCACCGTAAAAGCCGTTAAGCGCGGATGCGCCGGTGATCCCGGCGAATTAAAGGGCGACTTCACCATACAAAGAGACATGGGAACTCTCCGGGCCAATACCGCAGGCGGTGTCTTCGGCACCCTCGGTGATACCTCTTTGCTGACAAATAATCAGCATCCAATCCCGGTGGCTTCTGCTGACGAGATCACCACGGGACCGGCCACCATTCTCTCCACCGTATCCGGTAACACGCCCCGGGAGTATGCCGTAGAGATTCTGCGGCTGAATTCGGGCAATGACACCCGCAACATGGTCCTGCGTATTACCGATCCGGCCTTGCTCTCGGCAACAGGCGGCATCGTGCAGGGAATGTCGGGCAGCCCCATCCTGCAGAACGGCCGCATTGTGGGCGCTGTGACCCATGTTCTGGTCAATGATCCCACCCAGGGGTATGGTATTTTCATGGAAAATATGCTGTCAATGGCCAACTGAATTTTGGGCGTGGGGAATTTACCCACGCCCTCTTTTCACGTATTATCGGGGCTGATGTGCTGGCGGCGCAAGATACGCCGCAGCACTTTGCCGTCAAAAGGGATCAGCGGATAGAGATAGCCGCGTCCCACCACCGGTTTGGTGGTCAAAACCAGAATAAATGCGCCCACCACGCCAATGGCAAAACCCCACCAGTCCCAAAGCCATACCAAAAGCAAAAGCGTCATCCGTAGCATTTTACAGGCATAACCCATCTCATAGCTGTGCTGGGCATAGTCTGCCACCGCAACAAAGGCCATATAAACCAGCACTTCCGGCACAAGCCAGCGGCTTTGCACTGCAAAATCACCCAAAATCAGCGCGCCCAGTACACTGAAGGAATTTGACAGCACATTGGGTGTATTCAGAGATGCCAGCTTCAGGATATCAATGATAAATTCCACCAGCAGAAGCTGCCCGATCAGCGGTACATAGCTCTCTTCCTGTACCAGAAGAAAGTGGAGATTTGGGTGCAATGACTCCGGGCTTTTTACCAGCACATACCATAGCGGCGTAATAAATACCGTCAGAAGAAGCACCACAAGCCGAACAGTCTGCAGATATGTGCCGATCAGCGGTGGGAAATAGTAATCGTTGATTTCTTCGGCAAAGGACAAAAGCGTGGTGGGAAAAATCATCACGCAGGGTGTGTTATCCACCATCAGGAGGATATTTCCCTCCATCAGGGAAGCCGTTGCCACATCGGGTCTTTCGGTATAGCGGATCTTGGGAAAGGGATTCCACCACTGCCGCGGCGTGATACATTCGGCCACTGATTCCTGAGCCATGGCAATAGATCCCACACGGATATTGCCGAGCTTCTGCCGCAGCTTCTCCAGATCCTCCGTCTTTGCCTTTCCTTCCAAAAAAGCCAGCACCACATCGCAGCCGCTCTTGCCGCCTATTCGGTGCTTTTCCATGGTCAGCCCCGGTGTACGGATGCGTCTGCGCAGGAGCGCGGCATTCTCCATGAGGTTCTCTAGGAATCCGTCATGACTACCTCGCAAAACGCGAGAGGTGTCCGGCTCCTCTATACTGCGGGTGGGATAACTCTTCGCATCGATCAGCAGGAGCTCCCGATAACCGTCGATGTAGAGCAATGTCTTGCCGGCAAAGGTGGCGATCACCGCCTTTTGCTCCTCCGGCTCCGCTTCTGCGTCCGCCGCTGACAGATAGCGCCACAGGAATACATTGGCCTCTGTGGGCATCTGCGGCTGTGTAATCGATAGCCATCCCCCGATCAGCCGCTCCAGCAGCTCATTTTCCGCATAGCCATTCACTACCCACAGGCGGGCCCGACGTCCGCCGATCACCAGGTACCTGCCGATCATATCGAAGCATCGATTGAAGCCCAAAAGGTCATCCAGGTGCTTACACCGCTGCTCAAAAGTTTCCATAAAAATCACCTCATTTTCCCTGTTATTATAGGTCAATGAGGTGATGAATATACAAATGCAGGCGGCGCACAAATTTATTCTTCCGGTACCGGGACAAAATCTACGGGTTTTCCCTCGGAAAACGTGACGGTATACCCCGTGCCCGGTTTGCGGTAAAAGGTGAAACGATTGCCGTCGAACCACTGCATCATCAGATTGGCTGTAACTCCGCCATGGATGATGCAGACGCTGTCCTCACCGGTGGCCAGCACCTTCTCGATGGCGGCCATATTGCGCACGATCAGCTGGGGAACACTTTCTCCGTTGGGACAGGGTAGATGCTCCGAGTCCTCCTCCCAGCGGAGAAATGCCGGGTCGTTTTTCAGATCGTCGTAAGAGCGCATCTCAAAATCGCCGAAATCCATCTCCTGCAGGCCGGGCAGCTGTGTGTGCTCCACTTCGCCGTAGATGGCGCGGAGTGTCTGCTCCGTGCGGAGCATGCCGCTGGTATAGTAGTGCTTTGCCCTGGGATAGCTCGCCGCTTTCCGGTGCAGCTGCTCGAGGGAGTCCTCCAAGGCCGGGATATCAGAAGCGCCGTAATACAATTCCCGGAGACTTCCCTCTGTCTGTGCATGGCGTAAAAGGGTCAGTTTCATTTTCTCTATCCTCAGTCGTTCTCGTTGCTGTAAAGGATATCCATGGCCACCGGCGTGTAGAAAAGGCGCTCTACCTCTGTGATGTCATGGGTCTGGCCCAGGATCCACATCAGCTTGGCAACTGCCGCCTCGGTGGTCATGTCATAGGCCTCCAACAGATGCAGGGTGTTTTTCAGGTGGCCGCCCACGTGATACACCGTCAGATCGCTGCCCTCATTGGGCACCTGGGTGGTCATGACCACGATCTTCCCTTTTTCAACCGCCTGCTGTACCGCCTGATAGAGATCACCGTACTCCGGCAGGCCGCCCACACCAAAGCTCTCAATGATCAGGCCGTCATACTTGTCCAGCATAAAGCGTACCAGATCCGCTTCCACGCCGGGGATCAGCTTCAAAAGGCCCACATTGGCGTCCATGGTGTTCCAGAATTGAGGGCGGGGATAGTTTTCACAGCGAATGTACTGCATGATATGCTCGTCCTGCACCACCGCCAGATCCGGATAGTTGACGCTGGAAAAGGCCTGAAAGCTCTTGGAGCAGGTCTTGCGGGCACGGGTGCCTACAATAACCTTGCCGTTGAACACGATCTGCACGCCGCCGCAGCCATGGCAGGCATAGAGAAAGGCATCTGTCAGGTTCCGCTTGGAGTCGGTGGAATCAAACCAGATGGGCTTCTGTGCTCCGGTGAGTACGATGGGCTTACGGCCGCCCTGCACCAGATAGCTCAGCGCCGCCGCTGTATAGGCCATGGTGTCTGTACCGTGGCTGATGACAAAACCATCATACTTATCATAGTTCTCCCGCAGACACCGGGCCACGCCCAGCCAATGCTCCGGACAGATGTTGGTGCTGTCCAGATTGTACAGCTGAACGCATTCCACCTGGCAGATCTCCGCGATACGGGGAATAAAGCTCAAAAGCTGCCGGGGATTTAATTCCGGTGTCAGGCCGTCGGGCGTCATTTCGCTGGCGATAGTACCGCCAGTACCGATCATCAGTATTTTTTTCATGGTCACATCTCCCGATTATCCATTGCGTGCAGTCCGAAGCGAACCGCCAAAACCACCTTTTGGCGGTTCTCATCATCTGCTGCCGTCTCATACTTTTCGCGCATCTCTCGCAGGAAAAGGCCCCGCAGAGAGTCCTCGTCCTGGCGAGCCCAGATATCCTGACGCAGGGTGGTTTTATCTCGCAGCTCCACGGCAAAAAACCGTCCCTCCAGCTGTCGGCTCAGCTCCTCCGTATGGATGCTCTGCTCCGTTTCACCGGTGAGCACAATGCGGTAAATATCTTTTGTTGCATCCCGGGGCAGGCGATCTTCAATGGCCTCCAGCGGTGTTCTGTCAGTGACATCCACCGTAAGGACCTCATAGCGCTGCTGAGAAAAGGGCACAAACTGCAGCCTCACTTCGCCTCTCGCCACCGTGCCGAAGAGGAATCCTTTTTCACCGGTCTCGTCAAAACCGCGACCCTCCAGGCAACCGGGATAGGCCCATACGGTGTTCCCTGCTTTCTGCAGACCGCTGCAGGCGTGCACATGGCCCAGTGCCAAATAGGTAAGGCCGCTGGATCTGATCTCACCCAGTGAGATGGGACGATACCGGCTATTCTTAGCACCCACCTCTCCGTGGAGAAGTCCGATGTTCACCAAATCAGCTTTCGCTGTAAAGTCTGCAAGTGTATCGCCCTGACGATGCTCCGCCGCCGTAAAGGCCGCACCATAGACACGGCAGCCATACTCCGGAAAGTCGAAATGTGTCAGCGAATCATCGGTAAAAATATGTACGTTTTCCGGCCAGGTCTGCACGCACCAGGCGCTTTTGGCCGAATAGCAGTCATGGTTGCCCGGCGCGATCACCACCTGACCGCGAAACTCACCCAGTGCCTTTGCCAGTTCGCCTGCCGTCTGGCCATAGAGATCATCGCTGTCGAAAAGATCTCCCGCCAGAAGCAGCAAATCGGCCCCATGGTCATTTCCGTAATCCACCAGACGTGCCACGGTCTGGCGGCTTTGAGCCCGACGCTCTACCGCCTGCCGGGATGATAAGCCCGTGAAGGCACTATCCAGATGGAAATCGGCCGCATGCAAGACAGTAACCATTATTCTGCCTCCTGCCAACCCTTGCAGACATCCACCCATTCTACGAAATTGGGACCGCAGCAGGTCTGCAGTTCATCGCAGGTCAGCTCGATGGCGCTGGCATCACTGCCCACAGCGGGAAACACCGTGGCAAAGCGCTTGAGAGAAACGTCCAGATAGGTCTTTACATCGGCAGGAAGTGCAAAGGGACATACGCCGCCCACGGCATGACCGGTGCGCTCCACGGCCTCTTCATGGGTCAGCATCTTGGCTTTGCAGCCGAAGAAGTGCTTGTACTTGCTGTTGTCCACCTTGGCATCGCCGGCGGCTACGATTAGGATCGGATCTTCGTCAATTTTAAAGCTGAGAGTTTTGGCAATGCGGGCGCCTTCAACGCCCACGGCAATGGCCGCCAGTTCCACAGTAGCGCTGGATACGGTGAATTCCTGCATACGATCAGCAACACCGTAGGGAATCAGATACTCGCGTACTTTCTCTACAGACATGATTAATTTCTCCTTTACAACAAATATCATCTGAATATTATCGAATGTCAACTCGTTCCACAGCCGTACATAGTCCTGTTTCACTGTTCAGGGTGAAAACACAGCCCTGGGCCTTGCAGGGACCGGGAGCACCGCGATAGAGACCGGGCATACCGCCTAAAAAGTTCTCCACCGACTGCCCGGGCTCCACACCCAGCACGGATTCAATAGCGCCTGTCATCCCCAGATCGGTGATGTAGCCCGTTCCCTTGGGATAGACTCTCTCGTCGGCTGTAGGCACGTGGGTATGGGTTCCCCACATGGCACTGATACGGCCATCCAGGTAATAGCCCAAGGCCAACTTCTCGCTGGTGGCCTGGGCATGAAAATCCAAAAGAGTAAAGGTCGGCTTGTCCATCTTTTCCAAGATCATGTCCGCCGCTGTAAAGGGATCCTGCGCCTTCCAGTTCAGGTCACACCGGCCGATGAGGTTCATCACACCGATGGTGATGCGGCCACAATCATAAACACCCCAACCACGGCCGGGGATTCGATTGCCCATGTTGGCCGGGCGAAGGATGTAGCGGTTTTCATCCAGGTAGTCCGTGATCTGACGGCGGCCGAAGGTGTGGTTGCCCAGAGTGATCACATCCGCCCCGGCCGCAAAAAGGCTGTCTGCCTGTTGTGGCGTAAGTCCTGTGCCGGATACATTTTCCCCGTTGACCACAGTGAAATCTATGGACTTTTCTTTTTTGAACTGCCGCAGAACCTTGTGCAAATGGTCAACGCCCGACTCACTGGTCACATCGCCCAATGCCAAAATGTGATAAAGCATATTCGTCCTCTCAGTCATTCCAGCCCAGGATCTTTGTCAACTGCTGGTTGGTATAATAATAGGCTCCCGCCGGGAAATTTCGCAGGTTGGCGGTGTTGGAGCACAGAAGATAGTCCAAAAACGCCCCCTCACCGTCTCGCAACACATCGCAGATCACCGTGGTATGGTCATCGGCGGACTTTAGCCCCATGGTGATGATGTCGCCAATCTCGCCGGTGTCATAATCGGCACCTACCTGTGCCACCAGACCTGTCCCGGTATTCTCCGCGGCATAGTCCAGAAAAGACCCCACATTGATAAAGGATTTTGTCAGTCGTCCTCGTCCGTAGTTATACCAGCACTGCTCAATCGGGCCGCTGCGATCCATGGGGATTCCCCCTGCCAATAGCACCTGTGAACCGAAGTTCATGCAGTTGCCGCCGGCATCGTCATAGGCCGGATATCTGCCATCACGCCGGGTCACATACTGCAGCATAAATGTCTTGGCTGCTCCGCGATCATAGAGGTGGTCAAAGTAAATACCTGTTTGCGCAGTCGTATCGTTACTGTCACAACGTGTCGCTGCGTAGCCAAGCAGCGCATCCAGATTCAGATCCGTATCCGACACCGCATCATAAGAGGCGCTGTAAAAAGGCGCATCCTCCGACAGGTGGCTCTTGATCACCCAGCGATCACCCGTCAGGCGCTGAATCGTAAAGGTATGCTTTACCTTCCACTGTTCAGAAGGCACACCATCCAAAGCCGCAAAATACTGGACGTTGTTTTCCAGTAAAACGACGGTACAAATGCCCTCGCTCTCCACATCCATTTTGTCTGCCATCAGGGTATAGCTATACCCTGTCAAAGAAAGATCTTCTCTTGCAGCCTGACGAATGGCAACGATACTGCGCCAGATGCAGCGATGGAACGCCGCCTCCTGCTCCGTGGCAAAAAGATCGCGAATGGCCACGATATCAAGGCTTCCGATAGACTGATAATATCGCTCCATGTAGTCCAGAAGCAGGAGCTCCTGACCGGAGGTCATGCCCAGTTTGGATGCACCGGCAATTCTCTCAAATTCCTTTTGGACAGTGGCGCTCTCGCCCCAGGGAGAATTCATAGGCGCCGTCTTTTCCTCCGCAACAGGGGTCTGCTCTTGAACAATCTGATCGCCGGCACACCCGCCGAGAAATAGCATACACAATATTAAAATGATTGATATCCTTTTTTTCATATCCATCCCTTTCTATGCTTATATAGTATACCAAAAAGCAGTCATTTCTGCAAGAAAAGATGAACAAAATAGGTAACGCCTACGGCAAATCGCCGCAGGCGTTACGGATCATTATTTTGCGTATTCCACGACCTTGGTCTCACGCAGAACGTGTACCTTGATCTGGCCGGGATACTCCAGCTCATTTTCAATGCGCTTGGCCAGTTCACGGGCCAGGATGACCATCTCGTCCTCGCTGACCTGCTCGGGCTTGACCATCACGCGGACCTCACGGCCGGCCTGAATGGCGAAGCTCTTCTCCACACCGGGATAGGTGCCGGTGATCTCTTCCAGCTTCTCCAGGCGCTTGATGTAGTTCTCCAGATTCTCACGGCGGGCACCGGGACGGGCAGCGGAAATGGCATCGGCCGCCTGCACCAGACAGGCCACCAGCGTCTTGCACTCCACATCACCGTGGTGCGCCTGAATGGCATGGATGATATCCTCGCGCTCTTTGTACTTGCGGCAGTACTCCACACCCAGAGCCACATGGGTACCCTCAAACTCATGGTCAAGAGCCTTGCCGATATCGTGCAGAAGACCTGCACGCTTGGCAGCATGAACATCGCCGCCCAGTTCGGCGGCCATCATGCCGGCAATATGGCTGACCTCAATGGAGTGCTGCAACACGTTCTGGCCGTAGCTGGTGCGGTAATGCAGCTTACCCAGCAGCTTCTGCAGCTCGGGATGCAACCCGCGCACACCGGTCTCCAGAACGGCACGCTCACCTTCGCTGCGAATGACGGCATCCACTTCGCGGCGAGCCTTCTCCACCATCTCCTCAATATGAGTGGGGTGAATACGGCCATCGGCGATCAGCTTCTCCAGCGCCACGCGAGCCACCTCACGTCGGACGGGCTCAAAGCAGGAAACGGTAATGGCTTCCGGTGTATCGTCAATGATCAGATCGGCACCCGTCAGGGTTTCGATGGTGCGGATATTGCGGCCTTCACGGCCGATGATGCGGCCCTTCATCTCGTCATTGGGCAGGGGAACCACACTGACGGTGATCTCAGCAACATGATCGGCGGCGCAGCGCTGAATAGCTGTGGCCACGATCTCACGGGCACGCTGATCGGCCTCATCCCGGGCTTTGGCTTCCAGTTCCTTGATCTTCAGGGCGGTTTCGTGAGTGACCTCACTCTCCACCTGCTGGATCAGATACTCCTTGGCCTGCTCGGCAGTAAAGCCGGAGATGCGCTCCAGCATCTCGGTCTGGCTGCGCTTGATGGTTTTGAGTTCTTCGCGTTCTTTTTCCAGCTCTGCGTGCTTTTCCTGCAGAGACTCTTCTTTCTTTTCAATCATCTCGGTCTTGTGATCGAGATTTTCTTCCTTCTGCTGCAAGCGACGCTCCTGCTTCTGCTGCTCGGCGCGGCGCTCCTTGACTTCCTTCTCGTATTCAGTTCGGTTTCGCAGAATTTCTTCCTTGGCCTCCAAAAGGGCTTCGCGCTTCTTGCTCTCGGCGCTCTTAATGGCTTCGTTGTAGATGCGCAGAGCTTCTTCTTCGGCGTTGCGAATGGTACGCGCATCTTTCTTTTCTTTGGCCTTTACAATCAGAACACAAGCGAGGATGCCAAGTCCGAAGGCTACAACCGCAATAATAGCGGTAACAACAACTGCGGGCATGGATTACCTCCTATTTTTTGTGTATATCCCGGCAAAAATGTCGAGTTCGTGTAGACGAAAACCGATACATTCCCCTGAATGTCTCGATAATAATCCAGTAAGATTTTACCTCCGATTATGGTAAACTGTCAAGGGAAAACTGCATATTCTTTCTACATTTATAATTGTATATAGCTTGCCGCCACATAGCCCGCCATGTTGTCATATGCTACGCTGTACCAGCCCTCATAGCGGCCGTAAATCGTCACCGTGGCACCTCTGGGAATGGTTCCTACCACAGTTCCGTTCATTCCCGGATAGCTTCGCAGATTCAGTGGGCTCTGCTGTGTGGCAACCACTCCCGTCTGCGGCACCCCCGGCTCAATAAACGGCAGACCGAAATAGTCGCACAGTGCCATCACCAATGCACGGGCAATGGTGCCTACATTGCTCTCGATCCAACGGGCATCGGCCAGATTGTCGTGATAGCCAAGCTCCAATAGATTGGCCGGTGGTTTCGGCTGTCTCACCTCGCCCAAGGCAGTGGTGGCCTGAATGGTCACCCGCTCCGGCAGGGGGTAAATCTTCTGCAATTGGGCGCGGAAGAGCTCCGCCGCCCGCTTCCCCTTCTGTGAGGTGGGATAGTAAAAGCAGATGATACCTCTGTTCCTCCCCTCTTGCAGTCCGTCTCCGCTGGCGTTGGAATGCAGCGCCAGATAGAAATCGTAATTTCCCTTTGCAGCCTGTGCGATAGAGCCGGCGGCAGTCATCTGAGGGGTGTTGCGGGTATAGCGTATGGTGTTCGCTTTGAGATATGGCTCCATGGCGTCGGCGATCAGGTTCATCCAATACTCTTCACTGCCGGAACCGGTGATATATGTATTATATTCCTGTGTACTGGGTGACAGATAAATAATGGGCATTTCCTTCCCTCCTGTATGAATTTCTTTTATACTATATGGAAATTCCCAATGAAATATGGTAGAATACTCCCCGATATTTTGAGGAAAGCAGGTGGGGCACATGAAAACGCAGCGTCCCTACGCCAGTATTACCATCACACCGAAAGGAGAAAATGCGCTGACCGGCGGTCACCCCTGGGTCTATGCCGGCGAAGTGACTTCGGTTTCCCACGGTGTGGAAGACGGTGCGCTGGTGGATGTTCTCAGCCGTAAAGGCAGCTATCTGGGCACCGGATTTTACAACAGTGCTTCTCTCATCCGGGTGCGTCTCGTAAGCCGCAATGCCAACGACACCTTTGATGCCGCCTTCTGGCGGCGGCGCATCGAATACGCCTGGCAATACCGCAAAACCGTCATGGGCGAGGATACCTCCTGCTGCCGTGTCATTTTCGGAGAAGCCGACATGTTCCCCGGCCTGACGGTGGACCGTTTCTCCAACGTATTGGTGGCGCAGGTGCTGTCTCTGGGCATGGAAAAGCGCAAGGACATGATCTTCCGCTTCTGGTGGAGGTGCTCCGCGCCGACGGTCAGGAGATCGCAGGCATTTTTGAGCGCAACGATGTGGACCTGCGGCAAAAAGAGGGTATGGAGCAGAATATCGGCTGGTATGCCCTGCCCGGTGAGGCCACTCCCGCTTTCACCGCCACGGACATTGTGGAGAACGGCATCCGCTACACGGTGGATTTTGAGAATGGGCAGAAGACCGGCTTCTTCCTTGACCAGAAATACAACCGTCTGGCGGTGGCCAAGCTGGCCCGCGGCAAGACGGTGCTGGACTGCTTCACCCATACCGGCTCCTTTGCCATGAATGCCGCCAAGGGCGGTGCCAAGCATGTCACCGCCGTGGATGTCAGCGAATTTGCGGTACAGTGCGCCCGGGAGAATGCGGAGAAGAACGGGCTCTCCGAGGTCATGGACTGCGTGTGTGCCAATGTGTTCGACCTGCTGCCGGAGCTGACGGCGCAGCCCGCTAAGTACGATTTCATCATCCTCGACCCTCCCGCCTTCACCAAGAGCCGCAAGACCACCGCCCGCGCCATGACCGGCTACAAGGAGATCAACTACCGCGCCATGAAGCTGCTGCCCCGGGGCGGGTATCTTGCCACCTGCTCCTGCTCCCACTTTGCCACAGAGGAGCTGTTCATCAAGATGCTCCACGAGGCCGCCCACGATGCGGGCGTACAGCTGCGGCAGATCGAGGCACGGCAGCAGTGTGCCGACCACCCCATCCTCTGGGGCGTGGAGGAGACCAATTATCTGAAATTCTTCCTCTTCCAGGTGGTGTGAGGAGGCTGTATTGTATGACGGGAGGATAAATCAGAATTCGAGGTGTTTTATGAAAATCAACACACATATTAAAACTCCCAAGCCGAAAACCAGTAAGTTTATTCTCTTTCTGCTTATAGTAAGTGTAATTCTTATT
>R21__coassemble_1570_pt1 | contig 15093 bp, 10 predicted proteins | sample R21__metabat2_low_PE_038 | metagenome-assembled genome bin R21
AAAATCGCCGCGGCGGCGGAGGCATTCAGAGAGGAGATCTTTCCCTTCATGGGGATACTCACCAGAAAATCGCAGTTTTCCGCCACAAGACGGCTCATGCCGTCACCCTCGGAGCCGATGACGATGGCGGCGGCACCCTTGAGGTCGGCATTATACAGCGTGGTGTTACCGTCGGCAGCTGTGCCGAAGATCCAAACGCCCCTGTCCTGCAGCTCCTTGAGTGTGGCGCTGATGTTGGCCACTCGGGCCACGGGCATATAGCTGACGGCGCCGGCGGAGGTCTTTGCCACGATGGCGGTGAGGCCTGCACTGCGGCGCTTGGGAATGATCACACCGTGGGCTCCGGCGCACTCGGCGGTACGGAGAATCGCGCCCAGATTGTGGGGATCGGAGATCTCGTCGCAGACCACGAGAAGAGGCTTTTCGCCCTTTTCCTCGGCAATTTTCAGAATGGCGTCCACCGTCACATATTCCCGGACGGCGGCAAGAGCGATCACGCCCTGATGGGAGTGGGTGCGACTCATGGCGTCCAGCTTCCGGCGGTCGGCATCCACCACCACGATGCCCGCGTCACGGGCTTTGGAGGCGATATGGCCCAGGGTCTTATCGGTTTCACCCTTGGCCAGATAGATCTTGTCGATGGCGGTGCCGGTGCGCAGGGCCTCGATCACCGCGTTGCGGCCCTCGATAATGCCGTCGGCTTCGGCTTCCGGCAGGGTCTTGCGCGATTCTTTTTCGGTATTCTCTCTCATGAAATCAACCTCGTGTCACATAATAATACAGAGTGATTATAGCACATCACATCTGCAAGATAAAGCACCATTCATAGAAATTTTACAGAAAAACGCCCTGCCCGTGGCTTGTGAGATTTCTTTTTCTATGGTATACTGCCGTCAAATCAGTAAAAATTCCCCTTTGGAGGTTCATTATGGCAATGCCTGATCACAATAAAAACAACAAGGACAACAAGCCCAATCCCCGGCTTCGGGGCGCCATCACCCTGGCGGCCTGGGCCTTGGTGCTGACGGTGGTGCTCAACTACTTCACCGCCTATTCCAACAATGCCGCCAATAAATCCACCAGTCATGAGGTGGACTACAGCGAATTTATCACCATGGTGGAGAAAAATCAGGTGGAAAAGGTCCTTTTCAAGGACGACCTGATCTATATCACTCCCGTGGACGGCTACGTGTTTACTCCCAAGCCGGCGGACAATGCGACAACCTCACGTTTTCCCTCTGCCGCATCCAAGACGCCGGCCAGCTACACCAACACCGAAAAAACGCCCATCACCCTCTATACCACACAGCTCAACGATCCCGAGCTGCTGAGTCTGCTCAAGGCGCATAAAAACATCACCTACACCGGCTACTATCAGGCCCGGATGAGCCCCATTCTGGAGTTCATGGTGGCCTATATCCTGCCCACGGTGATCATGGTGGGATTGTTCCTGCTGTTCATGCGGCTCATCGCCAAGAGAAGCGGCGGCGGAATGGGCGGCTTCGGTATCGGCAATGTGGGCAAATCCAACGCCAAGGTCTACATGGAAAAGGAGACCGGTGTCACCTTTAAAGATGTAGCCGGACAGGACGAGGCCAAGGAATCTCTGGAGGAGATCATCGACTTCCTCCACAACCCCGGCAAATACACCGCCATCGGTGCCAAGCTCCCCAAGGGCGCCCTTCTGGTGGGCTCTCCCGGTACCGGTAAGACCCTTTTGGCCAAGGCCGTGGCCGGGGAGGCGGGCGTACCCTTCTTCTCCATCTCCGGCTCCGATTTCGTGGAGATGTTTGTCGGCGTGGGCGCCAGCCGCGTCCGCGACCTGTTCAAGGAAGCCGCGAAAGTCGCTCCCTGCATCATCTTCATTGATGAGATCGACACCATCGGCAAGTCCCGTGATGCCAGCCGCTTCGGCGGCAACGATGAGCGGGAACAGACCCTCAACCAGCTCCTTGCCGAGCTGGACGGCTTTGACCCCTCCAAGGGTGTCATCGTTCTGGGCGCCACCAACCGTCCCGAAGTTCTGGATAAGGCGCTTCTTCGTCCCGGCCGTTTCGACCGCCGCATCACCGTAGACCGTCCCAACTTCGCAGGCCGTCTGGCCACACTGCAGGTACACACCCGCAACATCAAGCTTTCCGAGGATGTAGATCTGGAGAAGATCGCCCAGGCCACGGCCGGCACCGTGGGCGCAGACCTTGCCAATCTGGTGAACGAGGCCGCTCTGCGCGCCGTGCGCAAGGGACGCAAGGCCGTCAATCAGGAGGACCTCCTGGTGTCCTTCGAGCTGGTCATCGCCGGCGCCGAAAAGAAGGGCAGCGTCATCACCGAGGAGGAAAAGCGCATCATCGCCTATCACGAGGTGGGTCACGCGCTGGTGGCCGCCAAGCAGCGGAATGCCCAGCCCGTTTCCAAGATCACCATCGTACCCCACACCCAGGGCGCACTGGGTTATACCCTGCATCTGCCCGAGGAGGAAAAGTTCCTCCACTCCCGCGACGAGCTTCTCGCCGAGATCCGCACGCTTCTGGCAGGCCGTGCCAGCGAAGAGGTGGTGTGCAACACCATGACCTCCGGTGCCGCCAACGACATCGAGAGGGCAACGGAGATGGCGCGCAACATGGTGGCCCGCTTCGGTATGTGCGAGGCCTTTGACATGATGGCGCTGGGCTCCATTCAGAACCAGTATCTGGACGGTCAGTACTCCATGACCTGCGCCCAGGAGACCTACGCCGCCGCCGATCGGGAGACCATCAAGATCATCCGCCAGTGCCACGAGGACGCCAAAAAGATCCTCTCGGAAAACCGCGAGCTGCTGGACAAGATCGCCGCGTACCTGCTGAAGAAGGAAACCATCACCGGTCAGGAGATGATGGCCATCATCGAGGGCCGCGACCCTGAAGAAGCGGACAACTTCGGCGCAGGCAAGAAGGCTCTGCAGGACGGTTTCCGTCCCAGCGCACCCAACACCATCGAGGCACCCGCCCGACACATCAACATGGTGTCCGAGCCCATTCCCATGCCGGAAACGGCGGAGGAAAAGCCGGCGGAGGCCCCCACAGAGGAGAAAAAGGAAGAGTAATCGAATATGCTGAAAGAGCAGGGGGCTTCCCTGCTCTTTTGTTGTTTTACGGGGACTCGCGGTCGGCTTTTCCGTAAAAACAGCACCAAAAAATGAGAGCCGCTATTGCGACTCTCATTTTTATTTGCTTCACAATCCGCAAATCAGCCGATCTGCTCGCCGTTGGCCTGGCGCTCGGCGATCTCCTTCATGGCGTCCTTGTGAGAGAGGTTCCAGCGACCCTTCTCGTCGATCTCCATGAACTTGACCCACATCATGTCGCCCACCTTGCAGGCATCCTCCACCTTCTCGATGCGCTTGTCGGACAGCTTGGAGATGTGGACAAGGCCGTCCTTACCGGGAGCGATCTCCACGAAAGCGCCGAAGTTCAGGATGCTCTTGACGCGGCCATAGTACAGGGCACCTACTTCCGGCTCAAAGACGATCTCCTTGATGAACTTCTGGGCGGCCTCGCAGGAGGCGGCATCGGGAGAGGCGATATGGATGGTACCGTCGTCATCGATGTCCACCTTGGCACCGGACTCGGCCACGATCTTCTGGATCACGGCGCCGCCCTTACCGATGACCTCGCGGATACGCTCGGGATCGATGTGCATGGTGATCATCTTGGGTGCCCAGCGGCTCACCTCGGGACGAGGCTCGCTGATGACGGGCAGCATGATCTGATCCAGGATCTGCACGCGGGCATCATAGGTGATATCCAGAGCGTTCTTGATGATCTCCATGGTCAGACCGTCGTTCTTCAGGTCCATCTGGATGGCGGTGATGCCCTTCTTGGTGCCGGCCACCTTGAAGTCCATCTCGCCGTGGAAGTCCTCCACGCCCTGGATGTCGATAAAGGTGGTGAAGGAGCCGTCATCGTCCTGAATGAGGCCGCAGGAAATGCCGGCCACGGGAGCGGTGATGGGCACACCGGCGTCCATCAGTGCCAGCGTGGAGCCGCAGATGGAGCCCTGAGAGGTGGAACCGTTGGAGGAAACCACCTCGGACACCACGCGGATGGCGTAGGGGAACTCCTCCACGGGAGGAATCACAGGCAGAAGAGCACGCTCGGCCAGTGCGCCGTGGCCGATCTCACGACGGCCGGGGCTGCGGGCGGGCTTGGCTTCGCCCACGGAGTAGCCGGGGAAGTTGTAGTGGTGCATGTAGCGCTTCTCGGTCTCTTCCCAGATGGTGTCCAGCTTCTGGTTGGCGGAAAGAGTGTCGAGAGTGGCCACGGACAGCACCTGGGTCTGGCCGCGGGTGAAAAGACCGGAGCCGTGGACACGGGGCAGAACGCCCACCTCGGCGGCCAGAGGACGGATCTCGTTTTTCTGGCGGCCATCCACGCGGTGACCCTGCAAGAGCCATTCCTTGACGATCATCTTCTGGAACTTGTAGGTGATCTCCTCCAGATATTGATCCATGTTGGGGAACTCTTCCAGATACTTCTCATGCCAATGCTCGATCATGGCGTTCCAGCGGGCCTCGCGGACGTTCTTATCGTCGGTATCCATGGCGGCCTTGGCCTCGTCCATGAAGTCAGAGGTGATCTTGTTGAACAGATCGTAATCGAAGTCGGCGTGGGGATATTCGAACTTATCCTTGCCGATCTCGGCCACCATCTGGTTGATGAGCTCGATCTGCTTGAGGTTTTCATTGAATGCGGTCTGGATGGCGTTGAACATCTGGTCGTTGGTGACCTGATTGGCGCCGGCCTCGATCATGACCACCTTCTTGCCGGTGGACACCACGGTGACGTCCAGATCGGAAACCTTGCGCTGATCGGCGTTGGGGTTGATGACCAGCTCACCGTCCACCATGCCCATCTTCACGGCGCCCACGGGGCCGTTCCAGGGAATGTCGGAGATGGCAAGAGCGGCAGACACGCCGATCAGGGCGGCCACCTCGGCGGAGCAGTCGTGATCCTGGGACATGACGGTGCACATCACGGACACATCGTTGCGGAAATCATAGGGGAACAGGGGACGGATGGGGCGGTCGATGACGCGGGAGGTCAGGATGCCCTTTTCGCCGGGACGGCCTTCGCGGCGGTTGAAGCTGCCGGGAATGCGGCCCACGGAGTACATCTTCTCTTCAAAGTCAACGCTCAGAGGGAAGAAGTCGATACCGTCACGGGGACGGGGAGCGGCGGTGACGCAGCACAGCACGCGGGTGTCGCCATAGCCCACCATAACGGCGGCATTGGCCAGCTCAGCCAGCTTGCCCACCTCCAGAGTCAGCAGGCGGCCGGCCAGATCCATGGAATACTTGTGGTAACCGGGGAACTGACGATTGGTAATGATCGTAGACATGGTTTTGGCTCCTTTTCTTTTGTTTTTTTGTGGGGCGAGCCAAACCGTTAGCACTTGAAAGAGGGTCTGATGGAATGTGCTCTCCCTCAGTCAGCTTCGCTGACAGCTCCCTCAGCAGAGGGAGCCAAGGACACGACGTGTAAACCGAAGCGTAATCTCACCTCCCCCTTGTCAGGGGAGGTGTCACGAAGTGACGGAGGGGTAGTTTTGTCTTTTTCAGGCGCTCTTTCAAGTTCTAAGGGCACTTTATGGCTTGCCCTGTATATTGAAAATAGGGTGGTGCGTGTGCACCACCCTGATTTCACGATTACTTACGCAGACCCAGCTTGGCGATCAGAGCACGATAGCGCTCGATATCCTTCTTGGCCAGGTAGTCCAGCAGACGACGGCGCTTACCGATCATCATCTGCATACCACGACGGCTGTGGAAGTCATGGGGATGAACCTTCAGGTGCTCGGTCAGCTGGCTGATACGCTCAGTCAGGATGGCAACCTGGACTTCGGGAGAACCGGTGTCGGTAGCATGGGTACGATTGGCCTCGATGATGGAGGTCTTCTGGTCTTTGAGCATCATAGTGTGTTTCCACCTTTCTTAATTTGACCCGCAGGCTGCGTTTTAGGACAGGTGAATGATCCGAAAACGAAGACGAGGGGCGATATTGACGCAAATTAAAGCGTACTTCGAAAGGATAACACAGGTTTTCGGGTTTGTAAAGAGGAATTTTCGATATTTTACTTGATTTCAATAGCAGAAGTCGGACAGCCGTCTGCGGCGGCCCGGGTGTCAACCTGCTGTTCCGTGGGGATATCCCCCTCTATGGCGCGGGCGCTCTCGCCCTCCTCCAGAGAAAACACCGCAGGGCAGGTGGCGGCGCACAGGCCGCATCGGATGCAGGCCTTTTCGTTGACCATTGCTTTCATAATCGTTCACCTCCCCATTTTGAAACGGCATCGGCAGGATGCTTTTTCAATAAAATCACCTCTTTGCCCAGTATGCGCAGGAGGGGTACACATTATGATGAACTGCGTAAAAAAAGCCGCCCGTCCGGGCGGCTTCTTGCTATATGGCGTTGCAGTTTTATTCGATGACGGGCAGCTTGGCAACCACAGCGGCGCAGCGGGGACACAGCTCACCGCTGACGGTGGGCAGCACCTTCCAGCAGCGTGCGCACTTGCAGCCGGTGGCGGGCTTGACGGCGACTTTCAGTTCATCGCCCACGGTGACGCGCACCTGGGACACGATGAGGATGTCGGCCAGCTGAGAAGCGTCCATTTCCGCGGCAAAGGCAAGCTCGGCAGGAACTGTGACATCCACCTCGGCCTCCAGCGCCTTACCGATCAGCTTGTCGGCACGGGCCTGCTCCAGAGCGCCGTTGACGGCGGTGCGCAGATCTTCCAGAGCGTTCCACCTGGCCATCTCATCCTCACCCAGTGCATATTCGGTGTAGGGAGTTTTCATCTGGTTGAAGAGAATGTTGCGCTCGTCATCCTCGGCGCGGTGAGGCATGGCCAGCCAGATCTCATCGCAGGTGAAGGCCAGAATGGGAGCGAACATACGGGTCATGGCGTCCAGAATCATCCACACGGCGGTCTGGGCACTGCGGCGGCTGAGGCTGTTTTCCTCATCACAGTACAGACGGTCCTTGATGATGTCGAAGTAGAAAGAGGAAAGGTCGATGACGCAGAAATCGTTGATAGCGTGGGCAATGGAGTGGAACTCGTAGTCCTTATAGTAGGCTTCCACCTTTTCCATCAGAGCGTTCAGACGGGTGACAGCCCACTTATCCAGCGGCAGCATATCCGCGGGAGATACCAGATCATTGGCATCGAAGCCCACAAGGTTATCCAGGCAGAACTTGGAGGTGTTGCGGAACTTCAGGTAGTTCTGGGAGAGCTGCTTGAAGATCTCATCGGAGCAACGGACATCCACATGGTAGTCGGCAGAGCCGGCCCACAGACGCAGCAGGTCTGCGCCGTACTTGGAGATGATCTCATTGGGGTCCATGCCGTTGCCCAGGGACTTGTGCATGGCGCGGCCTTCGCCGTCCACGGTCCAGCCGTGGGTGATGCACTCCTTGAAAGGTGCGCCGCGGCCCAGAGCGCCCACGGCGACAAGCAGAGAAGACTGGAACCAGCCGCGGTACTGATCGAGCCCCTCAAAGTACACGGTGGCGGGCCAGAAGTGCTGGTCGCGCTCCATGGTGCAGAAGTGAGTGGAGCCGGAATCGAACCAGCCGTCCAGGGTGTCGGTTTCTTTCTCGAAGCCTGCATTCGCACCGCATTCGGGGCAGGTGTAGCCCTCGGGCAGCAGATCCTCGGCCTCCATGTCGAACCAGGCATTGGAGCCCTTTTTCTCGAAGATATCGGCTACGGTCTTGATGGTATCGTCATTGCAGATGGGCTTGCCGCACTTCTTGCAATAGAACACGGGGATGGGCAGACCCCAGCGGCGCTGACGGGAGATGCACCAGTCGTTGCGCTCGGTGATCATGCTCTTCATGCGGTCGATGCCCCAGGCGGGCAGCCAGCGCACGTCCTCGCAGGCGGCGGTAGCCTTGTCCTTAAAGGACTCCACAGAGCAGAACCACTGGGGAGTGGCGCGGAAGATGATGGGGTGCTTGCAGCGCCAGCAGTGGGGATAGCTGTGGACGATCTGCTGCTGGGCAAAGAGGCTGCCGGCTTCTTTCATGTCATTCAAAATGACGGGGTTGGACTCCTCCACCAGCATGCCGGCGTACTTGCCGGCATAGTCGGTGTGGCGGCCCTGGTCGTTGACGGGCACCACCATGTCCATGCCGTAGCGCATGCAGGTCTGATAGTCATCGGCACCAAAGCCGGGGGCGGTATGGACGCAGCCGGTACCGCTGTCCATGGTGACGTAATCGGCCAGCACCAGACGGGAGGTCTTGTCCAGGAAGGGGTGGTCGGCCAGCATATTCTCATAGAAGGAGCCGGGATGGGTCTCGATGATCTTATAGCCGGTGAACTGACCGATGCCCATGACCTTCTCTGCCAGTGCCTCGGCCATGATATACATCTCGTCGCTGTAATCGGGCTTGACGATGGCGTAGCTCTCATCGGGATGCAGGGCGATGGCCAGGTTGCCGGGCAGCGTCCAGATGGTGGTGGTCCAGATCACGAAGAAGAGCTTGGAGAGATCCAGATGGCCCAGCTTGCCCAGATCGTCATGCATGGGGAACTTCACATACACGGTGGTGCAGGGATCGTCCTGATACTCGATCTCGGCTTCTGCCAGAGCGGTCTCATCGTGATAGCACCAGTACACGGGCTTGAGGCCCTTATAGATGTAACCCTTCTTGTACATCTCGCCGAAGACCTTGATCTCTTCGGCCTCAAAGGTCTTGTCCATGGTGCAGTAGGGATGCTCCCAGTCGCCCACAACGCCCATGCGCTGGAAGCCCTTGCTCTGGAGATCCACATACTTCTGGGCATAGTCATGGCAGGCACTGCGGAAGTCCGCCACGCTCATGGCTTTGTGGTTTAATTTCTGCTCCTTGATGATGGCGCTTTCGATGGGCATGCCGTGGTTGTCCCAGCCGGGGATGTAGGGGGTATAGTATCCGCGCATGGCGGCGGAGCGGGTCATAAAGTCCTTGATGGCCTTGTTCAGGGCGTGACCCATATGGATATTGCCGTTGGAGAACGGAGGGCCGTCGTGGAGAGAGAACAGGGGCTTGCCGTCGTTCTTCTTCAGCAGTTCATTGTAGATGTCGATCTCCTGCCAGTGCTTGAGCATATCCGGCTCACGCATGGGCAGACCTGCACGCATGGGGAAGCCGCTCTTGGGCATGTTCAGTGTTTTCTTGTACTCCATTGTGTTGCTCCTTTTATGTGAATTTTTGAGAATGAAAAATCAAAAACGCCTTTGTCTCCTGTAAGAGACAAAGGCGCGTTAAAACCTCTGCGGTACCACTCTCGTTGCCATGCACAGCATGACCACTCACTTCCCACCGATATGGGACAAGGGATGATAACGGCCCTGTGCCGTCCGAGCTTACTTTATTCTTTCAGCCGGATGCTCCGGGGTGATCTTCACGCTTGTCCTGCCTGTCCGCCTTGCACCCACCGGCGGCTCTCTTTACAGGCGTTTCGGAGGCGCTACTGTCCCCTTCATCGCAATTTTACGATATTAAGTGTAATATACTCACTTTGGCGGTGTTTGTCAACGGAAAAATAAAGGCGCAGGGCCCTTTTTCCCGGAAACGGGCCCGTTACGGTTTAGCCGTTTCCGCCCACCAGGCCGGAGATGATCTTGACCGCCAGCAGAGCCAGCACGATGATCACCGTGGGCTTGACGATCCTTGAGCCGTTTTTGATGGCCAGGCCTGCGCCGATATAGTGCCCCAGAAGTGCGGCCGCAGCGCCGATGAAGCCCAGCAGGATGAACACCTTGCCACCCATGAGACTGGTGATCACCGAGCCCACGTTGGAGGCCAGATTCACCAGCTTCACGTTTCCGCCGGCGGTGCGTACATCCATCTTGGCCAGACCGCAGAAGATGATCAGCAGGAATGTGCCGGTGCCGGGGCCGTAAAACCCGTCATAGGCACCCACCACCAGAGCGGCACTGCACACCACGGCCATCTGACGGGTGGGGGTGATGTTGCCGGGCTCTTCGGGAAGCTTGCGCTGACGGAGCACGAGAATCGCCACAATGGGCAATACGATGATCAACAGGTATTGCAGGTACCTCTCCGGTACCATCAGCTGGAGCTTGGTGCCGAAATAGGCGCCCACCAGAGCCAGCGCAACGGCCGGAACGGCGGTTCTCCAGTGGACACAGCCGCTTTTGACGTATCGCACCGTGGAGGCCACGGTGCCGATGCCGGCGGAGAGCTTATTGGTGCCCAGGGCGAAGTGGACGGGCAAACCCGCCAGCAGGTAGGTGGGTACGGTGATGATGCCGCCGCCGCCGGCGATGGCGTCCATCAAAGAGCCCAGAAAAACACCCACCACGGTGATGAGCACCATTTGGACGGTCAGATCAGAGCAGGTCATGGAATCATGCAGGGGCAGCGTCAGATCGCTCACGGCGGAAAGCAGGCTCATGGAAGGGTCTCCTTTGTGAAAAACTCGTTTTGGCTGTTGTAACACAGGCCGCTTGTCAAGTCAACTGTTTTTGCGGAGGAAGCCCTATCTTGTGTCGAAAAAAGTCACCTTACCACAACATCGTGAGATTCACCAAAACTGTCGCAAAATGTCGAACGAAACATATAATATTTCGACAAAAATGCCTTGAAAATGCTGACTGATTCTGCTACTTTGTAACCGAGCAAAGCGATAAATCAGTTTTATCGCGGAATGCCCGCAGCGCTGCGTGGGACACTTAATTCTCAAAAAGGAATGGAACTGCCTATGGAAAATCGCATTACTGTTCTCCTTGCCGACACAAGCGAGGAGTTTCGCATTCTGCTGCGCCGCAGTCTGGAAGAGACCGGCGAATTCACGGTGGTGGGAGAGACCGGCGACGGTATGGAAGCGCTGGATCTCATCTGCACCCGTAAGCCTGCATTGGTACTGCTGGATATGATGCTGCCTTCCCTGGACGGTCTGGGTCTTCTGACCATGCTGCCGGCGCAGAACCGCCCGCAGATCATCGCAGTGTCCTCTCTTTGCAACCATGCCACGGTGACCCAGGCGCTGGAAAAGGGCGTAAGCTACTTTATGGCAAAGCCCGTGCACCTGCCCTCTCTGTTGGAGCAGATGCATCGGGTGATGGTGCCCGAGAGCGTCCCTACCGTGGGCACCGATCTGGAAGGTCAGGTCAGCGCCATCGTCCATGAGATCGGTGTGCCGGCCCATATCAAGGGCTATCAGTATCTCCGTGAGGCCATTATCGTGGCCGTGGAGGACATGGACGTCATCAACGCCGTCACCAAGGTGCTGTATCCCGAGGTGGCCAAACGGTTCGGAACCACCGCCAGCCGTGTGGAGCGCGCCATTCGCCACGCCATCGAGGTGGCCTGGGATCGGGGCGACCTGGAGACGCTGCAGAAATACTTCGGCTACACCGTCAACTCCGCCAAGGGAAAACCCACCAATTCAGAGTTTATCGCCATGATCGCAGACAGACTTTCTCTCCAGAGAAAGCAGAGAGCCGTGGGCTGATTTTCAATAGCAAACAAGAAAAAACCTTTCGCCGTGTATCTCACGGTGAAAGGTTTTTTGCATATAGAACGGATTATCTTACACCGTCAGCTGATCGGTAAAGGTAAGGCCGGGGTTGTTCTTGGTGAGATAGTTCAGCGACCACTCACCGCCGTAGGCGATGAAGAAATGCTCCCGGAAGTCCTCCAGCACACGGGAATCGGTGCAGAGATTCAGCTCCTTGAGATCACCGTCGTACTTTTCAATGCGGCGCAGATGGGCATAGGGCAGACCCTCCATGCGCATCTCCACACCGTACTCATTGCGCATACGGTACTCAAACACCTCGAACTGCAGCTGACCCACCACGCCGATCACCACGTCCTCATAACCGGTGCCGGGCATCTTGAAGATCTGGATGGCGCCCTCCTGGGCGATCTGCTCCACGCCCTTGACGAACTGCTTGCGCTTCATGGTGTCCTTGGGGGAGACCATGCGGAACATCTCCGGCTCAAAGGTGGGGATGCCGCTGTAACGGAACTTCTTGCCGGGCACGGTGATGGTGTCGCCGATGGAGAAGATGCCGGGGTCGAACACGCCGATAATGTCGCCGGCATAGGCCTCCTCCACGATCTCGCGCTCGGCGGCCATCATGGCCTGGGGCTGGCTCAGGCGCATCTTCTTGCCGCTCTGGACATGGAAGTATTCGCTGTCGCGCTCAAACTTGCCGGAGCAGATGCGCATAAAGGCCAGACGGTCGCGGTGCAGTTTATTCATATTGGCCTGGATCTTGAACACGAAAGCGGAAAAATCAGGGCTGAAGGTGTCCACCACGCCCTCGTCGCTCTCACGGGGCAGAGGAGAGGAGGTCATCTTCAAAAAGGCCTCCAGGAAAGGCTCTACGCCGAAGTTGGTGAGGGCAGAGCCGAAGAACACGGGGGAGAGCTGACCGCAGCGCACAGCGTCCAGGTCAAACTCCGCACCGGCGCCTAAAAGCTCCACATCGTCCCGGAGCTTACTGCAGAGACGGCTCCCGATCATGCCCTCCAGAGCAGGGTCGTCCAGTTCCACCTCGGTAATGCCTGCTTTTTTGGCATGGCCTGCATCGGTGAAGTGCAGGATGCACTTCTTTTCCCGGTCATACACGCCCTTGAATTCCTGACCGCAGCCGATGGGCCAGTTCATGGCGCAGGTGGCGATGCCCAGCTCGGACTCCACCTCTTCGCACAGCTCCAGAGGATCCCGGGTCTCCCGGTCCATCTTGTTGACGAAGGTGAAGATGGGGATATGCCGCAGGGCGCAGACTTTAAACAGCTTGCGGGTCTGGGGCTCCACGCCCTTGGCGCCGTCGATGACCATCACGGCGCTGTCGGCGGCCATGAGGGTGCGGTAGGTGTCCTCAGAGAAGTCCTGATGGCCCGGGGTGTCCAGAATGTTGATGCAAAAGCCGTCATGGCGGAACTGCATCACCGAGGAGGTCACGGAGATGCCGCGCTGCTTTTCAATCTCCATCCAGTCGGAGGTGGCGGCCTTGGCGCGCTTGCCCTTGACCTCACCGGCCTGAGCGATGGCCCCGCCGTAGAGCAGGAACTTTTCCGTCAATGTGGTCTTACCGGCGTCGGGGTGAGAGATGATGGCGAATGTCCGCCGCCGGGAGATCTCTTCTTGTAGTGTAGCCATATGATTGCACTCCTTAAGAATGTAGTTGAAAAAGCGGTGGTTTGATTTTTGGTGTTAGGGTGCGATGTACTTTCACCGGCATCTCCGTAAAACTGCCGGTGAAAGTACATCGCTCCCTAAAATTGCATAACGCATACACTATATAACAAACATTCCCGCTTGTCTACGGAAAAATGAACAAGTTCTTACATTTTCGATATTATGTTGACTTGTCGACAAAAGACGACTATGATAGACTCACAAAACTGTGCCATAAAGAGGGTATCATATGAATACAATGGAACGAAAATCCGCCCGCTGTGTGCGTTCCGGTACATATTGGATCACCGTGGCGGTTTTTCTGGTGATCATCGGCATTCTGGGGGGCATCTGCTTCAAGCTGGTGATGGATCGGCGCAACAATCCCATTCTGGGGGATGTCTATCAGGGAATGGTGCGGGTCAACGACGGCGCCGCCGATGTGTGGATCACCCCGTGGGAGGGCAGCGTGCCCATGGGCCTTGACGGCAATGATTTCACCGTCAAGGACGGGAACCCCGTCTATCTGGGCGACGACTATGACACCGCCTACGGCATCGACGTGTCCGAGTGGCAGGGTCATATCGACTGGCAGGCCGTGAAGGAAAGCGGTGTGGACTTCGCCTTTATCCGTGCGGGCATTCGCGGCACGGGTGCCGCCGGCAAGCTGGTGGAGGATGAAAATGCCCTCACCAACCTGACCGAAGCCAAAAAGGCGGGCCTGCAGGTGGGCGTTTACTTCTTCTCTCAGGCCATCTCTGCGGAAGAAGGTGCCGAGGAAGCCCGGTTCGTGCTGGATATTCTGGGCGGCATGACCCTGGATCTGCCCATCATGTTCGACTGGGAAAAGGTCTACGATGACACCGCCCGCACCAACAATCTCAGCTACGGCACCCTGAACGAATGCGCCGCGGCTTTCTGCGAAACCGTGGAGCAGGGCGGCTATACCGCCGGTATCTACACCAACCGTCAGCTGGGCTACTATGCCTACCAGCTGGGCGAGCTGAAGGACTACGCCCTGTGGGTGGCGGATTTCAACGCCTGGCCGGACTTCTATTATCGGTTTTCCGTGTGGCAATACAGTGACGGTTCCACCTGTCCCGGCATCGAGGGCGCCGTGGATCGCAACATGATGCTGATCGCCAAGTAAAATCCCAGCAAAATTTGTCTTTTTTTATGATTTCCCACTTCATTTTTTTCGAAATCTGTGGTATCATTTCTCAGTTGTTCGGATAAAAAGCGAGAAAGCTCAAAGAATAGGAAGCGAAAGGAAGAATTCCCATGAAGAAGTTGATTGCATTTGTTCTGGCGGCCATGATGCTGCTGAGTCTTTGTGCCTGCGGCAAGACCCGGGCCAAGGATGTGGACGTTTCCGCACTGGCCGCCGATCTGGTAGCCAAGGTGGCTTTTGATAACCAGATGGAGCAGGAGGCCGTGGAGATCCTCGGCTTTACCTTTGATATTCCCGAGGGCGCCAAGGTCTGCGGCTATGCCCCTGTGGGCGGCACCTCCACCGAGTACGTTCTTTGCGTGCAGTGCGCTGACAGTGACGGCGCTGCGGCCGTGATGAGCGCCGTGGAGTCCTATGTGGCCGGCGTAAAGGACAATGCTGACAAGTACGATCCCGCCGAGGCAGAGCGTCTTGCAAACGGCACCTACTATTCCCGTTTTGACAATCTGGTGGTACTGGTCATCGCCACCGACGTCTCCGGCGTGACCTCTATCGTGGAGGGCTATACCAAGTGAGCGGTCGCAGAGCTTATCGCGGCCGCAGATCCGTGCCCGGCGCGTTTATCGCCATGGGCTTTGTGATTGTTGCCGCCGTCATATTGATCATTATCAACCTGAATAAGGACGAGACCCCCAAAACTCCCGATACGGACGAGCCCCAGGTCATCGACCCTGTGGTCA
>R21__coassemble_2288_pt1 | contig 11224 bp, 13 predicted proteins | sample R21__metabat2_low_PE_038 | metagenome-assembled genome bin R21
GGCCGAGGCGTTTTTCTTTGACAAAGGGGTGGATAGTTGCTAAACTGTGAGGGAACAATAGATTGAATATTGTATCAGCTTGGGAAAGAGTGATCATATGAAATTCTGGAAAATGAATGGCGCGGGCAATGATTTTATTGTGGTGGATAACCGCAATGGAGAGGTGCCCAACGAAAAATGGCCGGAGATCATCCGCACACTGTGCGAGCGCCATATGTCCATCGGTGCCGATGGCTTTATGGTGGTGGAGAATCCCACCTACGGCGGTGACTATAAGATGCTGTTCTTTAATTCCGATGGCTCTATGGGCGAGATGTGCGGCAACGGTGCCCGCTGCATCTGCCGCTACGGCTATGAAAACGGTCTGGCAGGTGAGGTGCAGAAGGTGGAGACCACCGCCGGTATGGTCACCGGCTGGCGCGTCAATGAGCGGCTCTATCGTGTGCGCCTGAACGACCCCTGCAACATGAATCTTACGGGCAAGGCCACCGTGGACGGCGTCACCTATGACTGCGCTTATGTGGAGTTGGGCAATCCCGGTATTCCCCATGCGGTAGTGCCCATTACCAACCTGAAAGAATACGATACACGTGCACTGTTTGACCTGGGCCGCAAGCTCCGCTATTACAGGGCGTTCCCCAAGGGTGCCAATGTAAACTTTTATGAGATCATCGGCGAAGATCATGTCTATGAGCGCACCTATGAACGTGGTGTGGAGGACTTCACCTATGCCTGTGGCACCGGCACCGGCTCCATGGTCACCGTATTGACTCTGCTGGGCAAGGTCAGCGGCCATGAGGTCAAGGTGGACATGACCGGCGGTCAGCTGATTATCAATGTGGAACGGGAAGGAGAGAAGGTCACCAACCTCTACCTCACCGGTCCCACCAACATTGTCTGCAAGGGCGAGATCACCGATGAGGACCTGCCGAAGTATTGATGAAAAAATCGGAAGCCGCCGGGCTTCCGATTTTTTATGTGTGTTTATAAGACCTTACAAGAAAGACTGCCGCAATGCCGAGACAGAGGATCTCGCTGATGACAGGGGCAAACCAGATGGTCGTTCCCGCCAGAGAATAGCTCAGAATGAGAAGCGCACCTGCCTGTAGAATAAAGCCGCGGCTTACGGAGATCACAAGAGAGCCTGCAGGACGTTCCCGTGCGGTGAGATAACCGCCGATAACGATGTTGAATCCCACCAAAAGATAAGACAGACTGTACCGATGGAGAGCACTGAGCGATGCAGCATTGAGGGCAGAATTTTCGGTGCCCAGGAAGGCCTGAATGAGATATCCGCCGCCCATACGAAGAAGCCCCCAGATCACCAGGGCAAAAATACCGGCGCTGACCATGGCGTACTTAAGAAGCTTTCGGCAGGCATCGTGCTCCTTTTTGCCGTAATGGTAGCTGACCAACGGCTGCGCCGCCTGGGAGAGGCCAACCAGACAGTTGATGACCACCGTATTGGTATAGGCGATGATGGTGTAGCTGACAAGGCCGTCAGCGCCGAGGCATCTCACGATAGTACGGTTGAAAAGGAAGATCATCAGACCGTTGCAGATCTCGGTGACACCGTCGGGGATCCCCAGAGGGATCAGCCGCTTATAGATGGAGAAGTCCATCTTGAAGCCTGTGAAGTGGAAGGTGGTCTTTTCCCGCAGGAAGTGATAGAGATATACGCAGCAGGTGAGAAGCTGACTGATTCCGGTGGCAAGAGCTGCGCCGTAGGTACCCATATCCAACAGAAAGATGGCTACATAGTCGAGAATACAGTTGCAAATGCAACCGGAAATGACCGTCCAGAAGGCTTTCTTGGGATAGCCGTCCGTCTTGATCAGGATCTCAAGGTTGTAGGATATGATAAAGCAGGCGGAAAAAGGCACAAGTCCCCGGAGATAATCAAAAGTGTAGCCGTAAGTGATCTCGTCAGCACCCAAAAGACGGGTAAAGGCGGGCAGTGTGAGCATCACCGCTGCGGTCACCACAGCGCTGATGATACACAAAACGGCAATGTTCTGACTGAACAGGCGATTGGCCTGTTCCACCTTCTGCTCACCCAGATAGATGGCGATGATGGTACTGGTTCCCACGGCAAACAGCACCGCGATAGAGAACAGTACATTGGTATAGGGCACTGCCAGATTCACACCGCTCATGGCATACTCATTGACACCCCAGGATACAAAAAAGCCGTCTACCATGGAGTACAGGGAGAATACCAGAAGGGAAGCCACCGTGGCCAGTGCAAAATGGGTATATTGGGAGCGCAGATTTTGATTTTCCAACATTTTGGATACGAGATTCCTTTCGTGATTTGTGTCCATCATACTCCTTGGAATAGTTTCTGTCAAACCGCTTGCCCTTCAGGAAACCATGAGCTATAATGGTTTTGTAAACAATTTGCAGGAGGTGCTTTCCGTGAAAGCCTATGTAATGGACTCTTTTTCCGCGAAGATCTTCGGCGGCAATCAGGCCGGTGTGACATTGCCGGAGAAACCGTTGGATGATGTACTGATGCAGGAGATCGCCGCGGAACTCAAACACTCTGAGACGGCTTTTATTACCCCGGAAAAGGACGGAAGTATCTCTCTGCGGTATTTTACACCGGCGGGTGAAGTGGATCTTTGCGGCCATGCCACCATCGGCAGTTTTGCCCTTCTACGTGCTACCGATCGGATCGGCGACGGCGCATTTATCGCCCATACCAAAGCAGGAGAATTGAATATCGGGGTGGAGGGCGATACCGTCTGGATGGATATGGCACCGCCGCAGCTTCTGCGGGAACTGACCGAAGCGGAATTGCCCGAACTGTACGAAGCCTACGGTCTTACTGTGGCAGATAAACCGGCGGGTTTCATGCCCAAAATCATCTCCACCGGCCTTGCCGACATTATGATGCCGGTGAAGGATCATGAAACCCTGATGCGCGCTGTGCAGAACGAAGCCGTTGTGACGGAGCTTTCCCGCAAGTATGATGTGACGGGCGTCCACATGTTCTGCCTCGGTGACGATACCTGTACGGCCTATTGCAGCAACTATGCACCGCTTTACGACATTCCCGAAGAATGTGCAACCGGCACCAGTAACGGTGCGCTGACCTACTATCTGTATCTGCAGGACATTATCGTTCCCGGAAAAGAAAATATAATCATTCAGGGTGAGCATATGAACCGTCCCTCTGAGATCCGCAGTAAGCTCTTTGCCGATGGTGATAAAATCAAAATTCGAATCGGCGGCAGAGCCGTGATGAGCATGGAATGTGATGTGAAGATCTAAGCAGAATAAAAGAGCTGACCGCAGTGATCAGCTCTTTTTGTTTTTATTCTGATTTGGGTTTATCCGTTTTATAGGCGAAGATCACGCCGATGGTGATGAGCACCGCACCTACGATGGACATTAAGGAGATGGGTTCATCCAGCAGCAGCCAACCTACGATCACCGTGACAAAGGGAGAGGCGTACAGGTAGTTGTTGGTGATGACGGTGCCCAGGGACTTGAAGGCAATGTTCCAGATGGCAAAGCAGATGGCATTGCCGAACATGCCAAGAAACAGCCACGAGATCAGAACAGAAGGCGTGGTGAACAGGTTGCTCAGCACGGACACGGAGGGCATACCGTCGGAAAGAAGCATCAGAGGAACGGCGGTAACAAACGCCCAGAAGAACACCCGGCGGGTGACAATGAAGTTATCGTACTGTTCGGTGTACTTTTTAATAAGAATGGAGTACACAGCCCAAGCGGCAGCGGCACCCAGTGCCAGCAGGTCGCCCTTGGGGGACAGATGGAAGGTCAGTGTGCCGTTTAAGACCACCAAAACCACGCCTGCGATGGCGATGAGGGCACCGAAGTAAACCCACTTGCCCAGCTTTTCATTGTTGCGGCTGAAGATCTGGGCGAGAATGACGGTGATGATGGGGCTGAGGCCCAGTACGATAATGCTGGCATTGGCGGAATATGTATGGGCCAGAGAAGCGTTCTGCAGGTAGAAGTAAAGACTGCCGCCGGTGATGCCGATGAGCACAAACATCAGTTCATCCTTCCAGGGAAGCTTCAGGAATTTGGGCCGCATCACAAGAAGCGTGACATAGGCAAGCGCCATCCGCAAGGGGGTGATCTGCAGGGGAGTCAGGCCAATGGCCAACAGATTCTTGGTCAGCACGAAGCAGCTGCCCCATACAATAACGGTAAAGATGGCAAAAATATGCCCCAGTAATTTGGAATCCTTCATATACAAAAAACCTCCGTGTATAAACAGCGAATTTTATTATAGCGCCACGCAGTGACAAAATCCATCGCTTTTTTTCACAAAAGTCATTGAGAGCAGGGGGAAAATGTGCTATGATGACCCCACAAACGGAAAGGAGATTGCGCAATGCACACAACTTTAGTCATTATGGCTGCCGGTATGGGTTCCCGTTACGGCGGCAATAAGCAAGTGGATGGCGTTGGCCCTGCCGGTGAAATTCTGATGGAATACGGCATTTACGATGCAGTACGTGCCGGTTTTGATAAGATCGTTTTCATCATCAAGCCCGAAATTCGGGAACTGATGGAAAATCTCTGCGGCAAAACTTTGAGCAAGCTTCGCACGGCAGAGGGAAAGCCTGTGGAGGTGGTCTATGCCTACCAGACCTTTGATTCCATCCCCAAATGGTATACTATCCATCCTGACCGCGTGAAGCCCTTTGGTACAGCCCATGCGGTTCTTTGCACCAAAGAATATGTACATGAGCCGTTTTGCGTGATCAATGCGGACGATTATTACGGCGTGGATGCTTTCCGCGCCATCTATGAAGAGCTGTTGAAGCTGGGCAAGGGACAGTCCACCATGGTGGGCTACCTGCTGAAGAACACCGTCTCTGAGCACGGCACGGTCACCCGCGGCGTATGTCAGGTGGAAGACGGTAAGCTTATCGGTATTCAGGAGACCATGAAGATCCAGTTGTTCCCCGACGGTTCTATCGCCGATACGGCCGATGGTAATCGCCATGAGCTGGCACCCGAAACGCCGGTGTCCATGAACTTCTGGGGCTTTACCCCGGAACTGTACGGGTATATGGACGAATACTTTACCGACTTCCTGAAAAATCCTGCCACCGATCCCCTCAAAGGCGAGTGCCTGCTGCCTATGTTGGTGGGCAAACTGATCGACGAGGGCAAGATGGCGGTTTCCGTGCTGCACAGCGCCGATCGCTGGTTCGGCATGACCTACCATGAGGACCGTGAAGCCGTCCGTCAGGAACTTTTAAAGCTCCATGATAACGGTACCTATCCCAAGACTCTGCACTGACGATAGAAATAACCATGGGTGGGCATCTGCCCACCCATGATCGTGATTCAGCGGCAATTCTTGTTGTCCTTGGTATCCTTGGAGGAAGTCTTGTCGTTGCCGGTATAGTCCTTGGAGTTGGAAGTATCGGTGGTGTTCTTGGCGTTCTTGGTATTCGTGGTGTTCGTAGTGTTCTTCATGTTTTTATCGTCCATTGTGGCACCTCCTTTGTTGTGCAAAGATATTGTGGCCGGAAAGGACGAAAAGTATTCTCAAAAAACACAAAAAACGAATAAAAAGTAGTTGACAACAGCCATCATGTGATGTAACATACCATAGGAAAACAAAGAAGGTCGGTGCATCCGCCTCACCTGCAGCATGAGCGAACAGGTCAACAGCGTTTGAATCAGGGACGTTGTCTCTGTGTTGTTGCGCGGATGCCATGAGCATTCGCGTTTTTATTTTTGATTGGAGGTGCTTCGGTATTAGCAAGGCAGCACATCAACTGAATGAAGAAATCAATGACAGCGAACTGCGTCTCATCGGTGAAGACGGTGAGCAGCTGGGTATCGTTTCGTCCGAGGAAGCTCTGCGTATTGCAGAGGAACGCGGACTGGATCTGGTGAAGATCTCCCCGCAGGCCGTGCCACCCGTATGCAAGCTGATGAATTACGGCAAGTTCAAGTTTGAACAGGCCAAGCGCGAGAAGGAAGCCAAGAAGAACCAGCACGTGGTAGAGATCAAGGAGATCCGCATGTCTCCCAGCATTGATGTCGGTGATTTCAACACCAAGCTGAAAAATGCCCAAAAGTTCCTGGCAGACGGTAACCGTGTGAAAGTCAGTGTCCGCTTCCGCGGCCGCGAGATGGCCCACACCGAGATCGGCAAGGAACTGCTGGATAAGTTTGCCGAGCAGTGCACTGAGAACGCAACTCTGGAGAAGGCCGCCAAGATGGAAGGTAGAAACATGTCTATTTTCCTGGCGCCCAAAGCAAGTAAGTAATCGATCCTGTGGCGAAAGTCGGCAGGTAAAATGGAAGGAGAACAATTATGCCTAAACTGAAGACCCATAGCGGCGCAAAGAAGCGCTTCAATCTGACTAAGAGCGGCAAGGTCAAGAGAGCTCACGCTTTCAAGAGCCACATCCTGACCAAGAAGGACACCAAGCGCGGTCGTCGTCTGCGCAGCACCACTTATGCTGACTGCACCACCGAGGCTACCATCCGCAAGATGATCCCTTACAAATAATCCGTTACGAAGTTAGAATAGGAGGCTAATAGATATGGCACACGTAAAAGGCGCAATGATGACGCGCAAGAGAAGAAATAAGATCCTGAAGCTGGCCAAGGGCTACTGGGGCGCCAAGTCCAAGCACTTCAAGATGGCTAACGAGCAGGTTATGAAGTCCTTGACCTATGCTTATGTGGGTCGTCGTCTGAAGAAGAGAGACTTCCGCTCCCTGTGGATCACCCGTATCTCCGCTGCCTGCAAGGTCAACGAGATCAACTACTCCACCTTTATGCACGGCCTGAAGCTGGCCAAGGTCGAGATCAACCGCAAGATGCTGGCCGACCTGGCTGTCAACGATCCCGCTGCTTTCACCAAGCTGGTTGAGACCGCCAAGAAGAAGCTGAACAAGGCTGCCGAGAAGGAAGCTGCCGCCGCTGAGGCTGCTGTCGAGGCTTAAGTTATCCATAAGAAAGTGTGGAGCGTGCTCCACACTTTCTCTTTATGTTGCATTTGCAACTGACGAATGCTACGATCAGGTGTAAGTTTATAAAGGTCAATGAAGATTACACTTGGATCGGTGCCGACGGACGCCGTCTTGCCATGTTCGAGGGCGTTTTTGATGTGCCCGAAGGTATTTCCTTTAACAGCTACCTGCTGAAAGATGACAAGACCGTTCTCTTTGACACCGCAGACAGTGCGGTGGCCCGCCAGTTCCGGGAGAACCTGCTCCATGAGCTGGGAGGCTGCGTTTTGGACTATATCGTGGTGCACCACATGGAGCCCGACCATACCGCTGAGCTGGAGAATCTGGTGGTGCGGTATCCCAATGTGCAGATTATCTGCAGTGCCATGGCCAAGACCATGATCGGCCAGTTTTTCGGCCACAGCTATGATGAGCGCATCCAGGTGGTCAAGGAGGGGGATACCCTGCAGACCGGTCATCACACGCTGCAGTTTGTCAGTGCCCCCATGGTGCACTGGCCCGAGGTTATCATGACCTATGATACCACCGACAAGCTGCTGCTCAGCGCCGATGCCTTCGGCACCTTCGGCTCCCTTGACGGGCATCTGTTTGCCGACGAGGTGGATTTCGACCGGGATTATCTGGACGAATGCCGTCGCTACTATGCCAACATCGTGGGCAAGTACGGCGATCAGGTGCAGGCCGCTCTGAAGAAGGCTACCTCCCTGGACATCAGCATGATCCTGCCCCTGCACGGCTTTGTGTGGCGCTGCAGCTGAGTATTTCAAAGAAAAGTAACTGCATATTTCGCAAAAAGCATCCCTCCTCACGGCGGGATGCTTTTTGCGTATTTGTCGTTTCAGAGAAGCATCTCCGTTGCCTCGGCAACAATCTCAGCTTCAGTCAGATCCGGTTCAGCTTCTTTCGGATCTTCCCACGGCACCATGGTGGCCACCAGACGGTTGATGCTCTTACCCAGATTATAAAAGCGGATCTCATAATCCGTCATCACGCCTACGGGGCCGTTTGCGTGGAGATCGTGGGTCACCTCGGACAGAACAAAGCCGAACTGAGGGATCTCCTCCTCCGACCAGGTGAAGAACTTGTCATTGTCGGACTTGAAGTGGATCTGCCCGCCCATTTTCAGTACCTGACGGTACTTTTTCAGGAAATTGCCATGGGTCAGGCGGCGCTTTTTCTGGTTGCTTTTCGGCCAGGGATCGGAGAAGTTCAGATAGATGCGATCTACTTCACCGGGAGCAAACATGTCAGGGAGCAGTGCGGCATCACCGGAGATAAAGAACACGTTGGGAAGCTGCGCGTCCTTGGCTTTTTCCATAGCCATCACCAGACAGTCGGGCACCACTTCCACGGCGATCAGTAAGACATCCGGTTCGTTGCGAGCCGTACCGATGGTGAAAGTGCCTTTGCCGCAGCCCAGCTCCAGATGGAGCTCCCTGGCGTTGGGATACAGCTCACGCCAGTGACCTTTCATGGAGAAAGGATCCATGATCTGAAAAGAACTGCAAGCCTCCATGCGGGGTTCCAGATTCTTTTTTTTGCGCATACGCATAACATTTTCCTCCAGGGAATTGTAATCTTTTACTCTTATACCACAAAATAGCATGTACTGCAACGAAAAAAATGCAGCAATCCTCGGTGTTATCTTAAAAGTGTGCAAATATTTCACACCTATTTTGTGAAATGTTATAAAAAAGAAAAAGTATTATTGCGGGTCTTGATAAATTGTTGACGAAGCACTATAATGAATAAGCAATATGGGGGGGAGTATGCCCGAAGCTCGATGGAGACGTGCGCGAAGCTCTCTCTATATGTCGTCGCCAGGATATGGCGACGAGGATTGAGGAAGTGAGGAGGAACCCGTTATGACAAATGTCCTGTTAGAAAAAAAAGGAAGCATTGCCATTGCAACCATCAACCGTCCCAAGGCATTGAATGCGTTGAATTCCGAAGTACTCAGCGATTTGGGTGAGCTTGTCCGGATCGTTAATGCCGATGCTGAGATTCGTGCTTTGATCTTCACCGGCAGCGGTGATAAGGCTTTTGTGGCCGGCGCCGATATCGGTGAGATGAGCACCCTGACTCCGGAGGAAGGCGTAGCATTCGGTAAGCACGGAAACGATGTTTTCCGCGCCATTGAGACCCTGCCCATCCCCACTATCGCGGCCATCAACGGCTATGCGCTGGGTGGCGGTTGCGAACTGTCCATGAGCTGTGATATCCGTATCTGTGCCGATACTGCCGTGTTCGGCCAGCCGGAAGCAGGCCTGGGCATTACTCCCGGTTTCGGTGGCACCCAGAGACTGGCTCGTCTGGTCAGCCCCGGCATGGCCAAGCAGCTGATCTACACCGCCAAGAACATCAAGGCTGACGAAGCTTATCGCATCGGTCTTGTGAACGCCGTGTATCCCCTGGAGGAGCTGATGGGCGCCGCTGAGAAGATGGCTGAAACCATCGCCAAGAACGCTCCTATCGCCGTCCGTGCCTGCAAGAAGGCTATCAACGACGGTCTGCAGGTGGATATGGATCAGGCAATCGTTATCGAGGAGAAGCTGTTCGGCAGCTGCTTCAAGACCGCCGATCAGATTGAAGGTATGTCCGCTTTCCTGGAAAAGAGAAAGCACGAGCCCTACCAGAATAAGTAATCGGTGATATAATTAAAACATAAGGAATCTATTTTAAATTGTTTTTGCCGTTGCTTCGCCACAGCAAAAACACCGTGGTGGCGACCGAAAGGGAGCCCTCGCGTCGACCAAAGCGACCGAAAGGGAGCTGCGATAAGCGCGAGTCCTCGTTTGCAACCCTGTTGCAAACGAATGGAGAATAAGTAAGTTAATTAACAGCTCTCGAGCTGATGATTAAAAAGTAAAATCCAAATATTTATATTAGGAGGAACAAAAATGAAAGTTGCAGTATTCGGTGCAGGCACCATGGGCAGCGGTATTGCCCAGGTATTCGCAGCAAAGGGCCACACTGCCCTGATGTACGCTTCCAGCGTGCAGAGCGCTCAGCGTCATAAGGACAAGCTGGCTGCTTCCCTGAACAAGAAGGTTGCCAAGGGCAAGATGGATCAGGCTGTTGCTGATGACATCATGGCTCATGTTCTGGTGGAAGAGTTTGAGGCTGCCGCCGATGCCGATCTGGTTATCGAGTGCGTCGCTGAGAATATGGCTACCAAGAAGGAACTGCTGGGCCGTCTGGACGCCATCTGCAAGGAGAGCGCCATCTTCGCTTCCAACACTTCCTCTCTGTCCATCACTGAAATGGGCCAGGGCCTGAAGCATCCCGTGATCGGTATGCACTTCTTCAATCCCGTGCCCGCTATGAAGCTGGTTGAGATCATTGCCGGTGGCAACACCCCCGCTGAGCTGGTAGAGACCATCAAGACCCTGTCCCTGGAGATCGGCAAGACCCCCGTCGTGGTCAACGAGGCTCCCGGTTTCGTGGTCAACAAGATCCTCATCCCTTACTGCAACGAGGGCGTTTGCGTTCTGCAGGAAGGTGTTGCTACTGCTGAGGATATCGATATCGCTATGCAGCTGGGTTGCAACCACCCCATGGGCCCCCTGCATCTGGGCGATCTGATCGGTTGGGATATCGTGCTGAACATTATGGACGTTCTGTACAACGAGACCCACGACAGCAAGTATCGTGCTAATGTGCTGATCCGCAAGATGGTCCGCGCTGGCAAGCTGGGTATCAAGTCCGGTGAGGGCTTCTTCAGCTACAATAAGTAATATCAAAAAAGGAGAGAATTAGTATGGATTTTCATCTGACTAAGGAACAGCTGCTCGTGCAGAAGATGTACCGCGAGTTTGCAGAGAATGAAGTCAAGCCCTTGGCCGCTGAGATCGATGAGGAAGAGCGCTTCCCCATGGAGACCGTCGAGAAGATGGCCAAGCTCGGTATGATGGGCATTTACTTCCCCAAGCAGTACGGCGGTGCAGGCGGCGACGTCCTGTCTTACGCTATGTGCGTTGAGGAACTGGCAAAGGTCTGCGGTACTACCGCTGTTATCGTTTCCGCTCATACCTCCCTGTGCGCCGCTCCCATTTTTGAGAACGGTACCGAGGAGCAGAAGATGAAGTATCTGCCCGACCTGTGCTCCGGCAAGAAGATCGGTGCTTTCGGTCTGACCGAGCCCGGCGCCGGTACCGATGCCCAGGGTCAGCAGACCACCGCTGTTCTGGATGAGTCCGGCGAGAACTACATCCTGAACGGTTCCAAGTGCTTCATCACCA
>R21__coassemble_2500_pt1 | contig 10443 bp, 12 predicted proteins | sample R21__metabat2_low_PE_038 | metagenome-assembled genome bin R21
GGCGGTTTTTGTGGTCATAGGTGATCCTCAACTTTCTTTTGTTTGAGCAATTATTGGGTGTTTTTGTTTTTTACGGAAATCTCTCCGAGGGCCTACTTTTCCCAATAGCTGGAAAAGTAGGTCGCATCGGGATGCGAAATATTCCTTTACCTCTCCAATCCCAGCTTGGCCATGATAATTTCTTCATGCTGTCGCATCCGGGCCTTCATTTCCCCCTCGTCCATGTGGTCATAGCCCAGAAGATGCAAAACGGAGTGGACGGCCAGATAGCATATTTCCCGGGTAAAGCCGTGGCCAAACTCCTCCCCCTGGGCTCTGGCCCGTTCCACGGAGATGCACATATCCCCCAGGGGCACGATGCCCGTCTCGGGGTCGGCATCTTCCTCGGTGGGATGCTCTCCGGGGGCAAGGGCAAACATGGGGAAGCTCAGCACGTCCGTGGGCCTGTCCACCTGACGCATCTCCCAATTCACGGCGTGGATGCCCTCGTCGTCAGTGAGGAGGATGTCCACCTCGCAGGAGACTTCCACGCCCTCGGTGTCCAAAGCGGTCTTTACTGCCTTTTTCAGTTGCGCCGTCAGCGTGGGGTTGTTGACACCGCAGACCTCGCTGCGGACGATAATTTTATGGCTCATTTCTTCTTATCCTCATATTTTGCATAGGCCTCGATGATGCGCTGCACCATCACGTGGCGCACCACGTCGTTCTGGGTCAGCTCCCGGATGCCGACGCCCTCCACATTCTTCAGTACCTTCATGGCCTCCTTGAGACCGCTGACCTTGTCCGTGGGCAGATCGATCTGGGTGACGTCGCCGGTGATGACCACCTTGGAGCCGAAGCCCATACGGGTCAGAAACATCTTCATCTGCTCCCGGGAGGTGTTCTGGGCTTCATCGAGAATGATGAAGCTGTCGTCCAACGTGCGGCCGCGCATATAGGCAAGAGGCGCCACCTCGATGTTGCCCCGCTCCAGATACTTCTGATAGGTCTCGGCGCCCAGCATGTCGAAAAGGGCGTCATACAGGGGGCGCAGGTACGGATCGACTTTCGACTGTAGGTCGCCGGGCAGAAAGCCCAGTCGCTCGCCGGCTTCCACGGCGGGACGGGTCAGCACGATGCGGTTGACCTGCTTGTCCCGGAAGGCGGCCACCGCCGCGGCCACCGCCAGATAGGTCTTGCCGGTACCGGCAGGGCCCACGCCGATGGTGACCGTGTTGTGGAGGATACTGTCCACATAGTCCTTCTGGCCGATGGTCTTGGGCTTCACGGGGCGACCCTTGGAGGTGATGCAGATCACATCCTGGGTCAGCTCCGAGATCTTCTCGCTCTGTCCCGAGCGACAAAGACCCACCACATAGCGGATGTGCTGCTCGGTGATGACCTCACCTTTTTTGGAGAGGGTCAAAAGCGCCTGCACGGCCTTTTCCGCCAACATCACGTTCTCGGGTTCTCCATTGATGACGATCTCGCCGCCCCGGTTGACGATCACCACGGAGAACTCCTGCTCCAAAAAGCGGATGTTCTCGTCAAAGGAGCCGAAGACCTCGATGGCCTCCTCCATGCGTTCAATTCCGATTCTCTGTTCCATACTGAAAATACCTTCTTTCGATGGGTATTGACCTTATCCGATGGGTACGTTCTCGGCGATGTCCTCATAGCACTCCGCCGTCAGTGTCACCGTTAGTACATCCCCCTGCTGCTCTGCGGTGAAGTCGGTAGATACGATCTCGCCGCCGGGGGTCATCTCCTCCCGGAGCTGCCGCAGGAGATCCTGCTCCGCCAGCGCCTGAGCCCGGGTGACACTGCGCTGGGCAATCACCGTTTCATACGTTTCATAGGTCTCTTTGACCCACGTGATGGGCAGCGGCATGCCCAGAGGCAGGGAAAGATTTTGATACAGAGTTATTTTATCACAGTTTTCCCGGAATGTGCACCCCTTTCGGGGAAATTTTATCCGCTTTTTGCCGATATCCACCGCCCAACGGGTGTGTCTTCCTTCGGCGGGCAGCTTCATTTCATAGGACAGCGGTTCCCGGAGGGTGAGAGTATACCAGGTGCGGGCATAGATGCGGCCCATGCCGTTGGTCAGCACGCTTTTATCCTCCACGTCGTCCAGTCGACCGGAGATCAGCTTCTGTCCCACCGTCACCGTGTCGCCGGGTGCTGCCTGCGCTCTGCCGCGCAGTGCCTCCACCTTTACCACAAGACCGTCACGGCAGGCCACCACATCCCGATACTCGGTGTCCTTTACCAGCTCTCCCGGTCGGTGGCGCTCCACCACCTGCACATGGGCCGTACAGCCCGTCACATTCACCGCCAGCCAGGAAAGGTCGGGGATCTCCAGCAGCACGTGATTGCGCAGAACATCCTGGTCAATGGCGGTGGCCCGGATCCCGGCACGGACACCTTGCCGTTCCAGAGCCCGCAGAACGGTGTGGGTGGGCACCGTGTCATTGCCTGAGACCTCCAGCATCCACACGAAGGTGTTGCCATACCACACCAGAGCGAAAAAGATCGCCAGCGCTCCCAGAAGCACATACCGCCGCCGCAGCCGCTGCGCCGCCGCAGGAACGCCTCTCTCCTGCCCCAGAGCAATGTGTGCCGAGGCTTTGGGAGCAAGCTCCTGCAGCTGCCTTGCCCCCTTGCGGGTGGTACAGAGGGTAAAGTGGATCTCATCTATCCACGTAAGATCCCAAAAGGGTACGCCGTGGACGGCGCAGAGATTCAAAACACGCTCCGGCATGGCGCACTCCACCGTGACACGCACCGACCCCCGAAGTCCATTGCGCAGTTTTTTATAGATCATTCCACCAACTCCACCTTTTCGATGATGCCTGTGATGCGAAGCTCCTCATCGGTCATCACCAGAAGCTGCAGCTCCCTGCCGTAGAGCCGCACGATCACCGTGCCGCTGTTGATGTCCACCTGCTGCGTGGTATAGCTCAGAACGCCCTTGTGGCGATCCATGTAAAAGCCCCGGTTGCCCATCAGCTCCATGCGGCTGCCACCGGGCAGGATCTCCGGCAGATCCAGCTTTTCCATGGCCTCCATGCCCTTTTGCGCCAGGCGACTACGCACTTTTCTTTCCATTTTTTCACCTCTTATAGATGGATATGCGCCGAGGCGGTTGCATAGACTTTTTCGGTGATGAAATGAAACGATGGCTTTTGATCCCAGGCTCTGCCGCTGTGTTGGGGCTTTTGCTGTGGCAGGGCTCCGTGACGGCTCAGGCGGTTCGTGAGGGACTCATTCTCTGCGGTCGGTCGGTGATCCCCGCCCTTTTCCCTTTCATGGTAGCGGTGCGCTTTCTGGTGGGCTGTGGGATGGGCGGGTGGTTTTCCCCGGCGGTGGCTGTCCTTGTGGTGGGTGCCGTTGGCGGCTATCCCCTGGGCGCATCTACGGTGGGACAGCTCTACGGATGCGCCCAGCTGTCCCGGGAGCAGGCATCAAGGCTCCTGTGCTGCTGCAACAATGCCGGGCCCGCCTTTATCCTGACTTTTCTGGGGGAGGGCATCTTCGGCAGTCTTCGGACGGGTCTTTTTCTCTGGGGTGTCCATCTGACCTCCGCGGCGGCGATGGCGATGCTGTTTTTCCCCACAACAGGAAACTCCCTGCCACGGAACACACAGCAAAAACCGCCTGCCACGGCTTTTGTGGAGGCGGTGACAGGCGCTGTGGACACCATGGCGCGGGTATGCGGCTTCGTGGTGCTTTTTTCGGTGGTCACGGCGCTACTTCAGCATTTTGGCATCCGCTGGCCCGCGCTGTTGGGGGCGCTGGAGCTGACCTGTGGCGCAGGAAGTCTCCCGCGGAACGCCGGGGGGGTCATTCTGGGGTCGGCGCTTCTGGGCTGGGGCGGTGTGTCCGTCCACTGCCAGACAGCGGCGGTGCTGTCGGAAACAGATCTGCCCGTGGGGCGCTATGTGCTGGCCAAGGCGCTGCAGGGGGGGATTTCCGCAATCCTGGCCGCAGGGGTGGTGCGGTTTTGGGCATGAGGGTTTTGATAAAATAAAAAGAGACGCCCGAAAGGGCGCCTCTTTCAGTTACCAATCAAAGGATCAGTGGATGTTCGCCTGCTCGGTGACCTTCACCACGGTAGCCATGTCAGCGGCGGTCTTGGTGATGTCGTTGGAGACAGTCACGGTACCGGCGTGCATAGCGGCAACCAGAGCCTCGTAGTCAGCCTCAGTGAAGCTGTCGGAGAACTGAGTGGAGCCGGCGATCTGGACGTAGTTCTCGGCGGGAACGTCGGAAACCAGACCCAGAGTGTCGATCTTACCACCGACGAAGGTGCCGTCCACGATGGAGCCCAGAACGGTCTTCACGGTAGCGGCCAGACCCTTCATGGCGGAGGTCACGGTCATGCCTTCCACCTGGGCATAAGCGTCAATGATAGCAGCCTGGTCAACGTCAACACCGATGACCTTGCCGCCCTCGACCTTGGCAGCAGCCTCGGCAGCAGAGGTGTAGATACCACCACCGCAGGCAAACACGCACTCGGTGCCGGCGGCATACCAGGTATCCATCACAGCGGTGACAGCGTCATCACCGAAGAACTGGCCACCGTAAACGTAGTTGCACTCCACGTCGGTCAGACCCAGCTCCACAGCAGCGGCGTCAACGCCCTGCACGAAGCCGTAACCATAGCGGACAACAGCGGGAACAGCCATGCCGCCCAGGAAGCCCAGCTTGGTGTAGCCCATCTTCACGGCAGCGTAACCGGCCATGTAGCCGCACAGCTCTTCCTGATACACAGCGCAGTACAGGTTGGAGGGGACGGTGTAGTCTGCACCCAGGTCGCCCTCACCCACGTCCAGAGCCACGAAAGTGACATCGGCATTGGGCTCGGCAACTTCCTTGATGGCGGGACCGAAGGCGTAACCGGGCATCACGATGACATTGAAGCCATTATCAATGGCGGACTCGATCATGGCGATACGGCCGGCATCATCGTTGGTAGCGGGCTTGAAGTAAGTAAACTCGATGGAAGCGCCTTCGCAGAACTCTTTGCAGGCTTCATAGGTAGTCTGGTTGAAAGACTGGTCGGTGATGTCGCCGTAGTCGGTGATCATGGCGACTTTGTAAGCAGCACCCTCGGCATCGCCATCAGCGGGTTCAGCGGTCTGGCCGCAAGCCACCAGGGACAGTGCCATCACGAGAGCAAGGATCAGAGCAAGAAACTTTTTCATGATGTATTCTACCTTTCTCAAAATAATCTTTTCACATCATTCCTGACATGAAAATTAATACTCGTATGGAGCTTTTCCTGCACTCCATACGAGTATATTATACCAGCGCTTTATACCAATAGCAAGCCTGTTCTCCGAAAAAGTGCTTACTTTTTCGCCATCTTTACAGCAATTTCCAGGCCGATTTTCATCATATTGGTGAAATTGGTCTGTCGCTCATCAGCAGAGAGCTCCTCGCCCGTGACAATGTTGTCGGAAATGGAGCAGATGGCAAGAGCCCGCTTGCCGCAGTAGGCGGCGGTGGCGTAGAGGCCGGCGGCCTCCATCTCCACGGCCAGGATGCCCATCTTCTGATAGCGCATGGCACGCTTGGCGGCATCATAAAACACGTCGGAGGAGTAGAGATTGCCCACGGGCATCTTCACCCCCAGCTCCTTTGCGCTCTCCACGGCAGCTGCCAGCAAATCGTAGCTGCAGATGGGGGCATAGCGGCCGCCCAGCTCATACTGCTCGGTGAAATTGGAGTCGGTGCAGGCGCCCATACCGGCCACCACAGAGCCAAGCTCCAGACCCTCCTGCATGGCACCGGCAGAGCCCACGCGAATGATGTTGTCCACACCGTACCGGGTGAACAGCTCATAGGAGTAGATGCCGATGGAGGGAATGCCCATGCCGCTGGCCATGACGCTGACGGGTACGCCCTTATAGGTGCCGGTATAGCCCTGGACACCGCGGACATTATTCACCAGCTTGGGCTCGGTGAGAAAGGTCTCGGCGATGAATCTGGCCCGCAGGGGATCGCCGGGCATCAGTACAGTTTTTGCGAAATCGCCCTTTTGGGCATTGTTGTGGGGAGTAGACATGATTTATTTCTCCTTATCTGTTGTTTTTTACGAAAACTCTCCGAGGGCCTACTTTTCCCATTAGCTGGAAAAGTAGGCAAAAGAGCCACCAAAACCGATGGTTTTGGAATCCTTCAGCGCGGATATTGCGGATGAAACCTGCCGCGTGATACCGCGCGTCTCGAATCAAGCTTTTGATCATCGGGCGAAATAGGATGCGCCTATGCTCTACCACCGCTGCCGCTCCTGCGGTAGGCGCAGAACGCTTATATCCTATCCCCGGAGCACCTGACGCGTAGCGTCATGCGGAAAGAAAGTACAGCGGACTCTAATTTTCACTTTTCCATGGCCTTGACGGCCTTGACAATGCGGCTGGTGCCCAGACGGTCGGCGCCCAGGCGGATGAAATCCTCGGCATCCTGCAGATTGGCGATGCCGCCGGCGGCCTTGATCTTCACGTGGGGCGCCACATTGGCCTTGAACAGCGCCACATCCTCCCGGGTGGCACCGCCGCCGCCGAAGCCGGTAGAGGTCTTGATATACTCCGCGCCGGACTGGGACACCACCCGGCACATGCGCACCTTTTCCTCGTCGGTCAAAAGGCAGGTCTCGATGATGACCTTCAGGAGTTTGCCGTTGCAGGCGGCCTTGATCTTTCTGATCTCCTCCAGCACGGCGTCGTATTTGCCGTCTTTCACCCAGCCGATGTTGATGACCATGTCCACCTCTTCGGCGCCGTTTTTCACGGCGTCTGTCGCCATGAAGCACTTGGATTCGGTGGTGGCGTAGCCATTGGGGAAGCCGATGACGGTGCAGATGGCGATCTTGCCCCGGACATACTCTGCAGCCTGTCTGACATAGCTGGCGGGAATGCACACGCTGGCGCAGCCGTACTTCATGCCATCGTCACAGATGGCGCGGATCTCGTCCCAGGTGGCACCCTGTGCCAGCAGGGTATGGTCTACCTTTGCCAGAATATCCTTCAGTTCCATAACAAAACTTCCTTTCATATCTTAGTGATGACGGCACATTGCTTCTGCCCTGAGCATACCATATTTTTTGCCGTTTGACAAGGGAATTCCCCGGTGCTACACTGGCGGAGAAATTCCATAGAAAGGCGGTGGCGCCATGCATCGGATCAACAAAAAAGCGGTGGACAGCGCCGCCATATTGAGCGGGCCTTTTACCTCCACATTGCTGCGCTTTGCCCTGCCCATTATTCTGGGGAACCTTCTGCAGCACCTGTACAGTCTGGTGGATGCCATCGTGGTGGGTCAGTATCTGGGCGACCTGCCCCTGGCGGGCATCTCCGTGGCGGCACCCATGATGGACATCGTCACGGCGCTTCTGATCGGCGGCACCATCGGCATGGGCGTTCTGGTGGGTCAGCAGGTGGGCGCAGGGGATTGGGAAAAGCTGCGTGCTACCCTCTCCACCTCCTTGATCGGCGGCCTTGTGATCACGGTGGCCCTGGGCATTCTGGGCATCGCCGTGGGTCGGCCTGTTCTTCTGGCTCAGGGCACGGATTCATCCGTATGCCGTCAGGCCATGATCTACCTTGTCATCGTCTTCGCGGGCATGGTGTTCTCCTTTCTTTACAACTACTATGCCGCCATCCTGCGGGCCTACGGCAACTCCCGCGTTCCTTTTGCGGTGCTGGCTCTGTCGGCGGCGCTGAACGTGGGACTGGATGTACTTCTGGTGGGGGTTCTGGGCGCAGGGATCTGGGGCGTGGCAGCGGCCACCGTGTTCTCGGAGATCGTGTCGGCCAGCTGCTGCTGTATCTACATTTACAAAAAGTGTCCTCGCCTTGCACTGCGGCGCGGCCAGGGCCGTTTTTCCGCAGCAGCAGGCCGCAAAATCCTCAGCTATGCCTGGGCGGCGGCTTTGCAGCAGGCGGTGGTGTGCATCGGGCGGTTTCTGGTGCAGGGTATGCTGGGTGGTCTCGGCACCGACACCGTCACCGGCTACAATATGGGCATGCGTACCGAGCAGTTTCTGTTCTGCTTCTCTCAGGGCATCAGCGCCGCCATGGTGGTGTGCATGTCTCAGAATCTGGGCGCCGGTCAGGACCGCCGTGTGCGGCAGTTTTTCCGCAGCGGCATCGTCTGCGAAGTCGCATTGGCTCTGGTACTGGGCGCTGTCTGCTTTTTCTTCCCGTCGCAGATCATCTCCGTTTTCTCCCCCAATCCCCATGTGATCGCCGCCGGAGCGCAGTATACCGGCACCCTTTCCTGGTTCTACCTGATGGCGTTTCTGGGGGAGGTCATCCAGAGCTTTTTCCGGGGCATCGGCCGGCTGAAGGTCACCATGATCGCCTCTATGGGCCAGATCCTGCTGCGTGTGGTGCTCTCGGCGCTGTGGATCCCCCGGCTGGGCGTGCAGGGCATCTGCGCCGCCGTGGTGGTGGGCTGGAGTCTGCTGGTGTTCGTGGAGGGCGGCTTCTGTATCCATCAGGCACGGAAGCTGAGGTAAAATTGCATGGAAAAAGACAACAAAACCTCCTGGGGCAGCAAGGGTAAAGATACCCTGCCACAGGAGGTTTATTTTTATGGCAAAAAGCACGGCAAAGCGCCCCGGTGTGATGCTCTGGTTTGATATCCGCCCCAGTCTCAAGCGCCTCTCCAACGAGGAAAAGGGCCGTCTCTTTGAAGCCATCATGGACTACGGGGAAACCGGTGTCCTGCCCGACTTCGAGGGCATGACAGGCATCGCCTGGGATTTTATCCGCCCCCGTATCGATCTGGACGCCGAAAGATATGAACAGGCCGTTCAACAGAGAAGAGATGCCGTGAACAAGCGCTGGCATGGCGAGCAGCAGCGGGATACGGCCGTATCTCCCGTATTACGAAACATACCAACTACAACTACAAATGCAAATACAACTACAGATTCATCTACAACAGCAGAAGCAACGGCAACGGCGCCGCCTACCACACGCGGTCGGCACGATCCCGACGAGTCCCGCCGTCTGCGGGAGCTGGTGGAGCGTGACCGCCGGGGCGAGCTGTGGAACGCAGACGGCACCTTTCGCCTGCAGCAGCGCACCCCATAGCAAAAAAAGAGAAGAGGCACACGGCCTCTCCTCTTCGTAAACCCTTTATCCAAGGGCGTTTTGTCTTACTTGAAATAACGCTTCAGCAGGCCTTCAAATGCCTTGCCGTGGCGAGCCTCGTCGCGAGCCATCTCGTGGATGGTGTCGTGCAGAGCGTCCAGATTGTACTTCTTGCAGAGCTTGGCCAGCTCGAACTTGCCGGCGGTGGCGCCGTTCTCGGCATCTACGCGCATGGAGAGGTTCTTCTTGGTGGAGTCGGTGACCACCTCGCCCAGCAGCTCAGCGAACTTGGCAGCGTGCTCAGCCTCTTCCAGACCTGCCTTCTCCCAGTACATACCGATCTCGGGATAACCCTCGCGATGAGCCACACGGGCCATGGCCAGATACATACCGACCTCGCAGCACTCGCCCTCAAAGTTGGCGTGCAGACCCTTGATGATCTCTTCCTGGACATCGGCGGGAACATCGGCGCCGAAAACCTTTCCTACGCCCACAACGTGCTCGGCAGCCCAGGTCTTCTCCTCGGCCTGCAGGGTGAACTTCTCACCGGAAACGTGGCAAACAGGGCACTCAGCAGGGGCAGTTTCACCCTCGTGAACATAACCGCAAACAGGACATACCCACTTCTTCATAAAAGTATCCTCCATTACAAAAATTTTCATATCGGGGGATTTTCCCCTTTATTTACGCTGTCAGTATAACACTCCCCGGGAGAATAATCCAGTTGCAAATGCAACAAGAAATATATTTATTGTGGCGGATGCACCTCTCGCACCGGAAAACTCCCGACGGATGATTCCGCCGGGAGCCGTACTTTCGCTTCGGTTTTATTCGCCGGTCATGATCTTCAGAATGGTGCGGTCGGTCTGGCGCATGCCCTGGGCGGCCAGAGTGCCCACGTTTTTGATGGTGTCCTCCTCGTCGGTGCCCACAATGCCGTCACCGGCGCGGAAGTTGTTCTCCGTGCGGTACATATTGTAGCCCAGGATACCGCAGCCCACGCCCATGGCGATCTTGCTGGCGCAGGAGGCCTTGGCACCGTCGCAGATGGTGCCGGAGATCATGGCCACGGCGTTCTGCAGCGTATGGCTGATGCCCTCATAGCCCTCGCCGTTCAAAAAGGCGATGCCGCAGCCGGCACCCACACCGGCGCTGACGGCGCCGCAATAGGCGCTGAGACGGCCGATGCCGGTCTTCTGGTGGATGGTGATGAGGTCGCTGAGGCACACGGCACGGAGGATCTGCTCCTCGGACTTGCCTTTGATGGTGCCGTAGCGCCATACGGGCACGGAGGCGGTGATACCCTGGTTGCCGGAGCCGGACACGATGACCACCGGCATCTCACAGCCGTTCATAC
>R21__coassemble_2954_pt1 | contig 9001 bp, 12 predicted proteins | sample R21__metabat2_low_PE_038 | metagenome-assembled genome bin R21
GTGGCACATTTTTAGCATCCGCCCGCAGCGGCTGTGCCGCGAGGACGCCTCTGTGCTCTCTTCCCAAAATACCAAGAGAGCCTCCACATAGAGCAGAGACTCTCTTGAAAACACAGCGATGTAAATATCAGCTCTTGCATAGTTCTGCTATTCTGCCAGCCTTGCTTGTTTTACCCCATATACAGACATTGGTGTGTAAATTGCCACAAGATATTGTCATATGCTTTATCTTTCTGTGTAATGGTGTGTAAATTTTCTAAGGCTTGTCGTCGAGCCTTACACATAACCTAACTGGGATAGCAAGCATTTTACACACGAAATATAGAAAAGGCTACAGGACTTTTTATCCCATAGCCTTTATAACTTAGATTACAATTCCACATCTTGAAGGTAATCCATACCCTGCTGCTCTGTCTCTATACTCCTTGCTCAGCATTATGAAATTGCCCATTGCTTCCTTCTGACTTCTATCATACACATGACCGTAGGTCTTATTGATTTGCTCTAAAGTTGAGTGTCCTGCGATTTTGGCAACAACGAATGGGTCAACCCCATTATTCAACAAGAAACTGATGCTGCTATGTCTTAACTTATGGAATGTAATACGAGGCAGCTCTGTTCTTTTAATGAAGTTGGCAAACCATTCACTGTAAGCATCAGGAAATGGAATGCCTCCACACTGGCAAATCTTTCCGTTCTTAAGAGAGACAAACAACCTATTAGTGTAAGGAATGCTCCCTTCTGCAAGCTCAAAGAGTTTATCAAGCTGCTCAACATAGTTGCTCAGCATTTTTAGCATATCATCTGTTAAGAATATGCTTTTCTCGTCTTGCGTTTTCAAGAAATCCTCAATGTACACACCACCCTCTGGGGTATACAACACACTGTGTCTGAAATGAAGAACCTTTTCTGATCCATCAATGTCATCACGTGTTAGCCCAAGGATTTCTCCTCTTCTGGCTGCTGTAGTAACAGCGAGATAGATAAGTACTTGCTTCTCTAATGCCTTGATTCTGTTTTTCTGCAATGTCAGAGGCTGATATGTTCCCATCTTTTCCATAGCATCAGCCTTGTCCAATGCAGCCTGTGTCTCAGCATCCAAAGCGTTCAACATTACCACCAGCTGATTTTCATCATAATATTCCACTGGCTTTGCCACCTTCTTTGGAATGTCATCTTTGTCTACAAGGTCGCAAGGAGACTTTAATATATAATTCCATCTAACAGCGAGAGCCATCATACAAACTAATGCTTCATAGCTTCCCCTAATTGTCGCAGCAGAATAAGGGCGCTTATTTGTCTTATTTACCCTAGCTTCTGGTGACTTCATCCAAACAAGAAAGTCATGAATGTCTTCCGTTGTAATCGAGTTTACATTCCTGCCATCAAAGAACCTCAGTATGTGCAGCCTTAAGTAATTGACGTAGTTCTGCCTTGTTTTCTCTGCTACCGGATTTGCTTTAGATGTCAAATACTCGATATACTTATCCCCAAGTTCATTGATAGTGAGGGTATTTCTTTCTACCTGTGTCTTACCATCCATTCGACCAGTTTCCTTGAATCTTGCTTCAAGAACTGCTGCCTGAGCGTTAGCATCTTTTTCACTTTTTGCCGTGATAGTTGCTGTTGCCCTTCTGCGATTAACACACAGACTAACCCTGTATTTATTCCCGTCCATCTTTGTAATACTTGCCATTTTTTTATCCTCCTTAGTTTTATTGGGCTGCCAGATTAACGCTGAGAACAGTTTTGTGCAACCCTTTTTCTGATTACTTAACTTTATAATTTGCTTCTTCTTGTTCCCTCAGCCATTGGTTGAGACTCTCAAGAGTAAACCTATAGTGAGATGTCCCAATCCTGGCATGAGGTATCATTTTCTTCCTGCAAAGCTCACGAAGGGAGTACTCTGACATCTTCAAATACTTTGCCGCATCTTCAGTTGTAAGTATTGTCAGTTCCTTTTCCATAGTGCTCCCTCCAAGAGCCTTACTACTTTATCCGTTAATTCTGCTGAACGCCTTTAATTAACCTTTTAAGATTTTCCATTTTCCGCAGGCAATAGAACTTATCAATACTAGGCTTACCATCATTGAAGACATCGTTGTACCTAACATTTGACTGATATCCACCAGCCGAACCTTGTACAAACAAAAATCCACCATCATTTAACTTTTTGATGAGTTCTAATGAACTAATTACAAACCCTTGCTCACAGAAATTATTAGCATATGACTCCATGTCGTATGTGGTAAGCAAATAAAAGTCTTCGTTTTCGTTGCCTTTATAAGGAAGTAGGCATACTCCAACACTACTGCCATGTTTGATTAACTCTAATAGTTTCCAGTAGCATTCTCCAGAGGTTAACATCTGCCCTGCTCTGTCAGGAAGAACTGGCAGGGCACCAAGGGCCTTAAACAGGTCAATAATCACGCGATCAATTTCTAAAGGTTCTCTATTCTTTGTGCAAATAGCGACCGCCACCTTTTAATCTAAAATGTCTATTTAATTCCTTTAGCTTTAATGTATCTATTACGAACTGTACTTGGGCTGCAATGCAAGTGCTTAGCTATCTCTCTTAGCGTAAGATTTTGTTCATCTTTGAGCCTTACAATCTCGCTATCACTGACATCCATTCTCAGCTTGTGAGGTAAGTCCTGCTCCTTCTTTTGTTTCCGCAGCTGCTCTTCATGTTCTTCTGGTGACATGCCAAAGTATTCACCATCACCTATGCTATTGAGTGTTCTCCGATCATAGTCATCTAATGGTGTGCCGTCCTCATCTATATCTACGAACATATCGTCCAGATCCTCAGAACTAAAGTCTTTCTGAAACGTAGACTCACCCTCATCTTCGTCATCTATATCTACAAATATGTCGTTGATTATTTCCTGTAACCTTTCCTCACTGATTTCAGGCTCAACTTCTGGTTCATAATAGTCTGGGTCGTCTTCCACAAATATGCCATCATAGAGCAACTTATGTTTGCCATTCTCTATTATCTTTTCAACCTTTTTGTACTGCATTTTCGTCCTCCTTCGGTATGATATATACCCTCAAAAATTAGGAACATTTGGAACATTGCCAATGCCAGCAATGTGCAAATAGCGTTTTTGATTTGCATACCGAATAAGAGTCATTTCAGGCATATCAAATCATAATACAAGCACTAAATATCCTGCTGATAACGATAGTCTACCATAAACATCAATATGAAAGTTTATTTGCTTTTCTACACATTATCAAAGCAGAAATACCCCCTGTTTACACACAAAATTTACACAGAGCAAAATCTCCTGTGTAAAAATGTGTAAACTTACACAAACAGACCCCGATATTTAGACACATTTACCCCTGTTTCAATATTTCAAAAGTAAGTCTATTGACACAGATTATGAAACACTTACTGTATAGGAAAAAGTCCCGAAAGCCTTGGAAACACTGCGTTTTGCAAGAAAAAAGAAGACACCCAAATGGATGTCTTCTCTTTTTGCTTTGTTTCTGAAAGAAATTATCTCTTGGAGAACTGAGGTGCGCGACGGGCGGCCTTCAGACCGTACTTCTTACGCTCCTTCATACGAGGATCGCGGGTCAGGAAGCCGGCCTTCTTCAGCAGAGGACGGAACTCAGGGCTCACCTGCAGCAGAGCGCGGGAGATGCCGTGACGCAGAGCGCCGGCCTGGCCGGACACGCCGCCGCCAACGACGGTAGCCACGACGTCAACCTTGCCCACAACGCCGGTGGTGTTCAGGGGCTGACGAACTACCATCTTCAGGGTCTCCAGACCGAAGTACTCTTCGATGTCGCGACCGTTGATGGTGATCTTGCCGGTGCCGTTCTCAAACAGATGCACGCGGGCAACGGAGGACTTACGACGGCCAGTGCCGTACTTGTACGGATTCTTAGACTGATACATTCTTTCTTATCCTCCTTCTCTTACTTAACCAGCTCGGGCTTCTGGGCGGCATGCTCATGGTTCTCACCGGCATACACGTGCAGACGCTTCAGGCTGTCCTTGGTGACGATGTTGCGGGGCATCATACCGCGAACGGCAACGCGCATTGCCAGCTCGGGCTGCTCCTGCATCAGGATGCGATACTTGGTCTCCTTGAGGCCGCCCACCCAACCGGAGTGGGTGCGATAGTACTTCTGCTCCATCTTGTTGCCGGTCAGGACGGCCTTGGCAGCATTGATGACGATGACGTTGTCGCCGCAATCGGCGTGGGGTGTGTAGGTGACTTTGCCCTTACCGCGCAGCAGGTCAGCCACGATGACAGCGGTCTTGCCCAGGGGCTTGCCGGCGGCATCAACGACGTACCACTTACGCACGATATTGGAGCTGTTGGCCATAAAAGTGGACATGGTGTTTTTCCTCCATTTATTTGTATGGTATTGCTTTACTTTTACCTGCTCCCTTGTTAAAATCGGGACAGAAGAAAGTCATATTCTCGCGCTCAACCGCGCAAGGATATTTATAGCATAGGGTTTTCACATTGTCAACAGCAATTTCATTTACATCTATAACATCTCGCAATATCTCTTATTTTCTCCTGATATCTCTTGTTTTCTCAATATGTAAATTTACATCACGGAGGCAAACCGTATGCAGCATATTCTGGGCCTTGTGCGGGCCTGTATCGATGATTATCATATGATCGCTCCAAACGACACCATCGCCGTGGGTGTCAGCGGCGGCAAGGACAGCCTGATGACGCTGGCGACACTTTCGCGTCTGCGTCACTTCTACCCCGTGCCCTTTCAGCTGCAGGCCATCACTCTGGAGACCGGCATGCCCGGCATGGATTTTACAGAGATTGCCGCTCTGTGTGAAAAGTGGGAGATCCCTTACACCCGCATCAGCGTGCCCATATATGACATCGTTTTCAACGAACGCAAGGAGAAAAATCCCTGCTCTCTGTGTGCCAAGCTACGCCGCGGCAGTCTCAATACCGCGCTGGTGGAAAAGGGTATCCGCAAGATCGCGCTGGGTCATCACTACGACGACGCCGTGGAGACCATGCTGATGAATCTTCTCTTCGAAGGACGCATCGGCTGCTTCCAGCCGGTGACCTATCTGGATCGCAGCGGCGTCACCCAGATCCGTCCCCTGCTCTACTGCCACGAGGACGAGATTCGTCGCGTGGCGGCAAGAGAACGCCTCCCCATTGTCCGCAACGAATGTCCCCAGGACGGCAAAAGCCGCCGACAGGAAGTCAAAGAACTGCTGGTGCAGTTGGAACAAACCTATCCCGACCTGAAAAAGAAGATTTTCGGTGCAGTGCAGCGCTATCCGCTGTACGGGTGGAATCTGGAGGAATCGGAAAAATAAAAGGCGGACATCTGTCCGCCCTGTGCATTATGTACCCAGCACCCAGTGAGTGAGTACCAGTAAGAAAAAGCCCGGTAATCCCAATACGCCCACGGTCAGCGCATTAAACCAGTTGAGCCCCAGTGACAAGCCCGTGGCGGCAGTGGTGAGGTTTAAAAGCCACACCGCGGCAAAGCCCAACGCCGTGTTGATGGTAAGCCGCAGGAGAAGCTTCAGCGGTGTCTTAAACAGCCGCAGGATCACCGCCAGCACGAAAAGCGCTGTCACTCCCAGCGCAACTTTTTCTATGATAGACATGTAGGTCCTCCTTTCATCCCTGCTGCAGCGCGGGACACTCCCGCCGCATATTTGCCGGACACGGCAACGCATTCTCCCGTCTGAGTCTTAATGCACCGCAGCAGGTAGTCGTACTTCGCTTTGAGATATTTGATCTCATAGATGCAGGCATCGATCAGCTCCGGTTCACAAATATAGTCGAATCTCTCATGGGCCCCTTTCAGCTGCAGATTGACATCCCGCAATTCTTTCGTCAGTTCTTCAACGGTAGGCTGGCTCAGATTCTTTTTCCTCTTTGCCATGTCACGTCCTCCTCATCGTAATCAGTGTACGGGTAGTTTGGACAAATATGACAGGCTTTAATCCGATTTTTACAAAATTTAAGGTGGTCAGCTATGGAACAGGAAAAATATATGCGCGAAGCATTGGCTCTGGCACAGGAGGCCGCTTCTCAGGGTGAAGTCCCCGTGGGCTGTGTGATCGTAAAAGACGGCGTTATTATCGGTTGCGGACGCAATCAGCGGGAAGAAAAGCAGTCCCTTTGCTCTCATGCAGAGATGGAGGCTATTGCACAGGCCAACAAGGCTCTTGGCTCCTGGCGCTTGGAGGATTGCGACATCTATGTTACATTGGAGCCCTGTCCCATGTGCGCCGGCGCCATTATGGGCGGTCGGGCACGGCGGGTATACTACGGCGCCCGGGATGAGATCATGGGTGCCTGCGGCGGTGTGCTGAACCTCTATATGGAGAACTTCCCCAACCGTCCTCAGCTGGTGGGCGGCATTCTGGCCGACGAGTGCAAACAGATCCTCAGTGACTTCTTCAACAGGCTTCGAAAGTAAAAAAGACGCGTTGCAAAACTCCAAAGTTCTGCAACGCGTCTTTTTCTTTATTAATGCTTATGGGCAATACCCGCTTTTTCCAGGGTCAGTACAATAACAGGCACCAGTACGATCTGAGCAATGATGCCGGGGATGGACCCGGTCACGTGACCGGCAATGAACGCTGCAAAGGTATACGTTTGACCGGCCATGCCCATCAGCGCCGCCATGGCCACACCGGAAACGATGCGCCCCAGCACCATGGCGATCAGCAGGGACAGATAGATGAACCCGGCCTTACGGGGCAGATGCTTATAGAGCAGGCCGCTGATAAGACCATACACGCCCAGCTCCAGCGCCATAGCCACAAACGTGGGGTAAGGAGGCATGGCGAACAGCAAATGCCGCAGAACCGGGGCCACAAGTCCTACAACCAATCCCCACCAGGGACCTGCAATAAAGCCGCACAGCAAAACCGGCAGGTGCATCGGGCAAAGGGCGCGGCCGATCTGGGGAATATTGCCCGTGACGAAAGGCAGGATCAAAGCCAGTGCCAGGCACACGGCGGCGTAGACCATGTGGCGAATCTCATGTTTTGCTTTTGCTGTCATCATAAAATAATGTCCTCCTTAACGATCCCCGTCACCTGATACATGGTGGCAGAGTCAACAATTGTTGTTATGGCACAATACGGTTCCATCCAGCGTACCACTTCTTCGGCGGCCGGCAGCTCCAGACTTACATCGCATGCGCTGCCCCGATGGTGCTTTGCAATGGCACTGCGACTCATCCCGTGCGCAATGGTCAGCGTCCCGCCGCGGCGGAGAAGTCTGCTCAATGCAGCAATGAGCTTTTCCGGTTCCGGAAAATGGGGAAATGCATTGTACACCATGACCGCATCAAAATTTTTTCTGAAAGGATAGCTTTGGGCATCACCGCAGATCACCTCAATGGGCAATCCCTCCGTCTTCCCTCTGGCGATGTCCACCATGGCGCCGGAAATATCGATCGCCGTTACGGACTTTGCACCCCTGCGCAAATAGTAGGGGAAAAGCACTCCCGTTCCGCAGGCCACATCCAGCACCTCCGGATGTTCCGTCAGCAGCGCCTTGCTCAGAATCGTATCCACAATTTCCTCTGAGCAGATCATCTCGGCATCCCAGGAGGAAGCATGGGCATCAAAGTATCGAATCACATCCGTTTGCTTCACGGCAGTACTCCTCTCAGCTTGCTATGGGCACTATATCATCCACCCCGTTCTCTTCGCAAGCCCCCTGAGGGGTTGTTTTTTTCGGAATGTAATAGTTTTTTAATAAAATCAATTGAACTTTTGTAACATCGCTCACATATGATAGCCTTGCAAGAAATCATTGAGAAACTTTTTCATCTATCTTCCTGCCTTACGGACCGAGAGCCTGTGCTCTCGGTCCTTTGGTGTTTACTGGGTGCATTTTCCGGACAAACTGTTCATAGACTGGTTTGAAAGGAAGTGTATTCCCATGAAGCGACCCCTGGTGTCCGCGTTCATTCTGATGGTGCTTTTATTCAGCGGCGCCTTTATCGTATCCCGCAAGGCCGATGCCGAACCGTCTTCCCCCGCCGAATATGTGCCGACCTCTGCAGAGGCTGACCTCACCGAAACGTCCTATGTACATGATACCCAGACCGTATTGCAGGTATTAAACGGCAGTGCCGTGGAGGAAATCTCCATGCACGATTATCTTTGCGGTGTGGTGCGCGGCGAAATGCTGCCCAGCTTTTGCGATGCGGCTCTCTGCGCCCAGGCCGTGGCCGAGCGCACCTATATCTACTATCAGCTTGCACACGGCGGCAAGTCCGTGCATCCTCAGGCAGATGTGTGCACAGACCCAGGCTGCTGCAACGCCTATCTTTCGGAGGCCGCGGCCAAGGAGAAATGGGGCAGTAAATTTGAGCAGTACAATACTGTCATCGAAAAGGCTGTCAGTGATACCGACGGACAGATCGTTCTTTACGAAGGAGCTCCCATTTTAGCCGTTTTTCACTCCTCCAGTTCCGGCTCCACGGCCTCCTCCGGCGATGTGTGGACAGCCGATCTGCCCTATCTCGTCAGCGTGAAAAGTCCGGAAAAAGGCGCGGACATCCCCAACTACTACAGCGTCAATTCATATTCATCGAAGGAGTTCTCCCGTCTTTTCAAGATGGCTCATACCGATGCCGATTTCTCCGGTTCGCCGGATACGTGGGTCAGGGATATCGTCACCACCGGTGATCGGGTTGACCATGCCACGGTAGGCGGCATTACCGTTTCCGGCAAGGATCTACGCAGCCTTTACGGCCTGCGCTCCACGGCTTTTACCGTGGACTGTCAGTCCGATTCCGTCACATTCCATGTTACCGGTTACGGCCACGGCGTGGGTCTGAGCCAATACGGTGCCAACGAGCTGGGACTGGAAGGCAAGACCTGGCAGGAGATTCTGGAGTGGTACTATACCGACACAACGGTGGGATACTACACCGGCGAAGCATAGAGAATGCCCCCGAGGACCAAAAAACCGGGGCAATATATATTGGTACACAGGTGGCACGATGGGGCCAA
>R21__coassemble_4174_pt1 | contig 6783 bp, 5 predicted proteins | sample R21__metabat2_low_PE_038 | metagenome-assembled genome bin R21
GCGGTTACTTCATCGAGGCCGACCTGCCCTCTCCTCTGATGGGCTATCCCGGCGCTCTGGGTATTGACCTGACCGCCGAGGCCGGCGACTTCCAGAAGATCCTGGCCAAGGTCGAGTCCGCTGTCTGCGAAAAGGGCGGCGAGGGTCGCTTCGGCACCTGGGCTTACTCCTATGGCTACACCCTGTCCGCAGGTCTGGCTGAGCACGCCAAGAACGTCATCGACGGCACCAGCGAGCTGTGCGATCTGGACGATATCTCCAAGGCCTTTGCCGTTTACACCGGCGATGCCGAGTGGAGCGGCTCTGCTTACACCAATGCCGAGACCGGTGTGAAGTCCGACAGCTTCTTCCTGGTGTATCAGGATACCTATATCATGGGCAATCCCGGTCACTACATGGGCGCTACCTCCATCGAGGTCCCCGAGCAGTACTTCACTGTCAAGTAATCATACTGTGTAGAAACAATCAGGCGGGGAGGATTTTCCTCCCCGCTATCCTAACAACAGGGGTACAAGGAAATGAGCAATGAAAAGTCTCCGTTGCTGGAAATGAGGAATATCAAAAAGGACTTCTTCGGCAATCAGGTGCTGACGGACATCAACCTGACCCTGCAAGCCGGAGAGGTGCTGGGCCTGTGCGGCGAGAACGGCGCAGGCAAAAGCACCCTGATGAAGATCCTTTTCGGCATGGACGTGATTCGTGAGACCGGCGGCTACGGCGGCGATGTGCTGATCGATGGCCGAAAGGTCGTTTTCAACTCTCCCTTTGATGCGCTGGCAGCCGGTGTCGGCATGGTGCATCAGGAGTTTTCGCTGATTCCCGGCTTTACCGCCACAGAGAACATTCTTCTCAATCGCGAACCGCAGAAAAAGAATGTGATTTCCCAGGTGTTCGGCGAGCGCATGAACACGCTGGACTATAATGAAATGAATGGAAGAGCCCAGAACGCCATCGAGAAAATGGGCTTCAGCATAGACTCGGATATGGCTATCAGCCAGATGCCCGTGGGGCACAAGCAGTTCACCGAGATCGCCCGCGAGCTGAGCAAGGAAAACCTCAAGCTTCTGATCCTGGACGAGCCTACCGCCGTGTTGACGGAAAAAGAGGCCGAGGCGCTTTTGCAGTCCATCCGCAATATGGCCCAGCAGGGCATTGCCATCATCTTCATCACGCACCGTCTCCATGAGATCCTTGCCGTCTGCGACAAGGTGGTGGTGATGCGCGATGGTTATGTGGTGCAGGACGTGCCTGCCGAGGAGACCAACGTCACCGAGATCACCCGCTGGATGGTGGGCCGCAGCGTAGACGGCGGCGAGGCCAGAAGCGACGTCCGGGATTTCAGCGACCGGCGCAGCATCATGTCCATCCGCAAGCTGTGGGTGGATATGCCCGGTGAGATCGTCCGCAATGTCAATCTGGACGTGAAGGAGGGCGAGATCCTGGGTATCGGCGGTCTGGCAGGTCAGGGCAAGCTGGGCATCCCCAACGGTGTGATGGGGCTCTATGAGGCCGGCGGCACCGTGGAATTTGACGGGAAAGAGATCCCGCTGAACAGTCCCCGCCGCTGTCTGGATGCGGCGCTGGCCTTCGTGTCAGAGGATCGCCGCGGCGTGGGTCTGCTGCTGGATGAGACGCTGGAGTGGAACGTGGCGTTTCCCGCCATGCAGGTCCGGAACAAGTTCCTCAAAAAGATCGGCCCTCTCACCTGGCGTGATGAAAAGGCCATCGCCGAGGTCACCCAGCAGTACATCGATGAGCTGGCCATCAAGTGCACCAGCTCCCGCCAGAAGGCCAAGGAGCTCTCCGGTGGTAACCAGCAGAAGATCTGTCTGGCCAAGGCCTTTGCACTGACCCCCAAGTTCCTGTTCGTCTCTGAGCCCACCCGTGGTATCGATGTGGGCGCAAAATCGCTGGTGCTGGAGGCTCTGCGGAAATTCAACCGCGAAAGCGGCGTTACAGTGGTGATGATCTCCTCCGAGCTGGAGGAGCTGCGCATGATCTGCGACCGTATCGCCATTGTCTCCGGCGGCAAGATCGCCGGTATCCTGCCGGCCAACCACGCATCCGAGGAATTCGGTATGCTGATGGTCAGTCAGGTGAAGTGAGGAGGTGCTGAAAGATGAGTAAAGAACGAAAAGATAAGATCTGGGGTCCCTCCAAGATGAACGATGAGGTCAAGAGCGTCACGGATGCCATGAACACGCCGGTGCCCGCTCTGGCCAAGAGTCAGTCTCCCGTTGGCCGCGCCATCGCCTCCTTCGGTCTGCCCCGTCTGATCATCACCTGCTTCCTGCTGCTGTTATTCATTCTGGCACCTGTGGCGGGCTGCGATCTTCCCACGCAGATCACCAACACCATCAACCGCTTCAGCTGGAACGCGGTGCTGGTGCTGGCCATGGTGCCCATGGTGCACTCCGGCTGCGGACTGAACTTCGGTCTGCCGCTGGGTATCATCTCCGGCCTGCTGGGCGCTACCCTCTCCATCGAGTTGGGCTTCACCGGCGCGATGAGCTTCATCATGGCCATTGTGATCGCCACACCCTTTGCTCTGATCTTAGGTCTGGGCTACGGCTGGCTCCTCAACCGCATCAAGGGCGGCGAGATGATGGTGGCGACCTACGTGGGCTTCTCCTCCGTGTCCTTTATGTGTATGCTGTGGCTGCTGCTGCCCTACCACCACTCCACCATGGTTTGGGGTCTGTCCGGCAAGGGTCTGCGTACCACCATTTCTCTGGAGGGCTACTATGACCAGTTTCTGGCCAAGTTCCTGCGGATCGACCTGAACAGCATCGGCATCAATCTGGTGATCCCCACCGGCGCACTGCTGTTCTTCGCACTGCTGGCCTTCCTGATGTGGGCATTCCTCCACACCAAGACCGGCACCGCCATGACCGCCGTGGGCTCCAACCCCACCTTTGCCAGGGCCGCCGGCGTGAACGTGGACAGGATGCGTATTCTGTCCGTGGTGCTGTCCACCTGGCTGGGCGCCGTTGGCATTCTGGTCTATGAGCAGGGCTTCGGCTTCATCCAGCTCTATAACGCCCCCTTTTACATGGCGCTGCCTGCCGTGTCCGCCATCCTTATCGGCGGCGCTTCGGTGAATAAGGCATCCATCGCCAATGTGGTCATCGGCACCTTCCTTTTCCAGGGCATGATCACCATGACACCCACGGTGATGAACAACCTCATCCACACGGATATGAGTGAGGTCATCCGTATCGTGGTGTCCAACGGTATGATCATCTACGCCCTGACCAGAAAGACAAAGGAGGGAGGAAAGAAATGAAGAACACCATGAACGATGCCTCCTTCGGCAAAAAGATCAGGCAGTTTATCTCCAATAACAGCGTCCCCTTGATGTTCGTGCTGATCTGCATCATCTGCGTTCCTCTGTCCGGCCTGTCGGCAGGCTATCTTATCAACGAGATCATCACCCGTATGGGGCGAAACATCTTCCTGATCCTCTGTCTGCTGGTGCCCATCATGGCCGGTATGGGTCTGAACTTCGGTATGACGCTGGGCGCCATGGCGGGCGAGATCGCTCTGATTCTGGTGACCGACTGGCAGATCTGGGGCATCCCCGGCGTGTTTCTGGCCATGATCATCTCCATCCCCATCTCCATCCTGCTGGGCCTGTTCTGCGGTAAGCTCTTGAATATGGCCAAGGGACGCGAGATGATCACCAGCTACATGATCAGCTTTTTCATGAACGGTCTTTATCAGCTGGTGGTGCTGTATATGATGGGCTCCATCATTCCCATCAAGCACTCCAACATCCGCCTGCCCCGCGGCTACGGTGTGCGTAACTCCGTGGACCTGGCCACCATGCGCCAGTGCCTGGATAATCTGCTGGCCGTGCGTATCGGCGGCGTGAAGATCCCCGTGTTCAACTTTATCCTTATCGCGCTGCTGTGCCTGTTCATCATCTGGTTCCGCAAGACTAAACTTGGTCAGGATATGCGCGCCGTAGGTCAAGATATGGAAGTGGCTCGCGAAGCGGGCATCAACGTGGATCGTACCCGTATCATCTCCATCGTGATCTCCACGGTGCTGGCGGGTTTCGGCATGATCATCTACCTGCAAAATATGGGCAATATTGCCACTTACAGTTCCCACTCCCAAATCGGTATGTTCTGCATTGCCGCACTGCTGGTGGGTGGTGCCTCCGTGGATAAGGCATCCATCGGCAACGTGTTTTTGGGCGTGGTGCTGTTCCATACCATGTTTATCGTGGCGCCTCCTGCGGGCGGTGCCATCACGGGAGACTCCATGGTGGGCGAATACTTCCGTGTGTTCGTATCCTATGGCGTTATCACCGTTGCGCTGGTAATGTATGAGACCAAGAAGCGCAAGAATAAGAGTCAGCTGGGTCGCCAGCTTGCCATCGAGCAGAAGCAGGAAGAGGAGGCGGCAGCACATGAATAAGCGTGGTTTACTGATCAAGATCGCCGCCATCCTGGTGCTTGCAGCTATCTGTGTGGTGCTGATCATCATTGGCCGCGGCCACAGCGTGTATCTGGACAACAAGCCCCTGACCTACGAGGGCAAGACCTATGAGGTGCCCTATAAGGTCACGGTCTATACCAAGGGCGAGCAGACCGCCAAGCTCTATGAGGGCGAGCGCGGTGCCGCCACCTGGATGGGGCAGAACTTTGAGATGACTCTGGAGATCGTGCAGACCAAGGGCGGCGCCGAGGAAACCCGGACGGTCAGCGTGAAGCTGCCCCACAATGCTGACGGCATTATCGTCAATCTGGCAGGTGTTCTCAATGACCTGCCTCCGGAGGCCTACATGGAGGAATTCGTTCCTGCCGTGGTAGAACCTGCCGGTGATGAAACCATGGACGTGGGCGATGAGCTCTCCATGGGCGATTTTTAAGAGACTATCATCAAATTAGTCATGATTATGATACAGGGGTTGTTGCGTAAAGCACAGCCCCTGTATCCACAGGAGGAATACTATGGGCGTATTATCACAGTTAAAACCGCAGAGCGTATTTGCCTATTTTGAGCGACTCTGTTCCGTACCCCACGGCAGCGGCAACACCAAAATCATCAGCGATTTGTGTATGGAGATGGCAGGGGAGTTGGGACTCCGCTGCCGTCAGGATGCGCTGAACAATGTGGTCATCTGGAAGGACGGCTCCCGCGGCTATGAGACGGCGGCTCCTGTGATCCTGCAGGGGCACATGGATATGGTCTGCGTCAAGACGGCAGACTGCCCCAAGGACATGGCTGCGGAGGGTTTGGATCTTTGTACCGACGGGCAGTGGGTGTGGGCGGACAAGACCTCTTTGGGCGGCGATGACTGTATCGCCGTGGCGATCGCTTTCGCCATATTGGCGGACGATACCCTGCCCCATCCGCCGCTGGAGGTAGTCATCACCGTGGACGAGGAGACCGGCATGGATGGCGCATTTGGTCTGGACTGCTCCGATATCAAGGGACGGATGCTGCTGAATCTGGACTCCGAGGAGGACGGTGTGTTCACCGTTTCCTGTGCCGGCGGTGCCCGGGCGGACTGTGTACTGCCCGGCAAGCAGGAGACTCTCACCGGCGAGGTGGGCTATCAGGTCACCATTTCCGGCCTGCAGGGCGGCCACTCCGGCGCGGAGATCGACAAGGGCCGCGGCAATGCCAACCAACTGATGGGCCGCGTGCTATATACCGCCATGGAGCGTCTGGGCGGTATTCGTCTGGCGGATATCCGGGGTGGTAAGTTCGATAACGTCATCTGCCTGCGCAGTGATGCGCTGGTAGCGGTACCGGCGGACAAGGCGGAAGTGTTTGAGAGCTTCGTTGCGGAGTTCAGTGCTGTGCTGCAAAATGAGTACGCCGGCTGTGATGACGGCGTGGTGCTGACCTGCCGGAAGGCGGAGGTCACCACGGCCATCAGCGCCGAAGCCACCCGCAATATTTTGCAGACCCTTTTGGTGGTGCCGCAGGGCGTACAGGCCATGAACGTGGACTTCCCGGGTCTGGTGCAGACCTCTTTGAATCTGGGCGTCATGACCACGCAGACCGATGGCGTACACTTCACGCTGTCGGTGCGCTCCTGCATCGCCACGCAGAAGGAAATGCTCCTGCAGCGTCTGCGGGCGATCATGGCTCTGGGCGGCGGCACGGTGGAGGTGCGCAGCGCCTATCCCGGTTGGCAGTATGCCCGGGAGTCCCTGCTCCGTGACCGGGTAATGCAGGCCTATACGGAAATTTCCGGCAAGGCCGGACGCATCGAAGCCACCCACGGCGGTCTGGAGTGCGGCCTTTTCATCGAAAAAATGCCGGGTCTGGATGCGGTGTCTCTGGGGCCGGAGCTCCATGACATCCACTCCGAGCGGGAGCGTTTGAGCGTCCCCTCCACGGCGCAGCTCTATGATGTGGTCTGCCGCATTCTGGAACTGAGCAAGTAATATTTTCTGCGACCTTGCGTTTTTTGAGGGAACCGGCAAAAAAACGATCAAGCGGCGACACAACTCACCAAGGAGACTGTGCCGCCGCTTCCTTTTTGCTGCGGTGCTTTGGCAGAAGCGTATAAGAAAGATATGATTGCCGCCAATCCCGCAGATAAGATTACACTGCCATAAAAGAAAAAGTTTTATGGGCAGTCTTAGATTTTCTCGTTCTTGCCGTCAATATTTACCGTTTCATACTGGCGGTTTTCGTAATCAAAACGAATACTGATGACCGATCCACGCGCCATCAACAGGCACATAGAGCTGACGATCTCAATGTTGGAATACATCGCTACACCGAAAGTGGCGGCGAACATACCCATACCGGAGA
>R21__coassemble_4443_pt1 | contig 6456 bp, 7 predicted proteins | sample R21__metabat2_low_PE_038 | metagenome-assembled genome bin R21
GGGCGCAAACAACCCGGTCCACCCATAGACTAACCCCCGGCGGACCGCTCCCCGGGGCCATTCTCTATGCTTCCACAGGTGCCAAGATGGGCACATCCACTGTAAACGTCCGGGTGCCTCGCATCACGCTCAGCGTTATGGTATCACCCACTGCATGCTGATCTCTCGCCTGGAGAAGATCGCCGGTGGAGAAAATCGGATCGCCGTCAGCGGCGATGATCACATCACCCACCTGGATGCCGGCCTTCTCACCGCCGTATCCCTCCTTCACTTCCTGCACGATCACTTTTGATGCCGCATCGGTACCCTCGGTCCGAACGGTAATGCCCAGTGTGGGCAGACCTTTAAACCTACCGTCAAGCAAAAGCGCATTGACCACATAGCGGGCATTGACGGTGGGAATGGCAAAGCCCATTCCCTCAATAGTGGCCGTATTTACGGCACCGGAGGAATTGCTCCACTTCATGGTGACAATGCCGATGACCTGTCCGTATGCGTTGATCAGCGGGCCGCCGGAGTTGCCGTTATTCACCGCAGCGGTTGTCTGCAGCATGGTCATCTCCGTACCGTCGATGGTCAGCTGCCGCTGCACGCCGGAGAGAATGCCGTTGGTCAGAGTGCATCGGAACTGGACACCCAGCGGGTTTCCGATGGCATAAACCGTATCTCCTACCCAGCAATAATCACTGTCGGCAAATTCCGCCACAGGCAAATTCTCGGCATTCTTTGCGTGGAGCACCGCCAGATCCTGCTCTTCGTCAAGTCCCACCAGCTCACAGTCATATTGGGCACCTGTATCCAGGAAGATACCGCTCTCCCGACCACCGGCTACCACATGGGCATTGGTGAGAAGATAGCCGTCCGGTGTCATCATGATGCCTGTACCCAGACTGACATTTTTACCGCAGTCGGTCACCACCATGACCACCGCAGGATTCACCTTGGCAAAAATCTCGGCAGGAGTCAATTCCTCCTGGGGGATCTTTTCCGTCAAGGTCATGCGATACTCCGTCTTTTCTCTGCATACCGGAATTGTAGTTGCACCTGTTTCGGAAAAAATATCCACAATACTGCTGGGTGTTTCGTCGGAACTTTCACTGTCCTTCGACGGTTTTGAGAACGCAATACTGCCCACTGCGGCAACCGCCAGCAGTACGGCCACAGCCGCCACGCAGACCCAAAGGCCGATTTTCCGCTTCTTTTTATTCTCTTTTGTGTCATGGAGATGTGCCGAAACCGTGTTGGGCAGAGGATCATGATGTACATAGCAGGACACGACCTCCTGCTCTCTCCGGGGAACGTACCAGGAAACTACCTCCCGGGGATCTGTATTTTGCCCTTCTTCAGGGAAAAATTTGCTCTCGTCCATATGTCTGTCCTTTTATTTTGAATGGGTGATGTCGCTCAGAGAAAGGGTAAAGGCAAATGTAGTAACCCCCTCTTCGCTGGTCACGACGATTTTTTCCTGGTGCTGATCCAGGATGGTTTTCACTACATAGAGTCCCAGTCCGTAACCGTCTTTATCCTCACTGCGGGATTTGTCTGTCTTGTGGAAACGCTCAAAAAGCAGCGGAATCTCCTCAGGCGGGATGGTGTTGCCCTGATTTTGCACGGAAACCACGGCCTTAGTCTCGTTCACGCGGAGGCTCAGCCGGAGCGTTGTCGCTGCCGCGGCAAATTTGGTGGCATTCTCCAAAAGGTTATAGATCACCTGGGTGATCAGCGTCTTATCGCCCTGTACAATGATGGGATCCTCCGGGATGTCGGCCTCCACATCCAGTCCGCGGTCCGTGATCTTCTGCTCCATGGACAAAAGGGCAATGCGCACACTCTCACAGATGTCAAAGCTGGCCGAGCGCAATTCCCGTCCCTGAATCTGAGAGATGTCCAGCATTCTCCGCACCAATCGGCTCAAACGGCGGCTCTCATCGGAGATGATCTGCAGGTAGTGTTTCTCCTTTTCCGGAGGAATCGTACCGTCTAAAATACCGTCGGTATAGCCGGCGATGGTGGTCATGGGTGTTTTCAGCTCATGGCTCACATTGGCAATGAAATCCCGGCGCTGCCGCTCCGTCTGCGCAAGAGAGTCCGCCATGGCATTGAAAGATCTTGCAAGTTCGCCTATCTCATCGCCTCGGGTGGCATCGTCCGTCATGCGCACATCGAAATTGCCCTCTGCATAGGAACGGGTAGCCGCCACCATCTCCTGCAGGGGGCGAATCTGGCGGTAGGACATCAACGAGCTGGCCACAAAGGCGATCATCAGAATGATGGCCGAGGTCATGACAAACAGTCCGATAAAAGACCGCCACATCTGCAAAAGATCGCTTCCATCCATGACGGCCAGCACAATTCCCATCACCTGACGGTTGCCTCCCACAATGGGAACGCCGCTGACAAACTGCTTTTTCTCATAGGCCGCGCCCACCGTGCTGACGCCCTCATAAAAGTTTTCTTCTCCGAAAACGCTGTCAACGATCTCCCGGGGCACGGTGATCACCCGCCCCGCCAGATCTTCATCGGTGGTCAGAAGCAACCGACCCTGCGCGTCACCGATCAGAAAGTCCACGTCACTCATGCGGGAGGCCACATCCGCCAGTTTGCTGAGGGCTTCGTTACTGCCTCCCAGAGGATTGCCCAGAGATTCCAGATAGTCGCCGGACATCTGGGCGATCAGCTCCGCCTGGGTGCGCATTTCGCTTCTCTTGGTAACGGTGGTGGAGCGATAACTCAGGGCAAAGAAGCTGACGCCCAACAGGGTCAGCGTCAAAAGCACCATACTGACGATCAGCAGAAACTGATGCCAGTACAGGGTATTGAAATTTTCTCTGATGCGCTGCTTCATTTCAGTTCAAACTTATAGCCAACGCCCCAGACGGTCTTCAGCGCCCACTGATCGGACACATTCTCGACCTTTTCTCTCAGGCGCTTGATATGTACGTCCACCGTGCGGCTGTCTCCGAAATAGTCAAAACCCCACACCTCGTCCAACAACTGGTTGCGGGTGTAGACCCGGTTGGGAGTAGATGCCAGATGATAAAGAAGCTCCAGCTCTTTCGGCGGCGTGTCAACGGTTTTACCATCTACGATCAGCTCATAGCTGTCCAGATTGATGGTCAGCTTGTCAAAGCTCAGTTTTTTCTGGGTATCCTCGGGGATCTCACTGCGGCGCAGCACGGCATTGATGCGGGCCATCAGTTCTTTCATTTCAAAGGGCTTTACCAGGTAGTCATCTGCGCCCATCTCCAGGCCGGTAATGCGGTCGGAGACATCGGATTTCGCCGTCAGCATGATGATCGGAGTCTTGCTCATTTTACGGATGTGCGCGCACACGCCCCAACCGTCCAATACCGGCAGCATGATGTCCAGCAGCACCAGATCCGGCGCCTGCCGATCAAATTCTTCCACAGCTTTGCCGCCGTCGTATGCACTGCGCACCTCAAAGCCTTCCTTTTCCAGATACATCCGGATCAGTTCTGAAATATTATGGTCATCCTCAACCACCAGAATGTTACGTGCCATAGGAAAAACCTCCTGCATCTTCAGCTTTCTTCACCAATTGTATTATATCGGCTCTGAGACTGCTTTCCTGAACTTTCTGTGAATTTAAGCGAAGTATACCACGATTTTGTCCATTTGAACAGGATATTTTACGGTCTTGGTATGAGGCTCATTTCTCCTTATGAAACAGCGTATTCGCGGCCGCAAGCAAAAGGTACACTCCAAACACTTTCCGGATCAGACCCGTTTCCACGACGCCTGCCAGAAGTGCCCCCGCCGCTGCTGCAAGAACGCCCCAGGGCACGGCTGCGCGAATGACATCTTTCTCCAGGACGTTGCTTTTTTTGTGGTAAATAAGCCCCATGGCAGCTGTGGGCAGGAAATAGAGGAGATTGATGGTCTGGGCAGTATGCTGCTCCACGTCTAAAAAAAGCGTCATTATCAAAAGCAGCAGCGTCCCTCCTCCGACACCCCAGGCGGATAGGATTCCCGTTCCCACACCCACCAACGCGGGAATGATCCATTCTTTCACAGCAAATACCTCACACCGCCATACAGTAGAAACACTCCGAAGATCCGCCGCAGCCAGACCGCCGGCACATCCCGAAACAATTTGCCCCCCAGCAATCCACCCACAAGGCCCCCGATAAGATACGGAAGTGCCTGCATCCAATCAAAACCATGTCCCCACAGATAAACGGCGGCGGAGATCACACAAAAAGGCAAAATAACCGCCACACAGGTGGCAAAGGCTTTCTTTTCCTCCAAGTGGCACCAGCTTGTAAGAAGCGGCACCAGGACCATGCCGCCGCCACCGCCGAACAGCCCACTGAAAAAGCCTGTCACTCCGCCGCTGAGACGATATTTCCAAGTGTTTTTCACGGCATTGCCCCCTTTCTATGTAGGGAAGTCGAAGACTTCCCCTTTGTTACTGCTTCTTAAAGCTGCGGCAGTCGGTGCACTGATCCATGGAGGGATCAGATTCATGAGTGCCGACCTGAATGCTGTTCAGGCCACAGTAATTGACGTCCGTGCAGTGGTGAGCGCAGCTGGTCACGCTGCAGGAGATGGCGCTGTTGGGGGTGCAGTTGCAGCCGTCATTGGTACAAGCTCTGTTCATGGTTTGTTCCTCCCGAATAAAAAAATAAAGTCAGGCCAAAAGGCCTGGCTTTATTGTGCGCTGAAATTTTTACACTATACGCCCAGCAGACATTTTGCAAAGGCGAAATAAATCAAAAGAGAGGTGGCGTCCACGATCGTGGTAATGAACGGCGACGCCATGACCGCCGGGTCGAGTCCGATCCTTTCTGCCAAAAGCGGCAGACTGCAACCCACGAACTTGGCAAAGACCACCACGAACAAAACGGTGAGGCACACCACGAAGCATACGCTCAGGGTTACCGCCTCATTGCCCAGCAGCATGCGATCCACCAAAAGCATTTTAACAAAGTTGGCCGCGGCAAGGCATGTGCCGCACATCAGCGATACCCGAAGCTCTTTCCAGATCACGCGGAAAATGTCGGAGAAATCCACCTCGTCCAGAGAGAGGGCACGGATCACGGCTACGCTGGCCTGGGTGCCGGAGTTACCGCCGGTACCGGAGAGCATGGGAATGTAGGCGTTGAGCGCGATGCAGGCCGCCAGAGCGCTTTCATAGTGATTGAGGATCATGCCGGTAAAGGTGGCCGAGAGCATCAAAATCAGAAGCCAGGGAATGCGGGATTTCCAGGTCTCCCACACACCGGCGCGGAGATAGGGGTGGTCAGAGGGCAGCATAGCGGCCATCTTGGCGAAGTCCTCGCTGGTCTCCTCCTCGATGACGTCCATAGCGTCATCGATGGTGACGATACCCACCAGACGGTTTTCCTGGTCTACCACAGGCATGGACAGGAAGTCATACTTGCTCATGGCCTGGGCCACGTCTTCCTTATCCTCCAGGGTATTGACGGACATCACGTCCGGGTCCATCAGTTCCTCAATGGTGTCGTCCTCATCTGCCAGAAGCAACTCGCGCACGGATAAAACGCCCAGCAGATGGCGGGTAGAATCGGTAACGTAGAGGGTGTTGATGGTCTCCACTTCGCCGCCGATACGGCGAATGCGTTTAAAGGCCTCCGGCACCGTCATGTGGCGCTTTACCGACAGGTATTCCACATTCATGATGGAACCGGCAGTGTCTTCGGGGTATTTTAGAATTTCGTTGATGGACTTGCGCATCTCGGGAGTGGCCTTATCCAGAATGCGGATCACCACATTGGCGGGCATCTCCTCCACGATGTCGGCGGCATCGTCCACATACAGCTCATCCAGCACTTCCTTCAGCTCGGTGTTGGAAAAGCCGTTGATGAGCATCTCCTGGGAGTCGCTCTCCAACTCCACGAACACCTCAGCCGCCAATTCTTTGGGCAAAAGACGGTAGAGCACCGGCATCTTTTCTTCGCCGGACTCCTCCAGCACCTGGGCAATATCTGCAGGCTCCAGGGGAAGCAGCAGATCCCGCAGGTCGGTATACTGTTTTCGGGCAATCAACTCCTCGATTTGCTCCAGCAACTGTTCCATCTGCTCTTCACGATCCAACATATGCGCTCCCCCTTTCTCAAAAATAAAAATCCACAGCTCCCGATAGGTGCTGCGGACGCATGAACCCGGTCACTATTGGGTGACCAGCCAACCGTTACAAGCTTTAGCATCGCCGGGCGGTGAAACTGCATTAGATGATACCTTGGTTTCGATATCGCCTGTTCAAACCCTCTTATGGTGTCTCCACCACTTCGCGGCAGCAGTCCGTATCCCTGCGGTAGCCTTACCTACCGGAGTTATTCGATTACCTGACCACTATATGACAAAGATTTTGGCCTGTCAAGTCCTGTGGTGTAAAAAGTTTCTCTGTTTTCACAAAATACCTGTAATGACACCCTTTTGCAGCGCCGTGGGCTTGCTCCCGCGCGATACCAT
>R21__coassemble_5282_pt1 | contig 5576 bp, 7 predicted proteins | sample R21__metabat2_low_PE_038 | metagenome-assembled genome bin R21
ACCCAGTGCGTGGGCTGCACCGTCTGCGCCCAGGCCTGCCCGTTCGATGCTATCGAGAAGGAGGAGAAGTAAGATGTCTGATGTCAAGAGTGTGCTGCTGTGCGGCGTCGGTGGTCAGGGCGCTATCCTGATCTCCAAGATCATGACCAACGGCTTCATGAAGGCCGGTTACGATGTCAAGCAGAGCGAAGTCCATGGTATGGCTCAGCGCGGTGGCTCCGTGTCCACCCAGGTGCGCTGGGGCAAGAAGGTTTATGCTCCCGTGTTCGGTAAGGGCGAGGCCGATATTCTGGTGGCTCTGGAGAAGATGGAAGCCGTGCGTTATGCCGAGTTCCTGAAGCCCTCCGGTGTGGCCGTTATCAACGATTACGAGATGAATTCCCTCACCATCGCCGCCGGTCAGGAGGAGTATCCCGCCGGTTGCCTGGAGGCCATGCAGAAGAACTTCAAGACCATCGCCCTGAAGGCCGGTGAGATCGCCATCGAGCTGGGCAACGCCAAGTGCATGAACGTGGTGCTGATCGGCGCTATGTGCGACGCGTTGGGCTGCCCCGAGATCGACTGGGAAGAGGTGGTCGCCGAGACCGTTCCCGCCAAGGTCAAGGAGCTGAACCTGGCCGCTTTCCGCGCAGGCCGCGAGGCTGCCAAGGCTGCCAAGTAAAGAAAAACCCAATTAAAAAGAGGAGCCATCGGCTCCTCTTTTTTCCTTTTTCGTATGGATGCGACTGTGTGACCACTCTTTTTTATGCGATGATGACTTTCTAAAGAAATCTTATAGCTTATCGCTTGAATTTCATCTGTAGAATGGTTATAATGCTTGTTGCATTTCGGATATCCGGAATGAAGGGTTTATTGTCACAAAAAATTTTGTACTGATAAATGTGAAAGATGTAATATGCACAAAAGAATTCTTATAAAGATGGCGGTTTGCCTGCTTGTCGTTTTGCCTGTAATCAGCTGCGTCTCCTGCCGCGCGCCGAGCAGTGAAATTGATATATCCAATATACCTGACAGACCCTCCCCTACTCCCCCTCCCACTGAGTTGCCCACACCAGCTCACTCCCCCTACTATTTAGATGGGCAGATCGAAGAAGGCGAGCCGGTGGAAGCTTCCTATTTTGATGACGCCGTATTCATCGGAGACTCTATCACGCAGATGCTGCGACAATATGCAGCCGCAACAGGTGACCTTGGGCAGGCACAGTTTCTCTGTTCCGGAAGCTTCAGCGCCCGCAATGCGCTGATGCCGGTCAGCGGCGATTCGGTACACCCCGCCTATAACGGTGTGAAGATGCTTTTGGAGGAATCGGTTCCTTTGACAAAGGCCAAAAAGGTTTATATCATGCTCGGTATGAACGATATTGCCCGCGAGGGCGGAAAAGAACAGGCGTTGACTGCATTTGAACAAATGTGTGACGTCATTCTTGACAATGCGCCGGATGTTACATTATATGTGCAGTCTGTGACGCCGCGGGCGAATATGGGAGATACCGCTTTAGGCGATCTGAATAATGAAAACATCTCTGCTTATAACGAGATGCTCTGCGATCTATGTCAGCAGCGAGGCTGGTATTTTATCAACATAGCGGAAGCCATGTTTGACGAAAGCGGTTATCTGAACAAGGATTTTTGCGGTGACCCTCAGGCGCTTGGAATGCATTTTAACACCTCCGGCTGCAGGAAGTGGGTCGATTATCTGTACACGCACACATCATGATCACACTATAAGGAAGGTTTCATGAAAAAATACTTTGTTTTTATTGTTTTGGTGTTTACACTCTGCCTGACCGGCTGCGGGGATAAGACTGCCGGACAGGTGGATTTATCTGTTTTACGGGAAAATCTCCTGTCGGAAGCACAACTTACCGATCCGCTGGATATTCCCGAAGATCGTTTTCAGGAGCTTTATGGTGTAAAAACCGAAGATGTCGTTGACAGCATATGTATTACCGCGTTGGGCGGCACCTATGCCGACGAGATCATCGTCATCCGGGCCGCTGATCAAAATGCGGCACAGCGAATAGCGGATGCATTGGAAAACTATAAACAGGAACAGATGAATCAGTCCCGCGACTACGATCCCGCAAGATTTTCCCTTCTCAAAGACTGCAAAACGCTTTATCGAGGATCCGTTGTCGCTTTGTTTTTGAGCGAAAAGCACGAGAAATTGGAGACTGTCTTTCAGCAAGCCTTCTGAGGCGTTCTTTCTGTAAACCGGAGCTTCCTTTTACGATCCATTCTCTCTGCGGCTTTGTGCAAGTTGTTCATTGAACGGTTCGCTATTTATACGATTTCAATAAATATTTTTCTTAAAAAGAAATTATTAGCCTTGACAACTGTGCCGAACCTCCCTATAATATCCTTTGTATTCTCGCTTTACACTACGAAATTTTCGAGGAAAGGAAGGACAAAGATGGAGAATAACAAAGGACAATTCAAGTCCAATTTCGGCTTTCTGATGGCCGCACTGGGCAGCGCCGTAGGTCTGGGTAACCTGTGGAGCTTCCCCTACAAGCTGGGTACCAACGGCGGTTTCGCATTCCTGCTTTTGTATGTGGTGCTGTGTGTCTGCGTGGGCTATCCCCTGGTGCTCTCCGAGATCGCTCTGGGCCGCAAGACCCAGAAGGCCGCCATCGATGCCTATCAGGGCATCGGCAAGAAGTTCACCTTTAACGGTGTTCTGCAGACCATCGTTCCCTTCTTCCTGATCTGCTTTTACTGCACCTTCGGCGGCTACATCACCAAGTATCTGGTGGCCTCTGTGGGCGCTTTTTTCGGCGGCGAACTGGCCACGGCGGATGCCGGCGCTTTCTTCGGCGGCTTCTTCAGCGACGTACCCCAGGCGCTCATCTATATGCTGATCTTCCTGATCCTCACCGTGGTGATCGTGCTGGGCGGTGTGTCCGGCGGTATTGAGAAGTTCTGCAAGTACGGTATGCCTGCCCTCTTTGTGATGCTGGTGGCCATCGTCATCCGCGCCTGCACCCTTCCCGGTGCCATCGGTGGCCTTTCTTTCCTGTTTAAGCCCGATTTTTCCGGCATGAGCACCCTCAGTGGCTTTTATGAAATTCTCTCCAAGGCCGGCGGCCAAATGTTCTTCTCGTTGTCTCTGGCCAGTGCCTGTCTGATCGCTTACGGCTCTTACCTGAACAAAAACGAAAACCTGGTGAAGAATTCCATCTTCATCGTCATCGGCGACTCCGTGGTGGCCATTCTGGCCGGCATGGCCATTATGCCCGCCGTGTTCTCTTTCGGGATGAACCCCGGTGCAGGCCCCGGACTTCTCTTCGTGTCCATGACCACCGTGTTCCAGTCCATGGGTACCGCCGGCAAGGTATTCCAGCTGCTGTTCTGGCTTCTGGTATTCATCGCCGCTCTTTCCTCCTCCATCGGCATGATGGAGGGCAGCATCTCCGCTATTCTCGACCAACGTGCCAAGAACGGCAAGAAGGCTTCCCGTCTGGGTGTTACCCTGCTGATGGGTGCCGCCGCTCTAATCGGCAACATTATGACCACTGCCGATGCTCTGGGTGAAGGTTCCATGATGCAGTGGTTCCATATTCTGGGCCAGCCTGATGTGCTGGATGTCTGGGACTGCGTGGCAGAGGGCATCCTGATGCCCCTGACCGGCCTCATCATGGCCATTATTCTGGGTTGGTTTGCCCCCGGCTGGATCGATGACGAGATTGCCGTGAACGGTGTCTTCCGCGGCAAAAAGTTCTACCACTTCTGCATCAGGTTTGTGGGGCCTCTGTTCATGCTGATGATCGTTTACGGTCAGATCCGCTCTTTCTGGGGCTGATCCCCCAAGATGAAAAAGACCGTTGGATTTCTCCAGCGGTCTTTTACTGTCCGAATTTTTGTATACCTCTTTCGGCAAAATGGAAACATCAAACCAAGGAGGTATTTATGATGACAGGTGTAACTCTGTTCTTCACCGTGGCAGGTGTGGCCACCATGACCCGCGGCATTATGGCCGTGATTTCCCACTTTGACCGTCAGGTATGAGGGCTTACTTTTTCAGTTCCAGCGTTTTCTCATAAGCCGCGATCACAGCTTCCATAACGGCGCTTCTGAAACCGCCCTTTTCCAAAGCACGAACGCCGGCAATGGTGGTGCCGCCGGGAGAGCAGATGGCATCTTTCATAGCGCCGGTATGCTCGCCGCCAATCATGGAGAGCATGGCATTGCCTTTGAGCATCTGCGCGGCATAGAGCCGCGCTTTATGCCGGGGCAGCCCGCAGGCCACGCCGCCGTCGGCCAATGCTTCTAAGAATAAGCACACATAGGCGCCGCCGCAGCCGGCCACAGCACTGCCGGCATCCATCAGGTTTTCGGGCAGCTCGTCCAGAACACCGGAACGATCCAACGCTTCCAGAACCGTATTGACCTGACGCAATGTGGCCACCTCATTGTGGCAATAGAGGATCATGCCCTCTCCTACCGTACAGGCGGTATTGGGCATAATACGCACCACAGGGAAACCGCCGCCCGCCATCTTGTCAATGGCATCCATGGTCAGCCCTGCCGCCATGGAAACCAGAAGCGGCTTTTCTTCCCGCGCGGTCAATACCTCTCGAAGGTCACCAAGCATGTCGGCCATCATCTGGGGTTTGACGCCCAGAAAGATGGTATCACAGGTGCGGGCAAGTTCCTCATTGGTGCCAAAGGTACAGCCCAGCTCCTGGGCCAGTTTTTCCGCCTTGATAGAGGTGCGATTGGCCAGCATCACCTGCTGGGGATCCACCTGCTTGCACAGTACCCGTGCCAGTGTACCTCCCATATTGCCTGTTCCGATAAAACCGTATTTCATGGAAAGCCCTCCTCATCATTCTTTTGTACCATTTTAATGCCCTTTGCGGCAAATGTAAAGGGTTGCATCTGCGGCCTCATACTGCTATGATATGGCTCAAAGAAAGTGAGGCAAACCCTATGGATATCGTACAGCAGATTCGTCAGTTTACCCCCCTGTGTGAACAGGAAGAAAAAGATAAAGCCGTGATGCTGTGGTTTTTAGGCTCCAATCCCGATGCCTTTGAGCGCAGTAACTCCATGGCACACATGACCGCCAGCGCCTGGGTACTCTCCCCTGACCGCACAAAAGTGGTGATGTGCTATCATAACATCTATAACAGTTGGTCCTGGACCGGCGGACACGCTGACGGAGATCGCAATCTTCTGGCTGTGGCCATGCGGGAGGTGCAGGAGGAAACAGGCCTTGTGACCCATCCCGTGATGGAGAGCTTCTATTCCCTGGAAAATCTCACCGTGGACGGGCATGTGAAAAACGGTTCCTATGTCTCCGGCCACATCCACCTGAATGTGACCTATCTTCTGCAGGCCGAAGGTGATGCGCTTCGTATCAAGGACGATGAAAACAGCGCTGTTCGCTGGATGACGCCTCAGGAGGCCATCGCCGCTTCTACCGAGCCCTGGATGGTGGAGCATGTATACAAAAAGCTCATTGATCGGGCAAAGCCCTACATGAAGTAAATCAAAAGCGGTGTCGCAAGGCGACACCGCTCAGCTTGTCGAAAAAGTCTTTTCGCCAAGCTGAAACCGATTTTGAAACTTCC
>R21__coassemble_5322_pt1 | contig 5536 bp, 4 predicted proteins | sample R21__metabat2_low_PE_038 | metagenome-assembled genome bin R21
AGCAGGATACGGGAATCGAACCCGCCTCTTCAGCTTGGGAAGCTGACATACTACCGATGTACTAATCCTGCAGACAGTTTGCATTATAACAGACCGAAGGTCATATTGCAAGGTATGTTTTGTCACATGGCCGCATAGCCTTATAAAAGATAGGGAGGGGTATTCTATGAAACGATGGGTAGGGGCGATCCTGGCAGGCGTCCTGATGATATCACTGATTCCGACACGAGCTGTGGCCGTTGAAATTCCCATAACATCGAAGGCAGCAGTGCTGATGGAGAAAACCACGGGGGAGATCCTGTTTGCCAAAAACGAGCATGAGGCCATGCCGCCTGCCAGCGTCACCAAGGTGATGACGCTTCTTTTGACCATGGAGGCCATTGACAGCGGCGCTATCCATTACGATGACATGGTGCAGGTATCGGCCTATGCATCCTCCATGGGTGGCAGTCAGGTTTTTTTAAGTGAAGGCGAGCAGATCTCAGTGGAGGAGCTTATCAAATCCGTTTGTGTCAGCAGTGGAAATGATGCGGCAGTGGCGCTGGCTGAGTACGTGTGCGGCGTAACGGAGCTCTTCGTGGAGAAGATGAATCTCCGCGCCAAGGAACTGGGCATGAACGATACACACTTCGTCAACTGCACCGGTCTTACAGCGGAGGGACATGTCACCTCGGCCTATGACATTGCCCTCATGAGCCGGGAACTGATCCTCCACCATCCAGACATCCGCAACTATACCACCATCTGGATGGATACCATCCGAAACGGCACCTTCGGCCTTTCCAACACCAACAAACTGGTGCGGTTCTACGATGGCTGCACCGGCCTGAAAACCGGCTATACCGCCGAGGCTGGCTATTGCATCAGCGCCACGGCAGAGAGGGACGGCATGGAGCTGATCGCCACGATAATGCACGGCGCCACCTCCGATAGCCGCAATACCGACGCCAAGGCGCTGCTCAACTACGGTTTTTCCACTTATTCGCTGACCGAGATCCAACCGGAAACGGCCCTTGAACCCTTGCCGGTCATTATGGGTACAGCTGATGCCGTGCCGCTGGAGTTAGAGCAGGGTGAAGCCTGCATTTTGCTGGAAAAGAGAGCAATGGGGACCTTGGAGCAGAAGCTCTCTCTGCCCCGGGAAATCGAAGCTCCTGTTGCGGCAGGGCAAAAGGTGGGGGAACTGACAATATGTAACGACGGCGCAGAGATCAAAACCATTTCCATCTGCGCTGCGGAGGAGGTATCGCGTCTCACCTGGGGCGGAGTGTTTACGAAAGTACTGAAAATGGCCATGTTCCGGGGTTGACTTTCCATTTCCCCTTTGATACAATACTTCCAATCGCATAGCGCGTTGAACGGAAAGAGTAGGTCTATCCCACGGGAAGAAGAGAGAGGGAGCCACCGGCTGAGAGCCCCTTACCTGATGAAGACCGAAAGTGCGTCCGGGAGCGCGAGGGATATGGATGCCCTCCGACTGGCCGTCGAGATCGGCTTACCTTGAGTGATAAATGAGAGTGGAACCGCGATCAGTATTCTGTCGCCTCTTATGCCATCGGCATAAGAGGTTTTTGTTTTGCGCATACATTATATAATATGTATATAGAAGGAGATTAAACCATGTATCTTTACAACTCTGCTACCCACAAGAAAGAAGAATTCAAGACCCATACTCCCGGCCATGTGGAGATGTACACCTGCGGTCCCACCGTGTACCACTTTGCCCATATCGGCAACCTGCGCTCCTACATCATGGAGGACGTGCTGGAGAAGTACCTGCGCTTCGTGGGCTATGATGTCAACCGCGTCATGAACATCACCGACGTGGGCCACCTGACCTCCGATGCCGACGAGGGCGAGGATAAGATGCTCAAGGGCGCCAAGCGCGAGCACAAGACCGTCATGGAGATCGCCCAGTACTATACCGATGCCTTCTTCTCTGACTGCCAGAAGCTGAACATCAAGCGCCCCGATATCGTACAGCCTGCTACCGGCCTGATTGATGACTATATCAAGATCGTATCCGGCCTGCTGGACAAGGGCTTTGCCTATGTGGCCGGCGGCAACGTATACTTTGACACCTCCAAGCTGCAGCGCTATTACATCTTCAACGACCACAACGAGGACGATCTGGCTGTGGGTGTCCGCGAGGGCGTGGAGGAGGATACCAACAAGCGCAACAAAAACGACTTCGTGCTGTGGTTCACCAAGTCCAAATTCGAGGATCAGGCGCTGAAATGGGACTCTCCCTGGGGCGTCGGTTATCCCGGCTGGCACATTGAGTGCTCCGGCATTTCCATGAAGTTCAACGGCGAGTATCTGGATCTGCATTGCGGCGGCGTGGACAACGCATTCCCCCACCACACCAACGAGATCGCCCAGTCCGAGAGCTACCTGGGTCACCCCTGGTGCACCCACTGGGCGCATGTGGCGCACCTGAATACCTCTGACGGCAAGATGAGCAAGTCCAAGGGTGAATTCCTCACCGTTTCCCTGCTGGAGGAAAAGGGCTATGATCCTCTGGCCTACCGCTTCTTCTGCCTGCAGAGCCACTATCGCAAGAGCCTGGTGTTCACCTGGGAGAACCTGGATAACGCCACTGTGGCTTTCAACAAGCTGCTGACCAAGATCGCCGCTCTCAAGGACGAGGGCGAGGTAGATGTCGCCGCTTTCGAGGAGATGAAGCAGAAGTTCATCGCCCAGATGGATAACGATCTGAACACCTCCATGGGCGTCACGGAGCTTTACAATGTGCTCAAGGCCAAGACCAATGACAAGACCAAGCTGGCTCTGCTGGACGCTTATGACAGTGTACTGGGTCTCAAACTGCTGGAAAAGGCCGCTGCCATTCGGGTTAAGCAGGCTGCTGCTCCCGCTGTGGGCTTTACCGTCATCAGCGAGGATGGCGAGGAGAATGCCGAAGTGGTGGAGCTGATTACCAAGCGTGCCGATGCCAAGAAGGCCAAGAACTTTTCCGAGGCCGATGCCATCCGCGATCAGCTGAAAGCCATGGGCATTGAGGTCACCGACGTCCCCGGCGGCGCAAAGTGGAAGAGAGTGTAATACCATATATAATATATAGCGGCGGACGAATTGTCCGCCGCTATAAAAATCCCTTGACTCCCACGTTACGTCATAGTGTACACTGTAAAGCGAGGTGAAGAAATGATGAAAACCGTCCGCGAGGTGGCCCGAATCAGCGGTGTCAGTGTACGCACATTGCACCATTACGATGCCATCGGATTATTGAAGCCCACGGAGATTACGGAAGCGGGCTATCGGCTCTATGACGACAGGGCTTTGAAGCGCCTGCAATCTATTCTGCTCTTTCGGGAGTTGCAGTTTCCGTTAAAGGAGATCAAGGGTATTTTAGACAGCCCGGGCTTCGATGAAAAGGCCGCCATCCGGCAGCAGATCGAGATGCTGAGAATGCAGAAGGAGCGCCTGGAGGGACTCATCGCCTTCGCTGAGAGTTTAGAGAGTAAAGGAGTGCATAATATGAACTTTAACGCATTTGACAGCAGGAAACTGCAGCAGTACGCTGCCGAAGCTAAAGAGAAGTGGGGCAATACCGCCGCCTGGCAGGAGAGCAAACAGAAAGCGGCAGGAAAAACCTCTGCACAGAAGCAGTCCATGGCGGACGGCCTGATGGAAAAGTTCGCGCAACTGGGCGCTATGGGCGCCGTCGCGCCGGAGAGTGCCGAGGCGCAGGCGTGGGTGAAGTCCTTGCAGGAGTATATCACTGCCAATTACTACACCTGCACCAAGGAGATCCTCTCCGGTCTGGGACAGATGTACCCCGCCGATGAGCGTTTCCGGGAGAATATTGATGTAGCAGGCGGTGAAGGAACTGCCGAACTGGCGGGGAAAGCCATTGAGATCTACTGCAGATAGATCATAAACGGACGAACATGATTGTTCGTCCGCTTTTTTCGGCGAAACACAAAATATGCCCCGTTTGGTGCTCCGACCACCATATTTTGTCCCCGTCAAATACGCCAAAAAAGCATCAAAAATTTTGTTAGAAAAAGAGAAAGAAGTGCTTGACATTATGACTTTTTTCCCTTATTATAGGTAAGTACGCGCGACAAGGGTGGTGCACACCCGGGAGCGTTTACACTGCGATGAACCGGGAGATTGCTCCGTGAGGAGGTAACTTCCGGGGAGTATGTCCGATAATCGGGCGGCTGAGGTTTCTCGGCACCGGCGTAGATCGCCATGCCAGGGAATGCACCGGCCTTGTGGTCGGTGTTTTTCATGAGCAGGAATGATACGCACGGAACGGTGGATGAGAAAGCTCGCCGTACGGCATTGGCAAAGCAAACAAAACCGTACGAAATTGTAAGGAGTAGAAACCATGGCAAAAGAAATGATTCGCATTCGTCTGAAGGCCTATGACCACCAGGTCATCGACCAGTCCGCAGAGAAGATCGTTGAGACCGCCAAGCGCACCGGCGCTTCCGTGTCCGGCCCCATCCCTCTGCCCACCAAGAAGGAGATCGTCACCATCCTGCGTGCTACCCATAAGTACAAGGATTCTCGTGAGCAGTTCGAGCGTCGCACTCACAAGAGACTGATCGACATCACCAATTCCACCCCCAAGACCGTTGAGGCTCTGATGGCTCTCGACCTGCCCGCCGGTGTGGAAATCGAGATCAAGCTGTAATATACATTATTAAATATTACGCGAGACTCACAGCAAAAACCCATTTGAACGCTTGCTACCCAATGTCCGTTCGACTTGCGTAAGAGCGGACGGGTTAAGTCGACAGAGCAAGCTGCCTCTACCCAATGGAGGTTGAATCTATGTCGACCAATAACCTTTAAGGAGGATCATACATGAAAGCAATCATCGGCAAGAAAGTTGGCATGTCTCAGATCTTCGACGAAACCGGCAAGGTGATCCCTGTTACCGTTATCGAGGCAGGTCCCTGCACCGTCGTTCAGAAGAAGACTTCCGAAAAGGAAGGTTACGAGGCTGTCCAGCTGGGCTATGAGGATGTGCCCGAGCGCAAACTCACCAAGCCCGAGATGGGCCACCTGAACAAGGCTGGCGTGGCCCCTAAGAAGTACCTGCGCGAGTTCAACCTGGAAAACGCAGCTGAGCTGAACATCGGCGACATCATCAAGGCTGACACCTTCAAAGAGGGCGATTTCGTTGATGTCACCGGCACCAGCAAGGGCCACGGTTACCAGGGCGTTATCAAGCGCTGGGGCGCTCAGCGTACTCCCACCACCCACGGCGGCGGTCCTGTTCACCGTCACGCCGGTTCCATGGGCTCCACCACCGATCCCTCTCGTATCTTTAAGGGCAAGATCGGCGCCGGCCACATGGGCGTTGACACCGTCACCATCCAGAACCTGGACATCGTGAAGGTTGATGCAGACCTGAATCTCATCGCCGTTCGCGGCGCCATCCCCGGTCCCAAGGGCGGCCTGGTGATGATCAAGAGCACCGTCAAGACTCACCGTATCAAGAACGTCGAGTCCGGCATCAGCAACAATCCCCAGAAGGCTTCCGGTCGTAATCCCCAGA
>R21__coassemble_6096_pt1 | contig 4926 bp, 4 predicted proteins | sample R21__metabat2_low_PE_038 | metagenome-assembled genome bin R21
CCTCTACGATCTCTCGCCTCCCTCTGATGAGGGAGCGAAGCGGCGGCGCGGGAGTATGGCAATCTCGCCTCCCTCTGATGAGGGAGGTGTCACCGCATGGTGACGGAGGGAGAGATTGCTCTGCACCTCGCGGTCAATCATTTCGCAAACAGCATCAAAGCTTCCATCAATATCCAAGTTGCAAATACGAATCAAACGCAGCCCTTCTTTTTCAAGCTCTGTCGTCCTGCGCTCGTCATACTCCTGTTGCAGCTTCTCATAGTGACCGCCGCCGTCCAGTTCCAACACGAGGCGTGCTTTGGAACAGTAGAAATCTACAATATAGTTTCCGATTGCTTTTTGCCGCTGAAATCGGGGGGTATAATTGCGCAAAAACAAATACCACAATTTTCTCTCCCACGGTGTCATATTCTTGCGTAGCTCTTTTGCCCGTGGAATATTTTCTTTTCGGTACGGTTTCATTGCATCACTACCCTCCCGGCGCTTTGCGCCACCCTCCCTGACAAGGGAGGGCAAGATAGATGGGAACGCGGCGCTTCGCCCTATTTCAGTTCCACCACCGTGACACCGGCTTCACCCTCACCGTAATTGCCCAGGCGGTAGCTCTTGACGATTTTGCTCCTCTTGAGCATTTCATGGACGGCCTTGCGCAAGGCGCCCGTGCCCTTGCCGTGGATGATGGTGACGGTGCCCAATTTTGCCACACGGGCGGCATCGAGGTAATTCTCCACCACGCTCTCGGCCTCCAGTGTCTCGAGGCCCCGGATGTCCAGCTCGGAAGATGCCCGCTGACCGATGGTCACATGGGTGCCGGCTGTGGGCTTGGGTGTGGTTTTCTTCTTCTGCTCGATCTCCTCCGCCGTCTCCAGAAGGCGCACATTCTGCGATTTGACGGTCATCTTCATCTTGCCCGCCTGCAAAAGCAGCGTGCCGTCATCGTTGACGTTCAAAACCGTAGCGCCGGTGCGGACGCCGGGCAGCTCCACCATGTCGCCCGTTTGAATGGGACGGCCGGGGGTGAAGGTCTGGGGCGCTTCCTCGTTGGCGTGCAGGGCATTGCGGGTTTCTTTCAGATTGTGGCGGATGCCCGCCTTGGCATCGTTGACGGCCTGATAGTCGGCGCGTTTTCGCTGCTGGCGCTGCAGCTCGTCCAGCTCACGGAAGATGGCCTCGGTCTTGGCCTCGGCCTCCCGCAGGATGCGGCGGGCTTCCGATTCGCCTTTCGCCCTGGCGTTCTCCTTGGCCTTTTCCATCTGCTCCCGGAAGGTGCGGGCCTTTCGGGCGTCCTCCTGCCGCTCACGCCACAGGCGGTCGGCCTCGTTCTGGGCCTTTTCCAGACGCTGGCGCTTTTCCTCCAGCTGGGTCAGCACGTCCTCAAAGCGGACGCTCTCGGCATCCATCTGGGACTGGGCATCCGCAATCACGCTCTCGTCCAACCCCAATCTCTGGGCGATGGCAAAGGCGTTGGATTTGCCGGGGATGCCGATGAGCAGACGGTAGGTGGGCCGGAGGGTGGCCACATCAAACTCGCAGGAGGCGTTCTCCACGCCGCCGGTGGTCATGGCAAAGGTCTTGAGCTCCGCATAGTGGGTGGTGGCGCAGACGAGAGCGCCCTTTTGCCGGGCGTTCTGAATGATGGCGATAGCAAGGGCGGCACCCTCCACGGGGTCAGTGCCTGCGCCTAATTCATCAAACAAGATGAGGCTCCGCTCGTCCGCCTGCTTCAAGATCTCCACGGTGTTGGCCATGTGGGCGGAAAAGGTGGAGAGGTTCTGCTCGATGCTCTGCTCATCGCCCACATCGGCTAAAACAGCGGAGAAAACCTGCACCGCGCTGCCGTCATCGGCAGGGATGTGCAGGCCGCACTGGGCCATCAAAGACAGTAGCCCGATGGTCTTGAGGGTGACGGTTTTGCCGCCGGTGTTGGGGCCGGTGATGACCAATGTATCGTAGGCGTTGCCCAGCTCCACGGTGATGGGCACGGCCTTGGCGGCATCCAGAAGCGGGTGCCGGGCACGGCGCAACGTCACGCCGCCGCGCTTTCGCACCTCGGGACGGCTGCCGTTGAGCTTGAAGGAGAGCTGTGCCCGGGCAAAGATCACGTCCAGATGGACGAGGATGTCGTAGTCATATTCAATGTTGGCGCGACTCTGCGCGCACTCGGCGCTGAGGGTGTGGAGGATGCGGTCGATCTCCTTTTGCTCACGAGCCTCCAGTTCTTTCAGTTCGTTGTTGGCCTGCACCACCCCCATGGGCTCCACAAAGAGCGTGGCGCCGGAGGAGGAGATGTCGTGGACAAGGCCGGGCAGAGCGCCCTTGCACTCGGCCTTCACGGGCACCACAAATCGGCCGTCGCGCTGAGTGATCAGCGCCTCCTGCAGGATCTTGCCGTAGGAGGGCGATGCGATGATGCGTTGCAAAATCTGGCGACCCTTTGCGGCGGCAAGGCGCATCTTGCGGCGGATGTCCCCCAGCTCGGCACTGGCGGTGTCGGCGATGGTCTCTTCGTCCAGAATGGCGCTGTGGATCTTCTCCTCCAGATATTTATTGGTATGGAGCGCCGAGAACAGGTGGTCGATGCAGGTTTGTTCCCCCTGACGCTCGGCATCGTACTCGCTGACACGGCGGGAGGCCGTCAAAAGTGCCGCGATGTCCAAAAGCTCACGGGTGTTGAGCATGCCGCCCTGATCGGCGCGATGGAGTGCCCGGGACACATCCTTGACGCCGCTGAAACTGGGACTGCCGTGGAGACCCAGGCGCTCCTTGGCGGCATCGGTCTCGTCCAGAAGGCGGCGCACATCGTCCACGTCCGTGACGGGCATAAGCCTCAGGCACTTCGCCTTGCCCGCCTCAGACACGGCGAGGTTGGAGAGCATGGTGAGCACGGCGGGTAATTCCACCGTGCGGATGGATTTTTCAAATAATTCGGTCATGGTGATTTCCCCTTTGGTATATGAACGATGTGACTTTCTGTCAATAGCGACAGAAAGTCACCAAAGAACGCCACCTGAAACCCATGGTTTCAGGATTTCCTTTGCGCGGAGACCGTGGATAAGATTTGCGCCGTAATCCCGCGCGTCTCAAATCAAGTTTATGATATTCGTTTGAAACGGGATGCGCTTATTTTCTACCACCACTGCCGTTCCCACGATCTTGCGGGAAGCGGTCCGTCTACCGCGATAGATTGGGAGCGGCAGCGGAAACAGGAGTAAAAACGCATACAGGGCTTACCCGATTTTCTAAAGATTCACTTCGCTGCTACGGATTTATAATAGTCCAGTGTGCGGAAGCTGCGCTCCAGTTGGGCACTGACAAAGGCCTCGGCGGCATGGTTCAAAAGCCGCAGGGGCTCCTTTTCCAATGTAAAGTTGTATAGTTTCTTATCCTCGCAGGTGAGGATGTACTCCAAAGCATGAAGGGTGGCCGAACTCATGGGCAGGGAAAGTCCTCTCGTTTTGCACCCGGCACAGTGCACCACGCCCTGCACCACGTCCAGCAGGGGCTTCTCGGGTTTCTGCCCACAGACAGCGCAGCTATCAATAAGCGGCGCAAAGCCCGCCATCTCCATCAGCCGCCAGGTAAAGGCGGTTTTGACCAACACCGCAGGCTTGTCCAGATAGCTCAGGGCGTAGAGGCCGTTGAGAAGAAGCCGCAGCATCTGATGCGTATCCTCTCCTTCGCCGCAGACCGCCTCGGTAAGCTCGGCAAAGTAAGCGCCCAAAGCCAGCTTCTCGATATGGTTGGCAAGGCCGCTGAAAAGTTCCGCCGTGGAAGCCTCCACCAGATAGTACCACCCGCTCGACTGGCTCAAGACCATCTCGCTATACACCAGATTCTGGCAGGCGGCGGCATATTTACTGCGACGGCTGCGCGCCCCCTTGGCAATGACGGATACCAGCCCCAGTTCCTCGGTGAGCACCGTTAAAATCTTATCCGACTCCTTGGTGTCGGTACACCGCAGGACAAGGCCTCGTGTTACAAATCGCGGCTTACTGCTCGTCATAGCCCTGCATACGGATGAAGTTGGGGTTATCCCTCCAGTTCTCCTTCACCTTCACCCAGGTCTGGAGATACACCTTGGTGCCCATGAACTTTTCGATATCCCGGCGGGCACTCGAAGAGATCTTCTTCATCATCTCGCCGCCCTTGCCGATGATAATGCCCTTGTGGCTCTGCTTTTCGCAGTAGATGGTCACATCCAGATCGATGATGCCGCTCTCGTCGCGCTCGGAGAACTTCGTCACCTCCACGGCGGTGCCGTGAGGGATCTCCTTGTCGAGACAGCGGAGCATCTTTTCCCGGACGATCTCGGCGCAGACCTGAGAGTCGGCCTGATCGGTGGTGACACCCTCGGGGAAAAGATGGGGGCCGGGCTGTGCATAGCCGTCCAAAACCTTGGCAAGCTCCTCCAGACCGTCACCGGTCTTGGCGGAGATGGGGAAGATGGCGGCAAAATCGGGGTATTCGGCGTTGTAGGCGGCGATAACGGCCAAAAGCGCCTCTTTGTTTTCCACGGTATCAATTTTATTGATGCAGAGAATGCAGGGGAGTTTTTCCTCCCGGATGCGCTGGAGAAGTACCTTTTCCGGCTCGCCCACATGGGGGATGGGCTCCACCAGCAGAAGGGCGCACTCCACGGCGGAGAGACTCTCCCGCACCACCTTCACCATGTAGTCGCCCAGACGGCTGCGGGGCTTGTGAAGACCCGGGGTGTCTAAAAGCACCAGCTGGGTGGCGCCGCGATTCACCACGCCGTAGATACGGTTTCTGGTGGTCTGGGGCTTGTCGGACACAATGGCGATCTTTTCGCCCACAAGGGCGTTGGTCAGGCTGGACTTGCCCACATTGGGGCGACCGCAGACGGTGATCATGGCGGTTTTTGTGGTCATAGGTGATCCTCAACTTTCTTTTGTTTGAGCAATTATT
>R21__coassemble_6101_pt1 | contig 4924 bp, 3 predicted proteins | sample R21__metabat2_low_PE_038 | metagenome-assembled genome bin R21
GGCAATCTTAAGCCTTACCTCTTACATGATACATTGTTCGGTTTTCAGGGTGCAAAAAATGCACCATTAGCTCAGTTGGTAGAGCACCTGACTCTTAATCAGGGTGTCCACGGTTCGAGCCCGTGATGGTGTACCAAAACTCCCGGCCAGTGAGTGGCTGACCGGGAGACCCTTTCGGGTAACCCTGGAAGACGCATATGGCCCGTTGGTCAAGTGGTTAAGACAGAGGCCTCTCACGCCTTTAACATCGGTTCGAATCCGGTACGGGTCACCACTTTTTCTTGACAAACTGAATACGCTGGAATATCATTAGCTTGTTGCCGCAATGCGGTTACAATAGTTGGTGCTGATTAGGTCGAGGGTCCACCTGTTCCCATCCCGAACACAGAAGTTAAGCTCGATTCTGCCGACAATACTTGACTGGAGACGGTCCGGAAAGATAGGTAGCGCCAACACGCCTTCTTAGCTCAATGGTAGAGCATGCGGCTGTTAACCGCAGGGCTGTAGGTTCGAGCCCTACAGAAGGCGCCACGACGGTATGCCGCCGCTGTTTATGGCGGCGGCATATTTTTATAGTTGTGACGCTGATGGAATGAAGAATAAGGGCCTTTAGCTCAGTTGGTTAGAGCAGACGGCTCATAACCGTCCGGTCCCGGGTTCGAGTCCCCGAAGGCCCACCATTCTCTACTTTACTATATTTCAGTTTGTCGGTATAGGGGCATAGCTCAGTTGGTAGAGCAGCGGTCTCCAAAACCGCGTGTCGAGAGTTCGAGTCTTTCTACCCCTGCCAAAAACACAGACACCCTAATGGGTGTCTGTGTTTTTCTATTAGCAGGGGTAGAAAGACTCGAAACGAGCTCCGGCTTGCGCTTGCGCAAACCGGGAGCAACACCCCGGTGGGGTGTTGCGTAAGCGAGAGGAGAGAGTCTCGACGAGCAGCATCAGCGGTAGGAGGAAAGGGGCGTTAACGCACGCCCCTGCCAAAAACACAGACACCCTAATGGGTGTCTGTGTTTTTCTATTAGCAGGGGTAGAAAGACTCGAAACGAGCTCCGGCTTGCGCTTGCGCAAACCGGGAGCAACACCCCGGTGGGGTGTTGTGTAAGTGAGAGGAGAGCCTTTCGTCGAAACGCGACGCTCATTTGAGCGTCTGTATTTTTTCAATAAGCAGGGGTAGAAAGACGATAGCTGAGCAAAACCATGTAATGCTTGCTTTCCCAAGGTATCTCGGGGTAGAATAGAAGTGACCCGGCGACTCACAGCAGCACTTTGCGAAGCATTCTATGGATACCTACGATCTTCGGTAAAAGAAGATCCTAATCGCATATTCGATAGGAGAGACTGCACATGAGCAAATTTGTTTTGATTCCGGATTCCTTTAAGGGAACCATGTCGTCCACCGCTATCTGCCGGATACTGGCTCAGGAAATTCGCGCGCAGTTGCCCGAAGCGCAGATCGTATCCATTCCCGTGGCAGATGGTGGTGAGGGGACTGTGGACGCATTCCTGGCGGCCATTGATGGCGGTAAGCGGGTTGAAGTACCCTGCAAAGGGCCTTACAAGGAGGATATCAACGGATTCTACGGCATGCTGCCGGACGGTACCGCCGTGATAGAAATGGCGGCTGCAGCCGGCTTGCCTTTGGTGGGAGATCATCCCAATGCAGAAAGGACTACAACCTACGGTGTGGGCCAGTTGATAGCCGATGCGGTGACCCGTGGCGCCAGACAGATCGTGCTTGGTCTGGGTGGCAGCGCCACCAATGACGGTGGCTGCGGTGCCGCGGCGGCACTGGGCGTGAAATTCTTCAACGCATCAGATGTGACCTTTGTTCCCACAGGCGGTACACTGCAGGATATCGAGAAGATTTCCATGGATGATGTGCCGCAGAGAATTAAAGATATACCCTTTATCACCATGTGCGATATTGATAACCCCCTGTGCGGCCCTATGGGAGCCAGTGCTGTATTTGGCCCGCAGAAGGGTGCAGATCCTGCCATGGTCAAGCGTCTGGACGAAGGACTATATCATTTGGCCGAGGTGGTCAAACGCGATCTGAAGCGCGATATTCTCGATTTACCCGGCAGTGGTGCGGCCGGAGGATTCGGTGGCGGCAGTGTGGCATTTTTCGGAAGCCGTCTGCGTATGGGCATCGATATCGTGCTGGATCTGACTCATTTTGATGACCAGATCGGGGAAGCGGATCTCGTGATCACCGGCGAGGGAAAGCTGGACAGCCAGAGTCTGCGCGGCAAGGTGGTCATCGGTGTTGCCCGCCGCGCCAAGGCACTGAAGGTACCGGTAGCAGCGCTGGTGGGCGCCAGTGAGACTGACATCACCGCGGCCTATGAAGAGGGTGTCAGCGGCATATTTCCCATCAATCCCACCCCGGAGCCCTTTGAGACGGTGCGCTATCACAGCGAAGAAAACCTGCGCTTCACTGCGAGGAATCTGATTCGCTTTATAAAGGCGATACAGATCTGCGACGGGGAGGTATAGCAGCTATGGACAAAGAGCAAAAAGGGATCGCGCACTACCATCTTCCGGGTCTGTTTGAATTCTGTGATTTATATCGAATATTTCTGCCCCTTTTCCGCCAAAAGCGCCAGTGGTTTTATGACTGGTGTGATATCGGTTCTATCTATGGCGCACCGGCAGATTGCATTTGGGGCGGTGGCCGGGTAGGCTTCGGAGAGGATGATCCAGGGGAAGTGTTGGCCATGATGCGCGAATACGGCATCTCAGCGCGGCTGACCTTCAGCAACTCTTTGTTGCGAGAACAACACCTGAAGGATCGAAAATGTAATGCACTCTGCACGCAGTTTGCGGAGATTGCCGGCATGAAAAACGGCGTTATCATTCACTCGGATCTTCTGCTGGAGTATTTAAAGAAAACCTATCCGAAGCTATATTTTGTATCTTCCACCACAAAGGTACTGACAGAGTTCCAGGGCTTTCTGGGCGAAGTGGAACGGGATGATTTTTCCTATGCTGTACCGGATTTTCGCCTGAATAAAGCCTTTAAAGAATGGAGCACCCTCCCTCCGCAACTGAAAGCGAAGGTGGAATTTCTGTGCAACGAGTGTTGCCGGTTTGACTGCAGTGATAGAAAGAACTGCTATGAAAACGTCAGCCGCAAGAATCTGGGCGAAAATTGTTCTGAGCATCGGTGCTGTGCACCTGATGGCGAGAAAGGGTATCTATTTTCCAGAGCAATGAGAAATCCCGGATTTATCGGCATTGATGACATACGCAACATCTATTTACCCATGGGTTTTTCGCATTTTAAGATCGAGGGTCGCGGCCTCGGCAGCGCCCTGATCCTGGAATTCCTGTTATATTACATGACAAAGCCGGAGTATCAGTTGCAGGTGCGGGAGAAGATTTATTTGGACAGTGAATTGGATCTGTTCTGAGTTTGGGCATTGTATATAGAATACCCACATAAAGGGTATGAAGAAGTTTTCGGATACGTAAGAACGGATGAAGCGGAACAACTGAACTTTTTGAAATACCCAAACGCAAAAAGTACTCTGATGAAGATATTACTTCAACTTATTCTTTCAAATGCTGACTTGTTGAAGTATGAGGAATGTGATATGCTGAATACATTAAGCATCAGTTGATAATTCCATCGTCCGGAGGACTTCCGTTATGGCGATACCAAGAAATTTATCGACCCACTGAAATGACAACAAAGGATAAAGGAGTGCCGCCATGTCAAACATTCACATGGAGTATCTGTTTCAGGACCGGGAATCCGTTTCACCGGACGGTTTGTCCGATTATTCCACATTGGACTTTGCCAGCAGCGGGAAGCACCTCTACGGTGTGCTTCTGTGGCCGGACGGCGCCTATCGGGAGTCAAGACCTTGTGTACTGATGTTCCATGGTTTCCCCGGCTCTGCCCGCAACGATGACATTGCACAGGCACTGTGCCGCATCGGCTGCGTGGTCGTCGTGCCGCACCATCGCGGCGCATGGGGCAGCGAGGGAAACTATCTGATCTCCCACTGCATCGAGGATGCGGTCAACCTTGCCCAATATGTCCGCAGCGCAGAGTTTTGTGACAAATACCGTGTGGATCCCGATGCCATATTCCTGCTGGGACACAGCATGGGCGGCAATACCGTGCTGAACGCCGCTCGAGCCCTGCCGTGGCTGCGGGGGCTGATCCTCCTCACTCCCTTTGACCCCACTCGCTATCTGCAAGACGGCAGGGAACATCTACTGCGGGAGCTGTTGAAGCAGGGGTCGATCTTGCGCAGTGACGGGTTGGAGGAGATCTACCGCGATATTTACGATCACCGTAAGGAAATCGCCTTTACCGCCGTGCCGGAAAAGCTGCGGGAGCAAAACCTGCTCATTTTGGCAGGAGAATATGACAAATGCGCTCCGCCGGAGGAAATGGTTATGCCACTATGGGATCTGCTTGCGCAGCACCCGACCTCCGCCGTACAGCGCTTGAAAGTCTATCCCACCGAGCACGGTTTGTTGGGCAGGCGCATCGCCGCCACCACCGACATTGCAGAATTTCTTGCGGCAGCCTGTCCCTGACAGGCGGCGGTAATGTGGGGAAAAGTCGGCCAGGTCATACGATATTCTGCCGATTGTCTCGAAAAATAAGACACACGCCTGTTTTTGCATTCAGGCGTGTGTCTTGCATTTAGCGGTACAAGCATCGCAGGTCGTATTTCATCTGTTTCTCCGCCGAAGGATTTACATGGATCATAATGTGTTTTACATTATCGAAATTGCTCTCCACTTTTTGATGTACATCCTCGGCAATCTCGTGTGCAGCAATCAAACTCATGCTTTGATCCACACTGATCTCCACATCAATATAAATCTTGTTGCCAAAATATCTTGTGTGGAGCACATCTACGCCAATTACGCCCGATTGCTTTTCAATAAATTCCCGTAA